>Ga0210377_10003138_pt1 | contig 14226 bp, 16 predicted proteins | sample PLM4_65_b1redo_FD_155480 | JGI IMG/M metagenome (GOLD analysis project Ga0210377, IMG submission 155480) | Groundwater sediment microbial communities from an aquifer in East River, Colorado, USA - PLM4_65_b1 redo | ecosystem: Environmental > Terrestrial > Soil > Riparian zone | place: USA: East...
CAACGGCAACAGCAAAAAGCTGACCCAGAGCAAGTCGTTCTCGGTGGCGCTGGCCAAGTACACGCCGTTCACCTTCAGCGTGTGGGTCAAGACCAGCGGCGTGCCCGCGTCGGGCAAGTACGCGCAGGTCAAGCTGGTCTACACCGACGGCACGACCAAAGTCGTCAAGCTGAACATCCTATCAGGCGCCGCCGATTGGACGCAGTACACCGCCAGCTTCTCGGCCACCAAGAAGGTCAAGAGCGTCACCGTGATCCTGCTGTACAATCAGGCCAGCGGCTTCATTTGGTTCGACGATATTAGCCTGACCACGCCGTAGACCTCACCCCTAACCCCTCTCCCGTGGGGAGAGGGGAATCTGCTCGTTGCTGCACAGGGGCGATCCTCCCGATGGGGGGATCGCCCTTTGTGCGCGCGGGCCTCTCATGCTACACTGCCTGCCAATCGCGTTTGGCCTGCCCACAGGAAAGCCGCTTATGCCTTCATCCGCCGTCGAGTCTTCGCTTCGAGTCCACGAGATGCGCGTCGTGTGGCGTGACACCTTTATCATCGACGAGCCGCCGGGCAAGGGCGGACGCCAGCCGGACTTTCTGGGCTGGGCGCGCGAACGCCTGATCAAGCTGCCCCCCTACGCGGGGGATCGCTTCACGCGGCGGAGTGATCAGCCCGACCCGCTGCGGATTATCGAGCGCGCCTCGCGCAATGTGGCCCGCATCGGCTACGACAGCATCCTGCGCTTCCAATTCAAGCCGTTCCGCATGACCGGCATCCAGAAGATGCTGGCGCGGCTACACACCAGCGCGGATTCGCTCAAACAACCGGACATCGAGCTGATCGCGCAGGAGGCCGATGAACGCCAGCAGTGGACAGTGATCACCCCTATGCTGGTCTTGCACAAAGCCGGCGTCGGCATGATGGCGTATCTGGCGACGTTCCACAACGGCAAGCCCGGTTTGACTCCCGAAGAATCTATCGAATTGGTGCGGCTGGGGATCAGCGCCCAATTATTGGAGCTGCCCGAGACATGGCAGCAGGTGATTCCTGACAACCATGAGGAGTGGTCCATCCCCGCGATGATCAGCGCCCGCGAGGGTCAGGCGTTGGCGGTGGCCGGGCTGCGCGATATTTCGCAGATCGTGGGGGCGCAGTTGAGCCGCGACCCGAAGGCCCGCCAGCGCGGCAGCGCGCTACCGCTGGAAGCCTCTCCGTCGCGCCCGACCGGCTCCGCGACGGTGGTGCTGGTGAGCGCCGACCCGATGCCGACCCGCGACTTTGGCGCGTTCGTGGCCGAGCACGGCCAAACCCTGCGCGGCATCGGCGCGATGGACAACTATTACAAAGAACGCGCGCCTTCGGTGGTCGCGCGCGAGATGGACGATAACCTTAGCTCGGACAGCGAGACGGCGGTCTACCTGCTGGGCGGCAGCGAGTTGATCCTGTTCAACAACGAACTGGAATGGGTGGTCGCTTCGGCGCGCGACCGGATGAAACTGTCGTCCGACGATCTGGTGATCACCTACCTGTATATGCACTATGAGATCATGATGGAATGGACGTACCTTCAGGACGCTATCCTGCGGGCGTACATCGCGCGGCTGGACAAGCATGTGGCTCTCAAAACGCCGCAGCGCGCGCAGATGATCGCCACGCTGCAAGGCGCGCTGGCGGACTTGATCCAGTATCAGGAGAACATCACGCCCTACGCCACCCGCATCGAGTTTCTGGAAAAGGCGCGGGCGCATCACAAACTGGAAGAACTGGGAGATCGCTTTGAGCGCAAACAGGATATGCTGCTCAATTACGCCTCGGAGTTTCACGATTACCGCGAGGCGCGGGCGACCGAGTTCCTCAATTATCTGGCGACGATCCTGACCGGGGCGTCATTGGCCGGGCTGATCGTCACGCTGGCGGGCATCGAGCCATCTCAAACCGCGCTGTATCTGGGGATACATCTCGTATGCGTCGCGCTGGCGCTGGCGATCTTGTGGGTGGTGCAGCGATTCCGCTAACGCTAAATGCATAGGGACACGGCAATGCCGGCGCCGACCCCCACCCAAACCTCCCCCGTTGCAACGGGGGAGGGCAATCCGAGCGACAGCCCCCTTATCAGGGGCGAAGGAAGGATGGGTGGGGGTGTCACGCGCGCGGCTTGTCGGCGGCGGGAGGGGCTTCTTCTTCGTCCCAACCCTGACCCCACGGGCCGCGACCCCATGGGCCGTGATGACGCATCCCGAAGAAGTGGCGCATAAAGCGGCCCGGCCCAAAGCCGAACCCGCCGTGACGGCCCATGCCACCGCGATGCTCCATCCACTGCTTCATCTTCTCCTTGTCGCCCTTGATCTCGATCCGATAGCCATCGTCGGTCTCGACGACCTTGAACTCAGAAATCACTTTGTCTGCCATTTTGCCAACTCCTTGTTACAATACAGTTGTCTGTAGTCTTTGCAGGGGATGGCCCTCACGGGGCTGTCCCCTGCCCTCTTTTCCTCTCAGAGCGTGTTGAAAAACCCCACCCCCTTAACAGGGGCCAGCCGACACTCAATCTTGCAGAGAAGGTTGGGTTGCCCTCCCCTTGCAAGGGGAGGAAGAACCTCGCGGGGTGAGGTTGGGTGGGGTTATGGTCTACAACCCTGCCTTTTTCAACACTCTCTCAGACGCTCGCGGCCTGATCCGCCGCGTCATCTTCGCCCTCGCCCGCCTCGCCGCCCAGACCGTCGATGATCAGTTCGAGCGCCCGGATGGTGTCTTGAAGCTTGGGCCGCACAACCGCTTTGATGCGTTCCAGTTCCTGAGCGCCACGCTCGGTGATCTGGTACACGCGCGTTGTGCGTTTGTCCGGGTCTTCCCATTTGCCCTCGATAAGCCCGTGATGCTCAAGCTCATCCATGAGGGGATAGATAGCCCCCGGATTGGCCACCCACTGGCCGCGAGTCCATTCACTGAGCAAGTCCATGATCTCGTTGCCATAGCGCGGCTGATCGGACAGGAAATGAAGCGCCAGCAAGGGGAGGAGGCCTCCTCCTTTGCTTAACAGGTTGGCGAGGAAGGGGTTGAAGGTGTCGATGCCCTGATGCCAGGGCGTGAAACGCCGACCGCCGAAAGCCCAGTGATTTTCGGCATTCGCCCCCATAAAACCCAGAAAAAACTCTCGCCACGCGTGGGCGACTTCGGGCGGCGGCGGCCCCGGAGGCCCGCCATGTTCGCTACGCTCATGCCAGTGGCGGCGACGCTCATCGCCCCACATGGCCCAGAAGTCCCGCCATTTGCCCCGTCGATGCGGCCTCATACTGCTCCCTGTTCGATCAAACTATATTGAGTTCAATATAGTTGAGGTCATTATATATTGAATTGGAGGGGATTGTCAAGCGGGAAGTATAAGAAACTCGCAAAAATGGCGAAAAAAGAGGGTCGTTTTGTGACACGTGTGACAGTGTTTTGTGACCGTTTCGTGACATTTTCGTTGTAACAATTGGGCTGGCTCGCACACAAGGCAAACAGCATCTCTTGGTTAATTGGTGTTGTAGTTATGTCGATCAGAATGCAAAACAGATAGCGAAGTAGCCAGACGAGAACCAGACTCCTATCACGGTATCCATATGGGAACATCATCTATCGTCCCATATTGAGTTGTTAGATTGATGATCTTGTGATCCGCTAGGAAGAGGATATAGAGATTCCGGCCATCTGAGAAAGCGATTCTGTCTCCAGTTGGTGACCATGAAGGGTTATAAACAATCCCAACACCGATGTCGGTATTATCATAGTCTTCCAACAGCGTTCCACTTAGGTCAAATATGCACAGGCGAGAATACTCGTTTGGATCATTAGTGAAAATGCAGGGCACTACCCATCTCATCCCATCAGGTGACCAAGAGATGCCATTATTGCCCATAATGCGGGGAACGATTCCAATCTCTCGAATATTTTGAAGGCTACAGGTGTGAAGGACTGCATCACAAGCTACATCCGCAATATCAAGACGATCTGCGAGTCTCCATACAATGTGGTTGCCCCGAGGTGACCAAGTTGGAATGATACTAGGTACGGTTATCCCAATCTGGTCATAGTAGTCAAGAGATACTAGATCTTCCGAAATGATTCCTGTAGGAAGATGCAGTATTTCGAATCTTGCCGGAGTACCACCATCGCTGGAAAGAAATTTCTGGTAGAAGGCATACTCTCCATCTGGTGACACGCTTAATCGTCCTACAGTCCCTTTATACGTGCTGCCTATATCAAGTTTTGCGACATGTTTGCCCGCTAGGTTGATTACTTGAAGTGGCATCTCATAGTCTGCATAGAGAAATCCGGTTCCATCGGGCCAAGCACCCACTGGAATACCAGCCTCTGTAGCAATTAATTGCTGTCGAGAAGTGCCATCAGCACAAGTCTTATAGACTCCATCTCGTAAATCGTCCTGAGAATAGGAAACATGCGATGCAAACACAATCCAACCAACTGTGCAATGGGGGAGAGTCGCCAACAGAGTTGTCGAGGGTTCCGGTATTGCGCTTGGTGACAGCCCTGCCACATCTTTTGTTGGAATAGTTGAGACGCTTGCCGTGCCAGTCATTGTGGTAACAGGCATCAAGGTCTGAGCGCTCGAACAGCCAACAGCTAGCATAGCAATCACGACAGGAAATAGGTTCTTCACTGAATCGGCACCGTGTTATTATCCCTTTTTGGGCAAGTGACGCCCCTAGAAATCCCGGCGGCTAAACGCCACCATCGAGGCGACGAGCATGACCACGACATAGATCCCGGCGTAGATCAGGAACGCGGGAGTGGGCGTGCTGACATTGCTAAATGGCGTCACGTCCGCGCCCAGCCCGCCGGGTTGAAGCAGGCTGGCGGCGTAGCGCCACAGGGCCTCGGAGGGCATCAGCAGGCTGGACACGATGCCGAGGTCTTTGGCGGTCTGGCTGCGCAACATCACGCCGATCTGCTCCACCCACCCCCCGACAAAGGCCAGCCCGTACAGCATAAAGATCACCACGCCGTTCGCCAATGTGCTAAAAATCGCGCTGCCCAGCAGGGTCACGCTCAACACGGCCAGCCCTTCGAGGATCAGGATCGCGATGGCGGGGACGGGGTTGGGAGCCGCGAACCCGCTGATCAGCAGCAGAGCCAGCATCATCGCCGACGACATCAAGACGATGTAGATGGCGAGCATCACCGCCAGCCCGATCCACTTGCCCAGTAGAATCTCGTGGCGGCGAATGGGCTTGGCGGCCAGCGTGTGGATCGTGCCGCTGGCGATCTCGCTGGAGATCGCGCCGACGCTGGTCAGCACGGTCAGCATGATCACCAGAAAATTGATCGCGTACAGCCCCGCCGACAAGTAGATGCCGGAAGCTTCTTCGATGATCGCTTTCCCGATGGTCGGGCTGCCCGCCTGCGCATAGACCTCGTCACAAATGGCGGCGTAGCCCAGCGAGAACAGAATCACAAACGCGCCGCCCAACCCCAGCGCGATCCACACGAGGCGGCGTCGCCGCGCTTCGCGGAAGGTGAGATCGGTGATCACGGCGATCTGGTGGATGGAAGTCATCATTGGCGTTCGACAGCCAGCAGCACACGCGCGGCTGGCCCCGGAACATCGATGGGCGCAAACATCGACGCCGGATAGAGATACCCGTCCGGCTCTGATTTGTCTTCGTCAACAACCCGGATCAAATGGCGCGCTACAGCCTCGGCATCGGGCAGGGTGTGGTAGACCTTGCCTACAATCAGGCTGGCGGGGTTGCTTTCATTATTGATGCAAATCACAAAATCGCTCATCAGATCACCTTCTTGACCTTGAAATCCTTGCGGCCTATCCCTTGCGCTTCAAACCAGTGTATCTCAGCGTCACAGATTTCGCCGCCCACCAACTGTATCGTGGCCAATCCTTTCGTTTTGCGCCAGCGTCCCTTGCCATAGGCGCGTTCGAGATACCGTCGGAGATGCACGCCTTTGCCCGCCGCGATGATCTCAATTTCGCTGATCTCGCCAATGATTTCAAATTTCACGCCGCCGCCATTCTTCTGCTGCGGTCACTTCTACGCTCTAACTTCTGACTTGCTTATTGCTACGCCGTCAATTCCTCGGCGGTCGCATCGCCCATGATTTGCAGGAACAGGTCTTCCAGCGAGAGTTGATGCGGCGTCAGGGCGTAGACGCCGATCCCCTGCCCCACCAGCCATGCGTTTAGCTCCGGCAGTTGATCGTCGCCCTGCAATTTGACGGTGGCTTCGTTGGCTGACGTTTGGGCAGCATCGCCGCCCCAGTGGGCCAGTTCCATCAGTAGTTCCGAACTGATAGCTCGATCCAGCCGCAGGCGGACTTCCAGCCGCCCCGCCGAAAGCTCGGCCAGCGTCCCGGCTTTCAATACCCGCCCCTGCCGGATAAACGCGACCCGGTCGCAGGTGGCTTCGACTTCGCCCAGCAGGTGCGAATTGAGGAACACGGTCGTGCCGTCGGCGCTGGCGGCGCGGATCACGTCGCGCACCAACAGCCGCCCAAACGGATCAAGCCCGCTGGTCGGCTCGTCGAGGAACACAATATCGGGGCGATGCATGAGGGCCATCGCCAGCCCCAGCCGCTGCTGCATGCCCTTGGAGAACGCCCCGATAGCCTTGTGTCCGACATCGGCCAGCCCGACCGTTTCGAGAAGCTGAGCGGATCGGGCGGCGCGATCCGGGCGGCTCATGCCATAAAGCTGGCCGTGCAGATCGAGGAACTCCCCGGCCCGCAGCCACTCGTGAAAGCGGAAGTGCTCCGGCAGAAAGCCGACGCGCGAGCGGGCCTTGACGGTGTTGATGGGCTGGTCGAGCAGCAGGGCCGTCCCCGCCGTGGGCCGCACCAAACCGAGCAGCATCTTGATCGAGGTGGTCTTGCCCGCCCCATTGGGGCCCAGAAAGCCGAACACCTCGCCGCGCGCCACTTGCAGGGTCAAGCCCTGCACGGCGACCTTGTCTTCATTAAAGACCTTGCGAAGCTCGAACGTTTCGATAGCGTTGCGCATATTTCTCGTTGCCATTAGAATGTCGCACAAACCGCGCCATGGGGCGCTGCGCTCAAAAAGGAAAACAAACCATGTCATCTGCGACGGATCAGCCCACGCTCAAGCCCATGTCGATGGGGCTTTCGCTGGCCTATTTTGGCATCCCGGCGATTATCCTCGTCGTGTTTGTCTACGGCCTGAACCCCGTCTTCACGGCTGCCGGAAGCTCGCCGATTATGGCCCACATGCTGGCGTCCATGATACCGCTGATTCTGATGTTCGCCGCAGCGCTGTTCGCGCTGAAGTCTGAAGGCAACCCGATTTCGTGGCTAGCGATACGCCAGCGCTTCCGTGTTCACCGCATGTCCGGGCGTGATTGGCTGTGGACGGTAGGGTTCACGATCCTCGCGCTGGGCGTGTATGGCGGGCTGCTGAACGTCGAGCGCGCGCTGGTTCTCGGCGGCGTTATCCCGCTGCCGGCCTTTGTGCCGCTGGCAATCGATCCGCGCCTCACGCCTGATCTGAACGGCATTCAAACGCTGGTCGGCGGCCCGATTGTCGGCAACTGGGCTGTGGTTATTGTGAACATAATTCTGCTCTTTTTCAACATCTTTGGCGAAGAATTCTGGTGGCGTGGCGTCATCCTGCCCCGGCAAGAGCTGGCGTTTGGAAAGTGGACATGGGCGCTGCATGGCGTTTTGTGGTGCTTGTTCCATGCCTTCAAATACTGGGACTACATCGCCCTGCTGCCCGTGACGCTGCTGCTGTCGTATGTCGTCCAGCGCCGCCAGAACACGACTATCGGCCTGATCATGCACGGCGTCATCAACGGTTTGGGCGTGCTGTCGTTCGGGCTGCTGGCTGCCGGGATTGTCAAGATGTAGCCGTTCCCGTAAAACCGTAGGGACACCCCCGATCAGGGGGTTTGGCAGCGCCGTGTCCCTACGCGATGGAACTGGATTTACTTGAGGCTTTCGGCGAAGTTTGTGACGTCGGTGGCGCTACGACCGCCCACGACCATCACATAGCCGTTTTCCTGCCAGACCAGCATCGTGACCTTGTCATCCTCTTCGTGCCCCTCGAACATCAGCCCCTTGGCCCCGCGCACGTTGACTTCCTGCACGGCTTCCGTGCCCAGCGGCACAGGCACAACCAAAGTGGTCGCCCAGTCGATGCTGTCGCTCATTTCGGTCGCCTGCTGCTCGTTCATGCCCAGCAGCATCAGCATGGCCTTGCCCAACTGCTTCATGTCCGCGCCATCCGGCACGTTGACGGTCGGGCTGGGCGTCTGCGCGAACACAAGCTCGCCGCTGCCGCCGCTGCCCGCATAGGTGACGGCGATGCCCGGCGCGATAGCCACGTCAAACGGCTGGCCGTCGATGTTGTCCGGGATCAGCTTCGGGTCGAGATCGAGGGCCTCGTACACCGCGCGGATGTCCTCGACGTTCGGCGTGAAGGTCTTTTCCGACGCGCTTGACACCTGCACCCCGGTCACCGCGCCGTGCTGATCGGTGGTCAGGGGGCTAAAGCCTGCCAGCCCCGCCGCCTCGCCCACCGAGCCAACATCTTGCGGCTCAACGGGAGGCGTCTTGTCTTCTTCGTCGAAGCCCATGTGGTCTTCCATCGCCGCCGCGATCTGCTCCATGCGGGCCTCGTCCACGTTGATCAGGACAAACTTCTCGACGCGGAAGATGCTTAGAAATTCGCTGGCGAGGGCCTGCACCTGCGGCACAGCCAACAACCCGGCCAACAGCGCCACTGCGCCAAGGATGGCGGCGGCGCGCTTCATATTCTTGGTTAGCGTGATTCCAAACATGGTTATCTCATCCCTTCGCTCAATGCGTGATTTGAACGCTCTCAGCGCGCGCGCCGGGTCGGGCCGATCCAGCGGGCCGGGGGCCAACGCGCTTAACGCCTGAGAGACCTGATCGTTATGATGTTCCTGCGGCGGATGTTCCATACCCCTATCCTCAATCCCCTCATAGACGGGCAAGGCGGCGCCTTGCCCCTACCTCGTCAACAGAGCGGACACACCGGCCCGCCCCTACGCGGATGATTCATCGATGCCAAAGACGGCGGCGAAGGCTTTGCGGGCGCGGGCCAGCAGCGTCCCGACTGACCCCGGCGCGACCTGAACGATCTCCGCCATTTCCCGGTAGTCAAAGCCCGCGTCGCTGAGAACCAGCAGCCGGGCGTCGCGCTCCGGGATTTGCAGGAGGGCGGCTCTCACCCGCGCCGCCAACTCGCGCTGTTGGACTTCGTCCTCCGGGCGGGGAGGCTGCTGGCTCTCCACCCCGACGAACCGCTCGCGCCGATCCCGGCGGCTGCCTGCGCGCAGGGCATTGTAGCCAGTGTTGATCGCCACCCGGTACAGCCAGCCGGCGACGTTCTCATCGCGCCGCAGCGGGTTGCGATACAGTTTGAGGAACACGTCCTGCGCGAGGTCTTCGGCTTCGGCGCGCGTCCCCACCAGTCGGTACAGCACGCCGTAGACCATTGTGTAGTGGCGTTGAAACAACGCCTCAAACCCCGCCTGATCGCCTTCCCGGAAGCGGCGCAAGAGCAGCGCGTCGGTGTTCACGGTCATATCTTTGTCTTCCTGCATGAATGATCATCCATCAACGATACAAACAGCGGTTGGCTGTAAATTGTGACAATGAATGACGCAAAGAGCGCAAAGGCGCAAAGGCCGCAAAGGATTTTTGCCTTTTCTTCGCGCTCTTTGCGCCTCTGCGACCTTTGCGTTTGCCTTATTCAGAAGCGGCTGCGGCGCGGGATTTGCGGCCTTTGCCGGGCGCGATTTCAAACGGGGCGTGGTCGATCTCGATCACCTGCCCGTGAATATGGCGCGATTCATCTGAGGCGAGGAAGATAGCCAACCCCACGCAATCTTCGGCTTCGAGGATCGGCTCCGGGTCGCCCGCCGCCGCCCGGAAGCCTGTCGCCACTTTGCCGGGGTTGATCACATTGACGCGGATGCCCACCGGGCCGCCTTCCGCCGCCGTCGATTTGGTCAGCCCGACCAGCCCCCACTTGCTGGCCGAATAGGCGGACATCAACGGGAATGCGCGCGAGCCGGACATCGAGCCGACATTGATGATCGAGCCGCCGCCGCCCGCCTCCATGATCTTCCAGACGTGCTTGGTGCACAGAAACGGCCCGGTCAGGTTGACACCGATCAGCCAGTCCCACGTTTCCATCGAGGTGCGCCAGACGTGCCGCCACATCCCGGCCCCGGCGTTATTGACGAGGACATCGACCCGCCCGAATTTGTCTTTGGCGGCCTCAACCAGCGCCGAGACCTGATCTTCCTGAGTCACGTCGGTGGCAATCGCCAGCGCCTCGCGATCCAGCTTGCGAACCTTCTTGGCGACATCTTCGAGCAGATCGGCGGTGCGGGCGGCCAGCACGACATGCGCGCCCTCGCGGGCGAAACCGAGCGCGATGGCCTCGCCGATGCCTTTGCTGGCCCCGGTGATGATGGCTACTTTGTCTTTCAGGCGCATAAAATCTCTCCTAAGCTATAGTATTGCCAACATCGTCATTTATGCATATGATCAAGCCATTCCCCCTGCTGCTTCGGTAGCAGGATGCGAAGCCGCTTTCGCGGCTTCTGCGTTTATTAGAGGCTTTTGCTGTGAGCGCGAAGCCCATAACGAACATGTATGTGGATACCTTTAACCGCTATTATGGGTAAATTAAGGGCGCACAGCATCACTGGCTGAACGTTGCTCAAAATCCTGTCTAAGAACCATGTAATAATGCCAGATATTATCCTCTGGCCCATTGATCATTCGCTTATGCGCCTTCGCAGGTGGGTAAATGTCATGGCCCAAAACATGAAGGGTGATGACTATTCCCGGATCAATTGGGGTTGAAGTTCTCCATTCGCCGCCCCAGCACCGCCGGATCACTTCGCCAATATATCCGCCCCACATTTTCGCCATATCCCAGATTTGATTATCAGACGGGCGATTACGCAGTTTGGCGAACAGCCCTCTAGGCAATGCCGTGTGCATGTCAGAAAGCATCGATTCTACTTGCTCTAGACTATTTTCGGAGAAGTCAAGATTGATTTTGAAACGCTCTCGGGCAAAGTCTACTGCGTCTTGAGAGTAAGCATCCATGATTTCGCTGATCGGAATTTCTGCCACAGAAGATTTTCCTCCAATAAATCGCGCTAAACGCTAAAGCGCACAAATTATAACGCGCGTTGACTGTAGCATGGTATCCGTGCTATCATGTTAAAATGATACAGTCTTTCCGGGATGCCGGAACTGAGGATGTGTTCAATGGCTTAAACACCAGCGCCGCCCGCAAAACTTGCCCGCAGACATTATGGAAAGTCGCCGCGCGCAAACTTGACTTGCTTGATGCCGCATCTTCACTGAGAGACTTACGGAGTCCGCCTTCTAACCATTTGGAGGCTTTAAGTGGCATTAGACGAGGGCAATATAGCATCCGCATCAATGACCAGTATCGCATTTGCTTTGAATGGATCGATCTCAATGCCGAACGAGTAGAGATCGTTGATTACCATTAGACTAAGAGAGGAACAAAATGATCCATTTGCCTACCCACCGCGCGCCGACCCACCCCGGCGAGATGCTGCTGGAAGAATTCCTGAAGCCGCTGAACCTCACCCAGCGCGATTTGGCGGACGCGATTCACGTCCCTTATCAGCGCGTCAATGAGATCATCAACGGCAAGCGCGGAGTCACGCCTGCCACCGCCTTGCGGCTAGGGAAGTTTTTGGGAACCAGCCCCGATCTGTGGATCAACCTTCAACTGAGTTGGGAATTGTATTTCGCTCAGAAGTCGGAGGCGAAGGAACTCGAATCGATCAAGCCTCACACGCACAGCGCGGAATTGGATTAGCGCCGATTTGCCTGCGCTGAGGGCCAGCGCTATAGTCGAGACCGTCTTGGATCTGATGATCCCTGTTGTCGCCCCACATAATACCAGCCATCGATGTTGCGTCCGGCGCGGTGGAAGCCAGCTCCGAGACATTCACGGACGGTTTGTCAGCAAAATTGGGAGGCCGCAATTGGATATCAAGGTAAGCGAAGATCGGCTTGAAGAAGCTCTGGCGACGGTGGAAAAGGCGCGGAATTGGAGCCCCCGAGTGATCTCCAAGCTGGAAAACGCCATCCACACCGCCAGCGATGAAGAATTATTTCGGGTCAGCCCGCTGCAATGGGCGGCTGAGAAGAATATCGACGAGCATGAAGCCGTTGACTTGTTCTTGTTTAGCTCCAAAGCCGGGCTGTTCTATATGGAATGGAACGTGATCTGCCCGTGCTGCGCCCAGATCACCCAGAGCCTTAGAGACCTGCACAGCGTCCAATCGGAATTCGCCTGCAAGCTGTGCTTCCGCAAAGACAAGCCCAACCTCGATGACGCGGTTCAAATCAGTTTCACGCTCTCGCCGTCGGTCAGGGAACTGCGTTTTCATCACCCCGAAACATTGTCGCTGGAAGACTACACTTTCAAATATCTGTTTGAGCCAACCACCACCATCGTAGGCGGGATACTCCCATTCATGGACGGTTTTGAGTATACCAAGCGACACTTTTCGGCGTTCGCGCCGGGCGAGAAAGTAACTGTCGAAACCGAAGTTGGCGTCGGGGCGCTGGCGAGTTGGGATCTGTTCGGCCAGCAGAGTTTTGGGCTGGTCGCCAGCGGGGAGTCACGCGCAGAGGCGCAAAAAATAGCGGTCAAATTGACCGACAGCGGTTTTGAAGTGCCGCTGCCTGAAATGCAGCCGGGCGAATTCAGCGCCCGCGGGGCCGATTACGCGGGAACGTTCTATCTGATCCGCCCCGGCAAGGTCATTCTGGAATTCGAACACGCCGCCAGAGCCAGGGCGGCGCTGCTGATAGGCTTTTACCCGATACCCATCGATGGCGGGCCTATGGAGTTGCCTCCCGGTCTGAATCTTCCGCCTGAGCTACTCACCTTTATCAGCGCCGTCATGAGTGGCGACACGGAGGCTCAAATGCCGCCCGGCCTCCCGCCTGAAATGGTTGCCATGCTCGAGACCATGATGACGCAAATGAAAGGCGGCTTCAATCTGCAAATGCAGCCCTTCCATCAGTATTCCTCGCCGCGCCTGACCGCCAAGCGCCTATTCGCCTGCCAGACCTTTCACGATTTGTTCCGCGCCGAAGTGTTCAAAGAGTCAGAAGGTTTTGGCGTCAAGGACGTGATCATCCTGTTCACCGACCTGAAAAGCTCGACCCAACTGTATCAGGAGATCGGCGACCTGAACGCCTTCGCGCTGGTGCGCGAGCATTACGGCGTGCTGAACAAGGCCATCCTGAACCAGCACGGAGCCGTCGTCAAGACGATTGGCGACGCGATTATGGCGACTTTTGACCAGCCGCTGGACGCGGTGGGCGCGGGGCTTGAAATGCTGCGCGAGCTTAAACGGTTGAACGAGGCGTCGCATCACGGGGCGTTGATTCTCAAAATAGGCATTCATCGCGGGGCAGCTATTTCGGTGACGCTCAACGAGCGCATTGACTATTTCGGCCAGACCGTCAACATCGCTTCGCGGGTGCAGGGCAGCGCCGGGGGCGACGAGATTTATCTGACCGATGAAATATTCAGCGCGCCGGGCTTGCCTGCGCTGCTTGACCAGCACGGCTGCCGCGTGGAGTCTTTGCAGGTCGAGCTCAAAGGCATAGCGGAGTCGGTGAAGGTTCACAAGGTTGCTGCATCGAATTAGACGCTCAGAGGGTGTTGAAAAGGAGCGTTTTTCCGCGCATAACCCCACCCAAACCTCGCTACGCTCGGTTATCCCTCCCCTTGCAAGGGGAGGGCAACCCAGCTTTTTGAGCGAAAATGGTTGCGGGTGGGGTTTTTCAACACGCTCTCAGACAGGGGCAGTTCCGCTGGCAAGCCGCTTTTGCTCAATTCAACCAAGCGCTGATATTGCCAATCACGTTCACGGGCGACGCCAGCATCGGCATCCTCGGCGCTCGCGGCCCTATGAATAGCCTGCTGCGCATAAATTGCCGCGCCCATTGAATGCGCAGGAACGTGGGCTGTTGCCACCGCCTGACCAGCGGCGCGGGCCGCCGAACGCGCGGGGCTATCTTCCCCGACTTCACGCGCGGCGGAGTGCGCTGACAGCGATGCCCCGCGTATTACAGCCATTTTGAACACCCCGGTGTTTATCCACGCCCGGCAGGTTTCGATAGCTTTTCGAGGCCGGTCGTCCTCTGGACACTTTTCCT
>Ga0210377_10003139_pt1 | contig 14223 bp, 13 predicted proteins | sample PLM4_65_b1redo_FD_155480 | JGI IMG/M metagenome (GOLD analysis project Ga0210377, IMG submission 155480) | Groundwater sediment microbial communities from an aquifer in East River, Colorado, USA - PLM4_65_b1 redo | ecosystem: Environmental > Terrestrial > Soil > Riparian zone | place: USA: East...
CGCACGGTGGGTGGGCTGTGCTCCAGGGATCCTTTCGTGGGGCCCTGGCAGGTGCCGGTGGCGGATTGCGCCGTCACCTTGATCGATTTCGACAATGCTTCGGGCGAGGCCTTCGCCATCGGCGAGCGCACGCCGCTAGCTTCGGTGAACGCGCCGGCCTCCGGCCGCATGGCGGTGGGCGAGGCGCTCACCAACATCGCCGCCGCGCGGATTTCGTCGCTCGATCGCGTGAAGCTGTCGGCCAACTGGATGGCGGCGGCGGGCTCGCCAGGGGAGGATGCGGCGCTCTATGACACGGTGAAGGCGGTGGCGCTCGAGTTGTGCCCTGCGCTCGGGGTATCCATTCCGGTGGGGAAGGATTCGCTGTCCATGCGCACGGCCTGGGGCGACAAACAGGTGCTGGCGCCGGTGTCGCTTATCGTTTCGGCATTCGCGCCGGTGGAGGATGTACGCGGCACGCTTACGCCGCGGCTGCGCACCGATGCGGGCGAGACGGAGCTGGTGCTGGTGGATTTGGGCCAGGGCAGGAATCGCCTGGGCGGGTCGATCCTCGCGCAGGTCCATTCCCGATTCGGCACCGAGGTGCCGGATTTGGACGATGCAAAACTGCTGAAGGGATTGTTTGGCGCGGTGCAGAAGCTGGCGGAGGAGAATCTGCTGCTGGCGTACCACGACCGCTCGGACGGCGGGCTGTTCGCCACGGTGTGCGAGATGGCCTTCGCCGGGCACTGTGGAGTGACGCTCAACCTCGATGCCATCGCCTTCGATGCGCTGACGGAGGACGTGGACGGATTCAGGAAGAACGCCGAGGAGCAGCTTCTCGGGCGCGTGCGCGAGCAGATCCTGCAATGCCTGTTTGCGGAGGAACTGGGTGCGGTGATCCAGATCCGCGCCGCGGATCGCGCCAAGGTCATGGATGCGCTGCGCAAGGCCGGCCTTGGGGAGGTGTCGCATCTCATCGGTACGCCAAACAATCGGGATGAAATCCGCTTCACGCGCAACGCGAAGCCGGTGTTTGCCGAGAAGCGCGTGGACCTGCAGCGCGCCTGGTCGGAGACCACCTTCCGCATGCAGCAGCTGCGCGACAACCCGGAGTGCGCGAAAGAGGAGTACGACAGGATCCTCGATACTGCCGATCCGGGATTGTCTGTTGCGCTGACCTACGATCCGAAGGAAGACATCACGGCGCCTTACGTTGCCGTGAAGGCGAAGCCGCGCGTTGCGATCCTGAGGGAGCAGGGGGTGAATGGCCAGGTGGAGATGGGCGCCGCGTTCCACCGCGCGGGGTTCGAGGCGGTGGATGTGCACATGTCCGACCTCATCTCCGGCCGGGTCTCCCTTTCCTCCTTCAAGGGCTATTCCGCCTGCGGCGGGTTTTCCTACGGTGACGTATTGGGTGGGGGGCAGGGCTGGGCCAAGTCCATCCTGTTCAATTCACGCGCGCGCAAGGAATTCGAGGCCTTCTTCGCGCGTTCCGACACCTTTGCCTTGGGCATATGTAATGGTTGCCAGATGATGGCGGCGTTGAAGGAGCTGGTGCCGGGGGCGCAGCACTGGCCTTCGTTCGAGAGGAACCGCTCCGAGCAGTTCGAGGCGCGCATGGTGATGGTCGAGATCGTGGAAAGCCCTGCGATCGTCTTCCGCGGAATGGCGGGGAGCCGTTTTCCGGGGGTGACGGCGCATGGCGAGGGGAGGGCACAGTTTGCTTCCGATGCCGATCGCAAGCAGGCGATCATCTCTGCGCGCTTCGTGGACAATCGCGGCGCGGTGACGGAGACCTATCCGTTGAACCCCAATGGTTCGCCAGAGGGAATTACCGGGCTAACCACGGCGGATGGACGGTTCACCATTCTCATGGAGCATCCGGAGAGGCTGTTCAGGACGGTGCAGATGTCCTGGGCGCCGGATGGGGCGGGGGAGGATTCGCCGTGGATGAGGATGTTCAGGAATGCGAGGGTTTGGGTGGGGTAAGCCAGTGGTATCTGCTTGCGCGATACCAGATTAGTTGAAGACCGTCCGGAGTTCCTTCCACGTCGCAGTTCCATATGCCGGTAGATGTATGCCGGCAAATGGCGCTATCTATCGATGGATAGTTGCATCTACATATGGATGCTTCTAGCATGATTCGCATGCTGTTCAATCAATAGCTTGGGCTCAACGCCAGTATGCCCAACCTAATTCAAAGCACATTAGACCTAGATCGCTGCCCGCATTGCGGAGTAGACAGGCCTCACTTGGCGTATGCAGGCGGTTCAGACGCAGCGGACTATCAGGGGGTGCGTCGTTTTTGGGGCTTTTATCGTTGCGCGCGTTGCGCCGGTATCACCATAGCAACCGCCTCCGAATGGAACAAAGAAATTCGCAAGATTTTTCCAAGCGCAGGTGTCACGCTGAGTGACGACATCCCGGAGCGCGCACGTTCATTTCTCCGCCAGGCTGTTGACAGCCTACGTTCGCCGTCGGGCGCTGTCATGCTCGCCGCTAGCTCTGTGGATGCAATGCTGAAGGCGGCCAATCTAAAAACTGGCTCATTGTTTGAACGGATTAACCAAGCAGCCGCTCAGCACATGATCACCCCTGAGATGGCGCAATGGGCACATGACATTAGGCTTGATGCAAACGATCAAAGGCACGCCGATGAGAATGCGCCACTTCCTTCGACGAATGACGCGGAAAGAGTAATAGAGTTTGCCTTAGCACTTGGCCAGTTCATGTTTGTGCTCCCGGCACGTGTGCGCAGTGGCATTCAAAGTGCCAAAGACAACACTAAGAAATAGGTAGTGAATGAATTGGTGAGAGGGAGGGGCTATGTTGCAGTGGATGGTTGAGCGTTTGCTTGGGCTTATCCCTACCGTGCAAGGCATTTCCAAAGATCGAAGGGAGCTTCGAGACAATGCACTTAGAGCACTAGTACATGCCTTGAACGAAACCCATATCTATTACCAGCGACGAGAGAGAGGAAAGAAACGAGATCACGAAATCGAGGAACAACTTGTACGCTATTGGTCCGCTGCAGCCATTCCACTACGCCATATCGATCCAAAGTTGGCATCGCGTTGCGATAGAAAAGCACAATTCTGGATATCCCCAGACCATTATTCGTCGAGAGAAGTAGAGGATCTTGGAATAACTCTGGAGGCAGTACGAAATGCGTATCGCACACTATTGATCCCGGGAAGTCTTGATCACACTCCACGGGTGCTTGCTGCACCGAAATTCCGGTTGAGCCCTAACAGTCGGCGGCTGCCGATGCGGGCCCGGCGGGCTCCACGCGGCTGAGCCGAAACATTGCGCTCACTAAGCCTCATTCATCAGTTTGTAGGAGCTGTCCGTGCTTCCAAAGTCAAACACGCTGTTCCATTTCACGCGCTCCATCGACTACCTGAAGAACATCCTGCTGAACGGATTCTTCCCTCGGTACTGCCTTGAAGATGCCGCCTTCCTAGACATCGACTACGCCGGCTACCCCATGGTTTGCTTCTGCGATATCCCGATATCAAGAATCTCAGAGCACACCTCATTTTATGGTGACTACGGAATTGGCCTGACGAAGGACTGGGGAATTCGAAGCCAGCTTGTCCCAATCGTGTACACGCCCCCGACTGGCCCCGCCGCGGAACTTGCAAAATTCCTCATTGACGTTGATCTCAAGCCAAAGAATAGGAAACATAAGGATATCAATGACGACCTGATACTTCACTTCAACAAGTTCATTCCGCTATTGAAACCGCTGTCGGGTCGAATGTTTATTGATGGCAAGTTAGCTGAGAAAGAGTTCTACCAAGAAAACGAGTGGCGGTATCTCCCTGACGATTTTGAGATGATTTTAGGTGAAACGGAGTTCTCTGCTAAGAAAGACGCGTTAAATTCGGAGATGGAAGCGCATTCATTGAAGTTCAGCACGAACGACATTCGATACATTTTCGTCAAGCGAGACTCTGAACTTCCGATCCTATTTGACTTCATTCAAAATTCGCTGGGCATGTACCCCCTTAACGACTTGAAGATTCTTTCGACTCGAATTACATCGCTTGAGACTCTTAGCCGCGATCTGTGAACCTAACCATTCGCTCGAATGGTCCTTGTGCAAAAAGCCGCGCCGGCCGCTCAACTTAAACATTAGACCTCGCATGAACAAGATTCCGCTAGATCAACTGCTCTTCGAAGTTGAAGACATCATTCGAACGATGCCCCCAGCGCAATCGTTAGGCAATAATTCCTCGGACGTACTGGCTTGGCTTGGCCGCGCGTCGGCCGCGATGCACGCTTGGGATTCACTCAAAGCAATCGCTCTCTTTGACGGGCACGTCAGCCGGCTAAGCTCATCCTTGACCCATGAAGTCACGCCAGCTGTTCGCGGAGTGCTCGTCATGCTTCATCAGGCACAGCACGATCTACGAATGAGGACAACGGGCCCGCTGTCTCTTAGCGTAAACAAAGGTGCCGTCTTTCACTACTTCGACGAACTTCGGCAGGTGATTGAGCTTGCGCGGAAAGACTTACTCTTCGTAGACCCTTACCTGGACGCGGAGTTCGTATCACGCTATTTGCCTCACGTCGCCAAAGGAGCCACGGTTCGTCTTCTTGGTCGAGAAAAAATCACATCTCTCGTCTCAGCCGCACAGCTCATTGCACAGCAAAACTCATTGGCAGTCTCAGTTAGGACTTCGCCTGGCCTGCATGATCGCTATCTGTTCGTAGACGGCGCTGCATGCTATCAATCCGGCGCTTCATTCAAAGATGGCGCCAAGAAGGCGGCGACCACTCTGACTCAGATCACAGACGCCCTCGCTGCCGTGCTGGATACGTACGAGAACCTATGGGCCGCAGGCACGCCGCATCTATGAGAGAAGCGAGGCCTAACCTTGCCATCTAGAAGATGAGCCTCGGCAAGCCGGGGCACGCCTCTCTTGTCAAATGTTCGGCCCCACGAGAACACTATGTCTAGTTGGAGCTTTTGGGATTGGCTCACCTACACCTGCATTGCGGTTGCAGCCCTAGTCTTGGCGCTCGACCAAGCGATCAAGGGCTCCCCTCTGCTACTTGGAAACCTGTCTGGTCTCTTGGCAAGACCGAGTTGGAACTACGCTCCATTGGCGTTGATTGGATTGAGCGGCGTGCTCCTCTTGCTAAAGCAGTTCAACATGCTCGGCGCAAAGAGAGCGAATCACAACGTTCAGCTGGGCGCGCAAGATCTAGAACTCAAATACATCAAGACGAGGCTACGGCTACAGTTTTTTGGTGATCATCGAATCCCGCATGAAGTTTCGTCGGACAACGTAGCTGTTTGGTTTGCGTACTTTTCCGCTAGCCTCTCAATCACACCAATGGATGTGAGCGGTAAACCGATCGAGGGTGGAATGCAGATACCCCCGAACTGGGTCGTCTTTATTGCTCTCGATAAGCCGGCCAAATTTCGACAAGCAATAGTCACTTTCTCAAATCCAGAAGTGATGCCAATCACGGATACCCAAATGGCCAATAACCGCGTCATTGCCATCTCTACTCGAGGGCAGATTCCAGCTGGTGTTCTCACCATTGAAATTGCTGAGTGAACTCATTCCAGAGTCAGTGGCTATCGGATCGGCTGGGGCCAAACCAACCGTTCAACAGGAGCGCCAAGCAGCAGTGCTGGTCGGTACCCGCCGTGCTTTGCACGTCGGCGCCCGGTCAACGGCGGCGTTAGGCAGCATGAACGACATTGAGCCAATCGCCGATTGGGTGATCTTTCGGTCCAGATCGGACGATGAACACGACTGATCGCGTCGCCGTCGTCGTGGTGCACGGCATCGCCGATCAGCGTCCCGGCCAGACGGTGCGGGAAGTCGCGCGGCTGCTGTGTCAAGGCGGGGAGGGCGCGCCGCCCTACGAGCAGGGCGAGATGCATGACGTCCTGGTGCCGGTCGAAAAGCTCGAACCGGGAGGCGGTTCCCTGCAGGATGCATCGCCGCCGGCGCAGCCCACGGGCGAGGCCCGAAAGCCGGAAGCCGCGCGGCGGCGGCCGGGGACGCCGAGCGGCTTCTACCAGGCCCAGCAGCCGGCGCGGCAAACCCCGGAGCCGAAGGATCTCGGCATGGCTTTGAACGACTACCTGCTGGGCCGGCTGGTGCTGCCCGAAGGCGATGCGCTCTACGAGTCCACCCGAGTGTCGCTGCGCCGCCGGGCCGATGAGCACTCGCTCGATCTTTACGAAATGTACTGGGCCGATCTGTCGCGCCTCGGCAGGGGCGGCCTGCGCGCGCTCACGTCGCTGTACCAGTTGTTCTTCCACCTGAGCACGCTCGCCGCGGACGTGGTCGACCAGGTCGCGCTCAGCACGAAAGGGGGAAGGGCGTGGCGATTGCTGCAGCGCCTTCACGCCTGGATGGCTTGGCTGATGAAGGCGCCGAGCGCGCTCCTGCAGCTCGCCATGCTCCTGATGGTCGTATTCGGCGCGGCGGCCCTGGTCGCCTTCGAGCTGCGCGCACAGCTCATTGCAGCCGCGTTCGGGCTCGGCTCGCTCGTGCTGTTGGCGCTGTCCGCGCTCGCCTGGTTGCGGGGGACGCCGGGGGCTGCGCGGTGGGCGCTAATGCTGTTCCTGCTGGGAGCGGCAGCCGGGAGCCTGGCGACGGCGGTTTTCGCACTGAGCGCCGAGCATTGGGTGCCCAGGCTGTACTTCGCGGCCAGCGCGTTGTCCGTCGCGCTGCTCGGCTGGTATCTCGTAGAGCGCTATTCCGGCGTCACGCAGGGCGTGCGCCTGCTCGGCCATTTGCTGGTCCTGGCGGCGCTCGTCGTGCTTTGCGTCTATGGCAGGCTGTTGTTGCCCAGCGTCAGCACGCAAGGCGAATGGATGATCACCGCCTCCCTCAACGTGGGCGAATGGCTGCTCGCGTCCATGTTGCTGGTGTGGGCGGTCTTCGTCGCGGTCCAGGTCGTCGCGCTCTCGCTGGGATGGTGGCTGGGCCGCGGGTGCGACAGGGCCGCCCGGGAGTCGCTGCACACGGCGCGGCTCGCCCTCATCGGCTCGAGCGGTCTTTTTGCCGTGCTGAGTCTCGTGCTGTGGTCGGTGATCAGCTTCGTCGCGGGCGCCGCGGTGCCGAAGGATCTGCTTTACCAGCCGATCGTTTTCCGCGGGTCCTACCGCTCGGTCGAGATCTTCCTCGAGGATCGCGTGCAGACCCTCGGCGGGTTCTTCACGCCTCTCGTGCTTGCCTTCGGGCTGATCGTCGCGGCAATCCTGCTGGTGCTGCTGCCTTCGCTGATCGAGGAGATCCGGCCGAGCACAAATGTCGATGCGAAAGGCGTAAGGAAAGGCGCGACCGAGTGGGCGCAGCGCCTGGGGAACTGGCTGGGCAAGGGCGGCCGGTTGCTGGGGACGGCGTTCAAGTCGCTGGTGCCCCTCGGGGCTCTCGCCGGCAGTGTCTTCTATCTGGCGTTCGTCCTCCGGCAGTTTGCTTTCACGATGGGGGTCGGGGGAGACCTTGTTGCCTGGCTTGCCGGCCTGCTGGAGGCGTTCGAGGGCGAAACCCTGGTCGCCGCGGGCAATTGGCTTGCTGGAGGCGCGCTGACGATCGCTGCGCTCGGTTCCCGCTTCACGCAGACCTTTGGAAAGCTGCGCGTTGCGATCGACGCCGTGCTGGACATCGACAACTACTTCGGCGATCCGCCCGACCGGCAGCCGCCCCGGGCGCGCATCTACTCGCGCTATGCCTCGTTGCTGGCCTACCTGCGCGACTCGGGCTACGCGCGCATCGTGATAATTGCGCACAGCCAGGGCACCGTGATCAGCGCCGACCTGCTGCGCTACCTGCATGTGAAAGGGCGTTTGCAGGGCATCGTCGGCGCGCTGCCGGTCGCGCTTGTCACCGTGGGCTCGCCGCTGCGCGACCTGTACGCGGAACGCTTCCCGCTCCTGTATCGATGGATGGGCTCGCGCGAAGCAGGCTTCGCCAGTGCCGCGCCGGCGGCCGCCGATCTCGGCGCGACCGAATGGGTCAATGCCTGTCGCTCGGGAGACTACGTGGGACGTTTTATCTGGACGCCGGACAGGGACGCTGCGCGTTTCCGCGTCTCCATAGTCGGCCCCGATGCCAGGGTGGAGGCACAGCGCGCCGGCGATCGCACGGAATTCTGCCTCGGCGCCGGCGGCCACACGCATTACTTCAGCAATGATGCCGTGGCGCTGGCGGTCGAGATCGAGCGGGTGGTCGCGGGTGCGGGCGCGAAGCCGGCGGCGGGTTCGAGCCCGCCGGTCAGGAGATGATTTCCAACCTATACTGGCAAAGCGGACGTCGGATGACGTCAATCGAGAGTTAGTCTCACCTTAACTGAAGGAGTATGGCATGGAGACGCTATCGCAAGTCTCGCTCTGGGTCGCATTGCTTTCGATCCCGCTGTCGTGGCTGGTGTGGTTTTTCGGGCCGCGACTGGAGATCGGGCGGCATGTGCTTGACAAGATCAGCGATCCCGCGCTGAGGGCGGCGCTGCAGGAAGCTCACGCGGAACGCTGGGGACTGTTCGTCGGACTTTGGCCGATTGTGCTTCTCCTTCTCAGCATGATTCTCAAGCAGGGGCTCTGACTATTTGAGCGTCGCGGCGATCCTCCGGATCTCCTCGGCGCTCCGCTCCCCCGCGAGCGCCGTCCCCGGCATCAAATGTTTCCCCATCACCAGCCCGCCGATCAGTACCGGCTCATAGCCGATGTCGCGTATCAGGCGCGAAGCCACCGCGACGGCCTGGGCATCGTCGCCCGCGATCGGCATGCCGATGCGCCCCGGTTGTTCGTGCGCCGAACCCATGCGCGCGGCGCCGATGGCATTGAAAGCGCGCACGAGGCGCGCGCCAGGCAATAATTCCGCCGACGCGAGCCCGGCGCCTTTCTCCCGCGCCCAGCTAGCGATCTCTCCGTCACGACCGACAAACGGATTGCACGTGTCGATCACCACCTTGCCCTTGATCAGGCCCGCCAGATCCTTCCCTACATCGGGCAGCGCGCGGTAAGGAACCGAGATCATCACGACGTCGCCGAAGGCCGCAGCTTCGCGCGGCGTTCCGGCACGCGCATTCGCCCCGAGCCGGGCGGCGAGGGCCCTATCGTGCTCGATGTCGAGCGACGAGAACATGACTTGGTGCCCGGCTTTCACCCAGACGGCGCCGAGCGCGCCGCCGACCTGGCCCGAGCCGACGATGCCGATCTTCGTCTTCCCGGCACCCGCCGCGCGCAGCGGCACGACGTTCGCCGCCAGGACAGCCCCGGCCAGCACAAGGAATCCACGACGATTCTGTTTCATGGCAATGCCTCCACCAGTTCGATCATCCGCCTTCGTTCAATCGGTGGCCGGCGGCATGGCGCACACCTGCTCGTAGCGGTAGCGCCGCTTCACCAACCCGTTGTACTCGAACACATCCAGCGTTCTTTCATAGGCCTCGCGCCTAATTTCAACATGCGGCGTCCAGCAGCCAAGCCGCTGATACGTCGCGATGCAATCGGCGAGCACGTTCTCATCGATAGCGGGAAAATACGCTTTCTCCGCCCTGGCAATCTCCGCTGCCGGTTTCTTGTTCATGTAGACCCGGGTCTTACGGTAGGCACGCATGAACGCCTTCGCCATATCCGTCCCCAACCACTCCCGCGTGGCGGCGAGGCTGGAAAAACCGCAGGGTCCGATCTGTTTGCCGACCTGGGCCACGATATGTCCTACGCCATCGGCCTGCAGTTGCTGCGGGAACGGACCCTGCTGCTGAACATACCGCCCCTGGCCTGCACGAAAGGCCTTGTCGATGTCGGCGGGGCCGCCGGGGCAGATTGGTTTGATCTTCGCAAAGTCGATGCCCGCCTTGTGGCAGGCGTACTTGAACATGGCCAGCGGCTGGCCGCCCTTGAACATGACGACTTCGGCGCCTTCGAGCTTCTTCCAGGTGAAGGCGGGATCCGCCTCGCGTCCGGTGAGGAAGAATCCGTCCATCTCGTTGACCTGGGCGAAGTGGACCGCCGAAGGCGTCTCCCCCTTGTCGAGCGCCGCGAACGCCTGGCTCGGCGCCGATTGCACGACGTGCGCCGAGCCATCCTTCAGGGCCGCGAGCGCCGAGACGCCCGGCGGCGATATCGACCACTCCGGATCCAGGCCTTCGGCCTTGAGGAATCCGCCCGACATGGTCGAAATGAGCGGGGAGTAGAACGCGGAAAACAAGGTGAATTGAATGCGGATCTTGTCCAAGTCGCCGTACTCCTTATGCGCAGGCAATTGCCGATCGAGTGGGGAGTATCCTAAGCGAGAATGAATAAGACAATGCGACTCGCCCTGCGGGGCGCCTACTACCTCGCCTGGTGGTGCATCGTCACGGCGCTCAGCCTGCTTGCGGCGGCCGTTCCTTTCATGGGCCGGCAGAACGCAGGAATCGACGACGACGTCATCTGGTTCGTAGGCATACCTGTTGGACTGCTCCTATTCGTTCCGGTTGCTCGCTGGGTGCTTCGCTTCCGGCTTCTTCACCGAATCCTGCTCGGGATAGGCGGCGTCGGCTTCGTAGCAGCTGCAGCGCTGGGCTTTGTTCTGGTGCGCAGGTCCGGGGAACTCACGGGCGTTGCCGGACCGTTCGCCGGCGCCGGTGAATTGATTGCCGCGAGCTTTTGCGTTCTTGCAGGGCTCTTCTTCGTTGTGGTTGCGGTCGCGGGGGCCACGGGCATCATCCTTTCACGCGGTGAAACAGTCGCGCCCAGCCATCCGGCGGGCGCTGGAGGGGCCAGCGGATGACCCAACCCGTCTACGCCTTGAATCTCTTCAACGTCTCGAACAGGGATGAATACCTCGCCTGCTCCCGCAGCGACTCGAAACTCGCGGACCTGCACCCGCACCGCGTCAACGGCACGACCGACTACATCTGGAGCCTGTTCGACAAGCTCGAAGTCCTGAGGCCGATACTCAAGTAAGCGCGTTTACCGGGGACGCGCTCCACCAATCAAAGGGGCCGCCCTGAGCCTCGATAGGGAAGCTGGTATCTGCTCTCGGGATACCAGATTCATCGAAGGCCGCACGGGATTTCTCTCGCACCTTGGTTTCATATGCCAGCAGACATATGCCGGCATATGGAGCTGTCCATTGGCAGATGGTTGCATCTACATATGGATGCTTCTAGCATCTCCTGCATGCCGATCAATCACTAGTTATAAGCCAATGCCGACTAAACCGCTCGACCGTCTGATGTTCGCCCAGGGCGGCCTGTGCTTTTTCTGCGACAACGAACTTGCGAAGGCAGACGCTAGCGTCGAGCATCTTGTTGCGAGTGCAAATGGCGGTAGCAACGATGACGAGAATTGCGTCGTGTGTTGCAAGGCCATGAATGCTTTGCTTGGGAGCATGTCGCTTAAGGAAAAGGTTCGTGTCGTGCTAAACCAGAAAGGTGCGTTCAAATGTCCGAACGGGACTCAAAAGGCCCTGGCGAAGCCATCGCAGGTACACGGGTCATCTAAGGCAGCAACAGACAAGATCAACATTGTTATTAAAAACCTCCAGCAGCGCGGTGATACGAAGCCCAAGACAGTCAAGACCTTAACCAGCACGATCCGCTCGTTGTTTCAGAACGCAATCACGGACAAAGAGCTCGCCTTGCTTCTGCAGCAGCTGCAGGCCGAAGGCATCGTCACTATCGATGCGACCAAGGTGGCCTATGCCAAGTAAACCGAGGGCTTCTAACTCTAGGTGGAACGGACGGGCCGCAAGCGCTGCACCATGTCGGCGTCTCCATCATCAGGTCCGCCATTCACCACAACGTTGACGCGCACAGGAAGACAACGTGAAGACACTGAACGTCGCCTGCGTGGCATTCATGGGCACTATCTTCGGTGCGCTGCTCCTGTACTGCCCGGACTCCCACGGCAGTCCTGTCGCGCCGGAGATCCACGACGCAGTCCAACAGGAGATCGCAGACGCGGAGGATGTGGATTTCTGCTTGCCGTTCGACCTGCCGCAGGCGATTCCATGGGCCGGCCGGCCTGGCACCCATGGCGGAGTCCTCGCTGTGGGCAAGCCGCCGCTGGAGAATGTCTACGCACCGGGGTTGTACAGCGTAGTCGTCGCCGCAGAAGGCGTCAGCGACCAGCAGGTGCGTCTGCGGGCGCGGCTCGATCTCCTGACCAGCCTCGGCTACTTCACCTCGGAACCCATGACGCACGTCTATCACGCCACCGAGCCGATGCGGATCAAGAGGCAGACGATCGGATCCCGATCCTCGGTCACGGAGGAGGTGGTGCCCGTCGACGTACTACGCAAGCCCCAGCCGGCGATGCGCTACACGCTCTCCAGGGAAGGGTGGCTAGCGACCCGCGGCAAACCCTGTGTGGTCGTGGGCAGGAACGAGCTGCTCGAGATCCTGACGGTGGAGCTGACAAAGGCGGGACCGCAGGAAGTCGCGGCCGTTCAGTACCGGGTGGGCGTGAAGCTGCACCAGCAGTTCCAGGACGCGATGCAGATGGCGCGCGCGTTCGGCGAAAACTGGTACGCCAGGATCGCGCCGCGCACGATGAAGCTCGCGTTGCTGCGCAACCAGGACGGATGGATATCGGAGAAGCGCATGCAGGCGATACTGCGTGCGACGCGGCAGTCCGCCGGGCCGCCGGTGGAGAAGTTCGCGCAGCCGGACGCCAGGACCCTGCAGGAAGCGCTCGACCGCTACGTCGCGGCGTCGCCGAGCAGGGGCCGCGCTTGCATGGCCCTGCCGAGCGGCTCGCGCGTGCACGAGAAGGCCGCGTGGTGGCGGGAAGAGGGCGCAGGCAGGTACGCCGCCGCCTATTTTGATTTCCCGGACATGCACCCGGAGAGGGGCCGGGAAGCGAGCAAGGGATTGCTGATGCTGCGGGATCTGGAGCGCGTCGGCGTGTCGGAGATGCAACCCGCGACGCCCCTGGTGCTGCACCAGCCGGACGAGCTCGGCGGCGCACGCTTCGTCCTTCGTCCGGCCTTGCACAAGTACGTCAGCGTCGACCGCAGCGAGTGCCTGGTTTATGCGGACTTGGGATTCAGGATCGACTGGATGCGCATGCGGGCGACGCCATGGAGCCCGCCGATCGTGGAGTTCATCGGCATCGCGCGCCCGGAGCGTCTGCTCGACTGGGTGGGGGAGACAGGGGCGGACAAGGCCCTGCCCGGCATCCGCGCGGCAATTGAGCTCGGGCTCGGCCTGCGAGGACACGCGAACCTGGACCAGACCGGCACTTGGCGCGTGGGACGCCTCGAAGTGCTCGAGCCGACCTACGGCACCCCCGACAATTGGCGCGAGATGTTCGCCGCCCTGCCGCGCGTCGCGGAGTATCGCAAGAGCAATGCCCGGCAGCGGACGCCGGAGATCCAGGCAATCTCGATCCGCTCGGGAGGGCGCGCGGACGTCGACATCAAGGGCACGGGTCGCCCCATGATCCTGCACCTGTCCTCCAGCGAGCCCGTGGAATGGCGCCTGAAGGTGGCTCGCGACGCCAGGCTTGCGCGGGTGATCGCGTCGGCAAGGACCCGCGTGACGGTCATTGGCGTCCCGAAGGGCGTCGAGTTGCAGACTTTCTCCGCGGACGATGCGGATCGCGGGCGCCGCCCGGGTGGGGACCGGGAAATCCCGGCGATCCATTACAACGACGGTGCGGAGCCGAACAACATCGGCATCGTGGAATCCAGGCTGGGCGCCGAGGTCACGGTGCTGCAGACCGAGTTCGGGTTGAAGAAGTTCCACATCCCGAGGAAATGGGAGCCGAAGCCCTGATATGACGCCGCGCCGCCTGCAAGGATGATCTTCCTCCGCGACCTCCGCTACGTCCGCCTCGGCACCCGCGACCTCGACGCCTCCGCCCGCTTTGCGCGCGACATCCTCGGCCTCGCGCCCGGACATCCCGGAGTTCCGGGAAAAGCCCGCCACGCAGACTAAGGCCGCGAAGCGGACGGCAGGGGAGGATTCGCCTTGGGTGGACGGGCCGAACGCGGATCTGGAACTGCCTGTTTCATCACATAGCGCAGCGCGTAGTCCAAGGTGTTCTTGCCGTAAGGTTTGGTGATGTAGCCATCGGCCCCAAGCGCCAGGCCTTTCGCCACATCTTCGGGTTCGCTTTTCACCGTGAGCATGATTATCGGGAGAAACGTGTAGGAAGGATGCTGGCGCAGCGTGGCCAGTACCTCGAAGCCATCTCCGTCCGGCAGCCCGATATCCAGGAAAATCGCGTCCGGAGTGCCCTGCTGCAGGCTGCGGAAGAGCGCCTGGACGCAA
>Ga0210377_10003140_pt1 | contig 14223 bp, 14 predicted proteins | sample PLM4_65_b1redo_FD_155480 | JGI IMG/M metagenome (GOLD analysis project Ga0210377, IMG submission 155480) | Groundwater sediment microbial communities from an aquifer in East River, Colorado, USA - PLM4_65_b1 redo | ecosystem: Environmental > Terrestrial > Soil > Riparian zone | place: USA: East...
TGGAGCCCACGCTGCTGCTCACGCTGTTCGCCATCGCCATCTCCATCGCGATCGGCGTGCCGGCCGGCGTGCTGGCGGCCCGGTACCACAACACGACCACCGACCAGGTGCTGATGGTGATCGCCCTGCTGGGCGTGTCGATCCCCAATTTCCTGCTGGGGCTGCTGTTCATCCTCTTCTTCTCGGTGTGGCTCGGCTGGTTCCCGGTGGCCGGCTACTCGCCGCTGGAGTACGGCTGGCTCAAGACGCTCCGCTCGCTGGTGCTGCCCGCCTTCGCGCTGGGGCTGGTGCAATCGGCGCTGATCGCCCGCATCGCGCGCTCGTCGATGCTCGACGTGCTGCGCGAGCAGTTCATCACCGCCGGCCGCGCCAAGGGGCTGGGCGAGCGGGCGGTGATCTACAAGCACGCGCTCAAGAACGCGATGATCCCCACCGTGACGATCATCGGCATCTCGTTCGCGATCCTGATCTCGGGCGCGGTGGTGGTGGAGACGGTCTTCAACATCCCCGGACTCGGCCGCCTCATCATCTCGGCCGTCCTGCGGCGCGACTACCCGGTGATCCAGGGCGTCGTCCTGTGCATCGCCGGCATGTACATGCTCATCAACCTCGCCGTCGACCTCTCGTACCTGGTCTTCGACCCGCGGGTGAGGTACCAGTGATGCGAGGGCCCGCATGAGCGTGATCGCGCTACCTCGCGCAGAGAGGGCGCCGCGGCGCGCGGGCCCCCACTGGATCGTGCTGCTGGCCCGCCGGCGGACGACGGTGGTCGGCGCGATCCTCATGACGCTGATGATCGGCGTCGGCGTGCTGGCGCCGCTCATCGGCGGCGATCCCGCCCACATGGACGTGGCCGGCCGGCTGGCCGCGCCCGGCCGCGCGCACTGGTTCGGGACCGACGACGTCGGCCGCGACGTGTGGAGCCGCGTGGTGTACGGCGCCCGCCTGTCACTGCTGGTCGGCGTCGCCGTCGTCGTGCTCTCGTTCGTGGTGGGCGTCGTGTGCGGGGTCGTGGCCGGCTACTACCGCCGCCTCGACAACGTCGTCATGCGCGTGATGGATGGCCTCATGGCGTTTCCGGCCATCGTGCTGGCCATCGCGCTGATGGCCGCGCTGGGGCCGAGCGTCGTCAACGTGATCGTCGCCATCGCGGTCGTCTACTCGCCGCGGGTGGCCCGCGTCGTGCGCGGCTCCGTGCTCGTCATCCGCGAGACGTCGTACGTGGAAGCCGCGCGGGCGCTGGGCGCCTCCGACCTCACGCTCATCGCCCGGCACGTGCTGCCCAACTGCCTGTCGCCCGTCATCGTGCAGGGCTCGTTCGTGTTCGCCGCCGCCGTGCTGACGGAGGCCGCGCTCTCCTTCCTCGGCGTGGGCGTGCCGCCCTACGTGCCCTCGTGGGGCGTGATCCTGGCCGAGGGCCGCCTCTACATCCAGCAGGCGCCGTGGCTCGTGCTCTACCCCGGTGTCGCCATCATGCTCACGATCTTCGGCCTCAACCTGTTCGGCGACGGCCTGCGCGACCTGCTCGACCCCAAGATCCGGGGTCTGGCCAGCGAACGCCAGCGCGCCGCCTAGGAGACGACTCGCATGCCGCCACATCGCCGCGCCTACCGTCCGACCGTCATGGGCACCCGTGGTGCCGTCGCCTCCGCGCACCCGCTGGCCTCCATGGCCGGTATCGAGACGCTGCTGGCCGGCGGCAACGCTGTGGACGCCGCCGTCGCCGTCGGCTCCACGCTGAACGTCGTCGAGCCGTTCATGTCCGGCATCGGAGGCATCGGGCTCATGCTCGTCTCGCGGGCGGGCGGCGAGCGCCACGTGCTCGACTTCATCGGGAGCGCGCCGCGGGCGGCCGACGTCACGCGGTGCACCGAGGACGAGCAGGGCGCCGGCCCCAAGTCGTGTGCGACGCCCGGCAATCTCGGCGGCTGGCTGACCGCCCACGCGCGCTTCGGCCGCCTGCCGCGGACCAAGGTGCTGGAGCCGGCCATCGGCCACGCCGAGCGCGGCGTGCCGCTGACGTTCAAGAACGTCGAGTTCTTCACGCAGGGGCGGGCGACGCTCGAGCGCTCGCGCGAGGCCGAGCGGCTCTACTGGCCCAACGGCGGCCCGCGCCCGGGCGCCGTCGTCACCTACAAGGACCTGGCGACCACGCTCCGGCAGGTCGCCGAGGGCGGCCTCGACGTCTTCTATCGCGGCCCGATCGCCAAGGCGATCGCCCGCGCGGTGCAGGAGGCCGGCGGCTGGCTTGCGGAGGAAGACCTCGCGGCGTTCGCGCCGACGTGGCGCCAGCCGGTCACGATCCACTACCGCGGGGCCGAGGTCTGCTCGATGCCGCCCCCGTTCTCGGCCTTCCAGATGCTGCAGACGCTGAACGTCATGGAAGGTTTCGACCTGCGTGGCTGGGGCCACAACTCGGTCGACTACCTGCACCACCTGATCGAGGCCATCAAGCTGGCCTCCGCCGACCGCCTGGCCTACGCGTATGGCGACGGCACGCCGATCGCCGGCCTGCTCAGCAAGGCGTACGCGGCGTCACAGCGCGCGCGCATCGACGCCAAGCGCGCCGCCGTCAGCGAGGGTGAGCGCTACGCCGCCGCCACGCTGCCCGGCCAGATCGCCGAGGGCCATCCGGCCAGGTTCGAGAACGAGCAGACGACGCACTTCGCGTGCGCGGATGCCGAGGGCACGGTGGTGTCCGTCACCCAGACGCTGGGAGCGCCGTTCGGTTCGGGCTTCGCCGTGCCCGGCACCGGGATCGTGCTCAACAACATTCTCAAGTGGTCGGATCGCGACCCGGCCTCGCCCAACGTGCTCCGGCCCGGCCGCAAGTCCGGCACCATGATGTCGCCCACCCAGGTGTTCCGCGACGGCAGCTTCCGCCTCTCGATCGGCACCCCGGGCTCCTACGGCATTCTTCAAACCCAGCCCCAGATGCTGCTCAACGCCCTCGAGTTCGACCTGAACGTTCAGGAAGCTATCGAAGCCCCCCGCATCCGCGTCTACCGCGACCGCCTCGTGGATTTCGAGGCGCGCATCCCCGAAGCCACTCGAGCCGGCCTGGCCGAACGCGGCCATCAAGTCAACGCGCTGGACGACTGGTCCTGGGTCGTCGGCGGCGGCCAAGGCATCGCCCGCGACCCCGACTCCGGCGCCCTCATGGCCGGCGCCGACCCGCGCCGAGACGGCTACGCCCTCGCGATCTGATCTACGGACGGCGGAAGAGGATGCTCCCCATGAACGACTCCGCCGTCGAGCTCGTGTCGTTGGAGTCGATGGCAATCGACAGCGCCTCGGGGTTGTCGGGCGCCTCGCCGTAGATCGTCTTGAAGTCCTCGACGACGTTGCGGCGCTCGGTGAACCACTTGCCGAGGTCGCCCGTCCCCGACCGGATGACCACGTAGGTGACCGTCCCCGTCTTCTCGCTCTTGCAGATCGTGCCGGCGGGCGCCGTCGTATCCCAGACGTAGCCGATGATCCGGGAGCGGACGGCCGTCGGAAAGCGCGGCCACACGACGAAGATCTGCACGGCCTGGTCGTCGGTGGCCTTCTTGCACGAATCGCCGCCCTTGGGCAGGGCCGCGGCCTTCCACGACCACTCCAGCAGCGGCGTCTCCTTGAGGTTCACCTTGCCCTTGATGTCCCGGGAGATCGTCGAGCCCTCGTTGGCGCTGCGCAGGTGCAGGACCTTGCTGCTGTCGTGAGCGTCGATCGAGAAGTCGTACTTCGGGCTGCCCCAGTTCTGCTTCTGCCAGTCGGACGGCACTCCCTTGGCGCCGATCGGGTACTTCGCCCAGTCCTCGATGACGACCTGGGCCTCCGCGCCGGCGGCGGTGGCGAAACCCAGCAGCAGGGCGGCGACGATGACGCGCATGCGGTGGCGGCTCCTGACGACCATGGTGAGCCCTATGATACCGTCTGGCCGTGGCGAACCCGCTCGAATCGGTGCGCCTGGACAAGTGGCTGTGGGCGGCCCGCGTGTTCAAGACGCGCGGTCTCGCCGCCGACGCGTGCGACGGGGGCAAGGTGGACGTGAACGCGCAGGCCGCCAAGCCGGCCAAGCCGCTCCGGCCGGGCGACGTGGTCCGCGTGACGCTGCCCCAGGGCCGTCACCGTGCGCTGAAGGTCGCGCGGCTCGACGACCGGCGTGGATCGGCCGCCGTGGCCCGCGCCCTGTTCGAGGACCTCACCCCGCCCGAGCCGCCGCGGACGCGGCTGGCGCCGCCGCCCCGGCGCGAGGCGGGCGCGGGACGACCGACCAAGCGCGACCGCCGCGAGACCGACCGGCTCCGGAGCTGGTAGTCCCCCTGAGGACATACCTGAGGACATGGACAGCACTATGGAAACCTACGACTGGAACGCGATCGTGGATGGCTTGAACCGCTACCTGCACCTGCGCTCGATCCCCATCGGCATGAAGCTGTTCGAGACGGTGGAGGAGATGGAGGCGATCCCGAAGATCCGTCGGCCGCGGGCCAAGCACACGACCGACCAGATCGTGGCCCAGGCGCGCCAGCTCGGCTGGACCGTCGGCATCACGATGGCCGATCTCATCGGCGCCCAGTGCGGGGCGGTGATCGGGCTGCATCCGCAGGACGACGAGTGGCTCTCGGGCAAGCGCATGGCGGGCGTGTGGTTCCAGACGCTCGAGGACGCGGCCGCGCACCAGCGCGCGATGGACGTCGTGCCCCACGGCCGCTATCGCGCGATGGCCGTGGCGCCGCTCACGGGCGGGCGGCTGAACCCACCCGACATCTGCCTCATCTACGGCACCCCCGGCCAGATGATCTTCTTCATCAACGGGCTACAGTGGACGGGCTACAAGAAGCTGTCCTTCACCTCGGTCGGCGAGTCGGCGTGCGCGGACTCGTGGGGCAAGGCGCTGCGCACCGATGAGCCCGCGCTCACCATCCCGTGCTACGCCGAGCGGCGCTACGGCGGCGTGGCCGACGACGAGTTGCTGATGGCCATCCCGCCGCGCTACCTGCCCAAGGTCATCGACGGGCTGGCCGCGCTGTCCAGGAACGGCCTGCGCTACCCGGTGCCGCCCTACGGCATCCAGTCCGACGCCGGCGCCGGCCTCGCCGTGTCGTACGCCGACAAGGAGAAGAAGGGTTGAGCCTCTCGGCCCCACTCCTGGTTGGATAGATCGCTCGCCCACGGGCTCGTCGAGAGCCTGGAGTTGTTCCAGGACCGGTCATTCGCTGTAGGGGTTTCCCCGATACCGCTGGCCAGCGATCAGGCAGATGATCTGAGCTGATAGAGACTCGAACGAGTTGCCGAAGTTGGGCTTTGACGATGTGCTGGTGAAGTCGTGCCATCACGTGGGCTGGTCCACGGCCGGCTTGGGGAGATGTTCATGGGCTTCGTGGCTCTCTTCGTGCTGCTGCTGGCTGTCTGGATGATCCTCCCACTTCTACCGGCGTGGCTCACGTATCGCATTACTCCGAACCAGAAGATCGGCGCACGCGGCCCTCTCGGCGAGCTCACTATGAATACGACCGGCGCATTCGCCGCGTACATCATCGTTCTCCTCGTTGCCTTGCCGTTCATCAATCAGGGATTGCGTATCGTCACGGAATCGAGAACCGCGGACCTGCATCCGAGCTGGCAGATCAAGGGGCGCCTCATCGTCCACGATGCCGAGGGCAAGGAGATCAACCCCCGGCAGGCGGAGGTTCGAGTCGAGTTCAAGCCTGAACTTGTCACGCTGACCGGCAGTGGGTTCACGCTCCGCGTACCTCATGACACCGCAAACTGGCCCGAGGTATCCTTCCAGATCCCAAACTTCGGCGGCAGCGAGGTCATGAGCTTTCTGGACTGGGACCCGGACCTCGAGATCGATCTGGTCCGGCGCCTGGCCGTCGTAAGAAAGCCGGTCGTTATTCGGCCGGTCCCCAAGGACCTCGGCATCATACCCCGGCAATGAGGTTTCCGCCGGTGCGCATCCTCGCTCGGGCGATGGCCGTCGCGTTGCTGTTGTTACTGCTGGCATGGTCTCCGCTGTCGGCCCAACCGCCAGCCGACCCGCCAGCACCCGCGGCACCACCGTCCCCGGCAAAGCCGGCAGCCAAGCCCGCGGCCGTACCGTCGCCGGCCCAGCCGACGGTCTGCGAGACAAAGGGGCGCGAGGCGATCAAGAAGGCACGCGAGAAGGGCTTTCTCTTCTCGGCCGAGCTGACTTCTGGCACGGGCAAGTGTCACTTCTCCGACGCTCACTTTATCGCGTCAGCGAGCACCGACGGCACCGGAGTGAGCTGCAAGCTCAGCTTTTTCGGCGGAAGGAGGCTGAAGGCTCCCTGGAAGATCACCGATGTCGGCTTCCACGGCGCGGACGTCGTCGAACTCCTCAGCCCGATCGCGTCTGACCAGGCGTACACACTGCCGATTTCCGTTCGCGTATCAGCGGACGCCGGGAAGAGCGTTGTAGTGTCCATCACGATGATGGCCCTCACGGGCGGGACGTGCGACGCATGGCACAACGCGTTTTGACAAGAGTGGCAAGGTTGGTAGTCGGCGCTTCGGCAGTTGGCGTGATGGTGGTGTGGCCGCTAACCGCCTCCGCGCAGTGCGATGGCGATCCCAGACCGCTGGTGTCCGCATTTCGTCGGGACGTCAGCACAGCCCAGAGGCCCTCTGATCTCAACGCCGCATACGAGCAGCACGTGTCGAGGATGTCTCGAGGCGGGTTGACCCAGTCCGAGTTCGTCGAAGCAGTCAATCGGTTAAAGCGGGAGACTGTCTGGGACGACGCCCGGGGAAGGGAGGCCGACGTCTCGATCGAGAAGCTCCAGAGCGGACGGACGCGGGCCAGCTACAGCATCGTCAGCAAGAAGTACGGCCGGGTGCAGCACGACATTTCGCTCGTCTGCGAGTCCGGTCGGTGGAAGGTGGCGGAATTCCGGGTCACACCCTCGAAGTGATGCGAGACGCACGAGAAGAACCTGCGGGGCGTGGCCGGCCGCGCTCGGCTCAGGGCGTAGCGAGGTGGATGTACAGGCGTTTGTTGATCTTGCCCTTGTTCTCCGTGCGGAAGATCGACAGGCGCCCCACCTCGGAGGTGCGGCTCACGTGGGTGCCGCCGCACGCCTGGGCGTCGAACCCCGCGATCTCCACGACCCGCACGCGGCCATCCACCACGGGCGGCTTTGCCTCCAGCGTGCGCAGCAGGTCGTCGCGCGCGCGGAACTCGGCCTCGGGGATGTAACGCGACGTCAGCGCGAGGTCCGCCGCGAGAACCGCGTTGACCTTGGCCTCCAGCTCGGCGCACATCGCCGCCGACACGCCCTCCAGCTTGAAGTCGATCCGCGAGTAGTCCACGCCGATCTGCACGCCGGTGATCCAGCCTCCGTAGTCCCGCCGCGCGGTCGTGTTGAGCACGTGTAAGACCGTGTGGTAGCGCGTGAGCGCCAACCGGCGCTCGCGATCCAGGCTCAGGTGCGCGCGCTGACCGACGATCTCCGGCGACAGCCCGGTCGTCGCGACGTGCCACACCACGCCGCCCGGGTCCGCACGTGCGGAGACGATCTCGAGCGCGACGCCGCGCTCCAGGCCGATCGTCCCCTGATCGGGTGGCTGGCCGCCGCCGCCGGGATAGAAGCACGTCCGGTCGCAGGCAAGGGAGTCCTCGCTCACCGCCACGACGGTGGCGTCGGCCTGAAAGCCGTGATCGTCGTCGAGGTACAGCCGCTCGGTGGGCTGCATGACGCGTCATCCTACTACCACCGTCCGTACGGGTGTTGCGGCCGGCCGGTGGCTCTGCTAGAGTTCGGCCGCTGTTCGCGCCCGGGTGCCCCGCTGGGGCCCCCAGGGAAGGCGGTGCGAATCCGCCGCGACCCCGTCACTGTAATCGGGGACGAAACCCGAACTGCCACTGGCCGTGAGGCTGGGAAGGCGCGGGGAGTAGGACGATCCGAGAGCCAGGAGACCTGCCCGAGCGCGCACTCATCACGACCGGTCTTCGCGGGAGGACCTGGCAACGGTGGCTTCGTCGCTCTTCATCGTCGGCGGCGCGCGCAGTGGCAAGAGCCGGTTCGCGATCTCCGGCCTGCCGGCGCGAGGCCGCGTCACGTTCGTCGCCACCGCCGAGGCGGGCGACGAGGAGATGGCCGCGCGCATCACGCGGCACCAGGCCGAGCGCTCACCGCACTGGACGACGCTGCAGGCGCCGCGCGACCTGGTGCCGCGCCTGACCGCGGCCCTGGGCGCCGCCGACACCGTCGTCGTCGACTGCCTCACGCTCTGGGTGTCGAACCTCGTGCTGCGGGGCGACGGCGACGAGGCGATCGTGAAGGAGGCCGAGGCACTGGCCGCGCTGGTCGCCGCACCGGCGGCGGATCTTCGGATCGTCTCCAACGAGGTGGGGCTCGGCGTGCATCCGCCGACCGCCGAGGGCCTGCGCTTCCGCGACGTCCTCGGCCTCGTGAACCAGCGCGTGGCCGCCGCCGCCCACCGCGTGGTGCTGATGGTCGCCGGCTTGCCGCACCTCATCAAGGACACGCCGCCCGGGAGGCCCTTCGATGCGCCTTCTCACGAAGCTCCGTGACGCGATCGGCGGCCGCCGCGAGGCCGCCGCCGCCGAGGCCCAGCGCCACCTCGACGCGCTGACCAAGCCGCCGGGCAGCCTCGGCCGCCTGGAGGAGCTCGCGGTGCGGATGGTCGCGCTCACCGGACGGGCGCCCAGCGTCGCCGCGCCGGTGATCTTCACCTTCGCCGCCGACCACGGGGTCGTGGCCGAGGGTGTGAGCGCGTATCCGCAGTCGGTGACCGCGCAGATGGTCGAGAACTTCCTGCGGGGGGGCGCCGCCGTGAACGTGCTGGCCCGCCAGGCCGGCGCCCGCGTCGTCGTCGCCGACTTCGGCGTGGCCACGCCGCTCGGTGCGCCGGCCGGCCTGGTGGTGCGCCGCATCGGCGCCGGCACGCAGAACATGGCGCTCGGTCCCGCGATGACGCGCGCGCAGGCGGTGGAGGCCGTCGAGGCCGGCGCCGCGCTAGCGGAGGAGGCGATCGAGGCCGGCGCCGATCTGATCGGCAGCGGCGAGATGGGCATCGGCAACACGACGGCGGCCAGCGCGATCACCGCCGCGATCACCGGCGCGCCGGCGGACGCCGTCACCGGCCGCGGGACCGGCGTGGACGACGCGGGCCGCGCGCGCAAGGTCGCCGTCGTGCGCCGCGCGCTCGAGGTGAACGCACCCGACGCGGGCGACGGGCTCGACGTGCTGGCCAAGGTCGGCGGCTTCGAGATCGCCGGGCTCGTCGGCGTCATCCTGGCGGGCGCGGCGCATCGGGTGCCGATCGCGCTGGACGGCTTCATCGCCGGCGCCGCCGCGCTCGTCGCCGTCGCGCTGGCGCCGGACGCGCGGCACGCGCTCTTCGCCTCGCATCGCTCGGCCGAGCCGGGCCACGCGCTGGCCCTGCGTCACCTGGGGCTCGAGCCCTACCTCGCGCTCGACATGCGGCTGGGCGAGGGGACGGGGGCGGCGCTCTTCGTTCCGCTGGCGCGCGCCGCCGCCGCGATCTACGCGGAGATGGCGACGTTCAAGTCGGCCGGCGTCGACGGACCGGTATGAGCGCGCGCGCGCTGGCGGTGGTCGTGGCGGTGAGCGCGCTGCTGGCGTCGGCGCCGGCGGCCGCGCTCACGCTGCGCGACATGCTCGGGCGCACCGTGACGCTGCCGCTTCCGCCGGCGCGCATCGTGTCGCTCGTGCCGAGCGTCACCGAGATCGTCTTCTCGCTCGGCGCCGAGGAGCGGCTGGTCGGCCGCACCGATTTCTGCGACTACCCGGCGGCGGTCCGCGGCAAGCCCAGCGTGGGCGGCATGGTGAACCCGAACCTCGAGACGCTGGTCGCGCTCAAGCCCGACCTGGTGGTCGCCACCGACGAGGGCAACCGCGAGGAGACCGTCCGCCAGCTCGAGCGGCTGCGCATCCCGGTCTACCTGGTCCACGCCAACCGCATCGCCGAGACGGTCGATCTCATCACGCGGGTCGGCGAGCTGACCGGGCACCAGGCCGACGCGCCTCGCCTGATCGGCGAGATGCAGCGGCGTATCGAGGCCGTGCGCCGGGCGGTGGCGCCGTTCCCGCGGCCGCGCGTGCTGTACGTGCTGTGGCCGGAGCCGCTGATCGTTCCCGGCCGCTCGTCCATGCTGACCGAGCTCATCGAGATCGCGGGGGGCACGTCGATCACGGGGGGCGACGGCGACGCCTATCCGCGGTTCAGCCTGGAGGCCGCGGTGGCCCGCGCGCCCGAGGTCATCATCCTCGCCGATCATTCGACGGGGGCCTCCACCGCGGGCCGGGCCTCGCCCGAGAAGTGGCAGCGGCTGATCAGCGTGCCGGCCATCCGGACCGGGCGACTGCACTCGGCCGATCTCTCGATCCTGCATCGCTACGGCCCCCGCGTGCCCGACGGGCTGGAGACGCTGGCGCGCATGATCCATCCCGAGGCGTTCCCGTGAGCGCGGGGCGGCGGCTTGCGCTCGCGCTCGGCGGGCTGGGGCTCGTGCTCGTCACGGTCGCCGCGCTCTCGCTCTTCGTCGGCAGCGCGGGTCTCTCGCCTTCGGCGGTGGCGCGCGCCCTGGCCGGACGCGCGGGCGCCGAGTCGATCGAGTCGGTCGTGACGCTGCAGCTGCGGCTGCCGCGGGTGCTGGCGGCCGTGCTGGCCGGCGGGGCCCTGGCGGTGGCCGGGGTCGCCTTTCAGGGGCTGACACGCAACCCGCTGGCCGAGCCGGCCGTCCTCGGCGTGTCGAGCGGCGCGGCCTTCGGCGTCGTCCTCGCCCAGGTCTTCGGCCTGGGACTGTCGGCGTTGCAGGCGCTCGGCGTGGCCGTGTTCGCGTTCGCCGGCGCGCTGCTGGCGGCGGGCTCTGTCTACCTGATCGCGGTGGTGCCGGGCGGACTGTCGATCCAGACGCTGCTGCTGGCCGGCGTCATCGTCGGCATCTTCTTCACCTCGGCCATCACCGTGCTCATCTCGATCGTGGACTTCAACCGGCTGGGTGGCGTCGTGCACTGGCTGCTCGGCAACCTGGCGCCGATCCCGCCCGCCTCGCTGGCGTTGTTCGCGCTGCTGGCGCTGGCCGGGTTCTGGCTGATCCTGCGTAGCGCGCGCGAGCTCAACCTGTTAGCCCTGGGCGAGGAGGCGGCGGTGCAACTCGGCGTCGACGCCGCGGGGCTCAAGCGGCGCGTGTTCGTGGCCGCCGCCCTGCTGACCGGCACCGTCGTGGCGTTCACGGGGCCGATCGGCTTCGTGGGGCTCGTGGTGCCGCACATGCTGCGCGGGCTGCTCGGCCAGGACAACCGGCTGCTGGTGCCCACGGCGCTCGTGGGCGGCGGCATCTTCCTGCTCGCCGCCGACACGCTGGCCCGCAACGTGGTGGCCCCGGCCGAGCTCTCGGTCGGCGTCATCACGTCCTTCTGCGGCGCGCCGTTGTTCGTCTACCTGCTGCGCACGCGCTACCGGGCCAGCCTGTGACCTCGGATCGCCCCTCCGCCCAGCCACTGGTGGAGTTCGACGACGTGGCGTTCGCCTATCCCCAGCCCGAGCGCAGCCGCGAGGGCGGCTTCAGCCTGGACGGCGTGTCGTTCGCGATCGAGGCCGGCGAGGTGTTCGGCGTGATCGGTCCCAACAGCGCGGGCAAGACGACGCTGCTGCGCCTGCTCACGCGCGTGGTTGCGGCGACCCGCGGACAGGTGCGCCTGGACGGGCGGCCGATCCGGCATCTCGCCCACGCCGAGCTGGCCCGGCAGATCGCCGTGGTGCCGCAGGACGCGCCGCGACCGTTCCCGTTCTCGGTCGAGCAGCTCGTGCTGATGGGCCGCTACCCGCACGCGCCGGGGCGTTTCTTCGAGAGCGACTCCGATCGCGCGCAGGCGACAGCGGCCATGGAGGCCACCGGCGTGCTCCACCTGGCGGCGCTGCCGCTCGAGCAGCTCTCCGGCGGCGAGCGCCAGCGGGCCATGCTCGCGCGCGCGCTGGCCCAGCAGCCGCGGCTGCTCGTCCTCGACGAGCCGACCTCGCACCTCGACCTCCGCTACCAGGCGGAGACGGCCGCGCTGCTGCAGCGGGTGAACGGCGAGCGCGGCATGACGGTGCTGCTCGTCTCGCACGACCTCAACCTGGCCGCCGAGGTCTGCGATCGCCTGCTGCTGCTCGGCCGCGGCCGCATCGCCCGCGTGGGCTCGCCCGACTACGTGCTGCAGCGGGCCGTGCTGGAGGAGGTGTTCGGGTGCGCGGTCGTGGTCGACGTCAATCCCACGAGCGGCCGGCCGGTGATCCAGGTCGCCTGGCCGGAATCGCCGGCAAGGAGGTAGACGGAAGAGATCGCCGTACGGAAACCGGTCCCGGAGAGAAGGGAAGCCGGTCGGGCGCCCGAGCGAGGGCGCCGAAGCCGGCACGGTCGCGCCACTGTGAGTGGGGAGCGCCGCCCAGGTCCCGCGCCACGCGCGGGAGTCACTGTCTGGCCGATGGTAGTGCGAGCCGCAGCCGCAAGGCGAGGCGAGCCTGCAATGCGATACCGGACGGGAAGGCATGGGCGGTGGCGACGATCCACGAGTCAGGAGACCTGTCCCGGGACCATGGCATCCACCCCTTTCGCGAAAGAAGGAGCGGAGCAGATGGCCCGGATACTCGCAGTCACCTTGCTGCTGATGGGGCTTGCCGGCGTGCCGGCGGGCGCCCAGGAGACGAAGAAGCTGGAGCCGGTGGTGGTGACGGGGACGAGGATCGAGACACCCGCGGAGCAGGTGGGGGCGTCGGTGACGATCATCGACGGCGACCTGTTCGAGACCCGCCACTATCCGACCGTGGACGACGCCCTCCGCAACGTGCCGGGCGTGGAGATCCGCCGCTCGGGGTCGTTCGGCAAGACGACCAGCATCAGCATCCGGGGCGCCAATCCCAACCAGGTGCAGGTGCTGGTGGACGGGGTGCGCTTCAAGAGCCCGACGCTCGGCTCGGCCGAGCTGGCCGACATCGCGCCCGACATGATCGAGCGCATCGAGATCATCCGCGGCCCCCAGTCGACGATCTACGGCGCCGACGCCATCGGCGGCGTCGTGCACATCATCACCAAGCGTGGCAGCGGGCCGCCGATGGCCTACGCCTCCCAGGAGGTCGGGAACTACGAGACGCTCCGCACCCGCACCGGGCTGAGCGGCTCCTGGCAGTGGTTCGACTACGCGGTCGGCTTCTATCACCTCGAGTCCAACGGTCAGTTCATCAACGACGGGATGAGCCAGGACGGGGCCAGCGCTCGCTTCGGCGTCACGCTGCCGTGGGGCAACACCCGCGTGGGCGCGGCCGTGCGCTACAACAAGACCGACACGGGCGTGCCGATCGAGTTCGTCGGCATCCCGAACCCCATCGGGCCCACGATCGACCCCAACACGCGGCAGGAGAGCGAGACGTACACGGCCACCCTCGACGTCCACACCCGGCCAGTGACGTGGTGGGAGGGCGAGCTGCGCCTCTCGCGCTTCTTCAACAACCAGGTGTTCATCGATCCGCCCGACCCCTTCGCGTGCCCGCCGGCGACGTTCGGCTTCTGCAACTTCCCCGGCCGGTTCAAGGTGAGCCGCAACGAGGTCGAGGGGTTGAGCCACTTCCACATCGGCACCTGGAGCACCTCGACGTTCGGCATCGAGTGGCGCGAGGAGACGGCCAACGTGCAGGGCAGCAGCGCGTTCACGCCGCACACCGAGACCGCGTCCGGCCTGTTCGAGCAGAAGTTCCGCTTTTTCGACCGGCTGTTCATGTCGGCCGGCGTGCGGGTGGAGGACAACAGCGCCTTCGGCACCTCGACCACGGAGCGCGGCTCGCTCGCCTACGTGGTGAAGGAGTGGGGGACGCGGCTGCACGGCGGGGCCGGCAGCGGCTTCCGGGCCCCGACCTTCAACGACCTGTTCTTTCCGGGCTTCTCCAATCCGGCCATCCTGCCGGAGAAGTCGTTCTCGTGGGACGTGGGCGTCGAGCAGCGCCTCTGGAAGGACCGGGTCCGGCTGGATCTGACGTACTTCCACAACAAGTTCACCAACCAGATCTTCTGCTGCCTGCCGCTGCCGGTGTTCCCGTTCGCGACCACCGCGAACATCGGGCGATCGCGCAGCGCCGGGATCGAGTTCACCTCGGAGGTCGTCATCCTCGACAACCTCGTGGCCTCCCTCAACTACACCTACACCGACACCGAGAACCTCATCACCGACCAGCTGTTGACGCGCGAGC
>Ga0210377_10003141_pt1 | contig 14223 bp, 14 predicted proteins | sample PLM4_65_b1redo_FD_155480 | JGI IMG/M metagenome (GOLD analysis project Ga0210377, IMG submission 155480) | Groundwater sediment microbial communities from an aquifer in East River, Colorado, USA - PLM4_65_b1 redo | ecosystem: Environmental > Terrestrial > Soil > Riparian zone | place: USA: East...
AGGCGGCTGCCATTGAAAGCGCTCGTAATCAGGCCCATTCGACGGTTCGCTGGCAGTTCACTTCGCCCGATGCGCGAATTCGTTTGGCTCAACTTTATCCTTCAATTCCTGATTGACTGACTACTAGTATCAACGGCCCGACCTCGATCTCGGCGTCGGCTTCCTCGCGGAGTTCCCGCACGACGCCCTCATGCAGCGACTCGCTGTCCTCCAACCCGCCGCCGGGCAGATTGTAATGAATGCCAAAACCCGGCTCGTCGTCCTCAATCAGCAGGATCGCCCCATCGCGGATGATCGCGGCGCTGGGCCGCAGCCGGACGCTCACTTCGCCGCCCTCGTTTGAGTTTTCCTCCCCCGCGTGCGGGGGAGGTGGCCGAAGGCCGCTGTGCCCCTGTAAGGGGGTGGGGGTGATTCCGCGCCACCAAATACCATCGTTTTGTCTCTCACTTGGCCGCCTCCGTCCGCCGTGACCGCCCCGGTAGCGCGGCTTGTGGTTTCCTCCCCCCTGTAGGGGGGAGGTGGCCGAAGGCCGGAGGGGGTGGGGCGTCGCCGCAGTTGAAGAATGCCAGTGTCGCGCCCGTCACTTGGCCGCCTCCGTCCGCCGTGTCCGTCCCGGCAGCGCGCTCCCCCGGTGATACACCCACCACTCCAAAATCAAAACTACAAGCGCCGCGATTGCCAGAAACGACCATAACTCGCGCTGCCCAAATTGGTCGATTTGTCCCGGCCCGCCCACCGCCTTCTGCCCGATGGTGATTGTCTCCCTCGGCCTGATGTCGCTTTCCTCCGCCGCGAACAGATTGACCGCAAAAGTGGAGGCGTTCTGGACAGCCTCCTCGTCCAGCAGTTCCACCCGATACACCCCCAACTGTGTTGTGGAGGCGAACGCCAGCGCAGTTTCGCCCACCGGGAACGTCTGGACTGTCCCATCCGGCAGCGTGATCCGGTACGCGCTCGTCGTCGCCTGAGGCCGGATCGTCAGGGCTGAGGCTGGCTCGACGCCATCCGGCGCGTCAAATGGCTGGGATGGCGCGAACCACTGCATCAAATTGGAGATCAAGATCGGAAACGCGATTTTAAGCGGCAGGTCTGAGGCGTGCAAGTCAAACGTGATAATCGCCACCCGCCGCCCTCCGACCGTCCCTGCCAGCAGCAGCGGGCCGCCTTCGGCTTCCACCAGCGTTCGCGCCCACCCCGTCGTCTGCACCGCCACCGCCTCGCGGATCGCCACGTCTTTGAATTCGACGAATGACAGGATCGGATCATCCGTCTGTTTCAATAGCCGTGTGTTGTCAAAGGTCTCGCCTGTCACAAACAGGTCTGTGCTGTTCGGCGGATTGACGACCAGCAGATTAGTCTCTGGAAGCTGCGGCGGCAGCCAGCCATCCAACACGACCAGATCAAATGACTCATTGGCGGGCAGGTCGCCGGGCTGCTGCCGGAACGCTTCCACGTTGGGCAGCGCCCCTAGAACTTGCGCCAGAAACAAGTTGCCCTCGGTCACCAGCAGCGCCCGTCCGGTCGCGGGCGGCGCGTAGACCGCGTAAGCCACGTTGTCCACCCCCAGATAATCGGCGATGCCCCCGCTGGCGGGCGCGGATAGGCTCGCCTCGATCACTCGCGTGGTCTCCGGCAAATCGGTGATTGTCACGTCTGCCGTCTGCCCCGCCGCCACGCTGATCCGTTCCGCCGCGATCAGCTGGCCGTCCACCGTCAGGCTCAGGATCGTCTTGGCGTCGGTGTCGCTGTGATTGGTCACCGCCGCGAACAGTTCCGGCTGCCCGTTCAGGGATCGCGTCGCCAGCGCCGAAATCGCCAGATTGGATGACTCGCGCCCTACCCGGATATACCGCACGGGCGCGGCCACGCTCGGCAGGTCGTCCGGCAGCCCGCCGTCCGAGATAACCACGATGCTCGCCCCTTGCCTCCCAGCAACGCTGGCCCCGGCCAGCGCCAGCGCCGAATCCCAATCGGCGGCGTTTTGCGTGGGACGGGCGCGGTTGAGCGCATCCAGCAGCGCGGCTGGCTCGCCAGTCGGCGGCGTCAAGACTTCGGGCGCGGCCCCCACCGTGATAATCGTCATCACTTCGTTGCTCGCCAGCGTCCCTGCCAGCGCCCGCGCCTGATCGCGCGCCGCGTCAAACCGTGTCTGTCCGCCCGGCATGTCGGTCGCGTTCATGGAAGCCGACGCGTCGATCAGCACGGCCACGCTGCCCGCCGCCACGCTCGGCGCGGGGACGAACGGCCTCGCCAGCGCGAACACCAGCGCCGCCAGAATCAGCAGTTGCAGCAGCAGCAGCAAGTTGCGCCGCAGCTTTTGCCAGGGGGCGTTGGCCTCGCGGTCTTGCATCAGCCGCTCCCACAGCATCGTGCTGCTGATCGAAAACTCCTGCCGCCGCAGCCGCAGCATGTAGAGCAGCAGTATTGGCCCGGCCAGGCCCGCTAATGCCAGCAATGTTGGTGTCAAAAACTGCATCAAGATTTGTCCACGAATTTCACGAATGACGCGAATTTGAACAACAATTTCACAGGATGATTCGCCTGAATTGCAGGCTTTCTTCGCCAAAGTTAATCAGGAGGCCAAGTCGAAGCCCGCTGGCCTTCAAATAGGATAATACTTGTGACTGATGAACCTTTGCCAGCCCGTCGACAGCTTTGAGCTCAACATCGATTTTTGAGTCAACCACAATATCAAGGTAGAAATCTGCCAGAATCTTGCCTTTGTAAGCCACTTGAATATGCTGCTGTGGCACGAAAGGCAAGTTCCTGAGTGTTAGCTCATGCTCAAGCCCAGCCTGATATACGGCCTCATGATAACCCGGCCCAAGCATACGATGAACCTCCATCGCCGCTCCAATGATCTCAAATGCGAGGTCCTTATGAATTAATTCAGTCATCGTGAAATTGCCGTTAAAATTCGCGTCATTCGTGAAATTCGTGGACAAATTGCCGCTTAACGCACAACCCCCGCCCGTCGCAGCGCGTACAAAATAACATTCTCCCACGCCATCCCCGTGTCGATTGCCACGTAATGAACGTCGCGGCTGAGGCAGTATGACCCCAGTTCTTCGCGCCATTCGCGCAGCCGCTTGGCATACAGATTCCGCATCGCGCCGTCCACCGTGACATCCTGCGGCTGCCGCGTCTCGCTGTCGATCAGCCGGATGTCGCCCGCCAGCTCCGGCTCGATTTCATCGGGCGCCAGCAGGTGCAAGATCGTGACCTCATGCCCGCGCCCTTGCAGCGCGTTCAATCCGTCTTTGAAGCCGCCCGGCGAAAACATGTCGGTGATCACCAGCGCCAGTCCGGGCCGACCGCCGCGCAGCGCGTAATCCTTGAGCGCCGCGTTCAGGTCGGTTTGCCCCTTCGCCGATTGCCCTTCCAGCCATTGCAGCATCGCCATCGTCTGCCCCCGGCTGCGATACGGCCCCCAGCGATCAACCAGCCGATTTCCCGCCAGCAGCCCAATCGCCACCCGATCCCCGGTCGCAAGCCCGATATGCCCCAGCGCCGCCGCCAGCCTTTGCCCATACCGGAACTTATGCGGATCGCTGCCCGTAGGGGCGAGAGGCCTCTCGCCCCTACTCAACCCAAACAGCGCCGAATCATCCTGCGGCCAATCCATCGACTGGCTGGCGTCCAGCAGAATATGCGCCGACAGGTCTTCTTCTTCTTCCAGCAGCTTGATAAACGGTTTTTCCAGCCGGGCGTAGACGTTCCAATCCAGCCGCCGTAGATCGTCGCCGCGCGTGTAATCGCGGTAGTCCGCGAACTCTATCGACGTGCCTTTTTTGGTCGAGCGTCGCTCGCCCTTGATCGCCCCCGCCCGCACCTTGTGGGCGATCAGCGTCAGTTGTTCCAGCTTGCGAAGCGTGGTCTCGTCAAATAGCCGGGTCAAGGGCGGTTCCGTGTCTGAGGCGTCTCGGTGATGGCAATCCAGTCATTCTATTATAGCGAGCGCGGCGGCGCAATGAGATTGACATCTCAGAACAAGCGTGCTAAACTGGCGTTTGCGAGTCGAACACGGCCCGCGATCTTTTACCGCAAAGGCGGCGATCTCCATGAACACGCAAACAAAAACGCATGTTGACAATATCTTTTCGATAGACAGGCAGCTTCAAAACGACGCCTTCTTCGCCCTGATTGCCGCCACCGATAAATCCGTCGATTGGGCCTACGAAGTCTGGGACAAACTGCTCGAATCCCTGACCCACAAAGATAACCACGTCCGGGCGATTGCCGCGCAAGTCCTGTGCAATCTCGCCAAAAGCGACCCCGAAAACCGGATGCTCAAAGACTTGGACGCGCTGATCGCCGTCACCAAAGACGAGCGCTTTGTCACCGCCCGCCACACCATGCAATCCCTGTGGAAAGTCGGCACGGCGGGCGCGCCCCAGCGGGCCAGGCTGCTCGATGGCCTTGAACGCCGCTTCTATGAGTGCGTTGCCGAGAAGAACTGCGCGCTCATTCGCTTCGATATTCTCCAGAGTCTCCGCAATGTTTACGACACGACGAAAGACGAAGCTGTCCGCGTCAAGGCTCTAGCGCTGATCGAGATCGAAGCCGATCCGAAATACCGCAAGAAGTGCGCCGCGCTCTGGAAAGTGAAGTAAAATCTAATCCGTGTCCTGAAATAAAACGGGGGATCATGGCATGAAATTTAAGGCGACGCTCGAACTGGCGGGCAAGACCGCCACCGGTATCCGCGTCCCCGCCGAAGTGGTGGAGAGTCTCGGCGCGGGCAAGCGCCCCCCGGTCAAAGTCACCATCAACGGTTTCACCTACCGCAACACCCTCGCGGTCTACGGCAGTGATTATCTGGTGGGTGTCAGCGCCGAGAACCGCGCCGGGGCGGGCGTCAAGGCTGGCGACGAGATCGAGGTGGACATCGTGCTGGACACCGAGCCGCGCGCCGTTGATGTCCCTGACGATCTGGCGGCGGCCCTCGCCGCCAGGCCGGGTCTGCGGGCCGCCTTCGACGCCTCATCGCCCTCCAGGCGCAAGGAATTTGTCCGGCAGGTCATGGACGCCAAAACCGCTGAAACCCGCCAGCGGCGCATCGCGGCGTAGCCGCGACTGGGTGAGGTAACCCATCTCCAATCCAACCAATCAGCCTGAAAGCGATCTCTCACCCTTAGCCGCGCCAGCCCGCCGAGCGCTCGCCGGGGCGGGCCTGACCCGGTTGGCTGAGGTTGCCCGACTGTCCGAAGCCGAGATCACGGCCCTGCACGGCATCGGTCCTAACGCGCTCAACCAACTGCGTGACGCCTTGCGCGCGCAGGGCCTGTCATGCGCTGACATGCCCTGAGTTCGAACTACGCCTTGTGGCGCATCCGTCGTTCATATTCCAGCCACAGCCCTTCAACATCGGCCCACGCCATATCCCCGCGCCCATCTAGAGTAATTCCCGCGCTTGCTAGCTTGTCAATTGCTTCCTGAATCAGTGGCCCCCAATCCGGCTCGCCTTGCCGTTGGCCCGGCCCGTCGAGCCTGGCCGCCGCGTTTATGAATCCCCTATCGCGCGCGCTGCGTTGCTGTGCGGCCAGCTTGCGCCATTCGTGTAGCTTGTCAAGCCACCACTCCGGCGGATCAGCCAAACGTTTCTTTGCTTGCGCCGGCAGTTCTTCCACCGCGTAAGCGCTCCCCGATGTCGGAATCCATGTCGGTCGGTAGCCGCCCTGTTCCTGCTTCCGCCGCTCCAACTCGCGCTGCCAGCGCCGTCGGCTAACCATCGCGTCTCGACACTTGACGCCGCAATAAATCTTGCCCGGCTGGCGGGCCGCCCGTCGGAAGGCTTGCTTGCAAACCACGCAATGCGGATTTTGCTGCCGAAACCACCGCTTGCGGCATGCATCAGAGCAGGTTTGCCGTCGTCGTCCCGTCCGGGCCTGCTGAAAGCCCGCGCCGCACACCCGGCAGCGGCTTTCGTCGTTGGCGTTCGTCGTCCCCGGCGTGGCTGATTGCTTCGAACGCGGGTGTCTTAGTCGATGAAGCCTCTGTCGACAGCCTCCACTGCATGTGAGTCGCTTGCTGCATCCCCTTTTCTGCTCGAACGGCTTCAAACATATGCAACACTGGTTCTCGTAAAACGCGATAATGTCCGGCTGATCCATCTACCCTCCCCTAATCTGATCTGGCCCCCATTTTAGAACATAAGTTCTTAATTGTCAAGGGCTTCAAGAATTCAGTTTGGGGATAAATCCTTCCCACAAAATCCAGCCGCTAAACCGTAGGGGCGAGGCAATGCCTCGCCCCGATTGTCCTATTGTTACTATTAAATTGTCCCAAAACCCGTTTGGGATAGATTTTTCCTGTCCCAAAACGCGCCCGATTAATGTCCCAAAACCCCCGTTTTCCCCCGACGCAAAAAGGCCGGGCGCGCCGCTTGCCGCGCCCCACGACCTAAATTGAATTACTGTCGTAATTGTTGGTTGAATCCTGCCGTTAGCAGTTCTCTGTGTGCTTTGTGTCCTCAGTGTGTTTACACCCTTTGGGGTTCAAGACTTTTGCCGTTGACTTTTTCGCGTAATTCGCGGACTAAATCCCCTTGAAGTTTTTAGTGTAATTCGTGCAATTCGTGGACTGAATCTTTTTTGTCTGTGTCCTTGTATGATAGTAAATGTGGTTCAAGATGTTTCAAGACTTTTGCCGTTGACTTTTTCGCGTAATTCGCGGACTAAATCCCCTTGAAGTTTTTAGTGTAATTCGTGCAATTCGTGGACTGAATCTTTTTTGTCTGTGTCCTTGTATGATAGTAAATGTGGTTCAAGATGTTTCAAGATTTTCGCCATTGACTTTTTCGCGTAATTCGCGGACTAAATGCCGTTGCCGTTCGCAATCTGCGTAATCTGTGCCCGGGTTTTCGGGGCAAACTGAACCCGCTTTTCGTCGTCTTGTGTCATTCGCGGGCTGCGTCCCACTGGCGCGAGAAACGCGCTCCGCCTACAATGAGCGCTGACGGCAAAATCGTTCCGCTGCTGGCACGCTGGGCTGAGGGCGAGGTCGCGTATGGTCGATTTTGTGGGGCGCACGCTGGGCTCCTTTCGGATTCTTTCCGAACTGGGGCATGGGGGCATGGCCAACGTTTACTTGGCCGAGCAGTTGTCAATCGGCAGGCGTGTGGCGATCAAAGTGCTGCCTGCCCATTTCTTGCAGGACCGGATGTTCCTCGACCGTTTTTACCGCGAAGTCAGAATCATCGCCGCGCTGCAGCATGCCCGCATCCTGCCCGTCTACGACTTCGGCGAGCATGATGGCGCGCCGTTCATCGTCATGGCCTACATGCCCGGCGGCACGCTCGCCGACTTGATCCTCCGCTCGCCCGGCGGGCTTTCCATCCCTGACGCCGCGCGCCTGCTCGCCCAGATGGCCGAAGGCTTGGATTACGCCCACCGCAAGGGCATCATCCACCGCGATTTCAAGCCATCCAACGTCCTGCTCGACGACGAACGCAATGTCCATCTGGCCGACTTCGGCATCGCCAAAATGACGGCTGAAACGGCTCATTTGACAGGCAGCAGCCTGATCGGCACGCCACAGTATATGGCCCCGGAAATCGGCAATCCCGATGAACTTACGCCGTTAGTCGATGTGTACGCGCTTGGCGTGACGCTCTACCAGATGCTCACCGGGCGCCATCCGTATGAAGCCCCCACGCCGATGGGCGTGTTGGTGGCCCACGCCACCAAACCCATCCCCGATGCCCGCGAGATTCGCGACGACTTGCCTGACGAATTGCAGGCCGTGATTGTGACCGCGATGGCGAAAAGCCCTGCGGATCGTTTTCAAAGCGCGTGGGCGATGCAAAAGGCCGTGTCGACGGCTCTGCGTGAGACGCCCGCCGGCCACAAGGAAATACCGAAGCCTGCGCCGGAACAGTCGTTGGAAACGCTGGTGACAGCCGCTTCGCCCGTGATCGAATCGGCTCAAGCGCCAGACGCGCCGCCGCAGGGCCAGCGCCAACGCGAATTCGGATCGGTTCAAAAGTGGATTATTGCGGCGGCCATAGCCGCAGTCATTGTCGCCGTGAGCGTCGCAGGCGTGACCCTCATCGCGGTCATCGCCGTGACGTCAAACCAGCCCCCGCTAACGCTGACCCCATCCCCCACCGCCGTCGTGACGCCTTCCGCCCAGCCCACGCAGGCGTCTGCTCCTTAAATCCCGCTGTCCCCAATCTGTGAAATCTGTGGGCATTATGCCGTCGCATGGTTCCAGCCAATACCTGAAACGGATATGCCCGGTAGCAAAGTCGGGAGGTATAATGTAAAACAAGACGGAGGCAAAAAAATGAACAACATGACCTTCGAGGTTCTATTGGAGCAGGCGCAGAAGCTTTCGCCAAGCGAGCGATTGCGTCTGGTGGAACTCCTTGCAGTGACGCTGCCAGCGGATTTTGTCCAACCAGCCCACTGGCGCGCCGCGCTTAAAGCCACGTATGGCATTTTGGCGGACGACCCCATAGAGCGCCCGCCGCAGTTGCCCGTCGAGGAGCGCGACCCCGTCGAATGAAATACCTGCTGGACACCAATACCTGTATTCGCTACATCAATGGCGCATCGCAGCCCATTTTCGACCGCTTGAATGCCCAGCATGAAGGCGCGGTCGCTGTCTGCTCCGTCGTGAAAGCCGAGTTGTTCTACGGCGCCCTGCGAAGTCGAAACCCGACGAAAACGTTGGCTGGCCAACAGCGGTTTCTTGCGCTGTTCGTTTCCCTGCCGTTTGACGATCTCGCCGCCGAGCATTACGGGCGTATCCGCGCCGACCTGTCTCATGCGGGGACGCCCATCGGCGGCAACGATCTGTTGATTGCGGCCATTGCGCTGACCCATGATCTCAGCGTAGTGACGCATAATGTCAAAGAATTTGGGCGTGTGGCGGCCCTGCAAATCGAAGATTGGGAAACCCTGCCGTGACGCGCTCGTAGGGATGCCCGCAGCCTGCATCCCCGCTTCATAACTGGCGCAATTCTGAACCCCTGCAAGGGGGCGGACTGAATCAGCCTTTGCCGTTCTTTGTGTCCTCAGTGGACAAAATGCCGTTGCCGTTTTGGCGTAATTCGCGCAATTCGCGGACTGAATCAGCCGCTAATCCACTGCCTGTCCCATGCCCCATGCGCCATGCCCCTTGCTCCATGCATCAATCCGGCAATAATCTCCCCAGCAAATCCCCAATCGCCTTGCCCACTTTGGGCAGCTCAATTTTCGTTTTTGCCTTGCCGCGCCCCTTCTTCGGCCCGCCGCCCATCCCGCCCGGCAGATCGGTGGCCTTGCGCGCGAACGACAGCAGCCCGACCGAGGTCGAATAGGCCGGATTGTGGAGCTTGTCCACCAGCCCGGTGATGTCCTCCGGCTGGGCCACCCGCACCGGCAGATTCATCACCTTCGTCGCCCGCCCCGCGATGCTCTTGAGGGCCGCCGTTCCCCCCGTCAGCACAATCCCCGCCGGCAGCAGGCCATCATAGCCGGAGCGTTTGAGTTCCTGCATAATCAGCGTGAAAATCTCGTCCACCCGCGCCTCGATGATCTGGGCCACGTCGTTCGCCAGCACCTGCATCGAGGCCTGCGCCCCGAACGGCTCGACCGTGATCCGCATATCCGGGTCAACCTCGTCGGGGTTGGCGTTGCCATCGTCAATCTTGATCTTCTCGGCTTCGGCGGGCGGCAAATGCAGCACATGCGCGATGTCGCTGGTGACGTGGTTGCCGCCCACTTCGATCACCGCGCTGTGCCACACCGTCCCGTCGATAAACACCGCCAGATCAGACGTGCCGCCGCCGATGTCGATCAACGCCACCCCCGATTCGCGCTCGGCCTCGGTCAGGGCCATCTCGGCGCTGGCGATCTGGTTGAGCACAAACCGATCCACCGCCAGCCCCGCGTCGTTGACGCACTGCTCCAGATTCTTCAGCGACGAGCTGGCCGCCGTGATAATGTGCGCCTCGACTTCCAGCCGGAAGGCGTGCAATCCCAGCGGGTTGCGGATGCCCTCCTGCCCGTCCACCGTGAACGAGCGCGGAATCACGTGGATGATTTCCCGGTTATGCGGAAGATTGACGGCTCTTGCGGCTTGCAGCGCGCGCTCGACTTCGTCAGCGCCAATCACCCCGGCGCTGGAATTGAGGCCGGTCACGCCCTTGCTGTTCATCGCCGCAATGTGCTTCCCGGCAATGGAAACGTAAGCCCGCCCAATTTCATAACCGGAGGTGCGTTCGGCGGCGCGCTTGGAGGCGCGGACGGCTTCGGTCGCCATTGCCACATCGACGACTGTGCCTTTATGCATCCCCTGCGCGGGTTCGATCCCCACGCCGATAATCCGCAGGCGATCCTTGCCGCTGAGTTCGCCGACCAGCGTGCAGACTTTAGTAGTGCCAACATCCACGCCAACTACAATTCGTTCCGCGCTCACAGATCACCTGTCATGTTTAGCCCGCAGATTTTTCAGGGCACATAGATTGTCACCGCGCCACCCCGTAAAACGGCGCGTTCGGGTTGGTCACATCGACGCGAATGGGCGTGATGCCCCGGCTCAGGATGTTCTCGACCAGCGTCTCGTAGACTTTCAACTTGACATCCATGTCCGTGCCAGAGCCAAAGTAGCCGCGCCAGCCGCGCCCATCCTGATAGCTCAAGCCGTGCGCCGGATCATAGTATAGCACGTCTATATTCGTGCGCAGCGTCCGAAGCTGCTGCGCTCCTAAAACGACCTGCGGGTCTATCGACACGCGCTGTTCGTCACCCGACGGGCAGGCGGGGCCGGGGCATTGAAACGGGATGGCTTCGCCCTCGTTGATCACCCGCACGAGGGTGGGAAGCTCGCGGCGCAGGAGCATCAGGTTGCCGTTGACATCCACCCAGTAACGCTCCGCCCCCTGCTCCCAGATCAGGGCCGGCTCGCGTTCGCGGACGACGATGATCACCCGCGCGGGCCATGCCAGCCCGACCTGCGCGGAGGAAAAAGATGGCGAGAGCAACACGCGATCCCGCACGACATCGGGATCAATTTCCAGAATGTGCTGGTTTGCGACGCCCGCCGCTGTGAAAACTTCTTCGACAGGCACATAGGCGGCGCCGCCCACTTCGACGCGCGTGACCTTAAAGACCGGATCGCTGAAGACCCACGCCAGCAAGCCGCTGATCGTAACGACGATGGCCGCGCTGACCCAGCGCCAGTTGAATCCGGCGGGCGCGATGGCCCGCGCGACGCGGCTGCGCGGCTTGCGGCGGGCGGCGGGAGCGGTTGGCGCGGTGCGGCGCGGCGTTCCGATAGGTTGAGACATAAAGGCGATTAGTCCACAGAATTCACAGAAACAGATCAAAGACATGCGCCAGAGAGACAAGGTGACTGGCGGCGGCGTCATTTTTCGCCGGGATCGTAGGTGGTTCGGGTGCGGCTCTTTTCGGCGTGGCGCTCCAAGGCCAGCTTGATCAGGCGGTCAATGAGCTGTGGATAGGCGATCCCGGTCGCTTCCCAGAGTTTGGGATACATGCTGATCGAGGTGAAGCCGGGAATCGTGTTGATTTCGTTCATCCACAGCTTGCCTGAATCTCTATCCAGCAGGAAATCGCAGCGCGCCAGTCCGCAGGCGTCAATCGCTTTGAAGGATTGCACGGCCAGCCACTTAGCCAGTCGGGTTTGTTTTTCGTCGAGAGGGGCAGGGATGAGCAGTTTGGCGTTATCGTTAAGATACTTGTCGGCATACGAATAGAACTCGTCGCCGGGAACGACCTCGCCCGGAACGGACGCGATGGGATCATCGTTGCCCAGCACGCTGACTTCGATCTCGCGGGCGTCGATGCCCTGCTCAACGATCAGGCGGCGGTCGAAGCGGGCCGCCTCATTGAGGGCGGTCACCAACCCGCCGGTGTTGGTCGCCCGGTTGATGCCCACGCTGCTGCCGAGATTGGCGGGCTTGACGAACATCGGGTAGTGCAGGTTGTTCTCGACCCGCTCGATCATGGCGTGCGGATTGGATTCCCATTCGGCGCGCAGGATGAGGACATAGGGCAGCACGGGAATTTCGTGGGCGGCCATGACGCTCTTGAACACGGCTTTGTCCATGCCCACCGCCGAGCCGACCACGCCCGACCCGACGTAGGCCACATCCGCCAATTCCATCAACCCCTGAATCGTGCCGTCTTCTCCGTAGGGGCCGTGCAGCACGGGGAAGATCACGTCCAGTGTCCCAATATCGCTGAGGCTGGATGCGCCGGATTGGGTGGTTGGCTCAATCGATTTGAGGGTGTGGTCGCCCGGCTCGCCGATCAATGCGGCGGGCCGAACATCGCCCTCCCCCGCTGTCAGCGCTTGCAGGGGGTCGCCGCCCGCGATCCAGCGGCCTTCGCGCGTGATGCCAATCGGCAGGACTTCGTATTTGTCCTTGTCGATGGCGTCCATAATCGAGCGCGCCGAGCGCAGCGAGACATCGTGCTCGCCGCTGCGCCCGCCAAAGATGATGCCGACTCTGATCCGTTGTGACGCCATGGGGCAATCCTTTCAGCCACCCTTGCTATCTTAGCGCTGCATCGGCAACTTCCGCGAATTCAGCGCGTTCACGATTTGACGCCAATAGCAAAGGGGCGGATTGCGATCCGCCCCTGCGTGTGCCGAGGCCCAGACTTGAACTGGGGACCCTATCATTTTCAGTGATATGCTCTACCAACTGAGCTACCTCGGCGCGACGACGGATATTTTACCGTAGGATAGAGGGCTGTCAAATTAAGAAGCGCTGGCAGAGGGCGCGCGCAAGATTGGCCGAATAGGCGGTTGCGCAGCGCGTGGCGGCGATCCGGGAAATGATTGAATTGCTGCCAGCTTATTCGCTGTATAATCACGGTGAGGAAAATCGCGGCCCTTGGGAGAGGCTATCATGGCGCAGGCTGCTGTTGATCATGTCAAGACGACTTCTCCGCCTCAACCCTTGACGGTTGATGCGTATATGGCTTTGCCGGACAAACGAGCCGAAATCGTCAACGGAGAGGTCGTCGTTATGAGTCCACAAGGATTTCAGAGTGTTGAATTAGCGCAAGTCCAACTATTCTCATGGGACGCGCATATTCGGGGCAGAAAGCTGGGAAAGGCATTTGTCGAGATACCCTATATTCTTGACGCCGATGATCGCACGGATTGGGTCAAAGGGGCGCGCGTGCCGGATGTGTCGTTTGTCCTGCTGGATCGGCTCGAAGCGCATATCGCTCGCTACGGCAAGCGCGGCCCGATCCGGCTGGCGCCTGATATTGCCGCCGAGATTGTCTCGCCAACCGATGATTTTAGCGACGTGATGCTGAAAGTCGCGGACTATCTGCGCTACGGTGTTCGGCTGGTGATTCTGATTGACCCCCAAACCCGGCAGGTGCATGTATTTAGCCCTGACAACCCGAACGGGCAAATCCTGCGTGAGATGGATACCCTGACGGGCGCGCCTGTCCTGCCCGACTGGTCTATCCCGATTGCGGAGCTTCTCGACCCGCCGTTGGGGTGACAGCCTACCAGTTAAAGTGATGGGCCAACGATTTGTCTTTGTGTCATCAAAAATGCCCTTACTACATCCTCCACATCAAACACGGATGTTTTGGTATGCGCCAGCCTTCCTTTCGAAAACTTTTGCTCAAATTTGCATCGCCTCGACTCAAGTTCTTAGAATTCGAGTACGATAAGTCGTCACTTGGCCGTTCCGATATAGTTGGTTTTGGCAAGTTCCTCCCAGGAAACGTGATTGCCAATATTGAGTTTCAACCTCGCAGAATCAATGAGGTTGACCACGGCTACTCCTTCACGGTCAATTTGAGCCGCTACAGGCTTGATGAGTCTGGGGGAAAAAGTTATCTACGAACCGAAGGTGATTTTGGAGCGCGTTTAGGCTCATTAATTGTGAACGCTTACGGCTTATGGCTCTATCCGTATTGGGATCACTGGTGGGAAGCTCACTCACCGGAACAGTTGGAAGCCGCATTGGATGATGCGCTTGGACGATTCGAACGCTACGCCCTTCCGGTTATGGAAGGTCGAGATTTTCGCGATGTGCTCCCCAGCGGAATGCCAGACGAATGGGATGCTTTTCACGACACAGTAGAAAGCGTCGTCGGGCCGGGATTAAGTGAGTTGGGCTTCCAATCCGTTATCGATCCATATCGACCGCCTTCCCCCACACACAAACCTCAACGCCACTTCGTTCGGCAGCTTGAGGATGACTTCTTTGCTTACGTCAAGATTTTGAATGTCAAATGC
>Ga0210377_10003142_pt1 | contig 14215 bp, 11 predicted proteins | sample PLM4_65_b1redo_FD_155480 | JGI IMG/M metagenome (GOLD analysis project Ga0210377, IMG submission 155480) | Groundwater sediment microbial communities from an aquifer in East River, Colorado, USA - PLM4_65_b1 redo | ecosystem: Environmental > Terrestrial > Soil > Riparian zone | place: USA: East...
CAAACCTGTGATGGAAGGGAAGGGGGTGCTCTTCAAAAAATTTGCGGATGTGGATGTTTTCGATATCGAAGTGAACAGCCACGATCCTGACGAAATTATCAAGGTGGTGGCAGCCATCTCTCCGACATTTGGCGGAATCAACCTGGAAGACATCAAGGCGCCGGAGTGCTTCTATATCGAAGAAACATTGAAGGGAATGCTCGACATTCCTGTCTTCCATGATGACCAGCACGGTACAGCCATCATCTCATCGGCAGGCCTTGCCAACGCACTCGAGATCGCGGGCAAAAAGCATGGCGAAGTGAGGATCGTGATTTCCGGCGCGGGGGCATCGGCAATCTCGTGTGCCGAACTGGCGATCAGGTGGGGAGTGAAGCGTGAGAACATCATGTTATGTGATAGCAAAGGCGTGGTGTACAAGGGCCGCACAGTGGGCATGAATAAATATAAAGAGCGCTTCGTGGTGGATACCGATTGCCGCACACTCGCCGATGCACTGCATGGCGCCGATGTGTTCTACGGGCTCTCGGTCGCCAATGTAATGACGCCTGAGATGGTCAAGTCCATGGCAGAAGATCCAATCGTGTTTGCCATGGCTAACCCGGACCCCGAGATCAACCCGGACCTGGCAAAAGAAGCCCGCAAGGACGTGATCATCGCCACGGGACGCTCAGACTACATGAACCAGATCAATAACGTGTTGGGTTTCCCATTCATCTTCCGCGGCGCGCTGGATGTACGGGCAAAAGCAATTAATGACGACATGAAGTTTGCCGCTTCCAAATCGCTCGCCGCTCTTGCAAAGGAAGATGTACCCGATTCGGTTATTCGCGCCTATGGCGGCGACAGCATCAAGTTTGGACGCGAATACATCATTCCGAAGCCATTGGATCCGCGCGTACTGTTATGGGAAGCACCTGCTGTCGCCGGGATGGCGATGGAGACAGGTGTGGCCCGCAAGCCCATCGACATTGATGAATATCGCGAGCAACTGGCGTATCGTCAGGGCAAGGGTGAGCAGGTACGCTACTTCTTCCAGAACAAGGCGCGTTCCTCCGGCGGCACCAAGCGTGTGGCTTTTGCCGAAGGTGAGGAACAGAAGATCATCCGCGCTGCCTATCAGGTGAAGGAAGAGGGCATTGCCACTCCGATCCTGATCGGGCGCGAAAGTGTCATCGAAGAGCAGCTCAAGAATCTCGGGCTCGAATATAAACCCATCATCGTAGACCCCGATAAGTTCGACAAAGTGGAAGCCTACAAGGATGCGTATTACGAGCTGCGCCAGCGCAAGGGTCTTACGAAAGTGGACACAGCCAAGATGGTCGGCGATCCGAACATCCTTGGCTCGTTGATGGTCAAGATGGGCGACGCGGACGCGTTCGTTTCTGGTCTCACGTTCGATTACCCCGAAGTGATCCGACCGTCCTTGCAGATCCATCACACGGCGAGTGGTGCGGCGCGCGCGGCGGGTGTGTATATCATGATCGTCGAAGACCGCGTGTATCTTTTCACCGATGCGACAGTGAACATCGAACCGACGGCGGAAGACCTCTCCGATATTGCCTGTCTGGCAGCCGATTTTGCCAAGCGCTTGGAGATCGACCCGCGCGTGGCGTTCCTGTCGTTCTCGAACTTCGGCTCGACCCCGCACCCGCTCTCGGACAAGGTGCGACGCGCAGTGGAACTGACCAAGACCCGCCGCCCGGATCTTATCGTGGATGGCGAGATGCAGGCGGATACGGCTGTCGTGGAAGAGATCATCGATGCACGCTATCCGTTCTCGGCTGTGAAAGATGCGAACGTGCTTGTCTTCCCCTCGCTTGAATCGGCGAATATCGCTTACAAGCTGCTGGCTCGTTTGGGCAAGGCGAAACCGATCGGCCCGATCCTGCTTGGCATGGGCGCACCGATCCATGTCTTGCAGACGGGTGACGATGTCAACGCCATCGTGCAGATCGCTTCTGTGGCTGTCATGGACGCGATGAGTCGGTAATTTGATTTTCAAATCGAAATAAAACAGAAGTCCTCTGGCAAACCAGAGGACTTCTGTTTATTAATACGCTCACCGTCCCGAAGGTTTGAAGAAGTTAACAAACAACTTGAAGGGAACCTTCAGGACGTTTACGACTATTTATATAAGTGATGTTCTTCGATATATTCGTACACCGATTGGGGGAGATAATAACGGACGGACTCCCCGTGGGCGATGCGGCTGCGTATATCGCGGGATGCGATCTCGAGCAGCGGCGCATCCACATAATGGACCTTGGAGCTGATCCCGGGCAATTCGCGTTCCAGCGCTTCCAGGTTTGCCGCATCACTCGGACGGCGCATCACGCCCACCCAGTGACAGGCGTATAGCAATTCCTGTGGGTCATGCCACTTGGGCAGATCGCGTAGCGAGTCGCCGCCGATGATGGGGACGATCTCGGCATCGGGGTTTTGCTCGGCGATGATATGAACCGTATCCAATGTGAAGTGCGGGCCGGGGCGGTCGAGTTCCACGCGCGAGAGTTCAAAGGATGGGTTGTCCTGGATGGCAAGCTCCACCATGGCGAGTCGATGCTCGGTGGGGGTGATGACCTGGCCTTGTTTGTGGGGAGGGTCAGGGGTGAGAATCCACAACAGACGGGTGAGTTCCAGTTGGGTTTGCGCTTCCGAAGCGAGAATGAGATGACCGAGATGCGGCGGGTCGAACGTCCCGCCGAAGAGACCGATTCGATCTGTCATGCGGGTAGTATATCCTAAAGTCTTTGCCACACACTTGCCCCGGGCGCACACCTGCCTGATTTGCTTAGCAAATCACGGGAGGTGCCAGGGAGTGCCGGGGGAGAGCACAGAGTTCTTTGAGAAAAAGCATTTAAACCCATTGGACCTCTTGCATAAGTCGGCAAAATCTTTGTTCAAGGCGGTGTCCCTGCCGAGGACTGCGGCGGGAGCACTTTTGCAAGAGGTCTATTCTCTCTCTCGAAGGATATCGGTACGAATGTAGCTATTGCACCAACTTTATCAGAGTTTCTCGAAATCTTTACCGAACCTTTACAAAGGCGGGATATGATAAGAAAAATTCAAAATGATTTCATGCCGCTTTTGCGGGTGAAAGGAGATGAAACAATGTCTAAAACAACCAAGTGGATTATCGGGATCGTCGTTGTCCTGGTCGTCCTTCAATTTGTCATGCCGTTTGTGTGGCAACTGATCTACCCGGCAGCCAGTGGATATGGCTACGGTATGCCCATGATGCGGAATAACGGATTCGGTTATGGTTCGCCAATGATGGGCGGAAATAACTTCGGGTTTGGAATGCATTCTTTTGGCTTCGGCGGGTTCTTCATGTGGCTGTTCCCACTCGGCATTCTGACCTTGATCGTGCTGGGAATTGTTTATCTTTGGAAGAAGATCAACGAGAAACCAATTCAACAGTAAAAAGATTGCTTGTTCTTAAATCCCGCCCAGTGATGGAGCGGGATTTACTGTTTAAGCCAATGGTATACTCGCCTCATCTCAACTTCTCAGGTGAATTATGAACCAAACCTATGATGCCATTGTCATCGGCGCGGGAGTGATGGGAGCAAGTATTGCCTACAACCTCTCCCAGCGCGGATTGAGGGTCTTGATCCTAGAACGGCAGTCTATTGCGGTGGGGGCGACCGGCGCCTCGAGCGGACTGGTCCGCATGCATTACGATATCGAAGTCGATTCGGCGCTGGCGTGGGAGAGTTTCCAGTTTTTCAGGAACTGGCGCGAACGTATTGGCGGCGAGTGCGGGTTCAAGAAGACCGGCTTTTTGCAGATCGTCACGCCAGATAAAAACGAACAATTACGTGGCAATGTGGAAATGCATAAGCGGCTGGGCATCCTCACGGATGTGGTCACCGCCGCGGATGTGAAAAAACTTGCCCCGATGATCAAGACCGATGACTTTGAACTGGCAGCGTATGAACCCGAGTCGGGGTATGCGGACCCGGTGTTGACCACGAACTCGTTCATCACCAAAGCAAAGGAACGGGGTACTGCGTTCAAGCAGGATTGCGAGGTGACTGGAGTCCGCCTCAGTGGGGGAAAGGTGGCGGGTGTGGAATCAACTCTCGGGTCGTTCGACGCGCCGATCGTCGTCAACTGCGCGGGAACGTTTGCGAGTCGAGTCGGGAAGATGGCAGGTGTCGATATCCCGCTCGATACGTGGTCGCATGATGTGGCGTTTGTGCGACGCCCTGCCAGTGTGGGGATGCATCCAACCGTGATCGACGATTCGCTTTCGATGTATTTCAGACCCGAAGGCGGGCTGACATTGATCGGGCTGGAGGATTTCAACCGTATGGGTGAGCCGCCCGAATCGGAGGTTGGCCGCGTGGGCGATGAGTTCGTGATGCGTGCTATTGACCGCATTTGCGAACGTATGGATGGCATGGAGGAAGGCGCACTGCACTCCACGCACGTTGGGCGCGATGGGCTGACGCCCGATCAGCGTGCGGTCATGGACCAGGCGGGACCCGATGGCTTTTATATCGCCTGCGGTTTCAGTGGAACCGGTTTCAAACTTTCGCCCGCGGTGGGTGTTTGTATGAGTGAATTGATTTTGGATGGACGCGCCAAACTGGTCGACATCTCTTCGCTCAATCTCAGTCGTTTTGCGCGCGGTGAATTTTTGCAGGGTGAGCATTCCTACGGTCATATTTGGAAATAATAAAACAGGTGACAGTCACTCGGAGGATACTTTTATCTATGAGCACAAAATCCCGTTACGAAGAACTCAAACAGGAACTTAACTTTCACTTCAATCTCTATCACGTGCATGATGCGCCGGTCATCAGCGATGCGGAATATGACAAACTTTACAACGAACTGAAACGGATCGAAGCTGAGCATCCCGACTGGGTGACGCCGGATTCGCCCTCGCAGCGCGCCGGTGCCAAACCTGCTGACCGTTTCGACAAGGTGCGCCACCCGGCGCCCATCCTCTCGCTTGCCAACGCCTTCGGCTCGGACGATGCGCGGGCGTGGCATGAGCGCGTCTCCCGCATCGACGATCGCGTGGAAAAAGCAAAGTTCGTGGTCGAGCCGAAGATCGACGGTTTGTCGGTGGTGTTGCATTACCGCGATGGCGTCTTCGTACAGGGGGCGACGCGCGGCGACGGCGTAGTGGGGGAGGACATCACCTCCAATTTGCGGACAGTGCGGACGATTCCTCTGCGAATCCCAGTGGAGTCAAACGCCAGGATAACGGTACCAAAATATCTTGTAGTACGAGGCGAAGCTTTCCTTCCCATTAAAGATTTTGAGAAATTGAATCAAAAACTGGAGGAAGATGGGAAGAAAACGTATATGAATCCACGCAATTCAGCCGCGGGTTCATTACGTCAGTTGGATCCAAAGTTGACTGCCTCGCGCCCGCTGACGTTACTGGTCTATCAGATCATCCATTCCGAAGGCGGAAAAGTGCCGACTTTGCAGTGGGAGATCCTGGAATATCTCAAGGCGCTTGGTTTCCCGGTGACGGATGTTGCCCGGCGCTTCGATGATATTGAAGATGCCATTGGTTATACCGAGACATGGGACAAGCGCCGCGATGAATTGTCGTACGAAGCGGATGGTATGGTCATCAAAATCGACGACCTGAAGCTCGCTGCGGATTTGGGCTTCGTGGGCAAGGACCCGCGCGGTGCGATTGCATTCAAGTTCCCGGCGCGGGAAGTGACGACGAAGCTGCTGGATATCCGAGTGAGTGTTGGGCGCACAGGTGTGTTGATCCCTAACGCGGTGTTGGAAGCGGTGGAGATCGGCGGTGTGGTTGTGGAACGCGCCACGTTGCACAACTTTGATTACATCGCGGAAAAAGATATCCGCGTGGGTGACCGCGTGCTGGTCAAACGCGCTGGAGAAGTGATCCCGTATGTGATCGGTCCCGTGGTGGATGCGCGCACAGGCAAGGAGAAAAAGTACAAGCCTGCTACAACCTGTCCGTCTTGTGGTCAGCCAGTGGAGCGGATCGAAGGGGAAGTGGCATGGTATTGTGTCAATGCGGCGTGCCCGGCGCAGCTTGTGCGCAACGTGGAGCATTTTGTCTCGCGCGGCGCGATGGATATCAACGGGCTTGGCACGCGCATCGTGGAAAAGTTGATCGAGACCGGCAAGGTCAAGGATGTGGCAGATATTTATAAATTGAAGAGAACCGATATTCTCGAAGCTGTCACAAAGAAGGACAGGAAGACCGAAAAGGAACCACCCGGCAAGATCGCGGACAATTTGCTTGCTTCGATTGAAGCATCCCGGTCACAGCCGTTGGTGCGGTTGATCGCAGCGCTGGGAATCCACGGTGTGGGAGAGGTCAGCGCAGGAGACTTGTCGCGCCAGTTCAAGGATCTGGATGCGGTTTCCAAAGCCAGTGCAGATGATCTTCAGCAGATCGCAGGATTTGGTCCGAGCATCGCCGAATCCATTGCGGACTGGTTCTCTCGTCCGGTAAATAAGAATGTATTGAAGAAGTTGAAGGCAGTCGGCGTATGGCCGCAGGGTGGTCAAACGGCAAATGCCAAAAGCCAGGCATCCGATACCTTTGCAGGACTCACCTTTGTCATCACAGGCACGCTTCCCACTTTCTCGCGCGATGATGCCAAAGCCTTCATTGAATCCCACGGCGGCAAAGTGACTGACAGTGTCAGCAAGAAGACCAGTTATCTTGTTTTGGGTGAAGCGCCCGGTTCAAAGTTCGATAAAGCCAAATCGTTGGGCGTGAAAATTATCAGCGAAGAGGAATTGAGGAAGTTAGTTGGTTAATAACCCCGAAGGGGTGTGATGATTGTAGATATTGATTAACATGCAAATCAAATCCCGAAGGGATGACACGATTCAAAATCTATGACACCCCTACGGGGTTGGAAAAACATAATTTCCAGTTCTATAAAAATTCCGTCCCTTCGGGATTGTATGTTTCAAAAGCAAATCCCGAAGGGATGACATAGTTCTCACTTGGAGCAAAACATGGCAGGCACATATTCCCAGATCTACATTCAAATCGTCTTCGCCGTGCAGGGACGCCAGAACCTCCTCCAAAAAGAATGGCGCGAAGAAGTGTTCAAATATATGGCGGGCATCATCAAGAACAAGGGACAGAAACCAATCATTGTCAATGGAGTGGAGGACCATGCTCACGCGTTCGTTGGGTTGAAACCATCCATGGCTCTTTCGGATCTTGTGCGGGATTTAAAAAATAATTCCTCCAATTTCATCAACGACCACGCCTGGATCAAAGGAAAGTTCAACTGGCAGGAAGGCTATGGAGCTTTTTCCTACAGCCATTCCCAAATCGGAAATGTGTACGATTACATTTTGAATCAGGAAAAACACCACGCTAAACAATCCTTCCAGGATGAATATCTGGATTTTCTCAAGAAGTTCGAGATCGAGCATGATGTCAAATATTTGTTTGAGTGGATACTATGAAAGACTTCTTCATCAAAATCTTCATGGATTTCAATGCCTTCCTCCTGCGCATCTCGCGTGGACGGATCGGAAGCAGGCTCGGCACGCAGACCATCCTCCTACTCGAAACGGTCGGTCGCAAAACGGGACAGCCACGTGTGATTCCCATCGCATATTTCTTTCATGAAGGGAAGTATCTGATTGTCGCGTCGAATTGGGGAAAGGAGAAAAATGCGGATTGGTATTTGAACCTCCTCAAAAATCCGCGCGCGAAGTTGACCGTGAATGGAAAAATAATTCAAGTGCAAGCCCATGATGCACAAGGCAACGAGTATGCCCGTCTGTGGGATTTTGCTACAAAGAAGCATCCTCCGTATCTGAATTACCAGAAGATGACTTCGCGTCACATTCCGATTGTGGCGTTTGATGCGATTGAATAATGGAGAACTCGGAGATTTTCAAAATCTCCGAGTTCTTATTAAGCCATATTTATGTAATTGCATTACCCGGAAAATTTATGCCGCTGTTGCTCATCCTTTGATTTTCATTAATGTAATCTGTAACTGAAAACCTTGTGATAGAATAGCGCCCATTCAAACAAGGGACGCCTTGGGGGAGCATGTATGCCTTTGTTAATCTATTTGTTTCGGAGTACAACTCATGCCACGTCGTTCCCTTGCTCGTCTCTACAAGGACGAGTTCACTGGCTATTCGCTTGCCAAATTTCAACAGGATCTGCTCGCAGGTCTTACCGTCGCCGCGGTGGCGCTTCCGCTGGCGCTGGCGTTCGGGGTCGCCTCGGGTGCATCCGCCGCAGCGGGATTGGTCACTGCCATCATTGCGGGGCTCGTCATTGGTGCTCTCGCCGGCGCGCCTTTTCAGATCAGTGGACCCACCGGCGCCATGTCTGCGGTGTTGATCGTGCTGGTGCAGCGCTACGGTCTCGAAGGTATCTGGATGGCGGGCTTGCTTTCGGGCGTGGTCCTGCTCGTTGTCGGTCTTCTGCGCCTTGGTCGCTTTATCGCCTTCATCCCCTCGCCCGTCATCAGCGGCTTCACCTCCGGCATCGCCCTCATCATCTTTATCGGTCAGGTCGACAACTTCCTTGGAGTCAAAACTCCCGGCACCGAAACCGCCGCGCAAAAATTCCTTGGATATTTCCAGGGCGGATTCACACCCGACTCCCACACGCTAATTCTCGGTCTCGTTGTCATTGGGACGATGCTGTTTTGGCCCGCAAAATGGAACGCGCGTTTTCCCGCCTCGCTTTTGGGGATCATCCTTGCCACGCTTCTAAACTGGGCTTTGAATTGGTCCGCTCCCATGATCGGCGCCATCCCTCAGACTCTTCTCCTGCAAGACCGCCTCAGTTTTGCCAACATCCCTTGGTCTAATCTCAGTGATTTCATCGCTCCCGTCATGACCATTACCGCGCTTGGTGCAGTCGAATCATTATTGGCTGGCGCAGTCGGTTCCAATATGACCGGCATCCGCCTGCAGGCGAATCAGGAACTGATCGCGCAAGGGATTGGCAACATGCTCATCCCGTTCTTTGGTGGAGTCCCTGCTACAGCCGCCATCGCGCGCTCCAGCGTGGGGATCAAATCCGGCGGGCAGACGCGTCTCGTCAGCATTATCCACGCGATCGGATTATTGCTCTCCATGTTCCTGCTCGCGCCGTTCATGGGACGGATCCCATTGGCGGCATTGGCTGGCGTATTGATGGTCACGGCTGTCCGCATGAACGAATGGGACGCCATCAAATTCATCTTTGGCAAGCGCTTCAAGACCGATATGATCGCCTTCACCATCACAATGCTGGCAACGATCGTCCTTGACCTGACCCAAGCCATCCTGATCGGCTCCTTCCTTGCAGGAGCGGTCTTCCTCAACAAGATCGCCAGTATCGACATCGAAGTGCAGGAAGTGGACACCGACCGCCTCAAGCAACGCGGCATCGAAACCACCGGACAATGTAAACATGTCCGTGTGGCATTTCTCACCGGTCCGCTTTTCTTCGCGGCGACAGGTCAATTCAACGAGGCCTTTCAGAACCTGACAGACACACACGCCTTGATCCTCTCGATGCGCGGTGTGTCGTTGGTGGATACCGCTGGTATCGAAGCCATCCATCGCTTACATGAACGACTCCACAAGCAAGGCGGTACGCTCATGTTTGCAGGCGTGCATGACAATGCCCGTCAAATGATGGAGCGCGGCGGGCTGGTCGAAACGCTCGGCGAAGAAAATTTCTTCTGGTCCAGCGATCAAGCCATCGTCGAAGCCGAGAAGCGGGGATGTAAGTTCTGCTAGCAGCTTGTCGGAGAACCGTACCGGCGGGCATTTTTTACCGCGAAGCCCGCTAAGAAAATCTTTAAAACTTCGCGCTCTTTGCGTTCTTGGCGGTTCAAACTGTTTTTTTCTCGTGATACACTGCTCTCCGACAGCCTGCTAGAGATATGTCAATCTGATAGAAAAACCCGAAGGGTTGAAAGGATTCTAGAACTCGACCAAATATTTCCTCGAACCCCGAAGGGGTGATATATGAGTCACAATTATGACACCCCTTCGGGGTTGATGATTTACACGGTTTTGGTTCTATAATTGTGCCATCCCTTCGGGATTATTTTTTGGAAAGGCATATCAAGATGGCAAACAAAACACTCAATTGGGGCATTCTTTCCACGGCGCGTATCACGCGTGCGTTGATCCCGCCGCTACACACCTCCAAGCGAAGTCACTTATTGGCAGTCGGTTCGCGTGCCCAGGAGACTGCCGATGCGTTTGCGCGCACAAATAAAATTCAACGTGCTTATCGTTCCTATGAAGCTTTGCTTGCCGACCCTGATATTGACGTCATCTACAATCCGCTGCCGAACCACCTCCACGCCGAATGGACGATCAAAGCCGTGGAGGCGGGCAAGCATGTCTTGTGTGAGAAGCCGCTCGCCTTGAGCGTGGACGAAGTGGATGCCATCAAAGCCGCCGCGCAAAAACATGGACGCGTCGTGATGGAGGCATTCATGTACTGTCATCATGCACAGACTCTCAAAGTGCAGGAGTTGGTGAAGAGCGGCTCGCTCGGGGACTTGAAGCTGGTGCGTGGTTCCTTTAGTTTTGTCCTCTCCCGTGAGGGGGATGTGCGCCTGAATCCCGAGTGGGGAGGCGGCAGCATCTGGGACGTTGGATGCTATCCCATCAGTTATACGCGGAGTGCTCTCGGGGAGGAACCGCTGGAAGTCTTTGGCTGGCAGGTCACGGGTAGGACAGGAATCGACGATACGTTTGTCGGACAGATGAAATTTAAAGGGGATGTCCACGCCCAGTTCGACAGCAGCTTCGCCATCCCCTTCCACGCCTTTATGGAGATCGTCGGCAGCGAAGGGACGTTGAGCATCCCGCATCCATTTAAACCTGGCGAGAAAGAGAATATTTATTTGACGCGCGGCGAAAAGACCGAGACGATCAAGATCAGCGGGCAGGAGTTGTACTTGGGCGAAGTGGAAAATATGGCAGATGCCATCCTGCTCGGGAAAAATCCACGCATTTCGCTGGATGACAGCCGGGCCAACGTGGCGGTGATCCGCGCTTTACTGGAATCGGCTCGCACTGGGAAATCTGTAAAGCCGATGGCATAGCCACAGGGAACACTGAGACCTTTGAGAAAAAACTCTTGGTTCTCATTGGCATCTGTGGCTATACCCAATGCGGTCACAAATTGCGCTTTTTCAGAAACGGGAAAGCGCAATTTGTGACCGTGGGCATTATAAGAGAATTTTTACCATCTCTTTTTGTTACTCTTCAGGGTCTTTAGGAGTTGCCGTGATTCCGTACACGGGGTAGACGGATTTCGCGGAATCTCACGGTAAAACCTTTAAAAAAGCCGTGTTCTTTCCGTCTTGTCCGCCGCGAAGCGTCCGTGTCCAAAGTTTTTAATCACGGCGATTCCCAATGAGCCGATTTTGGAAATCTCTAAACTTTCGAAGTCTCTGGTAAACTTGCGGCAATCTTTTTCGGAGGCTCCATCATGGATTTTCACAACACAGATGATTCGGTCACCCGGCGCATAAGGGCGTTTACAGACCGGGTTGCAAGGTTAAAAGCGAACGATCTATACTATCTCAACATGCCAGTGGCTGAGATTCTGCCGGGGATGAAGGTGCGCGTGAACGGGCGCGAAATGGGCATGTACGCTTCCTACAGTTACCTTGGTCTGGTCGGACACCCGCGTATCAATGAAGCCGCCAAGAAAGCCGTGGACAAATTTGGTACGGGTACCAATGGTGTGCGTATGCTGGCTGGCACGTTGACACTCCACAAGGAACTCGAAGAAACGATCGCCAATTTTAAACATGCCGAAGCGGCGGTGACCTATTCCTCCGGTTACGCCACCAACCTGACCGTTATTTCATCATTGATGGGACGCGGCGATTATGTGTTTTCCGATAAATTGAACCATGCCTCCATTGTGGATGGTTGTTTGATGTCCGGCGCGGAATTTCGTCGTTTCCGTCACAAAGACATGGAACATCTCGAAAGCTTGCTGAAGAATGCGCCACCGGATGTTGCCAAATTGGTGGTTGCTGATTCTGTCTTCAGCATGGACGGCGATATTATCGACCTGCCTAAAATCGTAGCTTTATGCAAACAATACAAAGCCTGGTTGATGATCGATGAAGCTCATTCCGTGGGCGTGCTCGGAAAGACCGGCACAGGCATTGAAGAACATTTTGATATGTTTGGCACGATCGATATCAAGATGGGCACATTGAGTAAGACTATCCCTTCTGTGGGTGGCTATGTGGCGGCAAATAAGGATATCATCACTTATCTAAGTCATGCCAGCCGCGCCTATATTTTCTCTGCGGCGTTGCCACCCGCACAAGTTGCTGCCGCTAATGAAGCCTTCAAGGTCATTCTCGATGAACCCTGGCGCATCGAACGGTTGAATCAAAACACAAAACAATTCATTGGTGGACTCAAGGGTATGGGCTTCGATACCATGTTGACCGAGACCGCCATTGTTCCCGTGTTGTGTGGCGATGACGATGTTGCCTTTGCCATGACGCGCGAAGCCCAGCACAACGATGTATTTGTGTTGCCGGTTGCTTCTCCCGCCGTACCGGAGGGACTTGCTCGTTTGCGTGCCACTGTTACGGCTGCACATGAGCCTAGCGAGATCGAACGCGCCATGGATGTCATCGGCGTAGCAGGGAAGAAATTGGGACTGATCAAGTAGAGTAGAAAACGAAATCCGCCGTACGGCGGATTTTTGATTCAGTGGTTATGATCTTCTCAAAGTCGCTTTGCGACACAATCTCAACGCGAATTACGCAAAATGACGAATTTCGCGAAAGATAAAAATCGCGCTTTTCGTTGTGTTCGCGGCATTCGCGTTTAAAAGATTCTGGGCTTGAGAAAGCAATGCTTTCGTGGCTTTCTTGTGCAAGGTGGAGATTGTAAATTTTCTCTGAACCACGGAATCACTGAGAACAATAGAAAGACTCCGTGCCTTCGTGTCTCAGTAGACCTCTTGCATAAGTGCGCTAGAGAGCCCACTTCCACACAGAAATTTGATTTTTTGTTGCGGGCGTTCTCCCCCTGGCACCGCTCGTGATTTCCTAAGCAAATCAGGCGGGTGTAACGTCCGCTTTTGTAATTGCAACAATTTGACTTTGCAAGAGGTTAAGTGGTTAGCGGTCTGAGACTTTTGCAACAGTTCAATTAATTTTCCTTTATCTGATAAAGCAAATTATCCTCTACTTTATACAACAACGGCGCGACTTGGACTTTGGGGTAACGCATTCGCAGGCGTTTCGCTTCACTGAGCACAAAGTCGATTTCGTTGCCGATCTCGAACATGGGGGCGTAGTTCATGAAATGCTGCTCCGCCAGTTCCTCTTCCCAGCCTGCCTTCTCGACCAGGCCCTTGATGAACAGTTCGCGCCGCGCGACGAGATTGACCATCCCGCACTGGTTGTGACCGATCAAGGCGATGCTTGTCACACCTCCCACTGCAATGGCGTACGAGACTTTGAACTCGCTGTAGCGCAGGTTCGCCCCTCCAGTGCGGATGATATATGCGAAATTATCGGGAATGTGCAAATGTTTGCGATTGTCCATGCACATGCCGATCAGTAATTGAGCCTGATGATAAGTTTCATAGGCACGCTGGAGGTTGTGATATTGCAGTAACAACCCTATGGGGGTTTCCCGATGCTCTGGAAGGATATCTTCTACTGCTAAAACAGGTAAAAGTCGGTTCATCACCTCGTCTCCTATAAAGATTATAAACACAAAATCCGGGCTTTCTCCAAGCGCGCTTATAAAATCACTCATGAAAAGACCATATTGAGAGCCCCCTCCGGAACTTTAGAGTTTAGAGAATGGAGTTGAAAAAATGAAATGGCAATGGAAATTGGGCCGTTTTGCAGGGATCGATGTGTATGTACATGCCACCTTCCTGCTGCTCATTGGCTGGGTTGCATATAGTCATTGGATCGCAAATAAAAATTGGCGCGAGGCGTTTCTGGGCATTTTCTTTATCCTGGCATTGTTCGCCTGTGTGATATTGCACGAATATGGTCATGCGCTCACAGCGCGCAAATATGGCATCGGTACCCGTGATATTACCATCTACCCCATTGGGGGAGTCGCCCGTTTGGAACGGATGATCGGGTAGCCGGAGTGCATTGCTGCACTCCAGCCCCCTAAGAACCGTGCGTATGAATTTCTCCATACACGGCTCAAGCCTTTCAAAGGCTCGCTGTAGGCGAACCCGGCAACGATAGTG
>Ga0210377_10003143_pt1 | contig 14213 bp, 15 predicted proteins | sample PLM4_65_b1redo_FD_155480 | JGI IMG/M metagenome (GOLD analysis project Ga0210377, IMG submission 155480) | Groundwater sediment microbial communities from an aquifer in East River, Colorado, USA - PLM4_65_b1 redo | ecosystem: Environmental > Terrestrial > Soil > Riparian zone | place: USA: East...
TCATATTTAAAGAAGCATGCGATGCAAATTTTGACAAACGGTCGCAGAACTTATTTTGTCTTACGACATAATTCACGTGTAAGCGGGAATCCCGGATTCATAACGTGACTGGATGCCCTCTTGGACGCCCGTGACTAATAAATTCGTTATCTCATATATTTTAGCCAAACTTATTCATTATAGATCAGCTATTTTGAGAGAAGATTATTTCAATTATGGCGTTCATAATTGTTGGTTCATTTCAACCAACCAAATAAAAATTAATATGTTTAGAATACAGCGATAAATATTTAATCAGACTATGGTATCAATCCATGAAACAACTATATTAATATCACATTGATTATTAATACTTTTTTTAAATCACTCTTTTTTATTTATTATAGATTGTAACCTTTCCCGACTATTTTAACCGGTCGCTTATTGTTTTTTTTTGAAACATCATAAATAAATAGTTTAAATTTCAATGTAATATATAATATTATTTACTGTAATATTTCCAGACAAGTAAAAATATGACACATGTTTTATTTGGACATTTGATCATTCCTAACGGATATGTTTACAAACTTGCTATCCGGATATTAAACAATAACATTTTGATAAAATTAATAAAAAGTATGGAAAACTAGGTGTTTATTCAGACATTAAAACGCTTAGACGTACTGGCATTATTATTGCTACATAAGTAGTATATTACAACAAATTTATTTATCTCCTATCTCGCACACCTTTTTTATCATCCATGACGCACCAGGACAGCTGCTATGAAAGGAGGAGCATATGAAGATCTTGATACGAATAATGTTAGCGATCGCTTTGCTTATAGTGGGATTTGCGGCAGGCTTCCCGGCTGGAAAGAGCGCAGGATTTACATCGGGGAGCGAGTGGGCTCTCGTGCAGGCCAACATCATCGCACGTGAGGCCGGGGTGTTCATGCCCGTTTCGTTGAACGACGGACAGTTCCGAGTAGTGCTCAAACAACCGAGGCGGCTTTATAAACGGGCGTGGGAACTGGCCGACAGGGATGAAGAAGAGATGCGCTGGGTGAATAGCAGCAAGAGATCCTTGAGCGAGACTGTTCTATTGGCGCGAAATATGTCCATGACGCAATAACAGAATTACCGTTCTGCAGTAAACGTGTGTTGAAAGGCCGCATCCCGGAGGTCGTGAATATCCAGCCGTCATCTTGTTGGTCTCGCGTCACAATAATCGGGGGAATGTCAACGGCAAAGACTTTAACCCTGATCATTGGAAACCAAATAAGACATTTCTCTCAAAAAAGGGCAACCACTCGTGGTTGCCCTTACATTTTCTTTTTTTCTCTCTGCACCCCCGGTACTTCTGCGGGAATTTTTCTTGCCATTACATACTCTCGTCTGCACTATTCAGGTGCCTGTTGAAAATATCTTATTGGATGTCTTTCTTTAAATGGTGTGATCCTATCTCCTCTTGTACCGTCCGATCAGTTCGCTTTGAGCCACGATGTGTCTTTTCATTGCCTGTTCAAGCAATGCCTTCGTTGTGTTCGGGCCGAGGTTCAGCATGGTATCGAGCGCATACAGCTTAAAAAAATAGCGGTGAGTACCCCCCGGCGGGCAGGGGCCTCCGTAACCGCGTTTCCGAAAATCACTCATTCCCTCCTGCGCACCTAGTGGCAGCGAATGCTCCTTGATCTCTTTCGTGGCCGGATCGATATTCCATACAACCCAATGCACCCACGTGCCTGCCGGAGCGTCGGGATCGTCAACGATCAGCGCAAGTGCCTTTGCCTCCGGAGGAACGTTCTCGATCATGAGAGGTGGGCTCACATCAGACCCGTCGCAGGTGTACTTTTCCGGAATTGAGCCGTTCTGCGTGAATTCCGCGCTGGAAATCTTGATTGCGTCCATGGCGAATGCCTCCGCATAAAATATATAACCAGTGATGATAGGAATGGACAGATACACTACCCTGAAAAAACATCCCTGCTTCATCCATCCTCCTCGTGCCTGATAATGTATGAGAATTATAGCACAAAGCGGAATTGCTATACTGTGAACTCTATCTTGAATTCACGGTCTTCTTCCAGCCCGTATCCTGAACGCCAGGACCGGTGAGAGGAACGTCGTGGCCAATACCAGGAGCCAGAGCCTCCCCCGGAACAGGTTGTAATCCTCGAACAGCACATCCATGGGATGTCCCATGACCGCAATGAAAAAGGTGAACTCGAACATCACCGTCAGGACCAGCCAGAACCCGCCGACGATAAAAAGTCCGGATAGCGTATCGACGCCCAACTTCTTCACGAACAACATCGTCAAACCGAAGATCAGCAAAGACAGCGTAAGGGAGCTGATCGCGCGTCCGAGCGTGTCACCCAGCTCCGGTGTGAGCAGCAGGTCGCGGAGCGCCCCATTCAGGACAGCGAGCGGGATGAAGAGCAGCCAGATGAGGAAGCTTCTGATAAGAAAATGCATGGTCATACCTCGGCAGTCTGTACTCCCGGCGGATAGACGGCAGCATAGTAAATTCCTGCCACTCCTTCCCTCTCGCCAGGTTGCTGATGGTTGTTAAACGGGTGGCTATACACGCTAAGTATACTCGCATTTCAGTATAGCATCAACGATTTTTGTGTTGAGTTTGAGCGGGTCTGCGATAATCTTTCCCGCGAATATGTCTTATAGAGGTCCGGCTGTTCACATACAGCAAAATGTTGTTAAGATTGCTATGACCCTATTAGCGCAACCCGGCATGAACAAGTGCGATTCATTGCCGTGCTTCTGATTCTGGTACTATGGTTCGACAGTGCTCACCACCATGAGCCCTGTCGAATCGCTTCTGATTCCTGACAATGGGTTTACCAGTATTTCTTCTTGACAAAACCGGAGGTTCCCCTTATAATCCGTTGCTTACAGTGCTTTTAGCCTCCAGAGCAATCAAAATGGCCATGAAGATCAACGATATACCGCCAGAGGGGCTTACGCTGGAATTGAATCAGAAGCTTGACCTGTTCGACAGGGGAACTGCATCAACGGCCTTTACCGCGATTCTCACGATCAGGCCGACGGGCGCCGAAGTCCTCCTCGTAAAAGGCCGTGTTCAGGCAGACCCGGAACTCGAGTGCAGCCGTTGCCTGAAAGTGTTTCCGTTTCACATCGATACGGAACTGGACATAACGCTCGCACCGGAGAAGGTCCTTGGGACGACACCGGAACATGAACTTGGCCGGTCAGAGCTCGACGTGGAGTTCTACCAGGGCGAGGAGATAGATCCTCTCGATCTTGTAAAAGAGCAGTTGTTGATCAGCGTCCCCATGGTTCCGCTCCACCTTCCCGACTGCAAGGGCCTCTGCCCGGTCTGCGGAACGGACCTGAATGAAATGGACTGCGGCTGCGCGAAGGACAGCCCCGGCGAATTCGGAGCATTTTCCGCCTTAAAGGATTTATTGAAAACATGACGTTTCGCACTGAGAAACGTCACCCGGAGCGAAGCGAAGGGTCTTATAACAAAAAGAGCTAAAGGAGTTTACACGAACATGGCGAATCCAAAACACAAAACATCCAAGTCCCGCAGGGACAAGAGGCGCACGCACAAGCACCTCAAGGCCCCGAATCTCTCGGCCTGTCCGCAATGCCAGGAAGTGAAGCAGCCACATCATGCCTGCATGTCCTGCGGTACCTACAACGGCCGCGAGATCGCAACCGTTCAGCAGATATAATCGGCGCTTGCTCAAAGGCAAAGGGATGATACTGTGTTTTCCGGTATGACTCTTTGCCTTTTATATTGCGGAGAGCTTGAATGAAGATCGCTGTTGATGCTATGGGGGGAGACAATGCGCCTCATGCCATCGTCGCAGGAGCCGTACAGGCGGCGAAGGAGTATGGCGTCGGCATCATTCTCGTCGGCATTGAACAAATAATTCAGGCGGAACTCAAAAAGCACCCCAATGCTTCATCGCTCCCCGTCGAGGTTCGAAATGCCACTGAAGTGGTGGACATGCTCGATTCTCCGGCCACGGTCTTCCGGAGAAAAAAAGACTCTTCAATCCGTGTAGCCAATGAACTGGTGAAAAGCGGTGAAGCGGTGGCCGTGATCAGCGCGGGACATACCGGCGCGGCCATGGCCACCTCGTTCTTCGTCCTGGGTAAACTGGAAGGGATCGAACGCCCGGCCATCGCAACCTTTATGCCGAACATCAAGGGAACGGCCATCATCCTTGATATGGGCGCGAACGTGGACTGCAAACCCAACCATCTTCTTGAGTTTGCCGTCATGGGCGAGGTGTATGCAAAGTATCTCCTGAAAGTCCCCAATCCCCGTGTCGGTCTCCTGTCCATCGGGGAGGAGGAGACCAAGGGGAACGAATTGACCAAGGAGGCCTTCAAACTCCTGACCGAGACCTCTCTTAATTTCATCGGCAATGTAGAGGGCCGCGACGTGATGACAGGCAACGCAGATGTGATCGTCTGCGACGGTTTTGTCGGAAATGTCGTGCTTAAAGTTTCAGAATCCGTTGCGGAGACCATTGGCCTCCTCATTCGCGAGAATGTCGGCAAAAACCTGGTCCGCAAACTCGGATATTTCCTGATGCGTCCGGCATTCAGGGCGCTCAAGCGTCGTATCGATTACGCTGAATACGGCGGGGCGCCTCTCGTCGGCATCAACGGGATCAGCATCATCAGCCACGGCCGTTCTTCTGAACGGGCCATTCAAAACGCCATACGCGTGGCCGCCGAACTCGCGAAAAGCGAGGTCAACAAGCACCTCCGCGCGGATATCGAAAAGAATATGGAGCTGACCAGAACCAAATGATCCATGCGCGCATAACAGGGACCGGGTCGTACGCACCGAAGAAGATCGCCACCAATCATGACCTCGAGAAGCTTGTGGACACGAGTGACGCTTGGATTCTCGAACGCACCGGCATCAAGGAACGCAGAATCGCGGAAAAAGGCCAGACCACATCCGATCTCGCCTACGAGGCAAGCAAGAGGGCGCTGAAAGCCGCCGGACTCGGCGCTGATGATGTGGACCTGATATTGGTTGCGACCATGACGCCGGACACGATCCTTCCATGCATGGGGTGCGTGCTTCAGGAGAAGCTCGGCGCCAGGAAAGCGGCGGCATTCGATATCTCTGCAGCCTGCACCGGATTTATCTACGGAATGTCCATCGCCGACGCCTTTATCAAGTCCGGGGCCTATAAAACCATTCTCCTTGTGGGGGCAGAGATCCTTTCGCGGTTTACCGACTGGGAGGACCGCACGACCTGCATCCTGTTCGGCGACGGGGCCGGAGCAGTCGTGATCCAGCGGCACACGGGCAAGCGCGGTATTCTCTCGAGTCATCTTCATTCAGACGGGACCCTCGGGGATTTAATAAACGTACCTGCTGGCGGCGCCTCGCACCCGGCATCGCATGAGACCATCCGCAAGCGAATGCACTTCATCAAAATGAAGGGCAATGAAACGTTCAAGGCCGCGGTTCGGGCACTGGAGGGAGTGGTTCAGGAGGCCTTGGAGCACAATAAGATAAAACCTGAGGATATCGACTTCCTCGTTCCGCACCAGGCCAATTTGAGGATCATCCAGGCCATGGCACAACGCCTGAACATGCCGATGGAAAAGGTCGTGCTCACGCTTCCGAAATACGGCAACACCTCGGCAGCCTCCATCCCCATGGCGCTTGACGAGGCGGTCCGCAGCGGCAAGATCAGGGAAAACCATCTCCTCTTGTTCGAAGCCTTCGGCGGCGGACTGACCTGGGCATCTGCCCTGGTGCGGTGGTAATAAGGAAGGAAGCACCATATAGCTCACATTCCAGATGTTCAGTTATTGTGATTTCGATTATAGATGGATAGTATTTGAGATTTTTCATTTTCCCGGGGGTTGAATAATGGATTACCTGCTGACAGAGGAACAGATCATGATTCGCGATCTCGCACGACAGATCGCCGTGGAAAAAATCGTACCCGTGCGCGCCGAGCTTGATGAACACAACAGGTTTCCGACAGAGATCATGAAGGCCATGGCGCAGGCCGACCTCTTCGGCATCTACATCCCCGAGGCATATGGCGGCCTCGGGAAAAAGAGCCTCGATCTCTACATCGCCATCGAAGAGATCTCCAAGGCATGTGTTGGCGTGTCCACATGCTATGCCGCAAATGCCCTCGGCTCCTATCCGATCCTCCTCTACGGGAGCGAGGCGCAGAAGATAAAATATATCCCCAACATCGCATCCGGCAAGGATTTCGTGGCGTTCGGCCTTACCGAGGCAAACGCAGGCAGCGATGCCAGCGGTATTCAGACGACGGCAAAACTCGAAGGCAGCGAATACGTGCTGAATGGCACCAAGCAATGGATCACGAACGGCGGCGAGGCCCGGATCTACACGGTCATCGCCATCACGGACAAGTCCAAGGGCGCCCGCGGCGCTTCGGCCTTCATCGTGGAAAAGGACACGCCGGGATTCACCTTCGGCAAGAAAGAGAACAAGATGGGCATCCGCGCATCATCCACCACCGAGCTTATCTTCAACAATTGCCGCATCCCGAAAGAAAACTTGATTGCCAGGGAGGGCATGGGCTTCATCGTGGCCATGAAAACCCTCGACTGCTCGCGCGCCGGTGTAGGCGCCCAGGGTGTGGGTGTGGCACAGGGGGCAATCGACGAATGCATCAAGTTCGCCAAGGGCAGGATCCAGTTCGGCCAGCCCATCACCTCCTTCCAGGCAATCCAGCACATGCTTGCGGACATGCAGACCCAGACCGAGGCTGCCCGCGCCCTCGTATACGCTGCAGCCCGCATGATGGACAGCGGTGCAAAGGACTTTTCCCGGGAATCAGCCATGGCGAAGGTCTTTGCCACCGACGTTGCCATGAAAGTCACCACTGACGCGGTACAGGTCATGGGCGGATCGGGCTACATGAAGGAATACCCTGTCGAGAAGATGATGCGCGACGCCAAGATCCTCCAGATCTACGAGGGCACCAACCAGGTCCAGCGGAACGTCATTGCCCTCGATATGATCAGAGAAGCGACGAAAAAGAAATAACCGGAACACCGAAGACAAAAAGCGCATCAAACCACTTAAGACACGAAGGCACAACGAACTGCTTCGTGTTTTAGTGTCTTTGTGGTAAACTCGGTGAAAAAACGGGTTCTCGCACGATCGAAAATCTTGGCTTCATCCTGCAACCGCTCTAGCAGATACTAACCGTAGAGGAGTTGGCAGTTTCTCCCTCTCGCAGCAAAAGGACTGGATATATGAATATCATAGTTTTAATCAAGCAGGTTCCTGACACATCGGAGGTCAAGATCAACCGGGAGACCAATACGCTGATTCGAGACGGCGTACCGAGCATCATCAACCCCTATGACATGTATGCCCTTGAAGAAGCCCTCCGCCTGCGCGAGCAGCACGGCGGCAAGGTCACGGCAGTGACCATGGGCCCGCCTCAGGCCGCTGATTCCCTGAAGGAGGCGGTTGCCATGGGCGTTGACGATGTTGTGCTTCTATCGGACCGTGCCTTTGCCGGAGCAGATACCTGGGCGACCTCATATACGCTCGCGATGGGCATAAAAAAGATCGGCAATTTCGATCTCGTGATCGCGGGCAAACAGGCCATCGATGGCGACACGGCCCAGGTCGGCCCCGAAACCGCGGATATGCTCGGGATCCCCTTCGTGGCCTATGTCCGAAAGATCGAAAAAGTGGAAAATGCTACAATGGTGGCCGAGCGCATGATGGATGAGGGGTTCGATGTGGTCGAGACCTCGCTCCCCGCGCTCATCACCGTCGTGAAAGAGATCAACCAGCCCCGCCTGCCGTCGCTCAAAGGCAAGATGAAGGCGAAGAGTCTCAAGGTCGCTTCCTGGACTGCCGCGGACATGGGCGCGAACCAGGATCTGTGCGGATTGAAGGGTTCTCCCACCAAGGTCGTCCGTATATTCCCGCCTGCACCGCGCGGTCAGCGGGAGATCCTTTCGGGCACGATCGAAGAACAAGCCGCGACGGTAGTGAAAAAACTGAAAGAACAATCGTTGATATAAATACAGGAGACAGAAGTCAGAATTCAGGAGTCAGATCAATAACAACGCAGTCTTCTGGCTCCCGACTCTGGCTCTTGACTACTGGTTTCTGACTTCTGGCTTCTGGCTTCTGACTTCTGACTTCTGCTTATAAGGAGCTCCTCATGGCTGTAAAGGTTATATCGGATAAATGCACCGCATGCGAGACCTGCGTATCAGCGTGTCCCTTCGGCGCTATTGAGATGCGGGAAAGCAAGGCTTTTATCACGGATGCCTGCACCATGTGCGGCGCCTGTGTCGAGGCCTGCGAATTCAAGGCCATCGAAAAAACGGAAGAGGCTGCCGGTCCCGTTGCCGATCTCTCGGCCTACAAGGGAGTATGGGTCTTTGCCGAACAGCACAAAGGCGGCATTGCCAGTGTTGCACTGGAGCTTCTCGGAGCAGGCAGGATCCTTGCCGATAAAAGGAAGACCGGGCTCTCCGCCGTCTTCATCGGCCACGGCATCAGGGCCTCAGCACAGGAGCTTGTCGCGTTCGGTGCGGACACCGTATATGTTGCCGATGACCCCGCGCTCAAGGATTTCAATGATGATACCTATGCTGCAATCCTGACCACGCTTGCAACGCAGCATAAACCTGAGATCATCCTTGCCGGTGCAACGGCGATCGGACGTTCATTCTTTCCCAAGGTGGCATCATCGCTCCATACCGGTCTTACCGCAGACTGTACCGTGCTCGATATCGACGCTGAAACCGGCCACCTCCACCAGACCCGTCCCGCCTTCGGCGGGAACATCATGGCCACGATCGTCACCCCGAACCACCGTCCTCAAATGGCGACCGTGAGGCATAAAGTGATGAAACCTGCTCCTCGCGACGGCGCGCGGACCGGAGAAATCGTCGACGTGAAGTTGACTCAAACGGGCGCTCTTCGCACGAAGGTCATCAAGACCGTGGAAGAACTGGGCGAGACCGTCAACATTTGTGAAGCAGACATCATTGTCGCGGGCGGCCGCGGTCTCGGCAGCGCCAAGAACTTCCAGCTGCTGGAGGAACTGGCGAAAGTGCTTGGCGGTGCAGTTGCGGCAACCAGGGGAGCTGTTGATGAAGGATGGATCCCCTACTCCCACCAGGTGGGTCAGACGGGAAAGACGGTCTGCCCCAAGCTCTACATCGCCTGCGGCATCTCCGGCGCGATCCAGCATATTGCCGGGATGCAATCATCAGACGTCATTGTGGCCATCAACAAGGACCCCGATGCGCCTATCTTCAGCGTCGCGACCTATGGCATCATCGGCGATGTGCATGAGGTGCTTCCGATCATGATAAAGAAGATCAGGGAGATAAGAGGCTAAAGGACCCGATGAGTTTTAGATAATTTCTCACAGAGGCGCAGAGTTCGCAGAGAAAGACTTAAAAAATAATCCGGGTTAAAAGCAATTTTGTTGATGTAACTCTGCGTCCTCCGCGCGCTCCGCGAGAGACGCCTTCGGTTTTGACTTATAATTTTTTGAGGTTTATACGTATATGAAAATTGCGTTCATTTTTCCCGGCCAGGGTTCACAGTACCTTGGGATGGCAAAGGACTTCTGTGAACATTTTGACGAATCAAAGGAAGTGTTTGAGACCGCAAGCTCGGTGCTCGGCTACGATCTTCTCCAACTCTGTCTGAACGGCCCGGTCGAGAAGCTGAACCTTACCGAGTATACCCAGCCCGCAATATTGAGCGCGAGCATCGCACTGCTGCAGCCGCTCGTGAGGAGAGGATTGGAGGCCTCCGCCGCAGCCGGCCATAGTCTCGGCGAATACACCGCCATAACCGCAGCCGGCGGATTCGAATTCAAGGATGCGGTCGCGCTGGTGCGCAAGCGCGGACAATTCATGCAGGAGGCCGTACCTGAGGGAACCGGGCTCATGGCGGCGATCCTCGGCATGGAGCGGCAGGACGTAGAAAAAACTTGCCTTGAAGCCGCCAAAAATGGTATAGTTGCCCCTGCAAATTACAACTCTCCGGGCCAGATCGTTATCGCCGGCGAGAAACAGGCCGTGGAAAAGGCCATGGAACTAGCCAGAACTGCCGGGGCGAAAAGAGTGATCCCTCTTCCGGTAAGCGTGCCTTCACACTGTGCCATGATGAAACAAGCCGGAGAGCGGCTTGCGCGGGAACTCGAAAGAATCACGATCAGCGATCTGCACATCCCGATCGTGAATAACGCGAATGCAAAGTTTATCCGGACCGCGGCAGAGTTGAGACCGTCGCTCGTCGGACAGATAAGTTCCCCGCTCTACTGGGAAGATTCTATCAAACACCTGGCGGCTGAGGGGTACGACACCTTTATCGAGATCGGTCCCGGCAAGGTGCTCTCCGGTCTCGTGAAGCGCATTTCAAAGGACGTTAAGGTGCTGAACGTCGAAGACCGGAAAAGCATGACCGACACGCTCAGCGCGTTGGGAATATAAAAATAGGGTTCAGGTCAGGGGCATGGGGAAATACCAACCGGACCCTGGACCCATTCATGGAGCATTTTGATGAGTCTGAACGGTAAGATCGCGCTCGTCACCGGCGCTGCACAGGGAATCGGCAGGGATATCGCGCTCGCGCTCGCGGCCGATGGCGCGGATGTGGCCATCTGCGACGTGAACCTCGATGCCGCGCAGAAGACCGCCGCAGACATTGAAGCACTGGGTTGTAAATCGCTTGCCATCAAGGCCAACGTTGCCGCATCCGCCGAAGTCATGGCCATGATCGACCAGGTCGTCGGGACGCTCGGCAGGATCGACATCCTGGTGAACAACGCCGGCATCACCCGTGACGGACTCATTCTCCGGATGAAGGACGAGGACTGGGACCTCGTGCTCAGCATCAATCTGAAAGGCTCGTTCCTGTGCACCAAAGCAGCGCTCAAGTACATGAGCAAACAGCGGGGCGGGACCATCATCAACATCGCCTCGATCGTCGGCGCCATGGGCAATGCGGGGCAGGCAAACTACGTTGCATCCAAGGCGGGCCTCATCGGCTTGACCAAGACCATCGCACGGGAATATGCGAACCGCGGTATCACGGCAAACGCCGTGGCCCCGGGTTTTATCGATACCGCCATGACGCAGGCCCTTTCTGAGAACGTCAGGGCAGAACTCGCGAAGCAGATCCCCATGGGCAAGCTTGGCACCCCCGAGGATGTGGCAAACGCGGTCCGTTTCCTTGCTTCACCATGGGCGTCATACATTACCGGCCAGGTGATCCATGTAAACGGCGGAATGTATATGTAGCACTACACGCAGAAGATTCGACATTCACGGCTCATTGAAGATGTACGATACACGGTATTTAGAACATACTTAGAGGAGGATGACAATGGCAGATGTGGTGGCAAAAGTAAAAAAGATCATTTCCGAGCAGCTCGGCGTACCAGAAGCGGATGTAAAACCCGAGGCGTCGTTCGTGAACGACCTTGGCGCTGATTCACTCGACACCGTGGAGCTCGTTATGGCGCTCGAAGAGGAATTCGGCGTGGAGATCCCTGATGAAGATGCCGAGAAGATAGCGACCGTCCAGAACGCGATCGACTATATCAAGGCGAAGGCAAAGTAACAGCAAGACAGCTGGAGTACGGACTAACAGAGGACAGAGGACAGATACACGATGAATGGCGTAGGCTACTGGGCCACTCATCCTTCTGTGCTCTGCCTTCTGTGCTGTCCGGTGTCCTGTCATCTGTATTCCAAAATACTTCTGAAAGCCAGAAGACCTCTCACGCAGGCACACGAGTCGGTTTTTTGGCTTTTCGGATTTTTTGCTCCGTTGGCGGCAGCCTCTTCTCTTTTCCGCGGCTGACATCATGCATATTGGTTTATGAAATTATATGTCACTATCCTCCGCTGGAGAAGGTTCTCTCATGGAGGCTATGCAGGAGGTATCATCGTTTGAAAAAAAGAGTCGTCATCACCGGCCTCGGGATGGTCACTCCGGTCGGACTTGATACGGAAACGAGCTGGGAAGGCCTGATCAACGGCAAATCGGGCATCGGTCCAATCACCCAGTTCACGGCAAAGGACATCCCCACGCAGATCGCGGGCGAGATCCACGGCTTCGAGCCGGAGAAATACATCGAGCTTAAAGAGATCAAGAAGATGGACCGCTTTATCCATCTCGCGATAGCGGCAAGCCAGATGGCCATGGACATGTCGGGTCTCAAGATCACACCGGAGAACGCCGAGCGCGTCGGTGTCATGGTAAGCGCGGGCATGGGCGGACTCCCGGCCATAGAGAAGTACCACAAGATCTATCTCGAACGCGGTTTTCGCAAGATCACTCCGTTCTACATCCCCATGCTGATCATCAATGAAGTAGCGGGGAATATTTCCATACGTTTTGGCGCCAAAGGTCCGAACATCAGCGTGGTCACGGCCTGTGCAACGGGCACCCATTCCATAGGCGATGCCTTCAAGTGGATCCAGCGCGGCGATGCCGAAGCCATGATCGCCGGAGGTACGGAATCGTGCATCTGCGTGACCGGTATGGGAGGGTTCTGCGCCATGAAGGCCCTCTCGACCAGGAACGATGAACCGCAGCGGGCAAGCCGCCCCTTCGACGCCGAGCGCGACGGATTCATCATGGGTGAAGGCGCCGGGATCGTGGTCCTCGAAGAAATGGAATCAGCGCTCAAACGCGGCGCCCGCATCTACGCGGAGGTGCTCGGCTACGGCGCCTCGGGCGATGCCTATCATATAACCTCACCCGCGCCGAACGGCGAGGGAGCCGCGCGGTGCATGAATATGGCGATCAAAGACGCGGGGATCGCACTTACGGACATGGGCTATATCAACGCCCACGGCACCTCCACCAAGTACGGCGACGAGCTTGAAAGCATTGCCATCAAGACCGTGTTCGGCGATACTGCCTATAAAATACCGGTAAGTTCCACGAAATCGATGACCGGCCATCTGCTTGGCGCTGCCGGCGGTGTTGAAGCCGTCATTTCCGTTCTTGCGCTGGACCGTGGCGTCCTTCCGCCAACGATCAACCTTGATAACCCTGATCCGGAGTGCGATCTGGACTATATCCCGCACACGGCCAGAAAGGTTCAGGTGGACGTTGCCATGTCCAACTCGTTCGGCTTCGGCGGCACGAACGCCTGCCTGGTCTTCCGCAAATTCCGGAAATAAGATGCCTCCCCTCTCGGACATCCAGCTGCGAATCGGGTATACCTTCAACGACGCGGAGCTCCTCGAACGCGCGCTCACTCACAAGTCCTACGCGAACGAGAACAGGGTCCCCTATCATAATGAACGGATGGAGTTCCTCGGCGATGCCGTCCTCAGTCTCGTCATCAGCGAATATCTGATGAAGACCTGCCCTGACTCAACAGAAGGCGACCTCTCCAGGCTCAGGGCAGCGGTCGTGAGCGAGCCCGCCCTCGCCGCCGTTTCCCGGTCGATCAGGCTCGGCGATTTTCTTCTGCTCGGCAAAGGGGAAGATCAAACCGGCGGAAGGAACAAGGATTCGCTCCTTGCCGACTGTCTGGAGGCCCTCATCGCAGCCGTTTATCAGGATGCCGGCAAAGATGCCGCAGAGTCGCTCGTTATCCGTCTTTTTGAGGAGGCCATAAATAAGACCAGCACATCCGGCGGATCGCTTGATTATAAGACAGAGCTCCAGGAGTTCTGCCAGGAGCGCCTCAAACAGCTTCCTGAATACCGCATTGTATCCGAGACAGGCCCCGATCATCAGAAACAGTTCGAGATGGAAGTATGGATCAAGGGACAGCTTTCCGGCCGCGGCAGAGGAAAGAACAAGAAGGAAGCCGAACAACGAGCTGCCAAGGAAGCGCTGGCGATGCTCTCCGAGAAGACAAACCACTGACAATCAGAAATAACCACGCTAACCGGATGTTCTCGTAGAACATCCTCCCCGCCCATGTCGATACCTTTTTGAACTTTTTAAGTGTTTGTCAGAAATCCAGCGGGCTCTTCGCTTCTTTGATCGTCCTGCTCGGGACGCAATGGGTATAAATCATTGTGGTCCGGATGTCGGCATGACCGAGCAGCTCCTGGATCGTGCGGAGGTCGTAGCCCGCCTGCAAAAGGTGGGTGGCGAAACTGTGGCGGAAGGTGTGGGCCGTCACGCGTTTCGTGAGTCTTGCTTTTCGAACCGCCTCGTACAGCTGCGGTTGCACGTCCTTATCGCTCAAGTGATACCGC
>Ga0210377_10003144_pt1 | contig 14212 bp, 16 predicted proteins | sample PLM4_65_b1redo_FD_155480 | JGI IMG/M metagenome (GOLD analysis project Ga0210377, IMG submission 155480) | Groundwater sediment microbial communities from an aquifer in East River, Colorado, USA - PLM4_65_b1 redo | ecosystem: Environmental > Terrestrial > Soil > Riparian zone | place: USA: East...
AGTGAACATGGGGGCCCCGACATGGCCCCCAAACCCCCAAACGTTCGTCGCCCCCCGGCAAAGCCGGGGTGCTCCTCGACAACTCGCGCGGCCCGGGGGGCCCCGACATGGCCCCCAAACCCCCAACGCTCGGACCGCCCCGGCGAAGCCGTGGCGGTCCTCGATAACCCGGCAGGCTCCTACCGCGACGGGGGCGGTGGAGGCGGGGGCCCCGACGGTGGCGGCGGGACACCCGGAGCGCGCGGCGCGGGCGGCGGAGGCGGCGGCGCGGGGGCGCTCGCCGGCGGCGGCGGGGGCGGCGGGCACCGGAAGACCTGCGCGTGGACCATCGACAGATCCTCGACCCCGAACGCGAGCAGCGCGGTGTCGCCGCCCGCCCTCACGATCTTGCGGCGCAAATCCTTGATGGCGTCGTCGCTGACCGCACCCAGCCGCGTGCAGCCGCGCGTGAGCGCGGGATCGGTGGTCAGACGGACCCGCGTCATCGCGATGCGCTCGCCGTCGTCCGCCGCGGCTGGCAACGCCGCCGCCAGCAGCAGCAGCAGCGCCCCCCAGGCCGCCCCGGTCCTCATGGCGGCTAGTTCGAGCGCCAGGCGAACGGCGCGAAGTGGCCGTTGTTGCGTCCGGAGGTGTCGTCCCAGTCGATGCCGAAGGCGTGCATGTGGCTGCGGGAGGCCTTGGCCAGCGCGAGCCGGCTGGCGGCCGGATGCCCGACGTTGTCGAAGTAGATCGGCTCGGCCTGGTTGGCGCCGGCGATGCCCTCGACGGCGATGTCCAGCGCCCCCGGGATCGACACCGACCGGCGCATTCCCTCCTGCTGGATCGTGATCGCTTTCGCCTCGACGCCACGGAAGCTTCCGATCAGCGGACCGAGCGCCGCCATCGGTCCCCCACCCTGGCCACTGGCGATCGTGGTGAGCGCCTCGCGCTGGGGCGCCGAGGCCCGCTCGTCCACGATCAGGCCGACGGTCCAGTTGCCCTGGATCATCGGGCCCGGCGTGTGGAGCAGCACGGCGAAGCTCAGACCGTCGAGCCGGGTGTCGCCGTACTGGCCGCGATCCACGCGGAAGACGAGACCGGCGTCGCAATGCCCCTTGGTCGGCTGCGCGGCCAGCCCCGAGGTCGGGCACGGGCAGACCGAGTCACAGTTGCAGGCCTCGAAATACTCGCCGTTGATTTGCCACTGAGCGGTGGCCATCGTGCATTCCTCCGTTTTAGACGCCTCGTAGTGTCATGGCGAGGCCGGGTCGGGCCACGATCGCCACGCCCAGAACCAGTAGCGCGATGCCGGTGGCCCGCGCGATCCATTCTCCCCCCGGCAGCACCTTCTCCGCAGCGACCACTGCCGCGACGAGCAGCACCCAGAGCAGGCCCATCGCACCGGCCGCCACCAGGACGACCATCAGCGCCCAGCAGCAGCCCAGGCAGTACGTCGCGTGCGACCAGCCCAGCGCCAGGCTGCCCCGCCAGCCGGCCTGCCAGTGGCCAAGGAGAAACCCGAGCGGGCTGCGACAGCGCCGCAGGCACACCTGCTTGAGCGGCGAGAGCTGAAAGACGCCGGCGACGACGAGCACGGCGGCGACGCCATACGCCCGCGTATCGCTGGCGATCGCGCTGAGCCCGACGCTGGCGACGTACATCGGCAGGCCCGTGGCCGCCCACAGCCCGAGATAGATCAGCGTGAAGAGCGCCACCGGCGCCGACCCGGGCGCGGCGTGCGGCTCGGTCCGAAGCGTCGCCGCGTAGAGCCCGATCATGGGCAGCGCGCTCGGCAGCATCATCGCCGCCATCATGACCGCCCACGCCGCCACGAACGCCAGCGCGTCGACGAGCGTCGGCGTCATCACCATGTCCATGCCGGCCATCTCGTCGGTCAGCGCCATCCACACCACGTGCGCCCACGCCGCCCCCGTGATCACGAGGAGCGCAGCGTAGGTCAGAACGGTCGTCATCGCCGCCTAATCACCCATCACCAGGCCGCCGTCGACCTTGAGGGCCTGGCCCGTCATGTAGTCGGAATCCGGTCCGGCGAGGAACGCGACGACGCCGGCCACGTCGTCCGGCGTCTCCGGACGCCCGAGCGGGATGCCCGCGATGCGCCGCTTCCACGCCTCGCGCGGGGCCAGGCCGTGCAGCGCCGCCAGCTCCTGGTCGAGCTGCTCCCACATGGCAGTGTCCACGGCGCCCGGGCAGACGCAGTTGGACGTGATGCGATCGGCGGCCAGCGCCTGGGCGGCCGAGCGGGTGAGGCTGATCACGCCGGCCTTGGACGCCGAGTACGGCGTCGTGAGGTGATTGCCGCCGCGATAGCCGGCGATCGAGGCCGTCTGGATGAGCTTGCCGCGCAGCTCGGAGCCCCGCATGGGCGACTGCGCTTTCATGCGCCGGGCCGCCGCCTGGAGCACGAAGAACACCGCCTTGAGGTTGACGGTCATCACGCGGTCCCACTCGGTCTCGGTGACGTCGAGCAGCGGCTGCACGCGGATGACGCCGGCGTTGTTGAACAGCACGTCGAGGCGGCCGAAGCGCTGATAGGGCTCGTCCACCATGCGCGCCACGTCGGCGGCCCGCGTCACGTCGGCCTGGACGGCGACGCCACCGAGCTCGGCTGCGAGTTTCTCGACGCCGGTCTTGTCGACGTCAGCCAGCACGAGTCGGGCGCCGCCGGCGGCGAGGCGGCGGGCAGTGGCGGCGCCGATGCCGCGGGCGGCACCGGTGATCAGCGCGATGCGGTCGTCGAGCGGGGCCATGGTCTCCTCCGCCTCAGCCGAGACGCGCGCGCACGAAGTTCCCGATGACGCCGATGGCGCGCTCCGCCTCGGCCAGCATCGGCAGGAACCAGTGCCAGACGTGAATCATCGCCGGCCACTCCTCGACGGTGACGTCGACGCCGGCCGCCCGCGCGCGCTCGCCGAGTCCCAGCGCGTCGTCCAGCAGCACCTCGTCGCTGCCGACCTGCACGAGCAGCGGCGGCAGGCCGCGCAGGTCGGCGTAGAGCGGCGACAGCAGCGGCGCCTTGGGATCACCGGCGCCCGCGTAGGCCTGGGCCATCATCGCCACGCTCTCGCGGGTGACGATGGGATCGACCGCGGCCTTGGTCGCGTAGGTGGCGCCGCTGCACGTGAGGTCGACCCATGGCGAGATGCACACGCCCCCGGCCGGCCGCGGCAATCCGCGATCGCGCAGCGCGAGCAGCGCGGCGACGGTGAGCCCGCCGCCGGCCGAGTCACCGGCCACGACGATGCGGCCCGGCGCCAGGCCGCCTCCGAGCAGCCACTGGTAGGCCGCGACGGCGTCGTCGAGCGCGGCCGGGAACGGATGCTCGGGCGCGAGCCGGTAGTCGGCGAGCAGGGCGGTCGTGCCCGCCGCCCGCGCGATGGCGGCGGCGAGATGACGGTGCGAGCGGGGCGAGCCGATCACGTAGCCGCCGCCGTGCAGGTAGAGCACCGCCGCGTCGGTCCGGGCGCCGGGTGGTCGCAGCCACTCTGCCGGCTGCGCGGGCGCCGTCACGGCCTCGATCTTGACGTCGGGCGGCGTCGGGAACACGCGCTCCGCCCGGTCGTACTGGGCGCGCCGATCGGCGATGGACATCGAGGCCGACGGCGGCAGCTTGGCCAGGTGCGCGCGGACGACGTCGATGCCGCGATCGGTCATGACTCAGTGTCCTCCGACTGCGAATCGCCAGGTCGGGCCGTGGCGGACGATGCGTCCCGCCGTCGGGTGGTGGAAGTGCGTGCCGAGCACGGTCACGCCGGTGTCGGCGTAGCGCTCGCAGAACGCACGCCGGGTCTTGCGGGCCTCCTCGACGTCGCTATCGAAGTGGCTGCCCCATTCCGGCTCGGCCACCTGCACCGGACAGTGCATCAGGTCGCCCGTGACGACGGCCTCACCGTCCCCCGAGCGCAGCCGCACGCTGACGTGCCCCGGGGTGTGCCCCGGTGTCGGCTCGAGCCAGAGCTCGTCCGAGATGCGGTGGTCCATGTCCACGAGGTCGGCCAGGCCCGCGTCGAGCACGGGCTTGACGCTGTCGGCCATGATGCGCTGCGTGTCCTCCGCACGCTCGGCCGACCAGTGCTCCCACTCCCGTCGCGCGAACAGGTGGCGGGCGCGCGGAAAGGTCGGCACCCAGCGGCCGTTGTCCAGGCGCGTGTTCCAGCCGACGTGGTCCACGTGCAGGTGCGTGCAGATCACCACGTCGATCGAGTCGGGGGAAAAGCCCGCCGCCCGCAGATCGTCCAGAAACGTCGTGCGCATCATGTGGAACGGCTGGCGCCCGCCACGGTCCTTGTCGTTGCCGACGCAGGTGTCGATCAGCGCGGTGAGGCCGGGCGCCTGGAGGACGAAGCTGTGAATGGACTGCAGGAAGCGCCCCTTCTCATCGAGGAAGTGGGGCGCCAGCCAGTCGCGGTGGCGCTCGACGGCCTCGGGCACCGCATCCGGCAGCAGCCAGGTCGGCCGCGTGGGCCCCGCCCGCTCGACGACGGCGGCGATGCGGAACCGACCAACGGTGAGCGGGTTCATACCGCCAGGTAGCCGCCGTCGACGACCAGCTCGGTGCCGGTGATGTACGAGGCCTCGTCGGAGGCCAGGAACAGCACGGCGTGGGCGACCTCCTCCACCCGTCCCGCGCGCTTCATCGGCACCGCCTTGAGCATCTTGGCGCGCCACTCGGGATCGGCCGAGGTCTTGGACGTGCGCATCGGCGGCATGAAGCCGGGATGCACCGAGTTCACCCGGATGCCGTCCCTGGCGTACTGCACGGCCGCCGTCTTGGTCATGATCCGCACGGCGCCCTTCGAGGCGTTGTAGGCCATGTGCACGCCGGTCTGCCCGACGAAACCCGAGATCGACGAGATGTTGACGATGGCGCCGCCGCCGGCCTTCTGCATGACGGGGATGGCCGACTTCATGCCGAGGAACACGCCGCGGGCGTTCACGTTCATGAGGCTGTCCCAGGCGCTGGTGCTCAGCAGGTCGGGGTCGAAGGTGCCGCTGATCCCGGCGTTGTTCACGAGAATGTCGAGCTTGCCGAAGGCCGTCACCGCCGCGTCGATGGCCGCGCGCCACTCCGTCTCGCTCGTCACGTCGAGCTTCACGAAGCGCGCCTGGCCGCCCGCCCCGGCGATCTTGTCGACGGTCTGCCGGCCTTCCGTCTCGAGCAGGTCGGCCACCACGACCCGGGCGCCCTCCCGGGCGAAGATCATCGCCTCGCTCTGCCCCATGCCACTGGCGCCGCCGCTGACGACCGCGACCTTTCCCGCGAGTCTCATACGCGCCTCCTGGTGATTGAACGGCGCCCTTCTTCTACCACGATGTGGCGGAAGGATGCGCGGCGAGGTGGAGTGCTACGGCGGGGGCTCCGCGGTGAGGCTCGGAGCCCCCGCCCGGTCGGTCAGCTCTGCGGGGCGAGCAGGCGAATCTCGACGCGCCGGCTCTTGGCGAAGGTGTCCTTGTCGCCCTTCTCGCCGGCCGCGAGCGCGATCTTGCCCATGCCGACGGCGGCGATGCGGCGCAGGTCGATGTTGTGGCGCTGTACCAGGTAGCGGACGACCGCGTCGACCCGGTCACGCGTCAGCACGTAGTTATAGCGGTCGGTCCCGCGCGGATCGGCGAAGCCTTGCAGCTCCAGCACGGCGTTGGGATCGTTCTTGAGGGCCTTGGCCACGTCTTCCAGCTCGTTGATGCCCTCGTCCTTCAGGTCCGCCTTGCTGAAGTCGAAGAAGACCGACTTCGTCTCCACCATCGCGTACTTGTTGCGGTTGGCGAAGCGCTGGTTGAACGCCGTCTCGGCCTCCTTCTGGGCCGACGCGACCTGGGCCGCGTCCTTCTTCGCGTCACCCGCGAGCGCCTTCGCGTCGCTGGCGACCGTCCCCACCTCACCCAGCTTGCCGTCGAGCGTCTGCAGCCGCTGGCCGGCGGCCTCGAGCGCCTGCGTGTTGGACGTCGTGCGATCCGACGTGTCCCGCAGCTTCGTCTCCGTCGAGTCGACGCGCGAAGTGATCCGCGTCTCCGTCGTGCCTACCTGCTCGCGGACGAAGCCTTTCGTCGCGCAAGCCGAGAAGAGCACACCAAGGCCACCGCAGAGGGCCAGGGCCGCGAGCTGTCGATTCTTCATAACGCCGTACCTCCTGGACCATAGACTCGCACACTGATCAAGCCCTGTCGCGGTCACATTTCGCGGGTAGTGGAATTTTTTTCCCTGCCGAGGACGTTCTGCAGTTCTCGGGTACGATGGTTGCACGGATGGCGGCACGATGACTCGCTGGCTCGTCGCTGCAATGGTCCTATCACTCACCGGCTGTGCCACCACCACCCTGCCGTACACGCCGGCGCAGCAGCCCTCCGGCGCCCGCGTCTCCGCCGCGTACCAGCTCCTGGCCGACCGACTGCGGATCGAGATCGACACCGGCGGGCGCCGGGTCGAGGAGGCGAAGATCCTCAAGGCCAATGGTGCGGAGCTGCGCGCCCTGGCGATCGACACGGCGCCGCCCGTCACGACCGGCTCTCCAGTCGGCCTCGGGATCGGCATCGGGGGTGGAAGCTTCGGCAGCCGCGGCGGGGTCGGGGTGGGCACTGGGGTGAGCGTCGGGGTGCCGGTCGGCGGTAGCGGGAGCGACATCCAGGGCAACACCTTTGCCTGGTTCCCCCTCGCCGAGGCCGGACCGGCGCCGTGGAGACTCTACGTGAAGCTCGCCGGCATCGAGCCGACGGTCATCCTCGTGGGCGGTCCCCTACCGAATCAGTGAGGCGCAGCGGTCGAGGATCGGCAGCACCTCCTCGGCCTTGCTCGGTGGCAGATTGAAGACCAGGCGGGCGACGCCGGCCTCGCGATAGCGCTCGATCAGCTCCCGGTCCTCGGCCACCCCGAAGACCGTGATCGGAATGCTCGCGGGGTCGCGCCCGGCCGCCGTCGCCATCTTGCGGAACTCCGGCAGCATCCCGAGCACCTCGCCGTACGCGGGCCGGCGCGCGTGGGGCACCCACCCGTCGCCGTACGCGATCGCCCGGCGCGCGCCGTAGGGAAATGCGCCTCCGACGATCACCGGGGGGTGCGGCTTCTGCACGGGCTTGGGCCACGTCATCATCGGCGGGAAGGCGACGAACTTGCCGCGGTACTCCGGCTTGGATTGCGTCCAGATCGCCTTCATGGCCTCGACGCGCTCCTGCATGACCGCGAAGCGCGAGGCGAAGTCGGTCCCGTGGTCGGCCATCTCCTCGGCGTTCCAGCCGGCGCCGATGCCGAAGAGAAACTGCCCGCCCGAGATCTGGTCGAGGGTGGCGACGGCCTTGGCCGTGTGGATCGGATCGCGCTGCACGACCAGGCAGATGCCGGTGGCAACCTTCAGGCGGCTCGTGGCCGCGGCGGCGGCCGCCAGCGTCACGAACGGGTCCATCACGTCGTAGTACTTCTTGGGCAGCTCGCCGCCCTGGGGAAACGGCGACCGGCGCGACAGGGGAATGTGCGAGTGCTCGGGGGCCCAGAGCGATTCGAAGCCACGCTCCTCCAGCGCCCGGCCCAGCGCGACCGGCCCGATGGAGTAGTCGGTGAAGAAGATCGCCGCGCCGAAGTCCATGATGCGGGCGGGGCGCGCTACTGCTCCAGCGCCACTCGCTTGAGCAGCGGCAGGTCGTCGAGCAGCATCCCGATGCCGCGCACCACGCAGGACAGCGGGTCGTCCGCGATCTTCACCGGCAGGTAGGTCTCCTTGCGGATGATGTCGTCGAGGCCGGCGAGCAGGGCGCCGCCGCCGGTCAGCACGATGCCGTTGTCGACCATGTCGGCCGCGATCTCGGGCGGAATGCGCTCCAGGCACACGCGCACGGTCTCGACGATCGTCCCGACCGAGTCGTAGAGCGCCTCGCGGACTTCTTCCTCGTTGATCGTGATGGTCTTGGGCACGCGGGCCACGATATCGCTGCCCTTGATCTGGATCGTGCGGGGACCCTCGCCGGCCGCCCGCGCGGTGCCCAGCGCCAGCTTGAACTCCTCCACCCGGCGCTCGCCCACCAGCAGGTTGTAGTGCTTCTTGACGTACTGCGTGATCGACTCGTTCATGTCGTCGCCGCCGGAGCGCACCGACTGGCAGTACACGATGCCGGACAGCGAGATGACGGCCACTTCCGTGGTACCGCCGCCGATGTCGACCACGAGATGGCCGCCCGGCTCCTGGATCGGGATCCCGGCGCCGATGGCGGCGGCCATGGGCCCCTCGACGAGGTAGACCGCCTTGGCGCCGGCCTGCATGGCCGCCTCGCGCACGGCGCGCTTCTCCACCTGGGTGGTGCAGGAGCTGACGCCGATGATGATACGGGGGCGGAACATCCGGGCACGAGGCTGGACGCGGGCGATGAGCTCCCGCAGCAAGGTCTGGGCGACCTCGAAGTCCGCGATCACCCCGCTGCGCAGGGGGCGCACGACCTCGATGTTGCCGGGCGTCCGGCCCAGCATGGCCTTGGCCGGCTGACCGACCGCGATGACCGTACGGCGGACCCGATCGAGGGCCACGATGGAGGGTTCGGAGAGCACGACCCCCTGTCCGCGGACGAAGAGGAGCGTGTTGGCAGTCCCGAGGTCGATCCCGATGTCGTTGGCGAATACCCCCGGTGGCAAACGAAGCTTCATGAACCCTTCCTCCCGGCCGATCGGGGCCGGTCCCTGGCGCTGTCCACACCAGCGCGACGATTTGGCGGCGCTGCGAGCAAGCAAGGCACGAGCCGCCGTGGTTCACGTCGCAAAGTCCGCTCTTCGGGCAGTCCCACTCGTCCGCCGCCGTCGAGCGACAGACGTTGGCCGACGAACAGTGTCAGAAGGTTGTCGCTCGACCGCCCTCCGGCATGCATCCGCGCGTCCCCCGGCATCTCCCGGCCTCCCACCGCAGAACTACCACCGTTGCCGCCGGCCTGACGAGAGATTCCTCACCTGGGGAAACATTTTCATACTTCGACCCCGGATCAGGCCCGATTCGTGGGGCGAGCAACGGCAGTGCCAGCCGCCGTCGGACGGTCGCCGGCGAGATCGGCCGGGCGCAGCCATACGAAGGCGAGCGCCCCGAGGAGCAGGGCGACCGTGACGTGGCCGAAGGCGATCCCCCAGCCGAGCACGCTGGCACCGCCGAAGAGGTCGAGCGTCGCCCCGAGCGCGAGCGGACCGAGAAACCCGCCGGCGTACCCGAGCGTCGAATGGACCGCCAGCGTCGCGCCTCGCCGGCCCGGCTCGGCGCTGCCGGCGCTGCCCGCGGTCAACGACGAGGAGTCCGACCAGATCAGCATGGCGTAGACCAGAACCAGGCCGGCGGCGCCGGCGTACGGCAGCGCCGCGCTGAAACCGATCACCCCCGCCATCCCGGCGGACGCGAGCATGGTGGCGAGGATGAAGCGGCGGCGTCCGAACCGGATCGCCAGCTCGTTGCCCCACACGCTGGCCCACACCCCGAGCAGCCCCATCACGCTCGCGACGGTGGCGGGGGCGAGGGCCGTCCACGTACCGGCGGCGCTCCGGGCGGCGGCGAACGTGAGGAACGTGACGACCCACGCCCGCAGGGCCGACATCTCCCAGGTGTGGACGCAATAGGCGACCGAGTAGGCGAGCGCCGATCGGTTGCGCAGGATCGGGCGGAAGTCGAGCAGCGCCCCCCGAGACCCGCTCGGAGCGCGCGGCGGGCGGGCCGGCAGGCCGATCAGCACGAGCGCGAACGCCAGCGCGGCTCCCACCGCGCCCGGCACCAGCGCCCATTGCCAGCCGAGCCGGGCGTTGACCGCGCCGGCGACGCCGAAGGAGAGCGCCCCGCTGATGCCCACCGCGGCCGCGTGCGCGGCGACGGCCCGGGACTGCTGGGGGCCTTCGGCGACGTCGCTCAGGGCCTTGAGCCCCGGCATGTAGCTGCCCGCCCAGCCGGCACCCATCAGGGCCCGGAACGCGAGCGCCGACCAGAAGCCCGTCGCGACCGACGCGAAGCCGGCGAACGCGACGGCCGTGAGCGCGACGGAGCCGAGGTAGATGCGCTTGGGATCCACGCGGTCGGTGAGCGACGACAGCAGCGGCACGACCAGCGTGTAGGCCGCGTAGTAGATGCCGCTGATCCAGCCCGCCTCGGTGTTGCTCAGTGACCAGGCCGGGATCAGCGTCGGAATGAGCGCCGCGACGCCGAACGCCCCGATCTGCGCGCAGGCCTGGGCCGCGCACATCACGACCACGGCCCGGTTCACGGTGGTGGCAGCAGGCGTTCGATGATGACGCAGTCGAGCCAGCGCCCGTCGAGCTGGCCGTGACGACGATAGACGCCGACCTCGCGAAAGCCGCAGCGCTCGTGGAGCTTCAGGCTCGCGGTGTTCTCCGGGAAGATGCGCGAGACGATCTTCCAGAACCCGCGCTCCGCATACGCGCGGCAGAGCGCCTCCAGGGCGGCGCCGCCGGCGCCGGTGCCCCGCGCGGCGCGCGCGACGTACACCGAGTGCTCGGCCACGCCGGCGTAGGCGGGACGGGTGCGATAGGGGCCGGCGCTCGCCCACGCGACGACCTGGCCGTCACGCTCGACGACGACGGTGGGATAGCGGTCGCCCTTGTCCGCCAGCGCCGACGCCACCTGCAGCGACGTCCGCGGCTCGGTCTCGAAGGTCGCGATGCGGTCCGCGATGCCCTCGTTGTGGATCCGCGCGATGGCCTCGGCATCGTCCACCGTGGCCAGACGGACCGTCAGCGGTGTCATGCGGGCGGGGGCAGCAGCCAGCGGAAGAGGGCGGTGGCGGCGCCGCCGCCGGCGAGCTGCGCGACGATGAACCCGGGCGCGTCGGCCGGGCGGATGCCGGCGAAGGTATCGGTCGCGGCGCGCGCCATGGTCACCGCGGGATTCGCGAACGACGTCGAGGCGGTGAACCAGTACGCCGCGGTGATGTACGCCGCGACCGCGAACGGCACGACGTCGGCGCGTGAGCGGACGCACCCCCAGATCACCGCCAGGAGTCCGAAGGTCGCCACGAACTCGCTCACGAGCTGGGGGAGGCCGGCGCGGGCGTGATGTGACGCCGTGAAGAGCGGCTCACCGAACATGACGTGCGCGATGGCCACCCCGGCGAACGCGCCCACGACCTGCGCGACGACGTAGGCGGGGACCGCGGACCAGGCGAGGCCGCCCTGGGAGGCGTCGGCCACGGTCACCGCCGGATTGAAGTGGGCTCCGGAGATCGGACCGAACGTCAAGATCAGCGCCACCAGCGCCGCACCGGTGGCCACCGTGTTGGCGAGGAGGGCGATGGCGACGTTGCCACCCGCCAGGCGCTCGCCCATGATCCCCGATCCCACGACGGCGGCCAGGAGCATGGCCGTGCCGACGGCCTCCGACGCGGCCCGTCGCTGGAGACTCGGCTTCACGCGGGGATCCGCTCGCCCACCCAACCGCGGAGTCGTGCCGCGATGGCGTCGCGGACCCGCCGGAAGACCGCGAGCCGCTCGTCCTCGCTCCCCGTCGCCGCCGACGGGTCCTCGAAGCTCCAGTGCAGGCGCGTCGTCCGCCCCGGAAAGACGGGACAGCGCTCGTTCGCGCCGTCGCACACCGTGATGACGTAGTCCCACGGCTCCGCCAGGAGCCGGTCGACGGTCTTGGAGCGGTGGCCGCGGAGGTCGATCCCCAGCTCGGCCATCACGCGGATGGCCAGGGGATGCACGCGGGTGGCCTCCGTCCCCGCGCTGGCGACGTCGAAGCGGTCAGACGCGAGCGCTCGCAGGAGCCCCTCCGCCATCTGGCTGCGGGCGGAGTTGTGCGTGCAGAGCACGAGCACGCGCGGCGGCGTCACCGGAGCGGTTTGCGCGCCCGGATGAACGCGCTCATGAACTTGCCCTCGATGGCGGGCGCGATCGCATCGGCGTCGAGGCCCGCCTTGGCGAGCGCCCCCCGCGCGTCCTCGGCCTTGTAGATCCGGGTCGGCTCGACCTCCACGGTCTCGAACCCCGCCTTCTGGAGCTTCGCGCGGTAGTCGGACTCCTCGAGCGCGCCCGCGACGCACCCGATCCACAGCTCGACGCTGCGGCGGATCTCGGCCGGCACCTCGCCTCGCACGACGACGTCGGAAACGGCGAAGCGCCCGCCGGGCTTCAGGACGCGGAACGCCTCGGCGAGCACCGCATCCTTGTCGGCGGACAGATTGATCACGCAGTTGGAGATGATGACGTCCACGGCGTTGGCCGGCAGCGGGACGTGCTCGATCTCGCCCTTGAGGAATTCCACGTTGTCCACGCCGGCCTTCCGCTGATTCTCCCGGGCCAGCGCCAGCATCTCGTCGGTCATGTCGAGCCCGTAGGCCTTGCCCGTCGCCCCGACCCGACGCGCCGAGAGGAGGACGTCGATGCCGCCACCGGAGCCGAGGTCCAGGACCACCTCGCCGGGTCGCAGCTCCGCCAGGGCGGTCGGGTTGCCGCAGCCGCGCGAGGCGGCGACCGCCTCGGTGGGGAGGTCGGCCGTCTCGGCGCCATAGAGCTTCGAGGAGATGGGACCCTGCGGCGCCGCCGTGGCGCCACAGCAGGCGCCGGCTTCCGTCGTCACCGTCCGGGCCACCGCGGCGTACTTCTCCCTGACGATGTCCTTGATCGTGTCGGTCCGCACGGCGGCGGCACTCGCCCCCGGCCGGGCCAGCGTCGTCACGACCGTTGAGGTCGGGGCACAGCAGGCGCCCGCAGCCTCGGCGGGCGCCGGGGCGCAGCAGGAGGCTCCGGCCGGCGCGTTCAGCGAATCCTCGCAACAGGCGCCCGCCGCCGTGGCCGCGGGCGTGACGGTGCAACACGCCGTCTCGGTGTCGGCCCCCGGCGTCGCCGAGCAGACGCCCGTCGGCAGTGTCAGATCCACCCGCCGAGCCGCTTCGTGATCGCCGGTCAGCGCGGCGACGACGGAGCGCACCTGCTCGTAGCCGGTCAGCATCAGGAACGTCGGCGCCCGTCCGTAGCTCTTCGCGCCGACGACGTAGAAGCCGGGCTCCGGATGCCGAAGCTCCTCGGCGCCGTGAGGCGGCACGGTGCCGCAGCTGTGGACGTTCGGATCGATGAGCGACGCCAACGCCCGGGGGCTCTCGACGACGGGATCGACGTCGAGCCTCAGCTCGGCCAGCATCGCGAGATCCGGACGGAATCCGGTCGCCGCCACGATCTCGTCGAACGGACCGAGCGCCGTGCCGGAGGCGTCGACAACGGTGACGCTCGTGCCGTCGTCGCGCAGCTCCGCCGTCCGGAAGCCGGTGACCAGTCGCAGGCGCCCCGAGTCCACCAGCTCGCGCAGCCGGGCGCCCAGACTGCCTCGCGCCGGAAGGGCGTCGGCCTCACCGCCCCCGTACATCTGGCCGACCTCGCTTCGCCGCACCGCCCACGTGATCGTGGTGCCCGGAGAGAGGCGCGCCAACTCGGCGAGATCCTGGAGCGCGTTGAACGCCGAGTGCCCGCTACCCACGACGAGCGTCCGGCACCCGGCGTACCGCGACCGATGGACGCCCAGGACATCGGGGATGCCGTAGAAGATGCGGCCGCGACACTGCGGCTCACCGAGGGCGGCGAGGCCGTTGGCGCCGAGCGGATTGGGAACGCCGTAGGTCCCCGAGGCATCGATCACGGCGTGGGCGACGATCGTCTCTTCACCGGCCGCGGACCGCACGCGGAGCTCGAACGGCGCGGCCTCCCGCCCCGTCGTCTTCATCTTGTCGTAACCGGCGCGCGCCACCGCCACGACCCGCGTGCCCAGGCGGAGGTGCGGAGCGATCTGGGGAAGCGCCGCCAGCGGATTCAGGTAGTCGGCGACGATCTCCCCGCCCGTGGGCAGCACGTCCGGGTCAGGCTCCTTCCAGCCCGCCGCCCGTAGCAGCGCACCGGCCACGGGATCGACGTTGTAGCGCCACGGCGAGAACACCTGCACGTGCGCCCACGCGAGCACCTGCGCGCCCACCGACTCGCCCGCTTCGAGGACCACGGGGGTTTCGCCCTTCGCGACGAGGTGCGCCGCCGCCGCCAGCCCGATCGGCCCTGCTCCGATCACCGCGATTCGCCGCTGCGTTGTGTCAGTCATCGTTCTTATCCCCTCTGTCTCATCAACGACGGTTGATTCATGAAGGCAAAAAGGGGTCACGGGCAGCGCGCCGCGCGCACGCTCAGTCGGGGCGGTTTCAGGTCGGTGAGGACGCGGTCGAGCGCCTCGAACGCCTCCGGATTGATCGCGTAGTAGACCCACCGGCCTTCCCG
>Ga0210377_10003145_pt1 | contig 14212 bp, 13 predicted proteins | sample PLM4_65_b1redo_FD_155480 | JGI IMG/M metagenome (GOLD analysis project Ga0210377, IMG submission 155480) | Groundwater sediment microbial communities from an aquifer in East River, Colorado, USA - PLM4_65_b1 redo | ecosystem: Environmental > Terrestrial > Soil > Riparian zone | place: USA: East...
AGGCCGAAACGTTGTAGTATCGCCCGAAATTGATGATGGGACAAATATTTTCATTATGGCTTTCGAAGTATTACTAACCTACTTTCACATCTCCACACAAATGTACGGCAATACCCATTTCAGCGAACATGGTGGCTTTTGCAACCAATGCTTTGTCGGCCAGCTCTTCTGAGGAGGCATAAACCACCTGAATATGATTGGCTTTATGACGCGCCATTAATTGGTCGCGACTCACGCCATGCAAGATCGCACTCATGATGGGCCATTGCGGGGTGGTGGACTCCCAACGGAATTTCATTTCTTCCGACGCCAATGCTACAACTGAACCACGACCCATATCTACATGTAGTGCCCCATCTTGAATATAAACACGGCTCCACACAATTTCACCGGGCTTGCTCTCGCCCTTAATGGTTCCGCCGCCTTTAGGGAAATACATGGCGGGCTGACGTTCGCTTACTGCCCCAGCATAGCCGCCGACAAAATGCGAAGGGGGCACAGCACCCGAAATTTCAAACACCCAGACGAAATCGTCAATTTGATCATCTTTATAATGCCGCCCCCAGCGTATATCGTGTAATGTGGTTGCCGGATCCAGGCCCATGGCTGTCCACACACGGTTTGTGACAAGGGCGTCCAGGCCGGCACCTTCATCCACTTCGTTGAAATGAGGCAAAGCTTTCCCAGGAAAAATTTCCTTTCCCGATTCTCTTTGATACACAGGCGGGCGCTCAACATTATTTAACAATCCTTCCACGAGGTCAGAAGCGGGAGCCATATCTTTCAATCCCTGTTGGTATTGAATTCCGATCGCGTCGCAACCAAAGGCATCCGCAATCCGCATCGCGGCAATATACATTTTTAGTTGCTCGTGGATTTGCGCATCGGTAAGCTCGGTTGCATCATCATTTCCAACGGCGAAGCGCATGCCCTTTTCATCGAGCCAGGTACGTGCCGCCCTGGCTTCTTCGTCTGAAACAAGCTGCATCTCCGCCAGCAAAGCTGACTGGCTGAATCGCTCCTTATATACTCCGCAAGGATTCAGCAGTTCATCGTCGATGATGGCGTTGTACATTCCCATGCAGCCCTCATCAAAGATTCCCAAAATGGCCTTGTCATGCTTAAGCTGTTGAGCAAGCGCAACTCCCAGCTGGGATTCCTCTGCATGTAGTTGAGCCAGGTCGAGGTCGCGAACATGGCGCGTATCGTGAGAGATCGTCCCCTCTTGCAACCACTGCCGTATCCCATTCAGGAAGAAATCATCCTTGAAGTCCTCACTCCAAATCGTGCTATATGTAACACCTATTTTAGTGAGTGAACCATTCAGATTCAATAAACCAACCAATCCAGGCCATTGTCCGCTCCAGTTGGCTATAGTCAGAATCGGTCCGCGATGATCACGCAGCCCTGCAAGCACGTGGTAGCTGTACTGCCAAACTGCCACTGCGACAATCAACGGCGCTTGCGGTGGGATCGATTTGAAAACATCCATCCCCATGCGTTGATTCCAAATGAAGCCGTGTTTCAGCGCTTCATCGTAGGGATGCGCCCGTTTCACGGTCCAGCCTTCAGTGACAAATACCTTGGTGATTTGTTGTTCCATTTCCATTTGGGCGGGCCAGCAGGTTTGATTGGCTGACAAACGCAAGTCACCGCTGGCAAGGAGAAATATCTCGTTTGGGTTTACGGTTAACTGGGGGCTTTTTATCGGATTTTGGTAGGTTTTCATGGTTTTTTTCCTTAAAAATGTATTTTACGATTAATTTGGCTTAAATACTCCTATTGACAAATTAATTTTAAGGTAGTACAGTATACCATATTACAAAACACCATCACACAAACATGGAAAATTAGGAAATTAATAAGGAATCAACATGTCAGACGATGTTACCGACGATAACCCAATACTCGATGCTGCGATGATTGAACCGTTGGAACGTGAACAACGACTCTATGAACGGGTGGTTGAAAAAGTATTAGATCTTATTTCGTCAGGGCAATGGAAACCTGGTTACCGTTTGCCGTCTGAACGTGAGCTATCGGAAGCCTTTGGTGTTAGCCGCACCGTGGTTCGCGAGGCGGTCAAGGCTTTGGAGGCGCGCGGTGTGCTTGAGTCCGCAACCGGAAGTGGGGTCTCTGTTCGAGCGGCCGACTTCAATATGGTTTCGCGTTCGTTTCAAACCTACATACAACTTTCCAATCAAGATGATTTCGAGATTCGCCTTAACGAAGTTCGGCGAGTGTTGGAGGTAGAGATGGTTGCCCTCGCAGCAAACCGAGCCACAACTGAACAACGGATACAACTTCGTGAGATTTGCCAGCAGATGCGGACCGGTGATAAGAATGCGAAACAAATGGCCGAGCTTGATTTTCGTTTGCATATCACTATGGCCGAGGCTACCCAAAACGAGTTATTTAAAGTGTTACTTGCGCCGTTGATTAATCAGTTGCGAGATCATATTACTTTGACATGGCAAGGCTTCCCGCGTCCTGTGAACTTAGTTCATGACCAGCATGAGGCCATTGTAGCCGCTGTAGAGAGTGGAGACCCTGAGGCCGCACGTCAGGCGATGGTTAAGCATTTGGTCTTCTCACGCAAAGTATTGGAAGATATATCGAAATCACACAAGGATGCAGATAATGAAAAGTGAACCATCTGAAATTAAGGTCGCCATTGTAACGGGTGCCGGGCAGGGAATCGGCAAAGCGATCGCGTGCCGATTGGCTCAAGATGGTTTTGCAGTTGCAATTGTAGATATAAATGCGAATGCCTTGGATAAGGTCAAAAAGGAAATCGAGAATTTGGGAGCACCGGCATTAGCTTTGACGGCAGACCTAACCAAGCTTGATGAAATCAAAAATGTAATTGAGCGCTCATCTGAATGGGGTCAATTGACAGTGCTTGTGAATAATGCCGGTCGAGTACTCATCACTCCATTTCTCGAAATTGCCGAACAAGAGTGGGATACCATCATGACGCTTAATCTTAAGACTGTTTTCTTCGCTACACAATTTGCAGCAAGACATATGCAAACCGGGGCGCGTGTTGTTAATCTTTCTTCCATATCCGGTCGTTCAGGCCGTTCAGACCAGGCGCATTACGCCGCTGCCAAGTGCGCGGTGATCAGCCTTACTCAATCGGCAGCGCTGGCCTTTGCATCACAAGGTATTACTGTCAATGCAATATGCCCCGGTGTAGTTGATACACCCATGACGACTGGCATTCATGAAATTCGGGCGAACGCCCTGGGCATTACACCGGAAGAATCGCTAGCTCGGATGGTTGCCAAAATCCCACTAGGCCGTCTTGAAACGACCGATGACGTTGCCGGGGTTGTTTCGTTCCTGTGTTCGCCGGATGCAGCTTATATCACCGGCCAATCGCTCAACGTGTGCGGTGGGATGGAGATGAATTGACTGCTTTACCTCGTATCGCCGATCTCACGGCCGGAGAATGGCAGGAGCATGTGCGCTTTCCTGGCATTTACATGAAGGGCTTGTTGACCTCAGCGGACAATCCGCTGGCCAGTGTCAACGTAGTGCGAGTCCCGTCTGGTGGCAATATAGGTCGTCACCGTCATGTGCAACAACTTGAAACAGTTTGGGTCATAAGGGGAAACGCGATCCTGACTTTAGATCAGACGGAGGTCCTTATTAGAGATGGACAAATAATCGCAATACCGATCGGCCTTGAGCATGCTTTGCGAAATGAAGAACAGGCGCTGGTAGAACTACTGACTTTCTTTACCCCTCCGCTGACATGAATAAAAAGCGGCACATACCAGCGCTGTAAGCCAAGTTAAAAAAAGATAACTCGGCGGCGAGCAATTCACCAGTCATAGTTTTAAATCCTCACCGCAGATACGAACCCGCTGCACGCAGGTGATCATTTCTGTATAGAAAGGAACCAGCCTATTGACGTGATGGTATATACCGCTTCATTCCAATTGTAAACTATTTCAGCAATAACAAACTCAATTTAAATTACTTAGTAAAGAAGGAGAGACTTCATGAACAGCAAGAATATGCTTGTTAAGCTATTGAGTGTGATGATCGTCTTCAGTGTGCTAATCACAGCGTGCGGCCAGCCCGTTGCCACTCAGGCACCCGCTACTGAAGCTCCTGCTATAACCGAGGCCCCCGCTGCTACTGAGGCTCCAGCAGCGACCGAGGCACCCGCAGGCAAGATATATGATGGTGTTACCATCGACATTCTCACTTTTGTGGGTCCCCAGGTTGCTGAACCACTTCAGCGCCGTGGACCGGATTTCACAGAACTTACTGGCGCAACAGTTAATATCATCACTGTTCCAAACAGCGAGCTGTATCAAAAGGTTTTAACCGATGCTGTCTCTGGAACGAATGCATATGACGGTTACCTCTTCGCGCCAGCCTGGATTACGGATTTTGCACCCGCCGGTTTGGTTGAAGATCTCACCCCTTATGTTGAGGCCGATACAGCCCTCGAATGGGACGATGTTGCGCCGTTCTTCCGCGATTTCAACTCTTACGCTGGTAAAGTTTACAGCATCCCACTCGATGGCGACATGCACATGGTCTATTATCGGATCGACTCGCTGGAAGAAGCCGGTCTTGAGCCGCCCAAGACTTGGGACGACTACCTTGCCGTCGCAAAAGCCCTTAACGGTAAAGACCTTAATGGTGACGGTGAAGGTGACTATGGTTCCTGTATTTCCAAGGCACCAGCGCAACAATCCTACTGGTGGATCTGGTCCATTGCGGCCCCTTACATTCAAAGCCAGGGGACCAGCCAGGGACCATTCTTCAACACTACGGATATGACTCCGCTTGTGAACAACGACGCTTTCAAACGCGCTTTGGAAGTCTACAAGGAAACAGGTTTGTATGGCCCGCCTGATGAAACGAATCAAGGTGTTGGCGATTCCCGCGGTCTGTTCCTCGCCGGCCGCTGTGCTCTCACCATGGATTGGGGCGATATTGGTCCGCTGGCGATCGACCCTGCCAACTCGAAGGTAATTGATAAGACCGGCGCAATCTCGAATCCTGGTTCAACCGAAGTTCTGGATTGGGAGACAGGTAAGCTCGTTGCCTGTGATGCTACAACGTGCCCTTACGCTGTGGATGGTGTAAATCATGCTCCGTTTGCTTCCTTCGGCGGATGGGCAGGCGCAGTCAATGCGGCAGTTGATCAAAAACAGAAGGACGCCACTTATGCATTCTTCTCCTATATGGCTCAACCGGCGCAATCCAATGCCGATGTGGTTGTTGGTTCAACTGGCTACAATCCCTTCCGCATTTCGCAGTTCGAGAACTTGCAACCTTGGATAGATGCAGGCTTTAGTCAGGCTGCTGCTGAGCAATACCTCAATGGTATTAAAGAGAGCTTTGACAGCCCGAACATGGCTGCTGACTTGCGCATTCCGAAGAGCCATGAATATATTCAGGTCGAGCTCGACCGCATCCTTTCTGAATATATTGCCGGAGATCTGACCACGGACGAGGCCGCACAACAGCTATATGACTCGTGGGAAACGATCACAGAAGAAGCCGGTCGTGATGCACAATTGGAGTTCTACAAGGGAACGCTGGGGCAATAGTTGCCTTAATAAATAATCGAAAGTATTTCCTCAAGGTCCAACTCAGATTGGGTTGGGCCTTGAGCCTGCTAATTGAACTGGTGACCATGAACACTCAACCCGAAGAACCACAACCGTCCCGTTTCCATTCAGTAATTTCCAGTGCTGCCGACCGTCTGGCTGGGTCGATATTTATTCTGCCGACAGTCCTGGCTTTGTTATTCCTGTCCATCTTTCCTTTACTTGCGTCATTGTATGTCTCCCTGGCAAAATTTGATATTGCCCCGGGCGGCTATAAGTTCACATTTGTTGGGTTGAATAATTACAGAAAGTTGTTTACGGGATCTGAAGGAACTCATTTCCTGGGGAAATTTGCATCCAACACACCGCTGACCTGGATCGTGTTTGGCGTGGTTGTTATTGCATTAGCATTTTTTTTGGCCCGCTATTTGTTGAATGCCAAAGTTTCCATCAGCGGCTTGATCGGCCGTCTGTTGTTAGCAATAGGCATCGGGTTGCTAACCTGGATGCTGGTCCACACTTTGTGGAATGATGGTCGATTGGGAACTGCAAGTATTACACTGGTTTATGTTTTTGTAGGAATCTTCTTTCAATATATTCTAGGTTTGGGACTGGCTCTTCTGACAGTACAGAACCTGCCAGGCCGGCGTTTCTTCCGAGTGATATTTTTGCTCCCCATGATGATCACACCTGTAGGCGTTGCTTACATGTTCCGCATGCTTACGGATACAAGTAAAGGACCGTTTACACCCATTTGGCAGGGCCTTGGCCTGATTGATTTTTCCTGGGTGAACAATGCCTGGGGTGCGCGAACCGCCATTTTAATTGGAGATATTTGGCAGTGGACACCGTTTATGTTTATCGTGTTGGTTGCTGCATTAGAGAGTCAACCTGTTGAGCCCATCGAGGCAGCTACTGTGGATGGGGCAAACTCATGGCAAATTTTTCAACATATCACTTGGCCTGCGATCCTGCCTGTCAGTATGACTTTGATCTTGATCCGCCTGATAGAGGCTTTTAAGATCGTGGACCTTCCTAATGTAATGACAAATGGCGGCCCAGGTACGGCTACCCAATCTTTGACATACCATGCCTATATTAATTGGCGGGCACTTAATATAGGCTCTTCTGCTGCGGTAGCCTATATGCTTCTTTTTCTTGTAACATTTTTTGCCATGATCTTTGTTAATTTGATTCGTCAACGTACGGTGGAAACCCTCTAGCAGCGAAGGCCCGTCGTATCGATATTAAATCTTGGAGCAGGAACTATGAAGCGCTGGTTTCAAAGTAAAACAATTAATACTCCCTCGCCGATCGGCGCGCTATTATCCTACCTGGCGCTGGGAATTTGGGCGTTTCTGATCATATTTCCGCTTTACTGGCTGGTCATAACTTCTTTTAAGATTTCCAGCCAGGTCGCGGAAGGCCCTTTCTATATTCCTTTTGTTGACTTTAAACCTTCCCTGGATGCCTGGAAGTACATCTTAGTGGGAGATCTTAGCAACGATACACTTCGAAATTTTAGTAATACCATCATCGTTGCCCCTCTTAGCGCTTTGATAGCTCTGGCACTCGGGGCCACTGCAGCATATGCCCTCGTTCGTTTTGACTACCGTCCGCGGGTAGGTGCGATCCTTACTTTCATCGGCTGTGTGATATTGAGCATTGTCACCATCGCAATGGGCGTGTCCTGGCAGATTGCGCTTACTGTTTCTGCTGCAGCATTTTTCATCCTCCTCCAAACGATTGGCCGCCGCTTCAAGCGCGCTTTGGGCAATAACGATATCGCTTTCTGGATGATTTCCCAACGTATGCTGCCACCAGTAGCAGTTGTTATCCCAATCTATATTTTATTCCAGCAGCTGCACCTGTTGGATACATACGCAGCACTGATCATCACCTACGTGACCAGCAACCTGCCGATTGTGATTTGGTTGATGCGCGATTACGTAAGCACAATCCCTATTGAATTGGAAGAATGCGCCTCCATTGATGGCGCTTCGCGCTATCGGATCTTTTGGTCCATTGTTTTGCCTCTGGCAATCCCAGGCTTGGTTGCCACTTTTCTATTTGTCCTGGTCTTTACCTGGAATGAGTATCTGTTGGCCCTATTCCTCTCGAGCGCAAAGGTGCAAACTTTGCCGCTGACCATTGCGGCACAAAATGCCACGCGCGGCCCGCAGTGGTGGAACATGTCTGTATTGATCTTGATCATGATCGTACCTGTGATTGTGATCGCTATTGTCCTGGAAAGATATATCACGCGCGGTTTGTTGATCGGAGCAGTCAAAGGTTAATGCTTCAAATGACGATTGATTCCATCCCCCAACTTGTTCAATCGGCACTTGAACGCAAGTTGCCACCGAAAATAGATTACGGCATCGCCTTTGTTGGATGTGGCGGGATCGTGAATTATGGTCACATTCCATCCTATCAAACGAACGGTTTTAATTTGATCGGCGGATATGACCGTAACCAGGAAGCGGCTGAAAAGACAGTGCAAACCCATGAGTTGAAGAAATTATATCGATCATTGGATGAACTATTGTCAGACCCGATGGTACAGATCGTGGATGTCGCCGTTGTGCCGGAAGAGCAATGGAATGTTGTTACCAAAGTGATCGCCGCAGGAAAGCCTCTGCTTTGTCAAAAGCCCTTTTCTATCCATTATTCCAACGCAATAAAAATGACATCCCTCGCGCAAAAAGCAGGCGTCAAAATGGCGATCCATCAACAATTCCGCTGGAGTTCGATTATTCAAGCCACACGTGCTCTGATGATGGAAGGCTGGCTCGGGGATATTCTGGATGTGCAAGTACAAGTAAGCATTCACACGCCATGGGAAATGTGGCCTTGGATCGCCAGCCAACCACGCCTTGAAATATTGTTCCACTCCATTCACTATCTCGATTCCCTGCGATATCTCTTTGGCGACCCAATGTTGGTAACTAGTCGTCACAGCAAGCACCCTGCACAAAAAGCCAGAGGTGAGACTAAAACAATCACAACATGGGACTACTCAAATGGTCTGCAAATCCTGATCGCGATCTGTCATTATGATTGGTCCCCTGCACTTTATTCGAACTTCCGTGTGCTCGGCAATGAGGGCGTGATCGAAGGAACGATTGGCACTAATTATGATTATCCCGATGGCCGCAGTGACACGCTTGCTTTTACAAGCCGAAACCATCCTGAACAAAATTTTTCAGTCACTCTGCCGGGTAAATGGATTCCGGATGCTTTTTATGGACCAATGGCATCGTTGATGGAAGCAATTCAAACCAATGGCGAGCCGTTAACTTCTGCTGAAGATAATCTCGGCACCTTACGTGTGGTGGAAGCAGCCTATCGTTCAATGAACGAAGCGCGCAGTGTGCGTCCATTAGAGATCGTCGCATAAATATTATTGAAGCGAGGAAATAGCCCCATGCTTTTGACCCCAGAGCGATTACAAGATGCCTATCGGCAAATGCTTGTGATCCGAAAATTTGAAGAAGCGATCCGCAGTTTATATCAGCAGGGAAAAATTCGCGGCTCGTTTCATCCCTGTGTAGGGCAGGAAGCCACCGCTGTGGGGGGCTGCTGGGCATTGCGAAAGGATGATTACATGACCTGTACCTATCGTGGTCATGGACAAGCCATTGCCAAGGGCTTAAGTGTTCGCGCGGCGATGGCCGAGATGCTGGGCAAAGCAACAGGTTGTTCCAAAGGCAAGGGTGGCTCGATGCACTTCACTGATCCGTCGATTGGGTTGCTCGGGGCAAACGCCATTGTCGCGGGCGGTGTTCCTCATGCAGCAGGGGCAGCACTTGCCTCGCAACTTCAAAAGAAGGATAACGTGGCACTTTCCTACTTTGGAGAAGGGGCGGTCAATCAAGGGGTCTTTCTTGAAAGCCTCAACCTTGCTGTCATTTGGAAACTTCCACTCATTTTGATCTGTGAAAACAACTTGTATTCAGAAATGTCGCCATCGCATGAAACAACCTCTGTGGTGGAGACGTATAAACGTGCAGCTGGTTTCGGGTTTGAATCCATGCGGGTGGATGGCAACGATATCGAGGCGATGTATCAGGCTGTTGAAAGCGCAGCAGTTAAGGCACGGGCTGGAGGCGGTCCGACTTATATCGAGGCGATGAACTATCGCCTATGGGGACACATGATGGGCGACCCGGAAATCTATCGCTCAAAAGAAGAAGTAGCAAAGGCCAAAGAGAATGAGCCGATCATCCGTTGCGGGAAGCGTCTTCTCGATTTGGGCTGTACCGATTCAGATCTAGCCCAACTTGATGGCGAAGCTGAAGCGATGATCACAGATGCGCTTCAGTTTGCAGAATCCAGCCCTGCCCCACAACCAGCTGATGCGTTTACAGATGTATTTATTTAGGTGAATTATTTATGCCAAACATAACCTATGCCCAGGCGTTGAACGAAGCGCTTCGTGAAGAAATGAAAATTGACTCCCGCGTCTTTCTGATGGGCGAAGATATCGGCCATCATGGCGGTATCTTTCGCGTGACCAAGGATCTGATCGAAGAGTTCGGCGCGGAGCGAGTGCGCGATACACCGATCAGCGAATCCAGTTTTGTAGGGGTTGGCATCGGCGCAGCGCTGGCTGGGATGCGACCCGTCGTGGAATTGCTATTCATGGATTTTGCACTTGTGGCAGCGGACCAAATTGTGAATCAAGCAGCCAAGTTACGTTATATGTCCGGCGGAACCGTGTCCATCCCAATGGTCGTGCGTGCGCAGCAAGGCGGCGGGCGTGGAAACGGCGCGCAACATTCGCAATCGTTTGAGACATGGCTCGCACAAGTGCCGGGCCTCATTATCGTGGCGCCTTCCACACCCGCAGATGCAAAGGGTCTGCTTAAGGGTAGTATCCGCGCGGGAAACCCCGTGATCTTCATCGAACATAAACTTTTATATAACACCAAAGGTGATGTGCCCGAAGGGGATTATTCCATTCCCATTGGAAAAGCGGAAATCAAACGCGACGGGCGGGACATCACCATTGTTTCGTACTCAAGAACTTTATTGTTTGCACTTGAAGCAGCCGAAACCCTTGCACAAAAAGGAATTGAGGCTGAAGTCATCGACTTGCGAACCATCGAGCCTCTCGATATGGTCACCATTCTTGAATCGGTTAAGGGAACAGGACGCTTACTCGTCGTTCACGAGGCTCATAGCAATTGCGGATTGGGCGCAGAGATAATTGCCCGGATGTATGAACAGGCTCCAGACACATTGATCATGCCTCCGCGGCGGCTGGGAGCGAAGCATGTGCCGATCCCAGTTGCTGAATCACTAGAAAATGCCGTTCTGCCCCAACCTGCTGACATTGTAGAAGCCGTGGAGGCAATGTTCTAATGAAGGAATTGCATCTTGCTTTGATTGGTGGGCCTCAATACGATGGCTTGCTGGAATTGTTGCCTGCTTTTGAAGAACAAACAGGCTATCGCTTGCATGTGGACGTGCGTCTGCCGCATGTTGAATTGAACGAGCGCATGGCGAAGGACCTCGGCACGGAGCACGGTCACTACGACATGATCTCCACCCACACCAAATATTGTCCGTCGCAGGCGGAGCATTTGCGTCCGTTGGATGAACTTGTCGATGCAGATGAGTTAAGCGACTTTGTGCCGCGTGTGCTGGAGTTGTGTCGTTTCGCAACAGGAACGGATCAGACTCACGAGAAGCTGATGCAGTTACCCCGAAACTTTGACGCCAGAATACTCTTTTATCGCGCAGACCTGATCAATGCCCCACAAACATGGGATGAGGCTGAAGCTTTAATGGTCAAGCATAAGCATCATGGTTTCTATGGTTTTGCATTTCCTGGTCGGCACTCTGGTTTGTTTGGCACATTCTATGAATTGCTTGGCATGGCAGGTGGTGACTTGTTTGATGCAGAACTCAATCCGATCTTCAATACTGAAGCGGGTGAATGGTCCTTAAGTTATCTTCATCGTTTACATACGATCGATCATGTGACTCCACCTGATTTGCTCGAGAACTGGTATTACGATGAAATTTCCGGGCGTTTTCGTGATGGCGATGTGTTAATGGTGGGGGATTTTCCTGGTTTCTATGGCTTATATCAGAAACGGGAAACTTGTGCGGTGTTCGATCAATTTGATGTCGCTGTATATCCGTCAGGCCCGGCAGGTATCCGTAAATCCTATGCAGGGGGGCATTCATTTGCCATTCCAAAAGCTGCCCGTGATCCGGAAGGTGGCCTGGCATTGGCAAAATATCTGACCAGTCCGGAAATCCAATGGCATGAGGCAAGTGTTGGTGGTCATACACCTGTACGCAAATCCATTTTTGAGAAGATAAAGTCGAAACAATCTGGGCGGGATGCAAAAAGAATGGCAGTTTTGGAAGAGACCGTTGCTCAATACGCCATGGTGCCGCCAAAGTTTGCCAAATATCCGCTGATCGAAGATATTTTATGGTCGGGCGTGCAGGAAGCCATGACGGGAAAACATACGGCCAAAGAGACTCTGCTTCTGATGGAGAAGAAAGTGCGCGAGGTTTTAAAATGATTCGGGGATTCTGGCATGTTTCATTTACAGTGAGCAATATTGAAGCGTCGGTGAAATGGTATACCGAGGTATTGGGCCTGGAGTTTGTGCGCGATCAAGTTCAGAAAAATGAATATACCGACAAACTGGTGGCCTTTAAAGATGCACATCTCAAAGTGGCGCAGCTACGCGTGCCCGGTGAAACGATTCCCATGTCGCGGCATCACATCGAACTGGTGGAATATATTCATCCGCGCGGAGAGGACATTCCCCTCGATACCAATCGCACCGGTGTGGGACATTGGGCCTTCATGGTGGATGATATTCACGCCGAGTTCAAACGACTTAAGGACCTAGGCGTCAAATTCAAAGCAGAGAAACCTATTGCCATTGAAGCTGGGGTAAATAAAGGTGGCTATACCATTTACTTTACAGATCCTGATGGCATCACCCTTGAATTAATCCAGCCTCCTCCTTAACGCAACCTGTCAATTTCAATTATGCATATGCAAAAAACTGCTTGTTGATTTCACATGATTTGTAAGCTGAAACTATGTCATTACGAGGGCCGCAACAAGCCTTTGCAATGACATAAAATTTTTGAAAACAGGAGCCCAACATGCTTACTCCTCTCTCCCTCACCCCCTCCTTCGGCTTCGGCGACCGACTTGGACTCGCCACGCCAGGACACATCGCATCGGTCAAAGGTACGAAGTTCGCGCCGATCTTTGCACAACAATCTGTCCGCGAGAACACGCGCACGGGACGAACTCCCCAACAAGTCATGGACGATGCCAAACGCGCAGTTGATGCCGCGAAATGGGATTCCGCCTGGGGCGCGGATGCCGATCACCTGAAGACTGTGGATGACATCCCGCCGTTTATTTCAGCAGGCTACACCTTCTTCACCGTTGACCCTGGTGAACACGTGGACAACGCCGCCGATACTGATTCTTTTGATAAGTTGAAGCAAAAGGTCGCGGCGCTTAACTGGGATGAACTGTCAGCATTGTATCTGAATCAGAAGGGCAATCAGGTTTGGGGACAGTTCGAAGCGGAGTCGTTGATGCGCGCGACGGTCAAATATGGCAGAGCGATCCAGCACGCAGTATCCATGTTCAAGCGTTTATCCGAATTGACAAATGCATTTGATTTCGAAGTCTCCGTGGATGAAACGGATTCGCCTACAACACCGCTCGAACATTTTTTCATCGCCAACGAGTTGACGCGCAAAGGCGTGAAATTTACATCACTCGCACCGCGCTTCATCGGTCGCTTTGAAAAGGGTGTGGATTACATCGGTGACTTGAACGCACTGGATGTGGAGTTGTCAAAGCACGCCGCAGTGACCGCGCATTTTGATTCATATAAATTGAGTTTGCATTCAGGTTCGGATAAGTTTAGTGTCTATCCACTGGTTGCAAAACATTGGGGCGAACGCATCCATGTGAAGACCGCAGGCACGAGTTATCTCGAAGCTTTGCGGGTGCTTGCAAAGCATGAACCTGACTTGTTCAAGAAGATTTATTCACTGGGACGCGAACGCTACGAAACGGACAAGAAAACGTATCACGTTTCGGCTGAATTGAATTTGTTGCCAAACACAGAGGATCTGCCTTCATTACTGAATGACTTCCATGCACGCGAAGTATTGCATGTCACGTTTGGCTCCGCACTGGCGCAGTTTGGCGTAGAATTGAGAGCGGCGCTCGTCAAACACGATGGCGCGTATTACGAAGGTTTGAAAATCCACTTTGACAGGCATTTGAGTCTGCTCAAATAATTATGTCATTCTGAGCCGCTCTGTGGCGAAGAATCTCTGAGACAATCGTAGAGACCCTTCGCTGTTGCTCAGGGTGACACGTATCGCAAGGAACAACAATGAATCTGGAAGAACTCAATTCGTTTTACGATTTCTCCGACCGAACCGTATTAGTCACAGGCGGCGCGGGTGTGCTCGGCAGCGAGATCGCCTGTGCGCTTGTTGGATGCAATGCGAATGTTGTGGTCCTTGACCGCGACCAGGAACTCGCGCAAAAGGTCATCGAGCGGTTTCCCAAAATGGTCAAAGGACGTGCTATACGGGTCTTTGGTGATGTGCTCAAACCC
>Ga0210377_10003146_pt1 | contig 14208 bp, 16 predicted proteins | sample PLM4_65_b1redo_FD_155480 | JGI IMG/M metagenome (GOLD analysis project Ga0210377, IMG submission 155480) | Groundwater sediment microbial communities from an aquifer in East River, Colorado, USA - PLM4_65_b1 redo | ecosystem: Environmental > Terrestrial > Soil > Riparian zone | place: USA: East...
GGTCTGCGCGCCGCGATCAAAGGGGAGGAGATTGATCCGCAAGGTGTTCAAAAATACCTGAAGCAGAAATTTGGTGACGATCTGGATGAAGCACGCACGGCCATGGAGATGCTGGCGACGGCTTATAAACCAAAGCAATTGGAAGCTGAAGCATATTCATTGTACGAAAAATTCCGCCCGAAGATACCGGAGGGAACGAAAGGTTGGGGTGCAAAGGGCGAACTGAATCTAGACTTCATCCGCTCGCTGGCGGAGTGAGGCGCAATAAGAGCCAGTGTGAAAACAAATATCGATCGGAAAACAAGGACCCGTCTTGTGTGAGGCGGGATTTTTCTTGTGTAAAATAGAGACAATATCGGGCTGAGAGATTAACTTTTAGATATGTGGAGGCAAGATGCATGAAATAACCTTGCTTGTGAATATCGTAGTAGCATTGGTGGTGGCGTTTATCGGTGGGATCATTGCCCGGCGTATCGACCTGCCCACAATTGTTGGGTATTTGCTGGCGGGGATCGCGATCGGTCCATTCACACCTGGATTTGTGGGGGATACGGAAACGATCAGCCAGCTTGCAGAATTGGGGGTCATCTTCCTGATGTTTGGTGTAGGTTTACACTTCTCGTTGAATGATCTATGGAAAGTACGCGCGGTCGCCATCCCCGGTGCGTTGGGGCGAATGGTAATTACGATCCTACTGGGTTTTGGATTCAGCCGACTATGGGGATGGACGGCAACATCCGGGATCGTAATCGGCCTGGCAATATCCATCGCCAGCACAGTAGTCCTATTGCGCAATTTGACGGACAACGGACTGTTGAATACACCACACGGCAAAGCCGCCATCGGCTGGGTGATCGTGGAAGATCTGGCAACCGTATTGATCCTGGTATTGATGCCATCACTGGTCAACACCTCAAATGGATTTGACTGGGGACAGCTTGGATTAACCCTGTTGAAAGCCGCCGGGTTTGTGATCGTGGCATATTTTGCCGGAAAAAGACTCATCCCGTGGATTCTGTTGCGCATTGCTCACACGCGTTCGCGTGAATTGTTCATCCTGGCTGTTTTGGCGATCGCGCTTGGCATCGCCCTCAGTGCCGCAGAACTCTTCGGGGTTTCACTGGCTCTGGGTGCATTTGTCGCCGGAGTTGTCGTCAACGAATCACCGCTCAGCCATCAGGTCGGCGCGGATGTGTTGCCCTTTCAGGAAGCCTTTGCTGTGTTGTTCTTCGTTTCGATCGGCATGCTCGTCAATCCAAACTACATCTTCAACAACATCACAACGATCCTGGCATTTACTGCATTGATCGTGATCGGCAAAACGCTTGTGACCATGCTGATGGGATTTATGCTCCCCTGGCCTGCACACACAACTTTGGTATTAGCCGCGGTCTTAAGTCAGATCGGCGAATTCTCCTTCATTTTGGGACAAGAGGGCATGGCGCTTGGATTGCTGGACCGCGACCAATACTCGCTGATCCTGGCTGGCTCGCTCTTATCCATCACAATAAATCCGATTCTCATCCGCCTCATTACCCCAGCCGAAAACTTGTTGCAAAAACTACCGGCTGTGTGGCGGCTGTTGGATCGTCACGGACCCGCGCCGCTTCCAGTGGAGGAATCGGTTGAAGGCCATGTGGTCATTGTCGGCTATGGAAGAGTCGGTCGTCACATTGTCAACTTATTGGGAGAGATGAAAATCCCTTCTCTGGTTGTGGAAGCTGATGCCGAACGCATTGAAGAACTCAGCCGGCGTGGGATTCCCAGTCTCTACGGAGATGCATCCAACTCCGAAGTACTTACGCATGCGGGGCTGAAGCGCGCACGTGCACTCGTTGTTGCAGGGCCCGATGAAGCCCCCAGCGAGCTGGTCGTTGCCGCAGCACGCGACATCTCTCCCGAACTGCCTATCATCGCCCGTGCAACCACCGAAGAGGGGATACAACGCCTCGCCCAACTCGGCGCACAGGATGTCATCCACCCCGAACTGGAAGGCGGTTTGGAAATTGTGCGGCACACCCTTCTGCAACTGGGCTTCCCCCTGCAAGAGATCATGCGCTATATGGATGCAGTCCGCCGGGATCACTACGATATGCAGTTGAATACCGAGGAGGAGCATCGGTTATTACATGACCTGATCAATGCCAGCGGTAACATTGAGGTCACATGGCTGAGATTGCTGCCGGGAAATCCGCTTGCAGGTCGGACCCTGGCTGAAGCCAATTTGCGCGCCCGAACCGGCGCATCGGTGGTTGCGATCATGCGAAACGGAAAATTGACGGCCAACCCAAAATCATTGACGGTCTTTGAGCCCAATGATCGGGTTGGCTTGATCGGCGACATGGAACAGATCGAAGCCGCCGGGAAATTGTTATCGGAATCGGATATTAACTCCAGTGAAACAGGTGTCGAATGGGAAACATGAACATAACATCCACCGAATTCAAAAAACTCATGCACACTATCGCCGATGGCTGGAATGAAGGCAACGCCCGCAAAGCCGCGGATTGTTTCAGTGAATATGCGGTCTACGTCGAACCACCTGATAAACAACTTTATCACGGACGCGCGGAACTCTACGAATTTTTCGGCGGGGACCGGGGTACAGACCTTCCCATGAAAATGACCTGGCATCATCTGGCCTTCAACGAGGCAGAACAAACCGGCTTTGGCGAATATACCTTCGAAATGCATGGTCGGTATCATGGCATCGTGGTCGTGAAAATTGAATCAGGATTGATCAAACACTGGCGGGAATATCAATATCGGACAGAATTGACCTGGGATGAGTTCACGCGGCACAATTCCTTCTAGGGTGATATCCAGTCCTTAAACGGAAACAGCTACCCTGTCCGCGAGAGGCGGGTTGTCATTTAGCAAGTGTATAATCACAATCATGAAATATGAAATCCTCCCCAATCTGACTCTGCCAAAAATCGGATTCGGAACATGGAGCATCGGCGGCGGTTCCTACGCGGACCCGAAACTTGATTCCGTTTCAATGATCGCTCTGCGTTCCGCGCTGGAGACCGGCTACACCCACTTCGATACAGCGGAATATTATGCCGCAGGACATTCGGAGGAACTGGTCGGGCGCGCTGTACGTGAGACAAACACCAAACGAGAAAATGTTTTTATCACCACAAAGATCTCGCCGGAACATCTCGACTATGAGGATGTGTTCAAATCCTGTGAGAACAGCCTGCGCCATCTCAAAATGGATTACATTGATCTGTATCTCATCCATTGGCCACGCATCGGCATGAGACTCGAAGAGCCGTTCCGCGCATTGAACAAACTCGTGCGCGATGGCAAGGTCAGGCATTTGGGGGTGAGCAATTTCAAACTCAAACTGCTCAAGCAATCGCAGGAATACTCCGAAACACCCATCATCACTGATCAGGTTCCATATCGTCTGCCCGACCGCTCCTACGTGGAGAACGGCGTTCTGGAATACTGCAGGCAAAACGATATCTTGCTTACAGCCTATTCGCCCGTGAATTTCCGAAGCATGCGCGTCAACAAGACTCTGGGAGAAATTGCGAAAGCACATTCCGCCACGCCGTTTCAGATCGCACTGGCATGGCTTGTGATGCAACCGCGCGTCATCACGATACCGATGTCCTTCAATCCTCAACATATCAAGGAGAATTTCAACGCGGCAGATATCGAACTCAGCGAAAAGGAAATGTCACAGCTTTCCAATGCATGAAACTGGTATGGCGATTAAAGCTTTATTCCTTTGTGTACCTTCGTGACACTTCGTGGTAAAAAATGTCCTTCCAAACCATCCCTGAAATCGAGATCATCGAAGAAACCGAGACGGAACTCGAACCGCTCTATCGTGTCATCATCCATAACGACAATGTTACGCCGATGGATTTTGTCGTGCATGTCTTGAAGAACTTCTTCTATTTATCGAATCCCAAAGCGTCGGAGATCATGCTTACCGCGCACGTGTATGGCACGGCCTACGTACAAACAATCGCCAGATCTGAAGCAGAAAAACGGATCAACAAGGCGCACTCCGAGGCGGGGCGGGCAGGCTATCCATTACACTTTTCCATGGAACCAGAATAATCAATGCCATCCCAACTGGATACCCTCACAAGAATCAATCTGGATGACCTTGTCTCTTCCTTTGGATGGGAGAATTACCCCATCCCTGCCTCCCTCCTTCGCGGCATCTTTCATCAACCAGCACGGAAGTTTGCGAAGCAGGTGGTGGACTTTGATAACGCTGTCGGGCAATTGGGACTCGCCGAAGCATCGCGCCGGATGATGCAAAAATATTATGTACGCGACGTCCGCGTGCATGGATGTGAGTATCTACCATCGAATGGACCGGCGCTTTTCCTTTCGAATCACCCAGGCATGGCAGATACGATCGGCCTCTTCGCGGCGATCGATCGCCCCGACCTGAAGAGCATCGCGTTGCATCGCCCGTTCCTGGCTTCGCTTGTCAACACCACAAATCATCTATTTTTCATCGACGATGATCCCGCGGAACGCATGCGCGCGGTTCGACAGGTCTCCACGCACCTGCGCAATGGCGGTTCCGCACTTACCTTCCCTGCCGGGGAGATCGAACCCGACCCGGATATATACCCGGGCGCTTTGGAATCCCTCAACAGCTGGACCGATTCCGCCGGGATCTTCATCCGCTTCGCGCGGGATACGAAGATCGTTCCCGTTTTAGTGAGCGGGGTCATCTGGGAGAGGACCGCGCGTCTCTGGTTGACGCGACTCAAACGCACGCGCGAAGAACGTGAGAGGCTCGCCGCGGCTTTTCAACTGCTTGCGATGATCACCCGCGACGCGCGCCCGACGACCGTCCATGTCAGGTTTGCCAGACCGGTCACACTTGAAGAGGTCGGCTCGACAGATGCAAAAGCGATCCATCAGGTTGTCATAACAAGGATGCGCGCGCTGATCGAAAACGTACCCATAAGCGAGGGAGTATCCGCTCTTTGAATTACAAATCGTGGTTTATTGGTTGCCATTATTAGCCAACCAGGTAAAGTAAAATGATAAAATCCAATTTATCAATTTAGTCGTATTAACTAATAAAGGAGTAAAAAAATGAACCTTACAGGTAAGCATTACGGTATCATCCTGACCGCTCTCGCCACCGCGGTCCTGCACATCACGTTATACCCGGATATCATGTTCACATTGAATGGCCTTGGGTATCTCGGTTTGCTGGGCGCCTATTTTCTTCCCATTTCATTCTTTCAACAAAACCATAAACTGGTCTGGTGGGCATTGGTTGGCTACACTGCGCTCACCATCGTCTTATGGGTTGTGATGGGCGATAAAACTTTTGTAGCCGGTACATCAAGCGCGACCGGTTATTACGCAAAAGCCGCCGAAGTAATTTTGCTCGCGTTCCTATGGGCTGATAAATCCAAGTCTTAATGCAAGGTACAATTGGGGGCGTGAATCGAAAAACCGTCTATCTCACCGCGCCGCGACAGGTGGAACTCCGCGAGGAGTCAATACCTGCCCCCGGCGCGGACGAGGTTCTGGTCGAGACGATTTGCTCTGCCATCAGCGCGGGGACGGAAATGCTGATCTATCAGGGTCGCTTCCCTCGTGAACTTGAAACTGATTCCGTTATATCAACTTTGCGCGGCGCCTTTGCGTATCCGCTTGCATATGGTTATGCGGCAGTCGGGCAAATCAGGGAAACAGGCACAAATGTTGACGGGTCCCTCCACGACAAATTAGTCTTTTCATTTCAACCACACACATCACATTTCGTCACGACTCCAGATACCCTGTTTCCAATTCCCGATCCCCTTTCACCCGAAACATCCTGCTTTCTTCCGAATATGGAGACCGCAGTAAATCTCGTCCAGGACGCCGCGCCCATTCTTGGCGAACGCGTGATGGTTTTTGGTCAGGGTGTAGTGGGGTTATTGACAACTTCCATATTGAACGAATTTCCACTTGAAACCCTGGTCTCTGCTGATTGTTTTGAATTACGCCGCAAAGCAGCCTTGAGCATTGGGATCACGGAGTCTCTTGACCCCAACTCGCCCGATTTTCATAAACAAGCCCATGAACTTTTGAAGAATAACGCAGACCTGACCTTTGAATTGAGCGGGCGACCTGAAACCCTGAATGACGCGCTTGGCCTCACCACCTTTGGCGGACGGATTATCATCGGTTCATGGTACGGCGAAAAACGCGCGTCGATCGACCTGGGTGGCGCGTTCCATCGGTCGCGGATAAAACTTATTTCGTCACAGGTCAGCACGATAGCACCTGAATTATCTGGGCGATGGGATAAAGCCAGAAGGTTTGATGTTGCATGGAAAGCATTGGAGCGGATCAGACCCGAAAAGTGGATCACTCACCGCTTCCCAATCGATGAAGCCGGCAAAGCTTACGAACTGCTTGATAAGAATCCGCAAGAGGCAATACAAATTCTTTTTGAATACAAGTCATGAAATTTCACTACACCAACCTTGAAACCTGCCACGAAGCAACTGGTTTGGTCGTGGTCATTGATGTCATCCGCGCCTTCACGAACGCGGCATATGTCTTTTCAAGAGGTGCGAAAGAGATTTATCCCGTCAGCTCTGTGGAAGAGGCGTTGAAATTCAAAGCAGAGACTCCAAACTCACTGGCCTGCGGAGAAGTGGGTGGCATCCCACCCGAGGGGTTCGACTTCGGCAACTCCCCCACTCAAACCAGTACTTTGGATCTAACCGGAAAGATCATTGTTCAGCGCACTGGCGCTGGGACACAGGGGATCGTCCGAAGCCTGAACGCTACAACCATGCTCGCCGCAAGCCTTGTTGTTACGAGCGCAACCGTAAAATATATTCAGAGCCGCTCACCAGACGCGGTCACGTTTGTGATCACAGGTCAAACGGAAAATGAGAGGGGCGACGAGGACCTTGCCTGCGCGGAATATTTCGGAACTTTACTAAAAGGTCAACAAACTAACCCAACTCCATTCATTGACCGTGTATACAAATCACGTGACGCACTTTTTCACCTCGACCCGAATCTTCCTGAGTTTCCCAAATCTGACCTCGAATACTGCACAAACATAAACGCGTTCGATTTTGTCATGTTTGTCACCAAAGAAAATGGACGCCATGTTATGCGCGCCGTCCAACCTTGACAGCTGATACCCGAAACTGGAGAACCAATATGTACACATTGGGAATTCGTCGTGATTTCATCGCAAGGCATTTTCTAATTGGCGGAGATTGGGGATCTGAAAACTTCCCCAACTCCCATCATTACATCCTTGAACTGCAACTCGAAGGCAGGGAACTTGATCAGCACGGGTATCTAGTGGATATCGTGAATGTGGAAAAGCATCTCGATGAGATCGTGAATTATTACAAGGAACAGATGCTGAACGATAAGCCCGAATTCACTGGGCTGAACCCGTCCATTGAACATTTTGCACGCATCCTAGCGACCTCGTTGAGTGAACGCATCAATGCGGAAAATATCTCCACGCTGAAGGTGGTGGTGTGGGAGAACGAGTCCGCATGGGCGGCATACAACGTCGAACGTCAAAGGTCAAATGTCTGACGTTCGACTTTTGACCTTTGACTAATGAGAATTGGTCTTATCATCTACGGTACACTCGATTCTCTGAGCGGTGGATATTTATATGACCGCAAGCTGGTGGAGTTTCTGCGCGCGCAAGGGGATTCGGTTGAGATCATTTCCCTGCCCTGGCGAAATTATGCCGCACACCTGACGGATAATCTCCGTTTTCGGCTTCCACATTCAGATGTCATTGCGAGGAGTGGCGCCGATAGCGCCACGACGAAGCAATCTCCAATTCATCAGGAGTTCGATATTTTAATTGAAGATGAGCTGAATCATCCATCCTTGATCGCGGCGAATGCGGCGAAACATCCCTACCCTATCGTTAGTCTCGTCCATCACTTGCGATGTTCGGAGTTGAGACCTGCCTGGCAAAATTCGTTCTATCAGTTGGTGGAGAAGAAATATCTGCGAAGCGTGGACGGGTTCATCTTTAACTCAAAAACGACAAAGAGTGTGGTTAATGGATTGATGGTCAATGAAAAACCAAATATTGTTGCATCTCCGCCAACGGACAGGTTCGGAGATGCAATTTCGGAAAGTGAAATCAGGAGAAGAGCAGAGAGTAACGAATTGCGGATTTTGTTTCTGGGAAACGTCATTTTCCGGAAAGGACTTCATACACTGCTTAAAGCGGTCGAACGTCTAACGTCGAAGGTCAGGGTTGATGTGGTTGGAGGACTAACCTCTGAGCCACGATACGCATATGAAATGGAAAGATATGTCCTTATCCATGGATTGTCGTCACGAGTCACATTTCACTCGTCACTGGACAATGATCCACTTATTGAAAAATTAAAACAAGCTCATATACTTGTTGTTCCATCAAGTTATGAAGGCTATGGCATCGTCTATCTGGAAGGGATGGGTTTCGGCCTGCCCGCCATCGGGACCACAGCTGGCGCGGCAGGTGAGATCATCACCCATGGTGAAAACGGATATTTGATCGACCCTGATGATGCAACGACGCTTGCCAGTCATCTTTCTGAACTTGCTGAAAACCGCGAGTTGTTGTTGAAGATGTCTCTCAATGCGGTGAAGCGATATCAGTCGCAACCGAAATGGGACGAGACAGCGAAGTCCATTCGGGAGTTTTTATATCAAATGATTTCGTGGGGATGTGGCTTACCCCCGTCCTATGATGTAAAGGGCGACCGCAAGGGTCGCCCCGACAAAGAACAAATGGAATATTCCTTCCCACATTACCTCCTCTCCAAACAAAGCGTGGATGACCGTGCGCTCAACAAGGATGTTCTTGAATCTTTGAAAGCGAATCTATCGCATGGACCTATCCGCATCATCGAAGTCGGTGCGGGGATCGGTACGATGCTCAGGCGGTTGATCCGATGGGATATCATTCGCAAAGCAGAATATGTTTTGGTGGATGAGATGGCTGAGAACATCGAATTCGCGTCAGCGTGGATTCCGCAATGGGCGGAGGAAGCAGGTTTGGGCGTGGAAGGAGGCGGGCACCCGTTCGGTAAATTACGGTTGTTCGATGAGATGCGCGAGGTCCGAATCCAATTGGAGCGTGCAGATGTCTTCGATTTCATCCAAAAAAATAATGGGCCTGCTGACCTGTTGATCGCGCACGCGTTTTTGGATCTGTTTCCGATGCCTGAGTCGTTGCCAAAATTATTTTCGCTGACAAAAAAACTGGCGTGGTTGACGATCAACTTCGATGGCATGACTGCCCTCGAGCCAACGATCGACGCGGCGCTGGATGAAAAGATCGAGAAGCTGTATCACAACACGATGGACACGCGGCCTACTGGCGGAGATAGTAAAAGCGGGCGACATCTATTTGGTCATTTGAAAAGTGTGAATGCGAGCGTGCTTGCCGCAGGTGCGTCGGATTGGGTGGTCCATGCAGTGGATGAAAAATATTTTGAAGATGAAAAATATTTTTTGCATTTCATTTTACATTTTTTTGAGGAGTCGTTGATGGGTCATCCCGAATTGGATGAAAAGACTTTCTCCGGTTGGCTGGCAAAGCGACGCGCACAGGTGGAGTGCGGCGAGCTGGTGTATATCGCACACCAGATGGATTTTTTGGTGAAACGAATCGATGAGTTTCCCGTATAATGAGTACGGAGAGAAAATGATTTATACGTACGAGATCGAAGGTGTAACTTTACAAACGGGCGACGTCATTTGCACGATGAACGGCAAACCTGACATTTTGCCGGGCGAGTTCTGGCGGCTGGTTGGGCGGCTCGTGCCTGGTGATGTGGACCACATCGCGGTTTATATCGGCCCGAACGGACGATGCGTGGAAGCGGGTGCGCGCGGCGTGATCACGTTCGACGTTCCACGCGGACATTGGGACACCGAACGAATGGCGCTTCAACGCGGACTGTTGTTTGATACCTTTTACGGAGTCGCGTCTCCCCTTGACGTGCACGGGCTCGCCGAGGAGGAGGAACACGAGATGCGGCAGACCATTGCCGCGTATTGTCTCGCACAAGTCGGCAAGCCGTATAATCTGAATTTCCTAAACCCGGAAACACAAGAGTCTTTCTATTGCAGTCAACTGGCGTATAAAGCGTACCAGCAGATCAGCATTAACCTGAATACCGGCCTTGCCATGGAGCAATTACCCGGCACGAATACGATCATTTATCCGCAGGAGATCTGGAACGGATTCAGCCATCGCGAAGTGCGCAGGCCGCCGGTGGCGAGTGAGCGAATAGAGACCAACCCGTCTTGATAAAAGGCGGGTTTTTGAGTCATGCGTGGTCAATCCACCCGAAACTGAAAATAGAAAAGACCACAAAATTCTGTAACAAATTCCCTGTTGATTTTTAACTGGACTTCCTGTAAAGTAATATTGTCATTAAACTCATCAAGGAGGCACCTCCCCAGTCTTACTTTCCATCCCGTACATCGCAAGCAAACCAACATCCATGAGGAGAAAAAATTATGAATCACAACTTTCTGAACCTTGCACGGATCACGATGATCATCATTGTGATATTTGCTCTGGTCCCATCCGTTGCCGCCAAGAAAGGTGGAAGCGGATACGAAACAGGATTTATCCGCTGGCGCGCAGCGGACAACGGCTTCACTGGCTGGTCGTTGAACGGGGTCCATCGCAATGCAAGCGGAGCGCTCGAATTTGATGGTGCAACGGCAAGCCCCGGCACCGATCCGTATGCGCCAGGCACATATAACGGAGCCAATTACTACAACGGTGGTTCATTCTTCGTGGGGGAAGCCACCAGTCCAGAGATCACAACGGCTTTCAACTACAAGGAAGCCATTGCTTCGTGGAACGCGACCACGCCCGAAGGTACATGGGTGGAAGTTCAGTTCCGCGCCCAATATGGTGGAACACGCTGGAGCAAATGGTATGTGCTGGGCATCTGGGCCGCGGATGATTCGACCATTAGCCGCCACTCGGTGAGATTACAAGGTGACACAGATGGCTTCGTAGCGGTTGATACTTTTGTATCCTCGAATAAGAAAGAAACAACAAATAAATTCCAACTTAAACTCCGCTTGTTTAGCGCGGACGGCGTTGCGACCCCCGTAATACAAAATGCTTCTGTAGCCTATTCGACAGAAGCACCCAAAACTGCGAGCGCTTCCACTGGAGATTCTACCCTGTGGAACACCTTGATCAATGTTCCGGAATGTTCACAGATGGTATATCCGGATGGCGGAGAAGTCTGGTGCAGTCCTACTTCAACATCCATGGTGCTGGGCTATTGGAATCATGACACCGGCCCATGTGAACCACGTGTCCGTGCCGCAGTGGATGGCGTATTCGACTGGATCTATGACGGTCATGGCAACTGGCCCTTCAACACTGCCTATGCCGCGACACAGGGATATGAAGGCTATGTGGCGCGCTTTGCCAGCTTGGCACGGGCAGAGGAGTTTGTGGAAGCTGGCGTGCCTGTGATCTTGTCCATTGCCTGGGGTAAGGGCGATCTCACCGGATCGGATATTGACTCCACAAACGGCCACTTGCTCGTATTGGTTGGCTTTGATGCATTAGGAAATCCAATCATAAATGATCCAGCATCGCCTGCTAATGAAACGGTCCAGCGGACATACCAGCGTGCGGAATTCGAGCCGCTCTGGCTTCAATCCTCAGGCGGTACCGTGTACCTGATCTACCCACAAGGAATGGCAGTTCCTTCCATTCCATAAATTGATAATGATGAAACCCGCCTCTCAGAGAGGCGGGTTTTGTTTTGGAGTGGGTGTATAATTTTCTTAGGAGATAATCAATGGACATGTTTGTCTTTACTGGCATAATCTGGAAGGAAGAACACGAATATAGCGCACTCTGCCCCGAACTGGATGTGACATCTCAGGGTAAAACATTTGCCGAAGCGCGAAAGAAATTATTGGAGGCAGCAACACTCCACCTTGAAGGTTCTTTTGAAGACGGCCTGCCCTATCTGCGTCCCGTCCCTGCTTCTGAAGATCCGCGCAATTCGCTCCCTGCTGAATCCCTGAAGGTATTCAAATTCAAAGTGGACGTTGCAATCAAGGCGTATGCCTAAACTACCAATACTAAAGCCACGACAGGTTATGGGAGCGCTCGAAAAGGCAGGCTTTCGCCTGGTGCGGCAAAAGGGAAGTCATATTCAATTCAAACGTGGAAACTTGCTTGTTACCGTCCCAAACCACCCGGGGGATTTGAATCCGCAAGTGCTAAAGTCAATATTGCGGCAAGCACAGATGACATCTGAAGAGTTAAGCAATTTACTGAGGTAAAATCCGCGAAATCCATAGCTGGGGCATCTCTTTCTGAATTATATGCGCATTAGTAGGGTATAATTCCCCTACAACATCTTATCGAGTCCCGATTTACGGATCTACCGACTCACATATCAGCAGTCCACCGCTGTTTTCGCTTTTTGAGCAATTCACTCAATTCCCCAAACATCTGCTTGACTTCTGAAGACAAGGAAAAAGTTTTGAACTTCGAACAATTTAATTTGGATCCCCGCTTAATGCAGGGGGTCAAGTACGCGGGTTATGAGACCGCGACTCCCATCCAGGAAGCGGCGATCCCTGCCGCCCTGCGTGGACGTGACATCATCGGCACCGCGCAGACCGGCACCGGCAAGACCGCCGCGTTCGTCCTCCCCATTCTCAACAAACTACTCGATGGTCCACGCGGCATGCCGCGCGCGCTCATCGTCACACCGACGCGTGAACTTGCCGAGCAGATCCATCAGGTCGTGCGCGCACTGTCAGCCGGGACGAGGCTGAGGAGCGCAACCATCTACGGGGGCGTCACAGCGAGCCGCCAGATCAAAGCCCTGAAAGACGGCGCGGAGATCCTCGTCGCATGCCCCGGCCGTTTGCTGGACCTCATCCAACAACGCCACGCAAGGATGGAGCGCATTGAAATCCTTGTGCTCGATGAAGGCGACCGCATGTTCGACATGGGTTTTCTGCCGGACGTGAAACGCATCATCAAGGCAGTGCCCACGCAAAGGCAGACCATGTTGTTCTCTGCGACCTTCCCCGCCGAGGTGGAACTGCTCGCGGCGCAATCGCTGACCAGTCCGCAAAAGATCGCGATGGGCATCAGCAAACCTGCAATCACGGTCGCTCACGCGCTGTATCCTGTTCCCCAACATTTGAAATCAGGGTTGTTGTTGAAACTGCTCAAGCAGACCGACACCGATTCTGTGCTCATCTTTACCCGCACCAAACATCGCGCCGATAAGTTGGCGCGCCAGATCGCGCACGCCGGACATCGCGTCACAAGTCTGCACAGTAACCGCACGCAAGGGCAGCGCGAGCAAGCCCTCAGCGGTTTCAAGAGCGGACATTTCCCGATCATGGTCGCCACCGACATTGCGGCGCGCGGTCTCGATATCGATAGCATCTCGCACGTCATCAACTTCGACATGCCCGACACCGCCGACGCCTACATCCATCGCATCGGTCGCACGGGACGCGCACAACGCACAGGCGACGCGTTCACGCTCGTCACACCGGAAGATAACGACATGATCCGGTCTCTCGAACGCATCATGGGAGGACCGATCAAACGCGAGACCTTCGCGGATTTTGACTACTCGACTCCCGCGCCGCCGAGGTCTGGTCACGAACGCCATGAAGGGACTCGCCCCCCGCGCCCTGCTCCCACGCCTTCGCATTACGGAAGAAACCGTCTCGCACCGCGACGAAGAAAGTAATTAGTAATTGACCCGTTTCGATAAGAGACGGGTTTTCTTTTGGAAAGAAGTATAATTTTCATATGTGCTAAAAAATGATCGTATTTTCAAGATGGAGGAAAAATGACAGCTGAACAGTATTCAACCCCCAGTCAAAACGACAAAATCATGGCTGCGCTGGCTCACATTTCCGCATTATTGCCGCTCATGGGAATAATCGCGCCTATCGTCATATGGGTAACGCAGAAAGACAAATCCGAATATGTAGCATTTCAAGCCCTACAGGCGGTCGCATACCAGCTTTTGATGATCCTTGCGTGATTTGTCGGCATGGGCTGTTATATGCTTTCATTTTTCGGTACGTTCTTTACGATTCCTTTTGCAGGAAGTAATGGCGGTGAAGTTGATCCATCTGTAGCACCGATATTTATGCTCGGATTCCTGGTTCCCTTCATAATTTTTGGAGCAATATTTCTCG
>Ga0210377_10003147_pt1 | contig 14207 bp, 16 predicted proteins | sample PLM4_65_b1redo_FD_155480 | JGI IMG/M metagenome (GOLD analysis project Ga0210377, IMG submission 155480) | Groundwater sediment microbial communities from an aquifer in East River, Colorado, USA - PLM4_65_b1 redo | ecosystem: Environmental > Terrestrial > Soil > Riparian zone | place: USA: East...
TCCTGGTCTTCGACCAGGACCTGACGCCCCTGCAGGTGAAGGCGATCGGCGAGATCACCGAGATGCGGGTCATCGACCGGACCCAGCTCATCCTGGACATCTTCGCCCGCCGCGCGCACTCCCGCGACGGGAGGGTGCAGGTCGAGCTCGCCCAGCTCAAGTACCGTCTGCCGCGCCTGGCCGATCGCAGCACCGCGCTCTCGCGCCTGACGGGCGGTATCGGGGGCCGCGGGCCCGGCGAAACCCGCCTGGAGGTGGACCGGCGCCGCGTGCGCGACAAAATCGCGCACCTGGAGCGCGAGTTGATCGCGCTCGGCCGGGCGAGGGCGCAGCGCCGCTCGCGGCGGGCGTCCAACCGCGTCCCGATCGTGTCGATCGTGGGCTACACCAACGCTGGCAAATCGACCCTGCTCAACACGTTGACCAACAGTCATATCCCGACGGAAGATCTGCTGTTCGCGACGCTGGACACGACCAGCCGACGCCTCCGGACGCCCCGCGAGCGCGAGCTCATCATCACCGACACGGTCGGGTTCATCCAGGCGCTGCCCCGGGATCTCCTGGGCGCGTTTCGCCCCACGCTCGACGAACTGCGGGACGCGGACCTGCTGCTCCACGTGGTGGACGCCTCGCACCCCCGCGTCGAGCAGCACATCCGGGCCGTCAACGCGATCCTGGAGGGTCTCGGCGTGGCGACCATTCCCGCGCTGTTCGTGTTCAACAAGACCGATCGCGCCGACCCCGACGTGACGCGGGCGTTGCTGGCGCGGCACGGCGGCGTCGCGGTGTCGGCGCTCGATCCGACCTCGCTCGATGCGTTGATCCAGGAGTTCGATCGCCGGTTTGGTCCGGCGGAGGTCGGCCCACCGGCGCCTGACGCGTCGGCGCTGGCCGGCGCGTCCTAGGAGCCTGTCCATGAACGGCCATCTCGGGAAGCAGCATTCGTCCGTCACGCTAGAGCTGCGTTGTCAGTCGGTCTTGGGTGCTCACGTACGAACCAGTACGCTCCGCGCGCAAGGCCTCCTTCCGCCTTGCATCTGGCCATCCCTGAACAGGCTCCACCACCCGAATACTCAGACAGATTCCTAGAGCCGGCGTGTTGTTGGTGTTTGATCTTCGCGGCCCGGCTTCCTATAATAACCCGCTATGGTTCGTTCATCCGACACGGTGGTGCGTTCCGAGACGGTGGCCGCCCGGAGGCGGGTCGCACGGATTCTCGCCGGCCTCGATCGGCGCTTTCACGGACGGGGCATCGAATTGAACGCATCCGGGCCGTGGGAGTTGCTGGCGGCGACGATCCTCTCGGCGCAGTGCACCGATGAGCGCGTCAACCGGGTGACGCCCGGCCTCTTCGCCGTCTATCGCACGCCGGCCGATTTCGCGGCCGCCGACCGCGCGCTGCTGGAACGTCTCATCACGTCCACGGGGTTCTTTCGCGCCAAGGCGCAGCACCTCATCGCCTGCGGCCGCGCGATCGTCGATCGCTTCGGGGGCGAGGTGCCGCGGACGATGGACGAGCTGGTCACGCTGCCCGGGGTGGGCCGCAAGACGGCCAACGTGGTGTTGGGTAACGCGTTCGGCCGGCCGGCGGTCGTCGTCGACACCCACGTCACGCGCGTGGCCAGGCGGCTGGGTCTGTCCGCCTCGGCCGATCCGGTTCGGATCGAGCAGGATTTGCAGCGGCTGATCCCCCAGGCGCGGTGGACGGTCGGGTCGTTCCACCTCTTGCTCCACGGGCGCTATGTCTGCGTCGCCCGCACGCCCCGCTGTGAACAGTGCACGGTGTACGACCTGTGCGACGCGCCGGACAAGCGGCCAACGGCACCGAGCCGGGGAAGCCCGGCACGGGACGCCGCGATCTCCGGGGCGGGTCGGCGGCGGGGGGCGAAGGCCGGGACGGAGACGACGCGTGGTTGAACGGCATCAACAAGCGGCCGCTGACGATCGCCGTCCCGCGGAGCCCGACGCGCGCGCCCTCCTCTGCGAGCTGTTGTCCCTCTTTTACGATAAGGGGTGGGTGGCGGGGACGGGCGGGGGGATCTGCGCCGCGCTGGACGGGGAGACGTGGCTGATGGCGCCGAGCGGCGTGCACAAGGAGCGGGTCGCGCCGGACGACCTGTTTGTCGTCGACCGACACGGCCGCGTCGTGCGACCCCCGTCCACTCCGGGGCTGCGGCTCACCGAGTGCAGCGCGATCTTCTGCGCCGTGGCCGAGCGGCGCCGGGCGGGCTCGGTCATGCACAGCCACGCCCTGTCGGCCGTGCTGGCCGCCGATCTGGCCGAGGGGGCGGACCGCCTTCCGATCCGCCAGCTCGAGATGCTCAAGGGCATCCGGGGATGCACCAACGCCGATTCCCACGCCGTGCCGGTGATCGACAACACGGCCCGCGAACCGGAACTCGTCGGCCGCATCCGGGAGGTCCTCGACCGGCCCGAGTTCGCGCGGGCCGCGTGCGTGCTTGTCCGGGACCACGGCGCCTACATCTGGGGGGAGGACCTCTGGGAGGCCAAGCGACACGCCGAGGTGTATCACTTCTTGTTCGAGGCGATCGTCGCCAGGGCGCGGAGCGTGTCGGCGCCGCCCGTTCGTTGACTTGCCCACCCCGACTCGCTATAATCCTCCCTCACTCGGCCGAGCGCTCAGCGTGTGATGATTGCCAGCATGACCGGATATGGGAAGGCCGAGGCCCCGCTCGGTGAGGTGATGGTGGCGGTCGAAGTCCGGTCGGTCAATCATCGGTTCTGTGAAGTTGCCGCGCGGCTGCCCAAATCGCTCGGCGGCGTCGAGTCCCGCTTTCGGAAGGCGATTCAGCGCCGCGTCGCGCGCGGACGGGTCGATCTGGCGGTCACCACGGGCGGCGACCACCAGGCAAAGCGGCTCGCGCTCGACGCCGAGCTGGCTCGCCAGTACTACGACGCCTTCACCGCGCTCCAGCGCGAGCTCGGAGTGCAGGGGGAGATCACCCTGCCGCTCCTGGCGGGGATGCGGGACGTGGTGACGTTTGTCGAACGGGAGATCGACGCCGCCGTGCTGGCGGATCATGTGGACGCATTGATCGAGCGAGCGCTCGACGGCCTTGAGGCGATGCGGCGCCAGGAGGGGGCGGCGATTGCCGAGGACCTCGCGCAGCGCCTCCGGGGAATGGCGTTGCGGCTGGACGACATTGCGCGTCGCGCGCCGGCGATCGTCCAGGAGTACGCGGCGCGCCTCCGGAGCCGGGTGAAGCTATTGGCGAACGGGCTCGAGCTCGACTCGGAGCGGTTGGCCCAGGAGGTGGCGCTGCAGGCCGATCGGTGCGATTACACCGAGGAGGTAACCCGGCTGCGAAGCCATCTGGCGCAGTGCGAGGGCATGCTGAAGACCGGCGGGGCGGTCGGGCGATCCCTCGATTTTTTGTGCCAGGAAATGAATCGTGAGATCAACACCATCGGGTCCAAGGCGAACGACGCCGAGGTGGCGCTGGCGGTGGTGGCGGTCAAGAGCGACCTTGAGAAACTGCGCGAGCAGATCCAGAATCTTGAATAGAGGGCCGAAGGCGTCAGAACCATGGGGGGGAAGATGACGACCGGAAGTGGGGGACCCAGACAGGGGAAAGGCCTCCTTTTCGTGGTGTCCGCTCCCTCGGGGGCGGGGAAGACGACGCTCTGCCGGGAGGTGGTCAACCAGTTGCCGGGGTTGCGGCACTCCGTTTCGTACACGACCCGCAAGCCGCGGCCCGGCGAGGTGGACGGCCGCGATTATTATTTTCTCGACGAGCCGGGATTTCAAAAGAAGATCGAACGGGGTGAATTCATCGAGTGGGCCGAGGTTCACGGCCACCTGTATGGCACCTCGTGGGACCAGTTGCTGCTCCACAGCGAGCAGGGCGTGGACCTAATCCTGGACATTGACGCGCAGGGCGCGATGCAGCTCAAGAAAAAGGAGGTCGAGGGCGTCTACATCTACATCCTGCCGCCGTCGTTCGAGGCGCTGAAGGCGCGCCTGATGGAGCGCAGGTCGGATTCGCCCGAGGAGATCAATCGCCGCCTGCGCAAGGCTCGGGATGAAATCTGGAGTTATCGCGAGTACTACTACCTGATCATCAACGACGACGTGAAGCGCGCCATGGCCGAGTTGCAAGCCGTGATCATCGCCGAGCGGATCAGGATGAAACGGATGAACTTTACCTGGATCGAAGAAACCTTTATCAAGAGCAAGGAGGGGTTTTAAGTGGAAATCATCGAATTGCCCATTGAGATAAAGGGCGACCAGTTGGATTCACGCTACCGGCTGGTCCTCATCGGCGCTCAGCGCGCACGCCAGTTGATGGAGGGCGCGCGCGCCAGCGAAGACACCAAGTACCTGAAAGCCACGACCGTCGCGCTCGAGGAGTTCCTGGACGGCGAGTTGAAGTTCCTGACCGGGAAGGACGCGCGGGGCGCGCAGCGCGAAGCCCGCAAGATCAGGGATGAGGCCCTCCGCAAGCGCGCCCTGATCGAACGCGAGGAAGAGATCACCAACGAGATCCGGAAGGATCTGTCCGTCTACGTCGACGACTCGTTGCGCTCTGCGGATCCTCGGATCTGACCTGACACCTGGGACGCCGGCATGCTGACGGGCCGACACGTGGTGTTGGGAGTCACGGGCAGCATCGCCGCCTACAAGGCCGTCGGTCTCCTGCGGCGGTTGACCGAGCGCGGGGCGCGGGTGACCGTGGTGATGACCGCAGCAGCCACGCGCTTCGTCGCGCCGTTGACCTTCCACACGCTCTCCGGCCGCCCCGTCTACGACGACCTGTTTGATCCCAGCGAAGAGATCGTCCATCTGACCCTCGCCGAGCGGGCTGATCTGGTCCTGATCGCGCCGGCGACGGCCAACACCATCTCCCGGTTGGCCGCCGGCGCGGCGAGCGACCTCCTGTCGAGCCTGGCGCTGTCGGCGCGGTGCCCGGTGATGCTCGCGCCCGCCATGGACGCCGTGATGTGGGAGCACCCGCTGGTCCGCCGAAATCTGGATACGTTAAAGGGCATCGGGGTCGTGATCATTCCGCCGGAGACCGGCCCGTTGGCCTCGGGCCTGGTCGGGCCGGGGCGCCTCGCCTCCGAGGAGGCAATCCTCGGCGCGGTCGAAGCCCAACTGGCCGCGGCGGGGCCCTGGGCCGGCGAGCGCGTGATCGTCACCGCGGGCCCGACGCGCGAGGCGATCGACCCGGTGCGGGCCATCACCAATCGGTCGTCGGGCAAGATGGGCTACGCGCTGGCCGAGGCGGCGCGCGTGCGGGGCGCCTCGGTCACGCTGATCGCCGGTCCCACCGGCTTGCCGGCCCCGCCGGGGGTGGAGGTGGTGTCGGTCGAGACGGCCGAGGAGATGCGCCGCGCGGTCCTGGCGCGAATCGACCACGCGACCGTGCTGGTGATGGCCGCCGCCGTGGCCGACTATCGCCCCACGGTTTCGGCGCCCTCCAAGATGAAGAAGAGCGGCGCGCCGCTCACCCTCGAGTTGGAGCCCACCGCCGACATCATCTCCGAGGTGACGCGGCGCGCCGCGGGCGTCTTCGTGGTCGGTTTCGCCGCGGAGACCGAGCGCGTGGTCGAGCGGGCGACCGACAAGCTCCGGGCCAAACGCCTCGATCTGATCGTCGCGAACGACGTGTCGCAGCCCGACATCGGGTTCGGAGCGGACGTGAACGAGGTCACGCTGATCGACCGGACCGGGGCGGTGACCGCGCTCCCTCGACTCCCGAAGCGGGTGGTGGCCGACCGCGTCCTGGATCGCGTGGACACCCTGCGGCACCCGGCCTCGGGTGATCCATCGGCGTAGGGCTGCCCGAGCCCCTCGCGCGCCGGTCAGGCGATGCGGATACCGATCTGGTTGACTTTCTTAAGCGATTTGTTAAGATGAGGGCGTTTTTTCCCCCTCACGTCGGCGTCCCCATGTCCAGCCGGTCGGGGAGGCCGCGGTCCACGGCGCAGGCGGCGACGCAACGAATTCAGGGAGGGCCTCTTGCCGAATAAGGACGGCGCGCAGTCTCCGGAGCTGGTCAAGCTGGCTGACAAGTTCCGCAAGGATCCCGCGAGCAAGCTCTTTTTCCCCCTCGCGGAAGAGTACGCGAAAGCCGGACGGATCGACGAGGCCATCGAGTTGTTGCGGACGGGCATCAAGGCCCACCCCGACTTGCTGGGCGCGCGCGTGTCCCTGGGGAAGGCGCTGCTGGCGAAGGGGCGGTACGCCGACGCGCAGGCCGAATTCGAGCAGGTCATCGTTGCCAATCCCGACAACATCATGGCCCACAAGAAGCTCGCGTCGATCTATGTGCACGCCGGTGACAAACCGCGGGCGGTCGCGTCGTGCCAGGCGGTGCTGGCGGTCAACCCGTCGGACGCCGAGGTGTTGAAGCTCCGCGAGGAGGCCGACCGGTTGGCCGAGATCCCTCCGGCGCCGCCGCGTCTGGGGGTCGGGGAGCCGTCCGAAGGATTCGAGAGCGAACCTACGGTCGTCGAGCCGACGCTGGTTGATCCCACCCTGGTCGACGCCGTCGAGCCCACCGTGGTCGATCCCACGCTGATGAGCCGGGCGCCGGAGCCGGCGCCCGCCCCCGTCGAAGCCGCGATCGAGCAGGCGGAGGAGGGCGCGCAACCGGCCGCGGTCGAGGAGAGCCCGATCGAGGACGATCTGGCCACGGTCTCGATGGCCGATCTGTTCGTTGCGCAGGGACATTACCAACGCGGGATCGAGATCTACCGGCGGATCCTGGATCGGGATCCGGACCACGCGGAGGCGGCCGCCAAGCTCGAAAACACGTTGACGCTCGACCGGTTGCTGATGCCCCAGCGGAGCGGAGGCGACGCACTCAAGGCCGACGTGGTGCGGAGTGTGTTGGGCAGGGTCGGCGCGGCGCGGCGGGAGCCGGACGCCGCGGCGGATCGCCCCGAGCCCGTCGCCGCGCTGGTCGGGGCGACGGGCGGGGCGTCCAAGCACGCGGCGACGATCCGGCGCCTGGAGGCGTGGCTCGCGCGCATCGCGGAGCGGCGGCGGACATGAGCCTCACGGCGTCGTTACAGGCGATCCTGGACAGTGTGGCGGACGCGGAGGGCGTCGCGTTGGTCGGGATCGACGGGATCATCGTGGAGGAGATCAAGCGGTCGCCCGGCCTGGATCTGCACGTGCTGGCCGCCGAGTACTGCGGACTGTGGCGCGAGATGAACCGCGTGTCGGGAGGGCTGTCGCTGGGGGCGACGCAGGAGTGCGTGATCGCCAACGATACGCGGAGTCTCCTCCTTCGGCGGGTGACGCCCGACTACTTTCTGGCGCTCGCGCTCTCCCGAGACGGAAACGCCGGACGGGGGCGCTTCTTCCTGCGGTATAACGCTCCCCAGGTCGCCAAGGACCTGTAGCGCGGCGCAGGGGACGATGGGGACGCCCATGATTCGCCTTCTGGTGCTGCACGGACCCAACCTCAACCTGCTGGGAACGCGGGAGCCCGAGATCTACGGGACGATGACGCTCTCGGCGCTCGATGATCTCATTCGAGCCGGGGCCAAGGAGGCGGGGGCCGAGGCGGACATCCGCCAATCCAACGACGAGGGCGAACTGATCTCGTGGATCCAGGCGGCCCGCGGGCGGTACGATGCGCTCGTCATCAACGCCGCCGCGTACACGCACACGAGCATCGCCATCCGGGATGCGATCGCGGCGGTGGAGATTCCCGCCGTTGACGTGCACCTGTCGAACATTCACCGCCGGGAGGCGTTCCGGCGCCGTTCCTACGTCGCGCAGGTGGCCGTCGGCCAGGTGAGCGGATTCGGCGCGTACAGTTACGTCCTGGGCATCCAGGCCGCGGTGCACCATCTGCGCGGCCGCAAAGGGACTCCCTCGTAAGGGCGGGGGTGAAATCCGCCCCGGCCTTCTTGTCAGAGGACACACGTTCGTGATCATCACGGCCGATTTTCGCAGCGGATTAAAACTCGAAGTGGAAGGTATCCCGATGGAAATCATCGACTATCAACACGTCAAGCCGGGGAAGGGCGGTGCCTTCGTGCGGACCAAGATGCGCAACCTCCGGACGGGCAACGTGCTGGAGCGCACGTTTCGATCCGGCGAGAAGTTTGAGGAGGCCCAGGTCGAAGAGCGGCAGATGCAGTACCTGTACGTGCAAGGGGACGAATACCATTTCATGGATGTGAACTCCTACGAACAATTGTTCCTCTCCAAGGCCCAACTGGGCGACAGTTGGCAGTTCTTAAAGGAGAACATGACGGTCGATATCCTGTTCTGCAAGGGCAAGCCGCTGGGGGTGGACCTGCCGCTCTTCGTGGAATTGAAGATCGTCGAGACGGCGCCCGGCATCCGGGGCGACACCGCGACGGGGGGCACGAAGCCGGCCACGCTGGAGTCGGGCGCGGTCGTCAAGGTGCCCTTCCACATTGAACAGGGCAGCGTCATCAAGGTCGACACCCGCACCAAAGCCTACGTCGAGCGGGTCAAGAGCCCATGAACCTCAAGGACATCAAGGAACTGATCGACCTCGTCAAGACCAGTGAGCTGACCGAGCTGGAATGGGAGCGATCGGGCACACGGGTCCGGATCTGCCGCAGCGCGCCGCCGCCCCCGCGGTCCGCTTCGGCGGAGAGCGGCGTGGCGGTGGGGCGCAGCGACGCCCAGGGGGCACCGCCTGTCGATCGGCGCGACGCGGGGGCGGAACCGACCGAGGAGGGCGTCGGCGTGCCGATTCGCTCCCCCATCGTCGGCACGTTCTACCGCGCGGCGTCGCCCGACGCCCCGCCCTACGTCGATGTGGGCGACCGCGTGCGGCGGGGACAGATTCTCTGCATCGTCGAGGCCATGAAATTGATGAACGAGATCGAGTCGGAGGTGGACGGCGTGGTGGCCGAGGTGTGCGTCGAAAACGCGCGGCCGGTCGAATATGGCGAGATCCTCTTCCGCGTCGAGCCAGGTTAGGAGCCTGTCCATGAATGGCCATCTGCTGCGTTGCCGCTGCGCATCCGGTCCTCACGTACAGGTCCAGTACGCTCCGGTCCGGTGCTCGCGGCGCCTTGCATCTGGCGCATTCCTGAACAGGCTCCAAGACATGAAGACGCGGACACATTCCTAGGCCGATGGCGAACCTGTTCAAGAAAATTCTAGTGGCGAATCGGGGCGAGATCGCGCTGCGGATCCTGCGGTCGTGCCGGGACCTCGGCATCAAGACCGTCGTGGCGTATTCCGAGGCGGATGCCGCGAGCCTGCCGGTCCTGCTCGCCGACGAAAAGGTGTGCATCGGTCCCCCCGACTCGGGCCTCAGCTACCGCAACATCCCCAACATCCTCAGCGCGGCGGAGATCTCGGGTGCCGAGGCGATCCATCCCGGGTACGGATTTCTCGCCGAGAACGCGCAGTTTGCCGAGGCGTGCGGGGCGGCGGGGCTGACGTTCATCGGTCCCTCGCCGGAGAGTATCGCGCTGATGGGCGACAAGGCGAAGGCCCGCGAGCTGATGATCAAACACGGCGTGCCGGTCATCCCCGGCAGCCCGGGGGCGGTGAAGGACGAGCAGGAGGCGCGCGAGACGGCCAAGCGCATCGGCTATCCCGTCATCGTCAAGGCCTCGGCAGGCGGCGGCGGGCGGGGCATGCGCGTGGTCAACGAAGAGGACGAGATGTCGAAGGCGCTCCAGACCGCGCAGTTGGAGGCCAAGAACGCCTTCGGCGACGACACGGTCTATCTGGAGAAGTTCTTCGTCGATCCCCGGCATATCGAGGTCCAGATCCTCGCGGACAAGAAGGGGCACACGATCGCGCTCGGCGAGCGCGACTGCTCGATCCAGCGTCGCCACCAAAAGCTCCTCGAGGAATCGCCCTCGCCCGCGGTGGACGACGCCCTGCGCCGGGAGATGATACGCGTGGCGGTCGAGGCAGCGAAGGCGGCGCGCTACGTCAACACGGGCACGGTCGAGTTCCTGCTGGACAAGCATCACAAGTTTTTCTTCATCGAGATGAACACCCGCATCCAGGTCGAGCATCCCGTCACGGAGATGGTGGCGGGGCTGGACCTGATCAAGGAGCAGATCCTGATCGCGGCGGGGCGGCTGCTCGAGCTGCGGCAGCGCGACGTCAAGCTGCGCGGCCACAGCATTGAGTGCCGGATCAACGCCGAGTGCCCCGAGCGGTTCACCCCAAGCCCAGGCACCATCACGACCTACCGCGTGCCCGGCGGGCCCGGCGTCCGCGTGGACTCCGCGGCGTACGCCGGGGGCGTGATCTCGCCGTATTACGATTCGCTGGTCGCCAAGCTGATCGTCCACGCCGACACGCGACCGGAGGCGATCGCCCGCATGAAGCGCGCGCTCGACGAGTTCGTGATCGAGGGGATCAAAACAACCATCCCGCTGCATCGCCGGATCATGGACGACCCCAACTTCGTGAAGGGTAAGTATTCCACCGGCTTCCTGGAACGGTTCCTCTCGGTGGAATCCCCCGCCGCCTAGTTTCCATGTTTGCCTCGCCGCTGTACTGGATCGCCGACGCGTCGCTCGCCGGTGCGTGGCCGCTCGACGTCCTGGCCCGCGACGCGCTGGCCGCCGGCCTGCGCGTCTTCCAATACCGCGAAAAGACCCTCTCGTCGCGCGAGCGATATCCGGTGGCGATGGCGCTGGCCGCCGCGGCGCACGAGGCGGGCGCGACCTTCCTCATCAACGACGACATCGACATGGTACTGGCCGTCGAGGCCGATGGCGTGCACCTGGGGCAGGAGGATTTTCCCGTCGCGACCGCGCGCAAGATCCTCGGGACCACGATGATCATCGGCTGCTCGGCGCACACCATCGACCAAGCCAAGGCCGCCGAGGCCGACGGCGCCGACTACCTCGGCGTGGGCCCGATCTACTCGTCCGCGACGAAAATGGCAAGACCGCCGCTCGGCTGCGGTCCCTTGCGCGAGATCTGCGCCGCGGTGCGCATCCCCGTCTACGCGATCGGCGGTATCACGGTGGAACGCTGCGGAGAGGTGCTGGCGGCGGGCGCGCGGGGCGTGGCCGTCGCGTCGGGGTTGCTTGCACCGGACGTTGCGACGCAAACCAAGGCGTACTTGGCGGCGCTGGGGGTTGGTCGGTGAGAGGGCGAAAGGAGTTCGCCCCATTGATGCGCGGTTGCCGTATATAAAGGCGTCAGTGAATGCTTACATTCCACAAGCCGTTGACTTGCATGGCTGAACGGTTTATACCTGAACCGCTGTCATAGAAAAAGGCGACAGGGGAGCCGCCTACTATGATGACACGGTTCTCCCACCCCTTGACCCGACCGCCGCAAAGCTGCTAAGGTCCGGCCCGAAATGGAATCTGGTGCACTGGGAGTCGACACGCGTGGCGAGAACGGATCGTGAGTGAGCTGAGCGGCGCTCCGGCCGCCTACGAGGTCAAGCTCCCCGTCTTCGAGGGGCCGCTCGATCTCTTGCTCCACCTGATCCGTGAACACCGGATCGACATCTACGACATTCCCATCTCGCTGATCACCCGGCAGTATCTCGATTATCTCGCCCTGATGAAGGATCTCAACCTCTCGGTCGCCGGAGAGTTCCTGGTGATGGCGGCGACCCTGCTGCAGATCAAATCGCGCATGCTGCTCCCGCGCGAGGAGCGGCCCGAGACGCCCGACGACGGCGAGGATCCCAGGGAGGAGTTGGTCCAGCGGTTGGTGGAATACCAGCGATATAAGGAAGCGGCGACCCGGCTCGAGGAGCGCGAGACGCACTGGCGCGACGTGTTCCGCCGCGCGCAGGAGTTGCCGCCGACCGAGCCGGAGGGGGTCCAACTGGGCGAGATCTCGCTCTTCGACCTCCTGACCGCGCTGCGCGACGTTCTGGAGCGCGTGCCGGACGAATCGATCATGGAGTTGACGGTCGAAGCGTTGACCGTCCGGGACCGGATGACGCAGATCGTGGAACGGCTCGACCGCCTCGACGACCCGGCCGAGCTGCGGTTCGACCAGTTGTTCGACACCGATCGGAGGCGGATCGCCGTGATCGTGACGTTTCTGGCCCTGCTCGAACTGGTGAAGATCCACGTGCTGGGTCTGCGGCAGGCCGAGGCGGGGGGAGTCATCATCCTGGTTCGTCTCGCCCCCGCCGGGGCGGCTTCTGGTTCGTCCGGTGACGGAGCGCTTCTCGATGGATGACGTCGAGCTGCGGCCGATCGTGGAGGCCCTCCTGTTCGTCGCGACCGAGCCGCTGTCGCTCGATCGCCTGCGCGACCTGCTCGACGGCGTGGAGCGGTCGCGGCTGTCCGCGGCGATCGACGACCTGCGCGAGGCGTACCGGCGCGGGAACCACGGTCTGGCGATCGTCGAGGTCGGCGGCGGGTACGAGATGGTGACCGTCGGCGAGGCGGCGCCGTGGATCCGCAAGATGGCCGCGACCAAGAGCGCGCCGCGCCTCTCCAAACCAGCGCTCGAGACGCTGGCGATCGTCGCCTACAAGCAGCCGCTCACGCGCCCCGAGATCGAGGCGATCCGGGGCGTCGACGTGGCGGGCGTCGTCAAGACGTTGATGGACCGGCGGCTCGTCAAGATCGTCGGCCGCAAGGACGTCGCGGGCCGCCCGATGATGTTCGGCACGACGAAGGAATTCCTGCAGGCCTTCGGCCTCAAGGACCTCTCGGATCTGCCCACGCTGCGCGACTTCGCCGAGATCGCACGGGCGTCCGATCCGCTCGCCGAATCGCCGGGCGAGGCCGCGGCGCCGTCCGAACCGATCGACATTGATGTCGAGGTCGCGGACGCGATCGTCGGCGATCAGGCCGCTCTCCCAGAACCCCGTCCGTAGCATTCCCCGTCCGGTCGTCGAACCCTCCTTTACGAACCCTGTGCTATTCTTACGCCTTGTTGTGGGCGGAGAGCGTCGCCCGCGTCGAATCTTCATCGGAGGTTAACCCATGAAGTGCCCGTACTGCTCGACCCTGAATCGCGACAGCCGCCGATTTTGCGGCCACTGCGGCGTGGCGCTGGGGTGGTGTTGTTCCCGGTGCGGGTTCTTTAATGTGATGGGAGAGCAATATTGTGGAGGGTGCGGGGGGGCGCAGTCGGGCGGTCCGACGGTGACCATGGCGGATCAACCGGCGCAGTCCGCCCGGGCCGTGTTGCCCCGGGACGCGACGAGGAACGCGCTGATCAAGGAGGAAATCCAAGGCTCGCTTCAGGAGCGCGCGGCGGGCTCCGCGGATGGCATGACCAGGAAACCGGTCTCTCAAGATGACATCGACAGCCTCTTTCGCTCCTGATCACGGAGGCTGGGAATCCCGTGGCGCTTAATCGCGCCATCCAGGCCAAGCTCGGCCAGATCCTGGTCGACCGGGGTCGGTTGACCCCCGAGCAGCTCAAGTCCGCCGTCGACCACCAGCGCGACAAGGCATCCCACAAGCAGCTGGGCACCATCTTGATCGAGTTGGGGTTCGCCGGTGAAGCCGACATCACCCAGGCGCTCGGCGTCCAGTTCAACCTGGCCGTGATCGACTTGAAGGTGGTGACGGTCACGCCGGAGGTGATCGCGCTCGTCCCGGAGATGCTCGCGAGGAAGCTGGTGGTGCTGCCGGTGTTTTTGGTGGAGAAAGAGCTTACGGTGGCGATGGCGGATCCGACGGAGATCGACACGATCGATTTTCTCGCGCGGGAAACCCATCGCATTATCCAGCCGGTGCTCGCCCCGCGCAGCCACATCCTCGCCGCCCATGAGAGCTACTACGGCGACACGTCCATGCCGGTCCTGGAGACGGAGGACCTGCAGCGGTTCGACGTGGACCACGGCGGGCCCGGGGAGGTCGAGCGACTTCGCGCGGTGGGCAAGGAGGTCCCGATCGTCAAGATCGTGGATCAGATTTTCAACCGTGCGGTCGCCGACGGCGCGAGCGACATTCACCTCGAGCCGGGCGAGACGAAGTTCGCCGTCCGGTTTCGGATCGACGGGCTGCTCCGCGAAATGATGTCGTTCTCCCCCATGCTCCGGGCCGCCATCACCTCCCGGCTGAAGATTTTGTCCAACCTGGACATTTCGGAGCGGCAAAAACCCCAGGATGGCCGAATCGCACTATCCGCCCACGCCCTCGACCTCCGGGTATCGACGATTCCAACGCATTATGGCGAGAAGGTCGTCATCCGGATCCTCGATCGGGCCAATGTCCTGCTGGGCCTGAGAGACCTCGGGTTCAGCGCAGGGAATTTGGAGCGGCTCACGCACCTGATCCGC
>Ga0210377_10003148_pt1 | contig 14206 bp, 10 predicted proteins | sample PLM4_65_b1redo_FD_155480 | JGI IMG/M metagenome (GOLD analysis project Ga0210377, IMG submission 155480) | Groundwater sediment microbial communities from an aquifer in East River, Colorado, USA - PLM4_65_b1 redo | ecosystem: Environmental > Terrestrial > Soil > Riparian zone | place: USA: East...
ACCTTCACGGCCGACATCGGCCAGGAGGAGGAGCTCTCCGGAGTGCCCGAGAAGGCGCGCGCGACCGGCGCCATCGATTGCGTGGTGCGCGACGTGCGCGAGGAGTTCGTGCGCGACTACGTGTTTCCCGCGCTGCGCGGAAACGCGATCTACGAGGGCCACTATCTGCTCGGCACCGCGCTCGCGCGTCCGCTGATCGCCAAGCACCAGGCCGAGGTGGCCCGGGCCACGGGTTGCGATGCGGTGGCCCACGGCGCGACGGGCAAGGGCAACGACCAGGTCCGCTTCGAGCTGGCCTTCCGCGCACTCGCCCCCGAGCTGGCGGTGATCGCGCCCTGGCGCGAATGGGATCTGCGCTCGCGCACCGACTGCATCGCCTACGCCCAGAAGCACTCGATCCCGATCACGGTGACGCTCAAGAAGCCGTACTCCACGGATCGCAATCTGATGCACATCTCGTACGAGGGCGGCATCCTCGAGGATCCCTGGCGGGCGCCCGACGAGGACATGTTCATCATGACGCGCTCGCCGGAACGCGCCCCGGACGAGCCCGTCGAGCTCGTGATCGGCTTCGAACAGGGAACGCCCGTCACGCTCGACGGGGAGTCGCTCACCCCCGCGCGACTCCTCGCCAAGCTGAATCGCGTCGCCGGTGCGCACGGGGTGGGCCGGGTGGACATGGTCGAGAATCGCTTCGTGGGCTTGAAGTCGCGCGGCGTCTACGAGACGCCCGGGGGCAGCGTCCTGCACGTGGCGCATCGCGCCGTCGAATCGATCACGATGGACCGCGACGTGATGCACGAACGGGATCGTCTCTCACCGCGTTTCGCGGAAATGATCTACAACGGCTTCTGGTTCGCTCCAGAGATGGAGTTCCTGCGCGCGGCGATCGAGGCCTCCCAACAGGGCGTGACGGGTGAAGCGCGCGTCCGGCTGTACAAGGGAAGCGTTCGCGTGACCGGGCGTCGCTCGCCGGTGTCGCTCTACTCGGAGGCGCTCTCGAGCTTCGAGGACGCCGGCCCTGCCGACACCTACGATCCCGCGGATGCGGCGGGCTTCATCCGGCTGCAGGGCCTGCGGCTGTCGCGCCGGGAGCGCGACTGAGCGGCGCCTCCTGCCCGGCGAGGAATTGCAGCAGGTAGGGGAGCGAGAGCTGCATCAGGTCCACCTCGGGGTCGAGCTCGGCGCCCAGGGCGAACAGGTAGCTGAGCGTCTTCGCGAACAGCAGCAGATCGTTCGGGAGCTGCAGGCCGGGCGTCTGCTGGAGCAGCCGCTTCGCCTCGTCCTTCAGCGAGAGCACCTGCGCCGCCGGCACGCCGAGCGGCCCGCCCCGGCCGGCGATGCCGCGGAACATCTCTCCCACCGCCCGGGCGACGCCCTCGCGCGCTCCGGGGGCGATCATCCCCATCCGCTGCATGCCCTCCAGGAACGCGGCCTCATCGCGCTGCAGCAGGGCGTAGATCCCGAGCCGCATCTCGCGGCGCAGGGCGGGATCGAGCCGGCGGGACAGCCCGAAGTCCACGAACAGCAGACGAGGCCGAGCCGCGGCGCCGGGCTCGTCGAGCACGAACAGATTCCCCGGGTGGGGATCGGCGTGGAACAGACCATCGACGAAGACCTGCTTCGCATAGGCGCGCGTCAGGATCTCGAGCACGGCGCGCGGCGCGACCCCCAGACGAGCCAGACCCGCGCGGTCGTCGACGCGTACCGCGGGCGCGTAGCTCATGGTCAGCACGCGGCGCGAGGAGTGACTCGACAGCACGCGCGGCACGACCACGCGCGGGTCGTGAGCCAGATTCGCCGCGATCTCGGCCGCGACGCGTGCTTCGCGCACGAAGTCGAGCTCCTCGCGCAGGCCCGCGGCGAACTCGGCGAAGAGGCGCTCGCGATCGACACCGCCGCGCCGGCGCGTGAAGAAGCGCGAGGCTGCGTGCACCCACGCGAGGTCGGCGCGCAACGAGGACTCGAGCCATGGGTACTGGACCTTGACCGCCACGGCTTCGCCGTCAGGCAGGCGCGCGCGATGCACCTGGGCGATCGAGGCCGCCCCGAGCGGGGATGCTTCGAACTCGGAGAAGAGCGCGGCCAGCGGTGCGCCGAGCTCTAGCTCGACCGCCGCGCGCACTTCGGGAAATGCGAGGGGCGGTACCCGGTCGCGCAGCGCGGCGAGCGCAGTGGTCGCCGAAGACGGCAGCAGGTCGTGGCGGTTGGCGGCGAACTGGCCCGCCTTCACGAAGGGCCCCTTGAGGCTGCCGAGGGTCGCGGCCACCCGGGCTGCGGCGCGGGCTTCGAAGACCTCGCGCCGAGCCGAGTGCTGGGCTGCACTGGAAAACGGAGCGCGCAGCCAGAGAGCCATCCAGCCGCCGGCGATCGCGAGCGCGCAGAGCAGCAGGCGCCAGAGCGGCTCGACGCCGCTGCGGCGCAGGGCGAGCCGCAGGCTCGCGCGCGAGCGGCGCTCCCGCACCGGCGCCGCCTCGAGGGCCGCGGTCTGGATGGGGGCCGGCTGGGTACCCGCGTGCTCCATGATTGTTCTTTCTTGACGCCGCGCGAATCAGTAGTCTACAGCAACGCCTTCTGGGGCAGCCGTGCCCCGCTGTCGCCGTCCGATCCAAGGGAGATCCGCTCGATGCAGCTCGCCCCCGCGCGCCCTCTCATCCTCTTCGCCTCGATCGCCGCACTGGCTGCCATCGGCTGTCACGGCCACGACTTCAACCCGCGCACCGAGCCCGGCGAGATCGACATCTACGACGATCTATTCGCGGTCTCCGTGGCCGACGAGCAACACGCCGTCGCGGTCGGCTATCACGGGGCTGCGTACTGGACCGACGACGGCGGCGACAACTGGCACAAGGGCGATACCAAGAGCGAGGAGCTGCTCTACTCGGTCTCGCTGGCCGACAACCGCCATGGCTGGGCCGTCGGGCAGACCGGCACGATCCTGCGTACCACCGATGGCGGCCAGACCTGGGAGCTGCAGCCGAACCTCAAGGTGGACGAGGGCTCCCATCTCTTCGGGGTCCAGGCGATCGACGCCAACACCGCCTGGGCGGTGGGCGAGTGGGGCACGCGCATCCATACCAGCGACGGGGGGGCGACCTGGAACGACGAATCGCTCACCATCGAGCTGGGGCACCCGATGTTCGTGTGGCTCTCGATGCAGGACCAGGAGCGCGTGCGAAAGAACGAGAAGGTCTACGAAGACGTCGGCCTCAACAACGTCTTCTGCCTGCCGGATCCCAGTCAGAAGTGCTGGTCCGTCGGAGAGTTCGGATACATCTTCTGGTCCGAGGATCGCGGCGCGACCTGGAATCGCGGGGAGATCCTCGGCTCCGTGCGCACGGATCCCATCGAGTTCGCGTACAACCAGATCGAGATCAGCGATACCGACGCGGAGCGCCTGCGCGAGTTTGCCAAGCAGATCGTCGACTCGGCGCATCTGAACGTCCTGATCGAGCCCTACGCGAGCGCGCAGGAGATCGCCGCGCTGGGCGGCAAGGACGACCCGTCGGAGCTCTTCGACGTGCTCTCGGCACGGCTCGACGAAGCCCGTTCGGTCCTGGAAGACGCGGGCGTGATGTCGGACCGCCTGCGCATGCCGAACAAGCCGCCGTGGGATTACGAGGATTTCCTGGATGACGATCCGACCTTCCTCGATCGTTACCTCGAGGGGCGCAAGGCCGACAAGCCGCAAATCCGCGTCTCCGTGATCCAGAACCCCTACCTGTTCACGGTGCGGTTCAAGGACGAGACCAGCGGGTTGATCTCGGGCCTGGGCGGCGTGATCCTGCGCAGCGAGGACGGCGGCCGCACCTGGAACTACGAGCTGACGGACCGCAAGCAGGCGCTCTTCTCGGTGGCGGCGGTGGATGGCCGCGCGATCGCGGTGGGCGAAAAGGGCTACATCCGGGTGTCCGACGACGGCGGCAGCCACTGGGCCGTGCCGGCCGCGCAGAGCATCCCGACCGTGTTCACGTTCATGCGCGACATCGGCTTCGACCACCAGCGGCTCACGGGTCTGATCGTGGGGCAACAGGGCAAGATCATGCGCAGCAAGGACGGCGGGAAGACCTGGACCCAGGTGCTGCCGCCGCCCGAGGCCGACACCGCAGGCCGGATGTTCTGAGCCAGCGTCCGGGAGTCGCGATTGCCCTCTGCTGCGCCAGGCTGCCGGCGGGGCTAAATTCCCTCGCAGGCATGTCTCAAGACGGCAACTCCGATCGCCGATTCATGGTGATGGGAGTGAAAAGGCGGAGATGACCGGCGGCAAACGACGCCCGAACCGGATCGTCGTCGTCGACGACAACCGCTTCACCCGTGAGCTGGCGCGCGAGGCCCTCGAGGGGCAGGCGCGGGTCGAGTGCTGCGAAAGCGCCGAAGCCGCGCTGGAGGCGCTCGCGCGGGAGCCGGCGGATCTGGTCGTCTCCGACCTCACCATGCCGGGCCTCTCGGGCCTCGAGCTGCTCGAGCGCGTGCGGCGGGAGCAGCCCGGCACCGATTTCGTCCTGTTCACGGGCAACGCCTCGATCGAGAGCGCCATCGGCGCGCTCCGGATGGGCGCGGTCGACTACCTGGTGAAGCCGGTCCAACCCGAGGAGCTCGCCCTGGTGGTGGAGCGCATTCTCGCGCGCCGCGCCCTGCTGGACGAGAACGCGCGGCTGCGGGATGCGCTGCACACCGCCGAGGCGTGCCGCACGTTGGTGCGTTGCCTCGACCCCGGCGAGATCTACGCCGTCGCGCTCGATCTGCTGCTGCACCGGATGGGTCGCGCCCGCGGCATGGCGCTGTTCCGCCGCACGGCGATCCCGATGTCCGACGGCATGGCCTTCCGCGGGTTCAGCGAGGAGCAGGCGCGCGCGCTCCGGAATCTGCTCGCGGAACGCAAACCGATCGAGCCCGAATCCCTCGGCGAGCTGGAGGTGCTCTCGCGCGGTGAGCTGATCGATGCGCTCGGCGAGATCGGCCTGTCGCCGGGCGGGCTGCTCTCGATTCCGGTCGCCGGCCGCGACAGCGAGGCGGGCGTGCTGTGGATCTTCGAGGACGGCCGTTCCTTCTCGACGGACGAGATCGAGTGCGCGCGGCTGATCGCCGCCCACGCCGATCTCGCCCTCACCAACGCCGAACGCTACCACCGTGCGAAGGAGCGGGCCTTCATCGACGACGTGACCGAGGTCTACAACGTCCGCTTCCTGCGCCAGGCGATCGAGCACGAGATCCAGCGCGCCGAGCGCTACGGAAAACAACTCTGCGTGCTCTTCCTCGACCTCGACCGCTTCAAGCTCGTGAACGACCAGCACGGCCATCTGGTGGGCTCGCAGGTGTTGCGCCGCCTCTCGGAGGTGCTGCTTCAGTGCATCCGTCAGGTCGACACGCTGGCGCGCTACGGCGGCGACGAGTTCACGATCCTGCTGGTCGACACGGGGATCGAGGAAGGCCTCGCCGTCGGCGAGCGGATCCGACGCACCGTGGCCGCCACCGTATTCGAGGGCAGCCGGGGCGCACCGATCCGCCTCACGCTGAGCGTCGGAGTCGCCGCCTATCCCACGCACGGGCGCGAGCACGAGGCGCTGCTCGACCTGGCCGACAAGGCCATGTACCGGGCCAAGTCCCTGGGCCGCAACTGCGTCTGCTCGGCCGCGGAGCTGGGCGCCTGAAGGCCTGCGGGGTTTGACAGCGCGCGCTGCGGTGCGCTATCGAACCCCCCGATTTCGCTCCGTTTTCCTTCGGTCGCTGGCTTCGATCGGATCGTGAGGGACGCCGTGACGCAGGCGCGCGCCGGCTACGACGAGATGGGCGGGCTGCGCCGCACGCACGCGTGCGGCGAGGTGGGCTCCGCGCTGGTGGGAAGCGAGGTCGTGCTCGGCGGCTGGGTGCACGGCCGTCGCGATCACGGCGGCGTGATCTTCGTCGACCTGCGCGGGGGCAGCGACCTCGTGCAGGTCGTGTTCCGCCCCGATGTCTCTCCGGAGTGTCATGCGCGCGCGGGCGAGCTGCGCTCCGAATACGTGATCCTGGTGCGCGGCCGGGTCGAGCGGCGCTCGCCCGAGACGGTGAACCCGAAGCTCCCGAGCGGCGAGGTCGAGGTCGCGGTCAGCGAGCTGCGCCTGCTCAACACCGCGACGCCGCCGCCCTTCGCGATCGAAGACGAGACGGACGCGGACGAATCGACGCGCCTACGCCACCGCATCCACGACCTGCGGCGGCCGCCGTTGCAGCGCGCGCTGCGGCTGCGCCATCGCCTCTACCAGTCGGTCCGGCGCACGCTCACGGAGCTGGGCTTCCTCGAGATCGAGACGCCGATGCTCGCGAAGTCGACTCCCGAGGGCGCGCGCGACTTCCTGGTGCCGAGCCGGCTACAGCCCGGCAGCTTCTACGCGCTGCCGCAATCGCCGCAGCTGATGAAGCAGCTGCTGATGGTCGCCGGCTTCGACCGCTACTTCCAGATCGTGCGCTGCTTCCGCGACGAGGATCAGCGCGCCGACCGGCAGCTCGAGTTCACCCAGGTGGACCTCGAGATGTCCTTCGTGGGCGTCGAAGACGTGCTCCGCGTGCTCGAGGAGCTGACGGTGCGTTCCTGCGCCGAGGCGGCCGGAATCGCGCTGCCGCGGCCCTTCCAGCGGCTCTCCTACGCCGACGCGATGCGGCGCTTCGGGAGCGACCGCCCCGATACGCGGATCCAGCTCGAGCTGGTCGATCTCACCGAGAGCTTCCGCGAGAGCGGCTTTCGCGCCTTCCGCGCGAGCGTCGAGGCCGGCGGCATCGTGAAGTGCCTGCCGATCCACGCCGCCGAAGAGCTCTCGCGCAGCGAGATCGATCGCCTGGAGGCCTTCGTCAAAAAAGAACTTGGCGGCAAGGGGCTCGCCTGGATCCGCGTCGGCCCCACCGGAGAATGGCAATCTCCGATCGCGAAGTTTCTCTCCGAAGCCGAACGCGCCGCGATCGCCGCAGCGACCGGCGCGCGCGCGGGCAGCGTGCTCCTGTTCCAGGCCGATCAGCCGGCGCGCGCGAACGCGGTGCTCTCGCGCCTGCGCACGGACCTGGGGATCCGCCTCGGACGCGTCGACGGCCGTCCCTGGGACGTGCTCTTCGTGGTGGACTTCCCGCTGCTCGAGCGCGGTGAAGACGGCAAGCTCACCTATGTGCACCAGCCCTTCGTCGCGCCGCTCGAGGAGGATCTCCCGCTGCTCGAGTCGGCCCCCGAGCGCGTGCGTGGCACGCACTACGACATCGTGGCCAACGGCGTCGAGCTCGGCTCGGGCAGCCTGCGCAACCACCGCGCCGACGTGCAGCGCCGGATCCTCGAGATCATGGGCTACACCAAGGAACAGGCCGAGTCGCGTTTCGGGTTCCTCTTCAACGCGCTCGACGCCGGCGCCCCTCCGCACGGCGGCTTCGCCTTCGGCTACGACCGCTGGGTGATGGTGCTGGGCGGATACGGGAGCCTGCGCGACGTGATCGCCTTCCCGAAGACGCAGCGCGGCCAGGACCTCCTGATGGACGCGCCCACGCCGGTCGAGCCCGAGCAGCTGGAGGAGCTGCAGCTACGCCTCGCGCCGCCGCGCGAATCTTCCTAAGATCCCGCCGCCATGCCCACCCAATCGAAGCTGACCCCGCCCCGCGCGGGCCGGAAGATCACACGCGACGCCGCGGGCCGACTGGTCGTCCCCGATGAGCCGATCATCCCCTTCATCGAGGGGGACGGCACCGGCCCCGACATCTGGGCCGCCTCGGTGCGCGTCTTCGACGCGGCCGTCGAAAAGGCCTACGCAGGGCGCCGCCGCATCGTCTGGCACGAGATCTACGCCGGCGAGAAGGCGAATCAGGTCTACGGCAAGGACACCTGGCTCCCCGACGAAACCACCGCGGCGATTCGTGAGTACGGCGTCGCCATCAAGGGCCCCCTCACCACGCCGGTCGGCGGCGGGATCCGCTCGATCAACGTCGGACTGCGCCAGATCCTCGACCTCTACGCCTGCGTCCGCCCCGTCCGTTGGTACGAGGGCGTGCCGTCTCCGGTGAAGGAGCCGGGCAAGCTCGACGTGGTGATCTTTCGCGAGAACACCGAGGACGTGTACGCCGGGATCGAGTTCGCGCAGGGGTCGCCCGAGGCGAAGAAGCTGATCGAATTCCTCGGCCGCGAGCTGAATAAGACGATCCGGCCGGACTCGGGCATCGGCATCAAGCCGATCAGCATCACCGGCACCGAGCGCCTGATGCGCATGGCGATCCGCTACGCGATCGAGAACCACCGCAAGAGCATCACGCTGGTCCACAAGGGCAACATCATGAAGTTCACGGAGGGCGCGTTCCGCGACTGGGCCTACGCCCTCGCGAAGCGCGAGTTCCGTGACCAGATCGTCACCGAGGACGAGCTCTGGGACCAGCACAAGGGCGAGATGCCCAAGGGCAGGATCCTGGTCAAGGACCGGATCGCCGACGCGATGTTCCAACAGGTGTTGCTGCGTCCGGAAGAATACGACCTCTGCGTCACGCCGAATCTGAATGGCGATTATCTGTCCGACGCCTGTGCGGCGCAGGTGGGCGGCCTCGGCATCGCGCCCGGCGCCAACATCGGCGACCAGGCGGCCGTCTTCGAGGCCACCCACGGCACCGCCCCCAAGTATGCCGGCCAGGACAAGGTGAACCCCGGCTCGTTGATCCTCTCCGGCGTGATGATGCTGCGGTACATGGGTTGGCCGGAAGCGGCCGACCTGATCGAGCGCGGTATCGAGCAGGCAATCCGCCAGAAGCGCGTCACCTACGACTTCGAGCGCCAGATGCAGGGCGCCACCCGCGTCTCCTGCAGCGGCTTTGGCGACGTGATCGTCGAGAACATGAAACGCTAGTCAGACTCGAGGACCCCCCACATGCGCAAGAAGATCGCTCTCATCGGTGGCGGCAACATCGGCGGCGTGCTCGCCGAGACGCTCGCCTATCGCGAGCTCGGCGACGTCGTGCTCTTCGACGTGGTCGAGGGCATGCCCCAGGGCAAGGCGCTCGACCTCGCGGAGGGCGCGCCGCTGGCCGGCTCCGACGCCAAGATCTCGGGCGCCAACGACTACGCGGCGATCGCCGGCTCGGACCTCGTGATCATCACGGCCGGCCTCGCGCGCAAGCCCGGCATGTCGCGCGACGACCTGCTCAAGACCAACCTCGCGATCATGAAGAGCGTCGCCGAGGGCGTGAAGCAGCACGCGCCGAAGGCGTTCGTGATCGTCGTCTCGAATCCGCTGGATGCGATGGTCTACGCCTTCAAGAAGATCTCGGGCTTCCCGAAGAACCGCGTGGTCGGGATGGCCGGCGTGCTCGACTCCGCCCGCTTCCGCGCCTTCGTCGCCTGGGAGCTCGGCGTCTCGGTCGAGGACGTGACCGCGCTGGTGCTGGGCGGGCACGGCGACTCGATGGTGCCGATCATCCAGAGCTGCACGGTGGCGGGCATTCCCGTGACCAAGCTGATCCCGAAGGATCGCCTCACGGCCATCGTCGAGCGCACCAAGGCCGCCGGCGGCGAGGTCGTGGCGCTGCTCAAGACCGGCTCGGCCTTCGTCTCGCCGGCGCTCTCGGCGGTCGAGATGGCGGAGGCCATCCTCAAGGACAAGAAGCGCGTGCTGGCCTGCGCCTGCTTCCTCGAGGGCGAGTACGGCGTGTCGGGCCTCTACATCGGCGTGCCCTGCGTGCTGGGCGCCGGCGGCGTCGAGCGCGTGCTCGAGGTCGACCTGAACCCCGAGGAGCGCAAGCTCTTCGACGCCTCCGTCGAAGCGGTCCGCAGCCTGGTGACCCAGATCGCTGTATGAACGTCCACGAGTACCAGGCGAAGGAGCTGCTGCGCGGCTTCGGCGTGGCGGTGCCGGCGGGAGGTCTCGCGACCACGCCGGCCGAGGCCGAGGAGGTCGCGCGCTCGCTGCGCGCCGACGTGCTGGTCGTGAAGTCGCAGGTGCACGCGGGCGGCCGCGGGAAGGCCGGCGGCATCAAGCTCGCGAAGTCGCCGGCGGAAGCCAAACGCGTGGCGAGCGAGATCCTCGGCATGACGCTGCGCTCCCCGCAGACGGGGCCCGAGGGCAAGCTGGTGCGCAAGGTCTGGGTGGAGGCCGGCTCCGAGGTCGAGCGCGAGCTCTACCTCGCGATCGTGCTCGACCGCGATCGCGAGCAGCTCTCCGTGATCGCGTCCACCGAGGGCGGCATGGAGATCGAAGAGGTCGCTGCGCACAGCCCGGAGAAGATCCTGAGCGTCGGCATCCACCCGGCGGTCGGGCTGATGCCCTACCAGGTGCGGCGGATCGGCTTCGCGCTCGGGCTCGCCGAGGCGCCCGCCAAGCAGCTCGAGGCCTTCCTGGGCGGGCTCCTACGGCTCTTCGTCGAGAAGGACGCGTCGCAGGTCGAGATCAACCCGCTCGTCGTGACGAAGGCCGGCGATCTCGTCGCGCTCGACGCCAAGCTCGGCTTCGACGACAACGCGCTGTATCGCCATCCCGACATCGCGAAGCTGCGCGATCCCGACGAGGAGGATCCGCGCGAGCGCGCGGCCAAGGAGATCGACCTCGCCTATGTAGGGCTTGACGGGAACATCGGCTGCATGGTCAACGGCGCCGGCTTGGCGATGGCGACGCTCGACATGATCCAGGTGTGCGGCGGCAAGCCGGCCAATTTTCTGGACGCCGGCGGCGGCGCGGACAAGGAGAAGGTGAAGGAAGCCTTCAAGCTGATTTTGCGCGACGAGAACGTGAAGGCCATCCTGGTGAACATCTTCGGCGGCATCGTGCGCTGCGATCTGATCGCCGAGGGTGTGGTGGCGGCCGCGCAGGAGCTCGGCATCAAGGTGCCGCTGGTGGTTCGGCTGCAGGGCACGAATGCCAGCGAGGGGCGCCAGATCCTGGCCGCTTCCGGGCTCGACATCACGCCGGCCGAGACGCTGCGCGAAGCCGGCGAAAAGGCCGTCGCGGCGGCGGCGGGGGCCTGAATGTCGATCCTGTGCGACAAGAACACGCGGCTGCTGGTGCAGGGCCTCGGGAAGATGGGGCAGTTCCACGCTCGGCTCTCGCGCGAGTACGGCACGCAGGTGGTGGGCGGCGTGGCGCCCGGCAAGGGCGGCACCCGCATCGACGATACGCCCGTGTTCGACACCGTGCGCGATGCCGTGAAGGAGACCGGGGCCAACGCGTCGGTGATCTTCGTACCGCCGCCCGGTGCGGCCGACGCGATCCTGGAAGCAGCCGACGCCGGCATCGCGCTCACGGCCTGCATTACCGAGGGAATCCCGGTGCTCGACATGCTGCGCGCCAAGGCCGCGCTGCGCGGCTCGGCAATGCGCCTGATCGGGCCGAACTGCCCGGGCGTCGTGACGCCAAACCAGTGTCGCATCGGCATCATGCCGGCGCAGATCACGCGCCCGGGCCCGGTGGGGGTGGTGTCGCGCTCGGGCACGCTCACCTACGAGGCGGTCGACCAGCTCACGCGCCTCGGCATCGGGCAGTCGACCTGCGTGGGCATCGGCGGCGACCCGATCGTCGGCAGCTCGTTCGTCGACGTGCTCGCGCTCTTCGAGGCCGACCCCGCGACGAAGGCGGTGGTGATGATCGGCGAGATCGGCGGCGCCGCCGAAGAGACCGCGGCCGAGTTCGTGCGCTCGCACATGAAGAAGCCCGTCGTCGCCTTCATCGCCGGAAGCAACGCCCCGCCGGGCAAGCGCATGGGGCACGCCGGCGCGATCATCGCCGGCGGCAAGGGACGCGCGAGCGACAAGATCGCGGCCCTCGAGGCGGCCGGCGTGGCCGTCGCGCGTTCGCCGGCGGAGATCGGCGCGACGCTGGCCCGGCACGTCCCGGGGCTAGCCGGGCGCTGAAGCGCGGCTTCGGGGGTCGCCTACGGTTTCCGCTGCGCGCGTCGTGCCTGCGGCGAGCCCGGAACCTCCGCAGGATCGATGAGCCCCCGCCGTCGCCAGCCGACGCTGAGCAGCCAGCTGCGAGGCGCTGCGACGGCTGGCGGATCATGGGACGCAGGCGCGCCCGTGCGCCAACCCGCGAACCACCGCCCCGATGAAGCCGGATCGAACCTCGCGCGGCGATAGCCTTGAGCCCGCAAGCCAGATCAAACGCGCTCGCCGCCTCGACGATCATGTGGACGTGAACGTTCTGGACCGAGTAATCAACGAGCCGGAATCTCCCGCGCACGCAAGCCTCCCGCCAGCTTCTCTCGAGCTCGGCAACGAGCTTCGCAGTCCGGAGCGGAAGCACGTCCTTCTCCACCTTCAGCGTGACGTGACATGGATGACGCGATGCCAGCCGCGCCCTTCGTCGATGCGGATCGCGACGTGACGGCCCCGGCTTCCGCCCTGAACCAGCACGCGCGCCGCCCCACCCTGGGAAGCCGGCGCGGAGATGGTGGGTCTCTCGGATGTCACTCTGCAGCGCGGCAGAACGGGGTCTTCGAGGCACTGTGCGGCTGACTCCATTTCGAGTTCTTCGTCTCCCAGCCAGTGGTCGATTCGAGTCGCCACAACGGTCTCGCTGGATCGAAGCATCGGGGAGGCAACTCTTGGCGGCGGAGCCCTGCCACTCGGCTGAGAGGCCAACGCGTCGAGCGCTGGGGAGCGCCCCTGCGGCAGAGTCGGGCCGCCGTCCTGAGGCGGGTTGGAGGGCCTGGCGGCGCGCCTCCCGCAGCGTTGGGCCGCTGCTTGGTCAGAGTGTCAAGGCGAGACTCGGTCCTCCGGCACGAATACACCTGACTGGAGCGCCATTCCGCTTCGCGTGTGGATGAGCAGGTAGCCGTCCACGTCCTCCACCTTACCTACGTGACGAACGTCGAAAGACCCGCGCAGTTCAACTACCCACACCGCGGATTGGTCGTCCGGCGGTGTGATCCGACGGTCAACCTCGTGCAGATCGGCCGTCTGGCAGCCCACGATTCGCGTGATGGTCGGTGGAAGGCCGACCACCCGAAGGTTCGCACTTTCACCCTCGACGTCGAGCGCTCTGGTAAGGGTCCCGATGGCAACTCTCTCGACGTCTTCGAAGCTCAGGTCCGAGGTGAAGCCCCGGTGAATCTCAATCGGATACGGCCTCTCGGGAACGACAGGAGCTGCCGGGGCCGCCGGAGCCACCGCGCTGTTCGAAGCGACAAAGAGAAGAGACGCGATAGCCAGGACAGCCAACGTCAATCGAAATCGCATCATGGCTTCAATCTACCAGTCAGTTGCAAGACGGGTTCGTCTGCTTGTCGTGAAGCCAGCCGATGACCTTGTTCGCTGAGGTCGGGATGCGCATTCGTGGGTCGAAGTTCGCGTTCCCCGCGTGCGTCGTCGGTCCCGTCGGTGTGTCCACGGTCCGGGCCTGGGAGAAAGCGATCAGCGGAAATCTCACCGGGCAGCACTATCGGCTGCTGGGCGCCGCTCGTACGGCGCACCTCCGGCTGATCGAAGAATGCATGGACGCCCTACCTGACCCTAGCTAGCGCGCTTCAGTCCGCCTCGAGCGCTTCCGATTCCACGGTCCAGGTATCGCCGGAGTGGAGCAGGGCGCGCAGGTCGCCCGTGCCGCGGCGCGCGACGGCATCGCGCACCTGTCCCTCCAGCAGCGCGTCGTAGGTCGAGCTCTCGACGGCGCGGAACACGCCGATCGGAAGCGGGAAGTCGGGGCGCTGCAGTGTCGCCAGGGCGAACGCATAGGCGGCCGACTGGTGGCGCTCGTTGTGCACGGCGACCCCCACCGCCACGGGATCCACGCCCTCGGGAAGCGCCACGATCGAGGGCAGGCCGTCCATGATCCGGATGCCCCTGCGCGCTCCTTTTTCGCCATAGACCAGGGGCTGGCCGTCGGCGAGCGTGAGCGCGGCGGTCGCGCGGGTCTTGCGGTCCTCGACCTCGAGCCACTCGTCGTCGTTGTAGACCGGGCAGTTCTGCAGGATCTCGACGAAGGCGGTCCCGCGGTGCGCATGCGCGCGCCGCAGCATTTCCTGGAGGTGCGGGGCATCGACGTCGATGGTCCGCGCCACGAAGCTGGCGCCGGCGCCCAGCGCGAAGGCGATCGGGTCGATCGGGTGATCGATCGCGCCGTCGGGCGTCGACTTCGTCTTCATGCCCATGCGCGAGGTCGGCGAGTACTGGCCCTTGGTGAGCCCGTAGACCCGGTTGTTGAAGAGCAGGATCTGGAGATCGAGGTTGCGCCGGATCGCGTGCAGCAGATGGTTGCCGCCGATCGAGAGCCCGTCGCCATCG
>Ga0210377_10003149_pt1 | contig 14206 bp, 10 predicted proteins | sample PLM4_65_b1redo_FD_155480 | JGI IMG/M metagenome (GOLD analysis project Ga0210377, IMG submission 155480) | Groundwater sediment microbial communities from an aquifer in East River, Colorado, USA - PLM4_65_b1 redo | ecosystem: Environmental > Terrestrial > Soil > Riparian zone | place: USA: East...
CTTGAACGGCTGGCTCTCCAGTCACACGTACTGGGAGCAGAGCGAGATGAACGGAGTCGATCGGGGCGCGTCGATCGACCTCGACCGGAAGCTGACTCCGCGCTTCTCGATCTTCGGCAACGGCAGTCTGCAGTACTTCGCGAAGATCAACGAGATCCGCGCGGGCGACACGGTCACCCAGAACGCGTCCGGGCAACCCGTCGTGACGCCCGGCCAGATCGTCGAAGGCAACGCGCCCGACGTGAACATCGAGCAGGGCGTCGGGGGGTTCCGCTTCGCGCTGACGCCGCTCACGGAGCTCGAGCTCTCCGGTGGGCCCTATTCGGTCAGCTACGGCGAGAGCCCGGCGAGCAACGAGGAGATCCGCGATCGGGACGGGTGGTTCGCGGGTCTGTCGCTCGACCACCAGCTCACCGCGCTCGACAAGCTCTCGTTCAACCTCAGCACTTCGAACAACGATCAGGACGACATCGTGTCCGGGACGACGCTAGTCGTTTCCGGGAGCGAGTTGGTCGCCAATCCCACGACCTTCCCACTCGAGGTCGCCGAGATCGACACGGGGAAGTCCCGGAGCGAGCAGCAGAGCGTCACCGTGGGCTGGCAGCGCTTGTGGAGCCCGGTGTGGAGAACCAACCTCGCCGTCGGCGTTCGCCGTCTCCATACCGAAGTGACTGGAGCCACCAGGGGCGCGACGCAGGTCATTGTCCCGCCCGTCTGCATACCCCTGCCTCCTGGTCCGCCCCTATGCTTTCCTGGCGACACGCCGGAGGAGTCCACGGCGTTCACGCAAAACGACTTCGACGATACCGGGCCGGGTATCGTCGGCGAGCTCCAGGTCACGCGGACTTTCGCCCGCAGCGCGCTCAGCTTTGGCTACTCGCGCGAGACGCGTTCAACCAGCAGCGCCGTGACGTCGGACGTCAACGTCGACACCTTCAGCTTCCAGTACTCCCATCAGCTCGCGGAACGCGTCAGGCTCGGGCTCTTTGGCAACTACGAGCTGTACGGGACCGCCAACGACAACCCGAGCTTGGTCGGCGCCGAGTACGTCGAGGGGTCCCTGGATCCGCTCGACCCCGACAGCACGCCTCTCTACACCTGCCCGTCCGGCAAGCTCATCGAGACGGGCTCCGGGCGCACCAGAATCGGGCAGTGCGAGACCAGCCAGAGCAACGCCCTGCACAGCCAGCTGCTCGTGCTCTCGGCGCGGCTCGACTGGCAGCTCCGCAAGCGCTTGGGCACCTTCGCCGTCTTCCGCTACTACGACCGGTCAGGCGATGAAGAGCTCTTCGGGAACGACTACGACAAGTTCAACTTCGGCGTCGGCTTCCGGTACAACTACGATCTCGACCTTTAGTCCCCGGACGCGTCCCTGCAGCGCCCGGTCGTGACGATCGGGGGCAGCGAATGGCGAACGCGCGAACCGCGCTGATCACCGGCATCACCGGGCAGGACGGCTCCTATCTGGCGGAGCTGCTGCTCGCGAAGCGCTACCGCGTGGTCGGGATGGTGCGGCGCGCGAGCACCGAGAACTTCGAGCGCATCGCGCACCTGGTGGATCAGCTCGAGCTGCGTCAGGCGGACCTGCTCGACCAGCTCTCGCTCGTGAACCTGGTGCAGGACGTGCGCCCGGACGAGGTCTACAACCTCGCGGCGCAATCGTTCGTGCCCACGAGCTTCAGCCAGCCGCTGCTCACCGCGGAGTTCACCGCGCTCGGCGTCACGCGCGTGCTCGAGGCGATCCGGCTGGTGGATCCGAAGATCCGCTTCTACCAGGCGAGCTCGAGCGAGATGTTCGGCCGCGTGCGCGCGACGCCGCAGAACGAGCTCACGCCGTTCTATCCGCGCAGTCCGTACGGCGTGGCGAAGCTCTACGCGCACTGGATCACGGTGAACTACCGCGAGAGCTACGGGATGTTCGCGTGCTCCGGGATCCTGTTCAATCACGAGTCTCCGCGCCGCGGGCGCGAGTTCGTGACCAGGAAGATCGCGGAGGGCGCGGCGCGCATCGCGCTCGGCCAGGCGAGTCACCTCGAGCTCGGCAACGTCGACTCGATGCGCGATTGGGGCTATGCGCCGGAGTACGTCGACGCGATGTGGCGCATGCTCCAGCAGGACCAGCCGGACGATTTCGTCGTCGGCACGGGACGCCACCACACGCCGCGCGAGTTCTGCGAGCTGGCGTTCAGCCGCGTGGGCTTGGACTACCGTGCGCACGTGCGCACCGATCCGAAGCTGCTGCGGCCGGCCGAGGTCGACACGCTTCTCGCCGATCCGACGAAGGCGCGCGAGAAGCTCGGCTGGGAGCCCCGCACGACCTTCCGCGAGCTGGTCGAGCTGATGGTCGACGCGGAGCTGGAGCGCGGGCGGAAGAGCGCGCCGGCCGCGCGGAACTAGCTGCTTGCGGGTCCTCGTCACGGGGGGTGCAGGGGCGATCGGCTCGCACGTCGTCGAGCGGCTGCTCGCGCGCGGCGACGAGGTCGCGGTGCTCGATTCCTTCCACGACTTCTATCCGCGCGCGCGCAAGGAGCGGAACCTCCTGGCGGCGCGCGCGCACCCGGGCTTCGCCGGCGTCTTCGAGGGCGACATCCGCGACGGCGAGTTCGTCGAGAAGACCTTCACGCAGCTCGCGCCGCAAGGCTGCGTACACCTGGCGGCACGCGCGGGCGTCGCGCCGAGCCTCGGCGACCCGGTCGGCTACGCCGACGTCAACCTGCTCGGCACCGCGATCGTATTGAACGCGGCGGCGCGGGCGAGCGTCGAACGGCTCGTGTTCGCATCCTCGTCCAGCGTCTACGGCGAGCGCCCGCGCGGCGCCTTCAGCGAGGACATGCACGCGGACCGGCCGCTCTCGCCGTACGGCGCGACCAAGCGCGGCGGCGAGCTGCTCTGCCACGCGGCGCACGTTTCGAGTGGCCTCCCGATCACCTGCCTGCGCTTCTTCACCGTCTACGGTCCGCGCCAACGACCCGACCTGTCGATCCACAAGTTCGCGCGCCTGATCCTCGCCGGAAGGCCGATCCCGCTCTTCGGTGACGGCAGCGTGGAGCGCGACTGGACGTTCGTCGCCGACACCGTCGACGGGGTCGTGCGCGCGCTCGACCGCGCGAGCGGATACCACATCTACAATCTCGGCCGCGGGAAGCCCGTGACGATGAACGAGACGATCGCGGCGCTCGAACGCGCGTGCGGCAGGAGCGCCGAGCGCCAGACCTTGCCGTCGCAGCCCGGCGACATGCCGCGCACCTGGGCGTCGATCGACCGGGCGCGCGCGGAGCTCGGCTACGATCCGAAGGTCGAGCTCGACGAGGGGCTCGCCGCGTTCGTCGCCTGGCTGCGCGCGGAGGACGAGTGCGCGTCCTCGTGACCGGCGGCGCGGGCTTCATCGGCTCGCACCTCGTGCGCGCGTGCCTCGATGCGGGCGAGAGCGTGCGCGTGCTCGACGACTTCTCGTCGGGCAAGCGCGCGAACCTCGCGGCGCTGGCGCGCGACGTCGAGCTGGTCGAGGCGAGCATCGTCGATCTCGCCGCGCTCGAACGCGCCGCGCGAGGCTGCGAGGTCGTCTACCACCAGGCCGCGATCGCGTCGGTGCCGCGCTCCGTCGAGGACCCGGCGGGCACGCACGCGGTGAACGCGACCGGGACGTTGAACGCGCTCGAGGCGGCGCGCCGCGCGGGCGCCCGCCGCTTCGTCCACGCGAGCTCGACGGCGGTGTACGGGGATGACGAGCAGCTGCCGAAACGCGAGGAGATGCCCACCTGTCCGCGCTCGCCCTACGCATTGCAGAAGCTCACGGGCGAGCTCTACTGCGAGCAGTACGCGCGCCTCTACGGACTCGAGACGGTGGCGCTGCGTTACTTCAACGTCTTCGGTCCGCGCCAGGATCCGAAGTCGATGTACGCGGGCGTCATTCCGCTCTTCGTCGCCGCGCTGCAGGCGGGCGCGCGGCCGCGGATCTTCGGCGACGGCGAGCAGTCGCGCGACTTCATCTACGTGAAGGACGTCGTCGCCGCGAACCGCGCTGCCGCGCGCGCGCCGTCGTCGGTGGCGGGAAAGGCGATCAACGTCGGCCGCGGCGAGCGCACGAGCCTGCTCGAGCTGCTGGCGCTGATCGCGGCCGCGCTCGGCGTCCCCACGCCCGAGCCGGTCTTCGAGCCCGAACGGCCCGGCGACGTTCGCCACAGTCAGGCCGACGTCACGCGCGCGGCGAGCTGGCTCGGCTTCCGCGCGGAGGTCCCGCTCGACCAGGCGCTGCGCGAGACCGTGCGCTGGTACGTCGAGGAGGCCGCGTGATGAAGATCGTTCCGCTGCGCGCGGTCGTGGCGCTGCTGTACATGGGGGCCGTGCTCACCCTGACGGCGCTGCCGGGCCGCGAGGTCGCGCGCTGGGGCTTCCGCGGCATGGTGCTCGACATGGCGCACATTCCCCTGTTCACGGGACTCACTTTGGTTACGCTGTGGGCGCTCGTGGGTCCACGCGCACAGCGCCTCGCATTGGTCGCGACGTCGATCATCGTGTTCGCGGCGGCGGACGAGGCGATGCAGCACTGGGTGCCGGGTCGAGTCGCATCGCTCGCGGACTTCGCGCGCGACGCGCTGGGGATCGCGATCGGGATCGCGCTCGCGGAGGGCATGCGGCCGCTCTCCGTCGCTTGGAAGGGGGAGTCGGAGCAATGAACATCTCGGTGATCGGCACCGGCTACGTCGGTCTCGTGACGGGCGCGTGCTTCGCGGAGTTCGGCATCAACGTCACCTGCGTCGACAAGGACGCGGCGAAGGTCGCTCGCCTCGAGAGCGGAGAGGTGCCGATCTTCGAGCCGGGCCTCGAGGAGATCGTGCGGCGCAACGTACAGGCCGGCCGGCTGCACTTCACGACCGACGCGCGCCGGGCGGTGCAGCAGTCACTCGTGATCTTCATCGCGGTGCCGACGCCGCCGCAGGAGGACGGGAGCACCGACCTCTCCTACGTCGACGAGGTCGCGAACACGATCGGCGCCCATCTCGACGGCTACAAGGTGGTGGTCACGAAGAGCACGGTGCCGGTGAAGACGGCCGAGCGCGTGCAGCGCACGATCGCTGCGGCCGCCGCGACGGCGGGCAAGCAGGGCATCCGCTGCTCGGTCGCTTCGAACCCCGAGTTCCTGCGCGAGGGCAGCGCCGTCGAGGACTTCATGCGTCCCGACCGCGTCGTGATCGGCGCGGACGATGCCGAGGCGGTCGCGATCCTGAAGGACCTGTACAAGCCGTTGAACCTGATCGAAGTGCCGTTCGTGATCACGAACGTCGCGACCGCGGAGCTCATCAAGTACGCGAGCAACGCGTTCCTGGCCACGAAGATCAGCTTCATCAACGAGATCTCGGCGCTCTGCGAGGCGGTCGGCGCGGACGTCCACCACGTCTCGCGCGCGATGGGTCTCGACGGCCGCATCGGGCGCAAGTTCCTGCACCCCGGGCCCGGCTACGGCGGATCGTGCTTCCCGAAGGACACGCTCTCGCTGGTCCAATTCAGCCGCGAGTTCGGCGTCGAGCAGCGCATCGTCTCGGCGACCGTGGAGGCCAACGACGCGCAGCGCGCGCGCATGGTCACGAAGGTCGAGAAGATGGTGGGCGCGCTCGCGGACAAGACGCTGGGGGTGCTCGGCCTCTCCTTCAAGCCGAACACCGACGACGTGCGCGAGTCGCCGGCGATCTGGCTGATCCACGAGTTCCAGCGGCGCGGCGCTCGCGTGCGCTGCTACGACCCGGAGGCGATGAAGACCGCGGCGCGCGAGCTCTCGGGCGTCGAGTTCTGCGAGGACGCCTACGACACCGCCAAGGGCAGCGACGCGCTGCTCTTCGTCACCGAGTGGAACGAGTTCCGCAAGCTCGATCTGGCGCGGCTGAAGGAGATCCTGCGCCAGCCGGTGATCGTGGACATGCGCAACATCTGCGATCCGGACGAGATGCGCCGGATGGGCTTCCGCTACACCGGAGTGGGGCGATAGCCGCGAAGCCCGAGATCCTGCCCGTCGTGCTCGCGGGCGGCGCGGGCACGCGCTTCTGGCCGGCGAGCCGGCGCGAGCGGCCGAAGCCCTTCGTCCCGCTGGTCGGCGAGCGAACGCTCCTGGGCGACACTTTGCTGCGTCTGCAGCGGCTGGCGCCCGCGTCTCGCACGACCGTCGTGTCGGCGCAGGTGCTCGCGCGCGCGACCCGTTCCGCGCTGCGCGGCAGCAAGGGCACGCGGCTCCTGCTCGAGCCGGTCGCGCGCAATACCGCGGCCGCGATCGCCTGGGCCGCCGCCGACGCGATCGGCCGCGGCCGCGACGGCGTGATCGGCGTCTTCCCGGCCGACCACCACATCCCGCGGCCCGCCGCGTTCGCGGCCTGCGTCGCCCGTGCCGCGCGCGCGGCCGCCGACGGCGAGCGCCTGGTGCTGCTCGGCATCGAGCCGACGCGGCCCGACACCGGCTACGGCTATCTCCGTCTCGGTCGCGCCGCCGGGCGGGATGCGATCCCCGTCGCGCGTTTCGTGGAGAAGCCGGATCTGGCGCGCGCGCGCCGCTTCCTCGCGAGCGGGCGCCATCTGTGGAACGCCGGAATGCTGCTCGCGCGCCCCGAGCGGATCCTCGCGGAGACCCGCGCGCACGCGCCCGAGATCTGGGGCGCGCTCGGCTCGACACTGGAACGGATCGCCGAGGGACGGACCGTCTCGCGCGCGGCGCTCGCCCGCGCGTATGCGCGCGTCCGCCCGCTCTCCTTCGACTACGCGGTGCTCGAGCGCAGCCGGCGGGTCTTCGCCGTGCGCGGCAGCTTCGCCTGGTCGGACCTGGGCAGCTGGGACGCGCTCGGCGATCAGCTGCCGGCGCAAGACGGCAACCGTGTACACTGCGCCGCACCACCGGTGCTTCTCGATTCGGAACGCAATGTCGTGTGGAGCTCGACCGATAAGCCGGTGGTACTGCTCGGCGTGCGGGATCTGCTTGTGATCCAGACCACCGACGCACTGATGGTCTGCGCTATTGATCGGGCGCAGGACGTGCGAAAGGTCGTCGATGAACTCAAACGCCGGGGCCGTGAAGATCTTCTCTAGGAACGCCGTCAATGCTGACGGACCGAGGAAGACGAGCATGAAGGACCGCAACGAGGCGCTGCGGGCGATCCCGCTGTTCCGGAATCTCGACGAGAAGGACCTCGCGGAAGTCGCGGGCCTGCTCATCGATCGCAAATTCCCACGCGACGCCGTGATCTTCGAGGATGGGTCGCTCGGCGACTACATGTACCTGATCCAGGAAGGACAGGTGAAGATCACGAAGATGTCCGAAGACGGGCGCGAGAAGATCCTCGAGATCCTCGGCCCGGGCGACTTCACGGGCGAAATGGCGCTGCTCGACCGAGAGCCGCGCTCAGCGTCGGTGAAGACCACCACCGCCTGCGTGCTCCTGGCGCTCTCCCGCCAGGATTTCCTCGGTCTGCTCAAGCAGAACCACGAGCTGACCCTCGAGCTCATCCGTGAGCTCGCGCGCCGCCTGCGCGAGGCCGACGAGCAGATCCGCGGCCTCTCCTTCGAGCGCGTCGAGAGCCGAGCCCGCCGACTGCTTGCACGGCTCGCGAAGGAGAAGCTCGCGACCCGGACCGATCGGATGGCAACCGCTCCGATCACGCATCAGCAGCTCGCCGATCTCGTGGGCACCAGCCGCGAGACCATCACGCGCGTCGTGAAGGAGCTGAAGGACGAGGGTTGGCTCGAGCAGGAAGGCAAGCGCTACCTCGTGCCCACGGCCGACACGGACGGGGGCGAGCGGGCCTGAAACCCATCGCCTCCGTGTGCTAGCTCTTCGGGTCGATGTTTCCGTCCAGGAGGTCCCCGAAGATGCGAGTCGCGATCCTCTGCGCCCTGCTGCTGGCCGCGGCCGCGGGCTGCACGTCCCAGGAGGCTCGCGTCGCGGAGCAGCGCAAGGCCGCGGACGAGTACTTCGAGAAGAAGGAATGGAGCGAGGCGAAGATCGCCTACATGAACCTGCTCCAGCTCGCGCCGACCGACGGGGAAGCGCACTACAAGATGGCCGAGACCCTCTGGGCCATGCAGGAGTACGGCGAGGCGCTCTGGCAGTACAAGGAGGCCGCGCGGCTCGCGCCTGACAACGTCGAATGGCGCATGAAGCTCGCGCAGGTCCTCTTCGCGGCGCGCGACTACGACGCCTCGCTCGAGAACGTGTCGGCGGTGCTCGAGAAGGACCCGAAGAACGTCGACGCGCTGCTGCTCCGCGGCGGCTTGAAGTCGGTGAAGGGCGACATCGACGGGCTGCTCGAGGACGTCGACGCCGCCCTCGCGCTCGATCCGCAGCACCAGGCATCGCTCGCGCTTCGCGCGCAGGCCCTGGGCCGCAAGGGCGACATCGCAGGTGCCGAGGAGGCGCTGCGCAAGCTCGTCGCCGCGAAGCCATCGTCGGCGAACCACCTGTCGCTCGCGCGCTTCCTCGCGGTGGTCGGGAAGAACGAGGAAGCCCTCTCCGAGCTGAACGCCGCGATCGCAGGGGCGGAGACACCGGAAGAGAAGACGCAGTCGCGCCTGTTCCTGACGAACTTCTACATGAACCAGGGACAGAACGACAAAGCCGAGGAAGTCCTGCTGCAAGCGCGCAGCGAGGCACCCGGCGACTCGAACGTCCTGTTGACGCTCGCCCGCTTCTACTACGCCACCAAGCAAGGCGCGAAGGCGGAGCAGATGCTCGAGGAGAGCGTGGCCGCGCAGCCGACCGTCGCGGAGCCGTTGCTCGTGCTCGCCGACTACCACCGGCGCGCGGGCGACATCGACAAGGCGCTCGCCGACGTCGACCGCGCGATCGCGATCGCACCGAAGGACGAAGCCGCGCGCCTGCGCCGCGCCGAGCTGATGGTCGACAAGCAGGGAGAGGACGCGACGCCGACGCCGGAGTCCTGGGCGATCGTGCAGGAGGTCCTGAAGGAGAACCCCAAGAGCCTCCTCGGCCTCTTCACCGAAGGGAAGTTCTACCTGCTCGACAAGAAGTACGCGGAAGCGGCCACGAGCCTCCGGCGCGTGATCGACGAGCAGCCGAACGCCGCCGCGCACGTCTTGCTCGGCACGGCGTACCTCGCGCAGAAGCAGACGGACCTCGCGCGGAACGAGTTCCTGCAGGCGCTCCAGGTCGACGCGCAGTACTCACCGGCGCGGAGCCAACTCTCCGCGCTGTATCTCGCATCCGGCGAGGACGAGAGCGCGGCGCGCGAGGCGAAGGCGGTCATCGATCAGAACCCGGGCGATCTGCGCGTCCGCTTGATCCTGGTCGAGGCGCTGACGCGGCTGAAGCGGATCAACGAAGCGCGCGAGACCTTGCGTCCGATCGAGATCACGGACTCGATGCAGCCGGTCATGAGGCTGAAGATCGCGCAGCTCTATCGGCGCACGCGCGACACGAAGGCGGCCCTGGCGATCCTCGAGAAGCTGCACGAGCAGAATCCGAACGACGTGCCGGTGATGGCCGAGATCCTCCAGACGGACCTGGACCAGCGGCAGCCGGAGACCGCCCTGGCCAGGGTCGACAAGTGGATCTCGGAGCAGCCCGAGAACGGGGCGCTCTACGAGATGCGCGCGAAGGTGCGGCTCTCCGCCCCGGGCGGGGATACACCCGAGGCGATCGAGCTCTCCGAAGCGGACCTGAAGCGCGCGATCGAGAAGGACCCGAACCGCGTCGAGCCGCTGATGACGTTGGCGAAGCTCTACCGGACGCTCTGGCAGCGCGAGGGCAAGCACCTCGACGACTCGATCGCGACCTACAAGAAGGCCCGCGAGCTCCAGCCGGACAACGCCGAGATCTCCCTTCAGCTCGCGGCGCTCTGCGAGAGCGCAGGTCGCAAGGACGAGGCCAAGGAGAACTACGAGACGGTCCTCCGTCTCGATCAGGACCAGCCCGGCGCGAAGAACAACCTGGCCTGGTTGCTCGCCGATCGGGACGAAGTCAGCCCGGCGGATCTGGACCGCGCGCTCCAGCTCGCCCAGGACGCGAAGAACGCGATGCCGAACGATCCGAGCGTCGCCGACACGCTGGGCTGGATCATGTACAAGAAGGGGATCCCCTCGGCGGCGATCGCGCTGTTCCGCGAGTCGATCGACGGCTACCCGGAGGGCCATCCGCTGCGGGGGACCGTGCGCTACCACCTGGCGTCGGCCTACGAGAAGAACGGCGAGCGGGATCGCGCCGTGCAGGAGCTCAAGCGCGCGCTGGACGAGGTCTCGACGTTCGCCGAGCGCGACGCCGCGGAGAAGCTGCTGAAGGAGCTGCAGGCCAGCTAGGCGCCGAGCCCGCCTCTCTCAAGGGGTGCGTTAGGCCTGCCGATGCGCGTCGAGGAAGGGGGAACCCATGTCCTCGCTGCGCCCGTTGACTCTTGCCGTCCTGCTCGTCCTGCCCGGCCTCTGCTTCGCGCAGAGCCAGGGCACCGGCGTGACAGCCGACGGCAAGAAGGGACAGATCTACAAGGTCCAGAAGGGGGACACCCTCTGGGCGATCTCTCAGAATTACCTCGGAACGCCGTGGATCTGGCCGTCGGTGTGGAAGGAGAACGAGGCGGAGATCGCCAACCCGCATCGCATCTTCCCCGGCGAGCTGATCTGGATCTCCGAGGGCATGATGCGGAAGCTCACGCCGGAAGAGGCTGCGCGCCTCGCCGCTGCGGGCCAGGCCGAGGCGCCCGCGGCCCCCGCGCCCGAGGCGCCCGCGACGGCGACCCGCAAGATCGCGGAGCCCGCCGAGGAGGCCGATCCCTTCGCGTCGCTCGACGCCACGGAGGTCACCGGCGACCTGCAGCTCGCCATCCCGAACCTCCAGGGTGTCAGCTTCATCACGGACGAGGATCTGAAGGCGAGCGGCGCGGTCATGGGCAACCACGAGGAGAACTACTGGACGGTCGAGGGCCAGCGCACGATCGTGAGCATCGGGGAAGGTCAGGGCCACGTCGGCGACGCGTTCACCGTCTTCCGCGTGCGCAGCGAGCTGCGCCATCCCGACACCAACGAGCTGCTCGGCTACTTCGTGCAGGTGCTCGGGAAGGCCGAGATCACGCAGCTCCTGCCCGAGACGTCCTGGGCGCGCATCACGGATTCCTGGTCGGAGATCCAGCCCGGCGACCGCCTGATCCCGTTCGTCGAGGAGCCGGCCGCGATCACCGAGGTGCACGCCGGACAGTCGGTGAAGGGCGAGATCGTCGCGCTCGAGCCGTACCGCCTGCGCGGCGGCGACCGCGACTTCGTGATCCTGGACCAGGGCACGAAGAGCGGCGTCGTGCCGGGCCGCCGGCTGGTCGCGTATCGCGCTGGCCGAGAGGTTCGCGATCCGCTGACCTCGGAGAAGCTGATGGTGCCGGACGACGTCATCGGCGAGCTCTTCGTGGTGAAGGCGAGCGAGAAGACCTCGCTCGCGCTCGTCACGCGCGCCGACCGCGACCTGCTGATCGGAGACAGCTTCCGCAACGGGCGGTAGCGTCCCGAGCCCGCGCCGATTCAGGTACGCTGCGCCCGTGAATCTGCGAGCGCTGCTCTTCGTGCCGGGTGACAGCGAGCGCAAGCTCGCCAAGGGCGAGGGAATCGGCGCCGACGCGCTGATCCTCGACCTCGAGGATGCCGTCGCGGCCGAGCGCCGCCCGCAGGCGCGCGGACTCGTGCGCGAGTACCTGTCGGCGCGGCGCGCTGCGCGCCGGCCGGAACTCTGGGTGCGCGTGAATCCGCTCGACACGCCCGACGCGCTCGCGGACCTGGCGGCCGTCGTCGCGGGCGCACCGGACGGGATCGTCGTTCCGAAGACCGACTCCGCCGACGACGTCGTCCGGCTCGACCACTATCTCGCGGCCCTCGAGGCGCGCGAGGGCATTCCGATCGGCAGCACGCGCATCCTCCCGGTCGCGACCGAAACCGCGCGCGCTCTCTTCCACCTCGACAGCTACGCCGGCGCGAGCGCGCGCCTGCACGGCCTGACCTGGGGCGCGGAGGATCTGCCCGCCGCGCTCGGCGCGACTACGAACCGCGGTCCCGACGGCGAGCTCGCGTTCGTCTACCAGCTCGCGCGCGCTCTCTGCCTCGCTGCCGCCGTCTCCGCTCGCGTGCAGCCGATCGACACCGTGTACCCGGATTTTCGCGACGGCGCCGGGCTGGAGAAGAACGCCGCGCGCGCGCGCATGGACGGCTTCACCGGCAAGATCGCGATCCATCCCGATCAGGTGGCGATCATCCAGAGCGCGTTCTCGCCGACCGCCGAGGAGATCGCGCACGCGCGCCGCGTGGTCGCCGCGTTTGCCGCGAGCCCGTCCACGGGAACGGTCGCACTCGACGGCATGATGCTCGATCGCCCGCACCTGAAGCAGGCGGAGAACGTGCTCAAGACGGCGGGCGGCTAGCTAGCGCTCGCCCGCCTCGGCGGCTTGCTCCGCGAGCTCCACCGTCGTCGCGAACAGCGCGCCTTCCGCGGGCGCGCCGCGCTCGAGCCTGCACGCCGATGCATCGACCGAGCCGGCGCCGAGCACGTCGGCGAGCACGGCGCGCAGCGCCGCGACCTCCGCGTCGCCGCCGCGAATCTCGAGCCGCGCGACCGGCCAGCGCAGGCTCTTCTTCGCGCCCGTCTTCGCGCCGCGGATCGCGGCCGACACTTCGCGCGCGGCGTCGTAGGAGCGTCCCGCGCGCTCGAGCGGGATCCCCGCGAACTCGTCTGCCGTCGGCCAGGCGCTGGTGTGGATCGAGCGCTCGCGTCCGGCGCCCGCGAAGCGCCACGACCAGACCTCCTCCGTCACGAACGGCAGCGCGGGCGCGAAGAGTCGCAGGAAGACCCGCAGCGTCAGCTGCAACGTGGCGAGCGCCGACTCGCGGCCCTCCGATTCGGCTTCGGCGTACGCGCGCACCTTCACGATCTCGAGGTAGTTGTCGCAGAAATCCCAGAACGCCTCTTCGGTCGCCTGCAGCGCGGGGGCGAACTCGAATTCGGCGAACGCGAGGGTCGCGCGCTCGACCAGCGCCGCGAGCTTGGCCGCGAAGTCGACGTCGAGCGGGTGCGTGATTCGCGAGGCCGGGTGAGACGCCGCGGTCGCGCCCGCGCGCTCGAGCTGCAGCAGCGCGAAGCGGCCGGCGTTCGCGAGCTTCGTCGCCAGCCGGCGGCCGAGCTTCATGACCTGCTCGTCGAGCGCGGTGTCGGCGCCGAGCCGCGCGCGCGCCGCCCAGTAGCGCACCGCGTCGACCGAGTGGGCGTCGAGAAGCGCGATGGGCGTCACCACGTTGCCCTTCGACTTGGACATCTTCTTGCGGTCGGGATCGAGGATCCAGCCGGAGATCGCGGCGTTCCGCCAGGGGATCTCACGTTCGTGCATCCACGCCTTCACGATCGTGTAGAACGCCCAGGTGCGGATGATCTCGTGCGCCTGTGGGCGCATGTCCATCGGGAAGAGCTTCGCGTGGCGGTCCATCTGGAGCGGCCAACCGCTCGCGATCTGCGGCGTGAGCGACGATGTCGCCCAGGTGTCCATCACGTCGGGATCGCCCGTGAAGCCACCCGCGCGATCGCGTTGCGCTTCGGTGTAGCCCGGCGGCGTGGCCGACAGCGGATCGACCGGAAGGCTCTCCGCCGCGGCGAAGATCGGGCGCGAGTGGTCGGGACTCCCGTCGGCATCGAGCGGATACCAGACCGGGAACGGCACGCCGGAGTAGCGCTGACGGCTGATGCACCAGTCCTGGTTCAAACCCTCGACCCAGTTCTCGTAGCGCGCGCGCATGTAGCCGGGCCGCCACTCGACCTTGCGGCCTTGCTCGAGCAGCGCCTGCTTGTGCACGAGCAGGCGCACGAACCACTGCCGCGTCGGCACGAACTCGAGCGGACGTGAGCCGCGCTCGTAGAACTTCACCGCGTGCGTGATCGCGCGCGGCTCGCCGACGAGCGCGCCCTCCGCGCGAAGCAGCTCGACACTGCGCGCCTGCGCCTGCTTCACGGTCTTGCCCTCGAGAGCCGCCCACGCCTCGCGCGCGCGCGCCGCATCGGCGCTCTCGAACGGGGTCTCGCCGAAGGTCACCTTGCGCATGCGGCCGTCGAGGCCGATGAGCTGGCGCAGCGGCAGCTCGCTTCCCCGCCAGAACTCGACGTCCGCCTGATCGCCGAACGTGCAGACCATGAGGATGCCGGTGCCCTTCTCGGGGTCGGCGTGCGGCGACGGCAGGATCGGCACGAGCGCGTGGAAGA
>Ga0210377_10003150_pt1 | contig 14204 bp, 11 predicted proteins | sample PLM4_65_b1redo_FD_155480 | JGI IMG/M metagenome (GOLD analysis project Ga0210377, IMG submission 155480) | Groundwater sediment microbial communities from an aquifer in East River, Colorado, USA - PLM4_65_b1 redo | ecosystem: Environmental > Terrestrial > Soil > Riparian zone | place: USA: East...
AAGCAGGTGACCGCCGCTCGCGAAGGGCTGCGCGAAGCCGGCGACAAGCGGACCGCGGGCGTGCAACGGGAACAGGCCCTGTTGGCCGTGGCTGGTGTCGTGATCTGGGCGGTAATTGCCGTGGTCCTCGTTCCGACGCCGATTCAAAAGGACACGGGAGAGTGGCGTCAGAAGCTCGCAGAGGTAGTCAGGAAACCGATCGAACCCGAGGTACACGCTCAGCTCGCGCACGTCGCGCCGGATGTGCCGGTGTCACCCGCGCCTGAACCGTCCGTCGGGCGGTTGAAACCTGAAACGCTCAAGATCGCCGCCGAAGTGTGCGCGGACCTCTCGGCGATCGTTGACATCGGCGCGCTCTCGGGCGCCTTGGCCAGGGCCTGCGAGGTGCTCGGCGCCTCGGGCCTCGTGGTGTGGGTGGCATCGAACGATGGCAGCCTGCTGTCGCCCGTCGCCGCGCACGGCTTCGATCCGAACCTGATCATGCGCATCGGCAGTATCCGGCGCGACAGCATGAACCTCACCGCGTCCGCCTTCCGCGAAGGCGCCTCACGCGTGAGCGCTGCCACCAATAAGCTTCCGTCGGCGTTGGCCGTCGCCCTTTGCGGGCCGAGCGGTCCTGTTGGCGTGCTCTCGGCCGAGTTACGCGCCGGCATCACGCCCGATGAGACCTGCCTCGCCCTCGCCACGATTTTCGCGGCACAGCTGGCGACGCTGGCCCTCCCCATGCCGCCGTCGATCGCCGCCGAACCGGCCTGGCCCCAACAGGCTCAAGCGTGACAGAGATCGGCGCCGCCGATTAGAGCCGGCCACGGCCCATCGTTGATTGGGGCACATCACGCATGAGCCTGTTCGTGATTCTCGCGGAGGACGATCCAGACATCCAGCTGGTTGCGCGCCTGTCGCTCAAGCGCGCGGGCTTCACCGTGCGGGTCGTCGGCAACGGACAAGAGGCCCTCGACGCCATCCGCGAACAGAAGCCAGACGTCGTGCTGCTCGATTGGATGATGCCCGAGCTCGACGGGCCCGAAACATGCCGGCGACTCAAGGCCGACCCCGAAACATCCTCCATCCCGGTGATCTTCCTCACCGCCAAGTCGCAGGAGGCGGAGATCCAGCGCGGGCTCAGTCTCGGCGCTTCCGGGTACGTGACCAAGCCGTTTGACGCACTCCTGCTCGGCCAGCAGGTCAAGGACATCGTCAGCCGGGAATCCTCGTGACCATCCGGGGACGCGCGTACGCCGCCCTGTGGTTGCTCAACGTCCTTGCGGCCTGCGCGATCGCGGTCGTCCTCTATTCCTACCGCGAGTCGTCTCGTCTCGAACTCGAGCAGCAGCGCCTCTCGGAAGTAATCCACGTGCACAGCACGGTGTGGCGGGCGCTGGTCGAGATGAAGGACCATCATCTCGCCTTTCAACTCACCGGCTCGGGCACGTCAAGCGATGCTCGTGAAAGCGACCAACGCACCATTCAATCGTCGCTGGTCCAGCTGGCCTCGCTGATCGGGGATTCCGAGCAGCGCGACCGCCTCATCAATGTTCGCGAAGCCGTCGACGCCTGGGCGGCGACCTGGACGTCCGGCCAGCCGGCTTTGCTGTCTGTCGCCGAACGCGAGGCGGCCATCCGTGACGCCGAGGCGCGCTTCGGCCCGATCACTCAACTGCTCGCCGCCTTCGAAACCCGCGAGCGGGAGTCCTATCGACTCGCGCAAGAGCGCACGTCGGCATATATTGCGACCGGCGCCCTGGCGATCACGGGCGTTGCCGCGTTCGGGATGTTCACCATCACGATGCTGATCGTCGGCGCCAAGCGCGGCCTGCTCGATCCGATGAAGCGCCTCACCGAATCCGCAGAGCGGATCGGCCTTGGCGACTTCTCGGCCGCGCGCCAGACCCTTCGCGGCGATGAAATCGGCGTGCTGTTCAACTCCTTTGCCTCGATGGCGCTGGCCGTCCAGACCCGCGAGCGCGAGCTGGCTTCCGCGCTCAATGAATCCCGCGAAATGGCGGCGGTGACCGCTGAAGCGAGGCGGCGCGTCGAGGCGGCGCATGCCGATCTGCTGGCCACGCTCGAGACGGTGCCGGCCGCGCTGATGATCTTCAATCCCGACGGCAGCGTTCGCCTGCGCAATCGTGCCGCCAGCGATGTCTTCGGCATCGAGCCGCAGGGCGCCGAGTTGAGGCGGAACTACTGGAGCCGTTTCAAGCGCGTCGCCAAGGACGGCTCGCTGATTCCACCAGAGCAGTGGATTTCCAACCGCGCCCTCAGGGGCGAGCAGGTTTTCAACCAGGAACTCGAGATCCATCATCCCGACGGCCGCGTGTTTCCGATCCTCGCCAGCGGCGCACCGCTCCGGAACGACCTCGGCCACGTCACCGGCGCCGTCGTCGCGTTCGCCGACATCGCGCAACTGCGCGAGGTCGATCGGCTCAAGGACGAATTCGTCTCGATCGTCAGCCACGAACTTCGCACTCCCCTGACCTCGATTCGCGGCTCGGTGCAGCTGGTGCTGGACGATCCGGCCTCGGTGCCGGACGAGGAGCACCGCCAGTTGCTGCAGATCGCGCTCAACAATTGCGAGCGCCTCGTCCGGATCATCAACGACATCCTCGACGTGGCGAAGATCGAGTCGGGCAACATCACGCTCAAGAAGCGCCCGTGCCAGGTGGCGGAGATCATCAGGCAGTCGATCCAGGTAGTCGAGGGCCCCGCGAACGCAGCCAACGTCGTGCTCGAGGTCGCCTTGGCGGCGTCGATGCCGCCGGTGTTGGTCGATCTCGATCGCATGGTCCAGGCGCTGGTTAACCTCTTGTCGAACGCGGTCAAGTTCGCGCCGCCAGGCTCAACCGTCAAGATATCGGCGCTTCACACCGCGCAGACCGTCACCATCAGCGTGGCCGACCAGGGCGAGGGCATCGCGCCCGAGAACATCGCGCGCCTGTTCCAGAAGTTCCAGCAGGTCGATAGCTCCTCGTCACGCCGCAAGGGAGGAACGGGACTTGGCCTCGCGATCACCAAGGCGCTGGTGGAGCAGCACGGCGGACGCGTCTACGTCGACAGCGAGCTGCGAAAGGGGACACGCTTTTCCTTCTCTCTGCCGGTGGCGCCGGCCGAGTCCGCCGCCGGCCTCGCACCGGTCGCGGCCAACAAGGACGGCTCGGCGAGCCTCCAGATGCGGCGCGTCTTGATCGTCGACGATGACGACGACTTCAGGGCGGTGTTGAAGAAGCAGTTGTCCACCGCCGGCTACCGTGTGCTCGACGCGCGCGACGGCGCCTCGGCCCTCCACGTGGCCCGGACCGCGCGGCCGGATGTCATCACGGTGGATCTCCTGATGCCCGGTCTTGATGGCTGGTCGTTCATCGAGCACCTGCGCAAGGAGCCGGAACTCGCCACCATCCCGGTGGTCGTGGTCTCGGGCGCCGCTGATGCGAGCGGCGGCGGGCGGCTGCCGGCGGGCATAACGGTGGTCTCCAAGAGTGCGGGACAGGAACAGCTGCTGCAGGAGGTGAGCCAGGCACTGGGCGGACGTGGCGGCGCCACGGTGCTCGTCGCCGAAGACGATGACGACTTGCGCGGCGTGATTGCGACCTCGCTGGCCCGCCGGGGACACAAGGTGCTCCAGGCCCGCGACGGTGGCGAGGCGCTGGCTGTGATCGATCGCAGCCCCGTGGACCTGATCGTGCTCGATCTGTGGATGCCAAACGTGGACGGCTTCGCCGTGCTCGAGCGCCTGCGAACCCGGGACAACACGGCCGCGATTCCCGTCATCGTGGTGTCAGGTGGCGATCGCGCGGCCAGCGAAGGACAGGCGCTGAGCCTCGGGGCCAACGTCTACCTGACCAAGCCCATCGCGGCCGCAGCGCTCACTGAAGAAGTGACGAAGCTGTTGAAGACGGCTGTGTCTGACGGTGGAGGCAAACCTTCAGGTTTGCCTGGCGCGTGACGGCTGTGTCTGACGGTGGAGGCAAGCCTTTAGGCTTGCCTGGCGTGTGGCCCGACGGTGGAGGCAAGCCTTTAGGCTTGCCTGGCGTGTGGCCCGACGGTGGAGGCAAGCCTTTAGGTTTGCCTGGCGCGCTGCGACTGGCTCAGAGATTGCTCGGAGATCTTTATGTCTCCGAACAGAACTCATCGTCATCCAACCTTCAACTACATCGGCCTGCACGAGTATTTCCTCACGATTTGCACTCACGATCGCCAGAGGGCGTTCACAGATTCAGCGTTCGCGGCAGCCGCCGTTGTGCAGTTATTTCGATCCGCAGCAGCGTTTCACTTCGAAATCATTGCGTACTGCCTGATGCCCGACCACGTCCACCTCTTGCTTCAAGGTATTCGTGAAGACAGTGATCTGACATCATTTGTGCAAAGTTGGAATACGACAATGGGCTTCAGGTGGCGACGCCTTCACTCTGGTCCACTTTGGCAAACGGGCTATTACGATCACGTCTTGCGTGCCGAAGATACTCGGCTTGGCGTGGCGAGATATGTCCTGTTGAACCCTGTCAGAGCAGGATTGGTCGAAAGGGCGGAAGACTACCCATTCAGCGGGTCGGGGCTTTATACGATCGACCAGATCTTGGAGGCGGCTGAAGACTGGAAGCGGAGCTGGTAGGAGGCGAGGACGGCCTGCGGTCTGGACCCGGGCAAACCTGAAGGTTTGCCGCCACCGCTGCGACCCGGGCAAACCTGAAGGTTTGCTACCACCGCTGCGACCCGGGCAAACCTGAAGGTTTGCTACCACCGCTGCGACCTGCGCAAACCTGAAGGCTGGCCCCACCACTCCGACCTGGGCAATTGAGGGCTTCCCCCCTCTTACCGCCAACTCCGCCCCACCTGAGAACTACGCCGGCCGCAGCATGACGGCGGGCTGAAGGCCGCGCTTCGGGGCGGTCCCGGGCAAACCTAAAGGTTTGCCCCCACCGCCACGATTCGCACCGCCACGATTCGCCCGCGCTTCGATGGTGGCCTTGACCGTGGACGCTTTCCGATCGCGCAGGATGCCGATCGCCACCTCGCCGCTCTTGCCGGCAATCTCGCTTGTCAACGCCTCCGCGTCGCGGACGATGTCGCCGTCGATCGACGTGATGACGTCGCCGGCCTTGATCCCGGCTTTCTCCGCGGCCGAGTCCTTGGCCACGCTGGAGACCAGCGCACCGCCGTCCTTCGCGCCAAAGTACTCCGCGAGTTGCGGTGAGAGCGACCGCACGCTCACGCCCAAGCGTCCGCGTGACGCCGGCACCATGTCGTCCATACGGAAATCGAACCGCCTTGGCTCAACGTCATAGCGAAAGTCGAATGCCGGCGGATTGAGGCGGAACTCCCGGAAACCCTGCATGCCGCGCTCGACGTCACGGCGAATCCGATCGCCGTCGATGTCCATGTTCCACGAAAACGTCCGCGCTTCCGGCGTGGCCTCGACGGTCTGGCGTTGGCCGTTGCGGACGATGGCGATCTTCACGCTGCGGCCGTCCGCGGTTTCCTGCACGAGGCGCGTCAACTGCCGCGCGCTTCGAACCCGCTCGCCGTCGTATTCAACGACGAGATCGCCTTCCTTGAGGCCGGCCTTCTCAGCCGCGCTTCCGGACGTGACGTCGCCGATGCGGACGCCGGTCTTGGTGTCCTCGACCATCACGCCCAGCTGGCCGCCCCGCCCATCGAGCACCATTACGTTCCGCCGCGGCTCCTGCGCTGCTGCAGCCGCGCTCAGGCCGAGCCCAGGGGTCCCGGTGGTCATCACGGTGGCCGCCAGGGCGGCGCCGAACACGATGTTTTTCGCTGTCATAAGCCTGTTTCCTCCGTCCAATCCGGTTTGACGTCTGGGCAAGCCTAAAGGCTTGCCCCCACCCCAAAGTAGAATCCTTGGATGCCAAAAGCCGGGGACCAGAAGCAGGCGATTCTTGCGCGCGCCGAGAAAGAGCGGGTGAAGTTCCTGCGCCTCCAGTTCACCGACATCCTCGGGGTGATCAAGAACGTCGAGGTCCCCGACCGCCAGTTTTCCGAGGCTCTGGACGGCCGGATCATGTTCGACGGATCGTCAATCGAGGGTTTCGTCCGCATCGAGGAATCGGACATGTACCTGCGGCCCGACTTGGCCACGTTTCAGGTCTTCCCCTGGACCGATCCCAACGGCGCGCGCGTCGGACGCCTGATCTGCGACATCGCCAACCCCGATGGCAGCCCGTTTGCCGGTTGCCCGCGAACCACGCTGAAGAAGGTGATTGGCCTCGCGGCGGAACGGGGCTTCACGATGATGGCGGGGCCCGAGATGGAGTTCTTCCTCTTTCTCCGCCGCGACGGGCGACCCACCACCGAAACGCACGACGCCGCCAGCTACTTCGATTTGGCGCCGGTCGATCTCGGCGAGGACGTCCGCCGTGAAATCGTCATCGCGCTCGAGCAGATGGGAATCAATGTCGAGGCCGCACATCACGAGGTGGCGCCCGGCCAGCACGAAATCGACTTTCACTACGATGATGTCCTGGCGACGGCGGATAACGTCAGCACCTGCCGCTTCATCGTCAAGAACGTGGCGTTGCGCAACAACCTGCACGCCACGTTCATGCCGAAGCCGATCTTCGGCGTGAATGGGTCGGGCATGCACACCCATCAATCCCTCTATACCGGCGGGGCAAATGCATTCTTTGATGCCTCGAACGAAATCCAGCTGAGTCAGACCTGTTTGCACTACGTGGGCGGATTGCTGCAGCACGCGAAGGGCTTCTGCGCCATCACGAATCCGCTCGTCAATTCGTACAAGCGCCTCGTGCCAGGTTACGAGGCCCCGACGGCGATCGCGTGGTCGGAGAAGAATCGCAGCCCGCTCGTGCGGGTGCCGGCGACACGTGGTTCCTCGACGCGCATCGAGATGCGGATGCCGGATCCATCGTGCAATCCGTACCTCGCGCTGGCCGTGATGCTGCGCGCGGGACTCGACGGCATCGATCAGAAGGTCGATCCCGGCCCGCCGGTGAACAAGAACATCTACAAGATGAGCCACCGCGAGCGCCGCCACTTGCGAATCGATGATTTGCCGGCGAACCTGAGCGAGGCGCTCGACGAATTCGAGAAGGACGCGCTCGTCAGGGAGACGCTCGGCGAACACATCTTCAATCACTTCCTCGAGGCCAAGCGGGAGGAGTGGGCCGACTACATCCGTCACGTCTCGCCGTGGGAGATGGATCGCTACCTCGGCGTGTATTGATCCTCGGACAACCGTCACCTATCGGCGGCATCTGGTGAGTTGGTGATTTCGCGGTCTCGTGATTTTCCGCCCAAAAACCACCTGCTCTCGCCGAAGCCTAGACGCAGGCGGATGGCACGCGCCTTGTAGTTAGCGTCATCGGGTCGCGGCGGATCACCGAAGGGCGTACTATCAGGCAGGCGCTGGCATCGCCGCTCTTCGGATGCAACGTTCACGCATCTTGTCGCGACCCTCTCTTTAGGGGGCTACCATGCGCAGGACACGCAACATCGTTTGGACCACCGGGCTCGCACTCATCGTGTCGTTGAGCGTGGCGTGCGCCTCGATGGGTCAGCGCTCGATCTCGCAGGTGCAATCCAACCCCGGCCGCTACATCGATCACACCGTAACGGTAGAAGGCGTCGTCACCACCTCGTGGGGGATCCCGATGGTGCCGTTCAAGATCTATCGCGTCAGCGACGGGTCGGGCGAGATGCTGGTGATTTCCGACAACAGCCGGATCCCGGGGAAGAATGCCCGCGTTCGGGTCCGGGGCGAAGTGAATGAGTTTGCGCTGATCGGCGGACGGTCGTTTGGCCTGCATATCCGCGAAAAGGGCATTAAGTACATGTAATCAAACGGTTAGGGGTTGGGTAACTGCTGCTAGGGGCTTGGGTAACTGCTGGAGGGCGAGGGCTTTAGCCCTCGCCTGCCCGGCGGAGGCTAAAGCCTCCGCCCTCCAGGTTGTTCGGCTTGTGAAACATAGTACAATGTCTGGCTGTGGAAGCCATCGAACACCCCTCCATAGTCGCCGCGCTGATTAACTCGCTCCTCGGCCTGATCGGCATTCACGCGCCCGATCACATGGTGTTCGTCGGCCTCATCACGCTCTTCATCCTCTTCATCGGCCTGGCGATTCGCTCGCAACTGAGCGTCGACAACCCCAGCAAGCTCCAGATCATCCTCGAAGACCTCGTGACCTTCCTGGTGGAGACGCTCGAAGGCCAGATGGGTCACAAGGGGCGGCAGTACCTGCCGCTGCTCGGCACGCTCTTCGTGTTCATCCTGCTCGGCAACCTGATGGGCCAGATTCCCGGCCTCGGTTCGCCGACCAGCAACATCAACGTGCCGTTCGCATGCGCGATTACGTTGTGGCTCTACTATCACGTCCAGGGCCTGCGCGCGCACGGCGTCGTCTCTTACGTCAAGCACTTCGCGGTGATGCCCGGCGTGCCGATCGCCCTGGCACCGATGATCTTCGTCATCGAGATCATCAGCCACCTGTCGCGCGTGTTGTCGTTGACGCTGCGCTTGTTCGGCAACATCTTCGGCGAACACCTGGTGGTCCTGATCATCGCCACCATCGTTCCCTTCATCGCGCCCCTGCCGATCCAGTTCCTCGGCCTCATCGTCGGACCGTTGCAGGCCTTCATCTTCCTCACGCTCGGTTCGATCTACCTTGCCTCAGCGACGGTCGTCGACGAGCACCACTAGCCACTCAGTCAAGAGTTTAGAGTTGCGAGTTAGGAACCCTTAACTCGCCAGTTCGTAGCTCTAAACTCTTAACTCGAAACCCTGAACTGCTTCAGGGTTGTTTGCGTCCGTAGGCTCCGCCCGTGGCGAGCCGTTCGAAGTAGCTGAACGCGGCGGCGGCGACGTCGTGGATGGCTCTCTCTCCGTCGGGATCGTTCGCCAGATAGGTCGTCATCACCGCGAGCGCATACGGTCTTCCCGTCAACTCCACCACCGCTGCCTCCGCCCGCACTCCGTCGAGCGTTCCCGTCTTGCTGGCGACGAGAACCGCCGAGGGCACGGCGTTCCTGATCTGGCCGGGGACTTCGTGCAGGATCTTTCTCGCGGCGTCGCGGCTTTCCGGTTTGAGTCCCTCGCCCTTCCACACCAGTTCCGCGATGCGCGAGAGCGCACCGGGGCTGGCGATGTTCTCGTCGCCCCTCTTGACGGCGGCGCTGTCCATCATTTTCCGCCGCAGCTTGATCTCCGCCAGCCCCAGCATGCTCATGCGGGCGTTGACCTTGTCCATGCCCACGGCGTCGATCACGACGTTCGTCGCGGTGTTGTCGCTGAGGATGATCATCAGCGCCGCCTGATCGCGAAGTGAGAGCACGGGTGCACTGAGGAATTGGAGGACCCCGCTTCCGCCCACCACCTGGGCGCGATTGAGCGGTGCCGGCGTGTCGAGCGCGAGCGTGCCCGCCTCGGCCTGCTTGAACATCTCGTACAGAATCGCAAGCTTGATCGTCGAAGCGGTGGGGAACGGCTCCTTCTCGAGCCGCGCCGCGACCTGCTCGCCCGACGTCAGATCGACAATGCGGTAGCCGATCACGCCCGTCAGGGTGCCGGCGATGCCGTCGAGTTGCTTGACCAATTGGGCGCGCAGATCCACTTGCAGCGGTCCTTGCTGGGCCACAAGCGGATGGGCGAGGACGAGCAGGGCCGCGACCGCGAGTCCCCAGATACCCGGTTTCTGGATCCTGATTCCTGGTTCCTGGTTCCTGATCACTTGTTTATCTTCACCACCACCACGGTGCGGTCGTCGCTCTGGGTGGCGTCACCGCAGAACGCCTGCACCGCGGCAAACACTTCGTTGACGACTTCCTTCGCCGGCCGCTCGCATGTTTCCTCGACCACTTTCAGCAGCCGCGCCGCACCGAATTCCTGGTTGGCTTCGTTGAAGGCCTCGGCAATGCCGTCCGTGCAGAACACGAACACATCACCAGGCTTCAGCTCGAGCTGCACCTCATCGTAAGTGATGCCGCCGAATGATCCAAGCGGCACGCCGGGCATGTCGATCTGCGTTGCCTTGCCGTCGACGCACCGCACCGGATAGGGCAAGCCGGAGTTGGCAAACGTGACGAGGTGCTTCTTGAACTCGAACATGGCATAGCAGAGCGTGCAGTAGTACTCCTCGAGGTTGCGCTCGTGCAGGATCCGGTTCATCGCCGTCAACACGGTGGCGGGCGTGCTGCGCTCCTTCTCGAGGCGCCTCCGGAACGTGCGGCCGCGCACCATCTCGCCGATGGCGGCGCTGTAGAGCGCCGCCGGCACGCCCTTCCCCGAGACGTCCCCCACGGCCACGACCAGCGTGTTCGGCTCGGGCGACAGGAAGTCGCACAGGTCGCCGCCGAGCTCCCGCGCCGGGTCGAAGTGCCACGACACGTCAACGCCGCGGAGCCGCTTCGGCAACTCCTGCGGCAGCAGCGCCATCTGCACGCGCTGGGCGAAGCGCAATTCCTTTTCGAAGCGCGCCTCGCTGGCGCGGATCGATTCGTAGAGCCGTGCGTTCTCGATCGCCACGGCCGCCTGCGACGCCATCAGGGTGAGCAGTTCGACGTGCTTCTTGTTGAAGGCGCCCGGGTCTGGACTCTCGAGATCGAAGACACCGATGCAACGGTCCTTCAGGAGCAATGGCACGACCAGTTCCGACCGCACGCCGGGGACGGCATTGATGTACCTCGGGTCCTTGACCACGTCGGGAACATTGACCACTTCCTTGTGCTGCGCGGCATACCCCACGAGGCCTTCGCCGAGCTTGACCGGCTCCATCGCGCGAGGGTCGTCGCCGTACTTGATGGCCACCTTCATCTCGAGCTCGCTGGTGTCCTCGTTCAGCAGGGCGATGCCGAAGATCCGGTAATCGATCACCCGCTTCAGCAGGTGGGCGACGCGCGTCAGCAGCTCGTCAAGGTCGAGGATGGCGCTCATCTCGCGGCCGACCTCGGCAAGGGTCTCGAGTGTTTCGGCGTACTCGCGTTCCGATTCGAACAGCCGGGCGGTCACGATCGCCTGGGCGACGTGCGCGCCAAATTGCCGGAGGATCCACTCGTCGCGCTCGTGAAACGCGCCGCGCCGGTCGCTGAGCAGGTTGAGCGCGCCCACCACCTTGCCCTTGTTCCGGAGCGGCACCGCCAGTTGCGACTTCGCGCCCGGCACCACGGCCAGGTAGCGCGGGTCGGAATCGACGTCGTTCAACAGGATCGGCCGCTGTTCGGCCACGGCCGAACCCACCGTGCCCTGGCCCACCTTGAGCGTGAAGTGCTTGACGATCTCTTCCGGATAACCCAGCGCGTAGGCGATGCTCAACTCCTCTCGTTTTTCGTCGAGCAGGTAGACGGAAAATACCGTGAACGAGGTGAGCCGGGAGATCAGTTGCGGGATTTTGGCGAGTAGCGCGTCGAGATCGAGCACCGACGATACCTCGCGGCCCAGTTCCGCGAGGATGGCCAGCAGCTCGGCATCGGAGGCCGTGCTGCTGGCGGCGCCATGTGGCGCGGATTCGTTCATGATTTGGATACTACGTCAACCACGAAAGCCACGAAGTTCACGAAACAATGCTTGTGAAAACCCCTTTTTCGTGCCCTTCGTGACCTTCGTGGTTAGCGTCCTATTGTTGAGAAGTGGTTCCCGCCTGGGCTCCCAGCGTGTACTTCGTCACCCAGTCGTAGATCCGCTGCATGCGGTCTCGCTGATGATAGTACTCGGAAAAACCGTGAGGTTCGCGCGGATAGAAGACCAACTCGGTCGTCTTGCCGCGATCCTTGAGCGCGCGGTAGAGCTCCATGGGCTGGCCGATCGGCACCCGCTCGTCGCTGGCGCCGTGCAGGATCAACGTCGGCGTCGTCACTTTGTCCACGTGCGACATGGCGGATCGATCCAGGTAGAGCGGCAAGGTCCTTTCGTTTGGAATCCCGCCGAAATAGGAAATGAGGACGCCGGGAATGTCGTTGGTGCCGTACATGCTCCACATGTTGGTGAGGCCCGCGCCCACCATCGCCGCCTTGAAGCGGCTGGTCTGCGTTATCACCCAAGCCGTCATGTAGCCGCCGTAGCTCCAGCCGATGTGCGCGAGCTTATCGGGATCGGCGATGCCCCGCGCGACCAGCGCATCGACGCCGGTCATGATGTCCTTGTAGTCGCCGCCGCCCCAGTCGTTGACGTTCTGCTGCAGGAACTTCTCGCCGTAGTTCGTGCTGCCGCGCGGGTTCGGATAGAACACCGCCCAGCCTGTGCCGGCCCACACCTGCCCGCCTTCGAGGCCGCCGATGCGGTTGTTGTTCAGATACGCACCCGACGGTCCGCCGTGAGCCACGACCAGCAAGGGATACTTCTTGCCGGCCTGGAAACCCACCGGCTTCAGCAACACGCCTTCCACGGCGACGCCGTCGCTGCTCTTCCAGGTCACGACCTCCGTCTCGCCAAGTGCAAAGTCAATTACCTGCGGGTTGGTGGTCGTCAGCTTGCGGAAATTCGCGAACGCCGGATCGGTGACGAACACTTCGGACGCCGAGTCGGGCGCGTCCATCGTTACCGCGATCACTCTTCCGTCCTTGCTGTACGAGGCGCCCTGTAGTGTGCGCTTGGTGCTCAACTGCGAGTACTTGCCTGTGTCCAGGTCGTAGGCAAACGCTTCGTTGTAGACGCCTTTGCCCGAAACAAACGTGATGCGCTTGCCTTCGGCCGTCCACTGCGGCGCGCCGGCGTCGGTGTCGAACGCGGGGGTTGAGACGTCCTTGATGGTCTTGGCCGTGACGTCATAAAGCATCAGCTTTGACTGGACGACCGCGCTCACGGCGGTGCCGTCGGCGATCGGGCCTTTGACGTCCGGCTCCGATGTCCACGTGATGAGTCTCCCGTCGGGCGACCAGCGCGGTGAACCGTCGTTGCCGAAGTTCGTACTGATCTTGTCGACCTTCGTGGCCTGGATATCTGCAACATAGACGTCGCGCCGGCTGTCACGGAGCATCGGCGTGACGCCGGCTGCGAACGTGAATTTCGTACCGTCGGGCGACCACGACGGCGCGCCGGCCACCGTGTACTCGGTGCCCTGGGTGACGCGAGTGGCAGTCTTCGATGCGAGGCCGATCACCCAGATGTGCGAGTAACGGAAATCTCCTTCGAAGACCCGTTCGTCGTCTCGCTTCTTGATGTTGGCGTCCACTTGCGCGCTCCGCTCGTCGTTGGTCACGTAGGCGATGCGAGTGCTGTCTGGCGACCACGAATAGGCGCCGGCGCCTTCCTTGGCGTCGGTGAGTTTCCACGCCTCGCCGCCGTCGGCGCGCATGACGTAAAGCTGTGGACGCGGACCCTCGTCGCCGGACGCAGCACCGCGAGCGGAGACGAAGCTGATGTGCCGGCCATCGGGCGACCACTGGGGCTGGCTGTCGCCGCGATCGCCAAAGGTGATCTGCCTGGCGGGTGAGGCGCCGTTGGCAGCCACCCGGAAGATGTGACTGCGCGCATCGAGGCGGTCCTGGTCGCGGTCCGACGCCGGCTCCCACTGCCGCACCGTGTAGAGCACCTGGCTCCCATCAGGCGAAATCGCCGGCGCACCCACGACCTTCATCCGCATCACATCGTCGAACGTCACCGGCCGCTTGCTTTGCGCGCCCGCGGACGAAGCAAGGAACAACAGCGTGACTGCCAGGGTCTTGCGCATTGGTCCGCCTCCCAAAGACGCCAGTATACTTAGAGTCAAGAGTTACGAGTTTCGAGTAACGAATGTCCCTGACCCTGCCGCTCGATTACACCGCGATCTCGCGAATTCTCCCTCATCGCTACCCGTTTTTGCTGGTCGATCGGATCACGGAATTCGAGCCGAACAAGCGAATCGTCGGCGTTAAGAACGTCACCAGCGACGACCGGTATCTCTCACCGCCGGGGCCCGACGGCCGCGCCGCGTTGCCGCCGACCATCCTGACCGAAGCGGTGGCACAGGTAGGGGCGATTCTGATTCTCGCAAGGCCGGAGAACAAGGACCTGCTGATCTACTTCCGCGGCATCGAGCGCGTCCGCTTCCGCGGCGCCGCCTATCCCGGTGACGTGGTGGTGATTGAAACGTGGGTCAAACGCCTGCGCAGCCAGATGGGCGTCCTTCAGGGCCGTGCACGCGTGGGTAAACGGGTAATCATGCACGGCTCGATGACCTTCGCTCTCGGTGACCCACAGGAACCGTAGACATAAATTCTGATATTTGGTCAAATATCAGAATGATCGACGGAATAGATATCAC
>Ga0210377_10003151_pt1 | contig 14201 bp, 13 predicted proteins | sample PLM4_65_b1redo_FD_155480 | JGI IMG/M metagenome (GOLD analysis project Ga0210377, IMG submission 155480) | Groundwater sediment microbial communities from an aquifer in East River, Colorado, USA - PLM4_65_b1 redo | ecosystem: Environmental > Terrestrial > Soil > Riparian zone | place: USA: East...
ACGCGTAGCGCAGGCCCATGCGCGCCATGCGCCACAGGCTCTGCATGTCGTCGTTGACCGTGATTGGCCGCGTGCACTTCAGCACGATGCGCGCCTGGAAGTGGTCCTGCAGGTTCTCGCCGACGTGTGGCTGGTGCAGAACGACGGGGATGCCGTGCTCGCGCAGCAGCGGCGCCGGCCCGACGCCGGAAAGCTGCAGCAGCTGGGGCGTGTTGATCGCGCCGCCGGAAAGAATGACCTGCCGGTTCGCCCTTGCCTCGATCGCCTTCGAATCCCTCAGGTAGCGGACGCCGGCCGCCCTTGTTCCCTCGAACAACACCTTTTCAGCCAGGGCTTCCGTCACCACGGTCAGGTTCGGCCTGCGCATCGCGGGCTTTAGGTATCCGGTGGCCGTGGAGCAGCGCCGGGCGTTGCGCGTGGTGAGCTGTTGATAGCCCGCGCCTTCCTGCCGCTCGCCGTTGAAGTCGGGGTTGCGCGGGTGCCCGGCCTGCACCGCCGCCTCGATGAACGCGTCGCACAGCTCGTGCGGCTCGTTCTGGTCGGACACCGCAAGCGGCCCGCCCCTGCCGTGCAGCGCGTCCGCGCCGCGCGCCTGGTCCTCGGACTTCTTGAAGTACGGCAGCAGCTCGCCGAACGACCAGCCCGGCGTTTCCCAGTCGTCGAAATCCTCGGGCTGGCCGCGGGTGTAGACCAGGCCGTTGATCGAGGAGGAGCCGCCCAGCACCTTGCCGCGCGGCGTGAAGATCTTCCTGCCATTGAGCTGCGGCTCGGGCTCGGACCAGTAGCTCCAGTTGACCGAGGGTTTGTTGAACAGCTTGCCGTAGCCGAGCGGGATGTGGATCCAGGGATCGGTGTCGCGCGGCCCGGCCTCGAGCAGCAGCACCCGGTGACGGGGATCTGCGCTGAGGCGGTTCGCCAGCACGCAGCCGGCCGAGCCCGCGCCGACGATGACGGTGTCGTAGCTTTCAGCCACGCCGCACGGACAGGAAGCAGCAGCCTTTCGCGCCCGGCGTCCAGGTGCGGTTCTCGAACTTGAAGCCCGCACCCTCGAACAGGCCCTTGTCCACCGCCCCGGCGATGCGGCACAGCGTCGCGACCTTTTCTTCCGCCAATCCGGCCTCGTGCCAGGCGTCCTTCAGCGGGCAGCCGTGCAGCAGGATCTCGAGCGCCTCGGTGTCGCTGCGCAGCACCTGCGGCCGGAAGATCTCCTCGCCGCCGGGCACGGCGGCGAGAAACGACGCCTTCAGTCCCGCGAGATCCGCCGGCGCGTGCCGCGCGAGCGACTTGCCGGCGGCGAGGCCGCGGCGGAAGATCGCCCGGGTCAGCAGTTCCTCCGCCTTCGCCGTGCCGACCTCCGCGCACAGCACGTCGTACATCTCCATGTAGATCAGCGCGCGGTTCTTCATCTGCGCGACCAGGTCCTTGCGCAAATCCTGCGTCATCGTGTCCGCCTCATCTCGGGAGAGAAATGTGCAAGCCGCCGTCGACGAAGACAACGTCGCCCGTGACCTGGCGCGCGCCCTCGATCAGCCAGCAGATGACTTCCGCCACGTCTTCCGGCCGCGCGTAGTCCTTGAGCGGCACCATCGCGGAATATTTCTCCGCCGCCTGCTGCGCCTTGTCCATGCCGAGGGCGTTGTGCTGCCACGGCGTGTCCACGTAGCCGGGGCACACGGCGTTCACCCGAACCTCCGGCCCGAGCGAGCGCGCGAGCGAAAAGGTCATCGCGTTGAGCGCAGCCTTCGAGGCCGCGTAGGCCACCGACGACCCGCTGCCGAGCTGCGCGGCGACCGAGGACACGTTCACCACCGCGCCGCGGTTCGCCTTCAGCGCCGACGCGCAGGCGCGCACCATCTGGAACGGCCCGACCACGTTCAGGCGGTAGATGCGCAGGAAATCGTCGGCGGACAATCCATCGAGGTCCGCGTGCTTGACGTACTTGGTGGTGCCGGCGTTGTTCACCAGCGCGTCGATGCGGCCCCACTTGTCCAGCGCCGCCTGCGCGAGCTTGCGGCACTCGGCGTCCTCGGCGACGTCCGCCTGCACGGCGATCGCGTCCTTGCACTTCGCAACAACCTGATTCGCCTGCGCCGCGCTCTTCGAATAGTTGACGACGACCGACCAGCCGCGCTTCGACAGTTCCAGCGCGCTCGCCGCGCCGATTCCCGAGGACGCTCCGGTGACGATGGCGACCTTGCTCATACGGTGGCCACCGCGACGGCGGGCGAACCGACCGCGCCGGGCAGCCTGAGCGGCGGCGCGGTGAGCAGGAACCGGTTCCTGCCGTGCTCGCGCAGCCAGCGCGCGAGCTCGGTCAGGTACCAGATCTCGCCCAGGTGGATGCCGTTCTTGAACAGGCAGTGCTCGTGCAGCGGCATGAGCGCGTGCGGCATCGGCTTGAACGGGCTCGCCGGGATGATCTCCACCGCGTAGTTGTCGGCGATCAGCGCGGCGCAGCCGCAATCGGTCACCCATTTCAGGAGCTTGTCGTCACGGCCATCCAGCCCCGTGCAGGTGTTGTGCACGAGCTTGGGGTCGAGGTTCTTCTTCAACTCGAGAATCACGTCGACGAAGCCGGTGTAGAAGCAGACGAAATCGCCCTTCTCCACCGCCACCCTGTCCTTCTCCAGCACGCGCATCAGATCTTCGTAGCCGACCGCCTTGCGCTCGCGGCCGAAATGCGCGTGCAGGTCCACCATCACGCCGCGCCCCTGCGCGCCGTGCTCGGCGAGATTCTGGATGCCGAGCGCGTCGGCGCGCGAGCCCTCGAAGCGCGCCCAGGGTTCGGCGCCCGGGTTCTCCTTCGCGATCTTGAGGTCCTCGCCCGCGCGAAAGCCGTTGTAGAAGACGAGCTCCGCCTTGCCGTCGCCGTCAGCGTCGAATTTGCCGCCGACGTGCGCAAGGGAATCCCACTGCGTCGAGTACTGCAATGTGAGCAGCACCAGGTCGTCGCAGACGACGTCGGTGAGCAGCGGGTTCTCGTCGGCAAAGGGAAAGCAGAAGTTCGCCTTCCCGGCGCGGATGGTGGGCGCCATGCGCGGAGGGTTGCGCCGCGGGTTGAGCGCGTTGCCGCCGGGATAGTCGAGCGGCAGCGAGAGGCAGAACGTGCGCCCCTCCTTCACCTCGGCCACGCCCTGCAGCACCTTCTCGCGCGTCACGTAGTTCATGCGCCCGCGCTGGTCGTCGGGGCCGAACTCGCCCCAGTTGGAGCCGGGGGGCTTCTGCTTCCAGCGTTGCGCCATCTCGATTCCTTCCAGATGTAGGGTGGGCCATTGGCCCACGAACTGGTGGGCCATTGGCCCACCCTACGGTCAGAAATAGTGCCGGCTGATGGTCTCGGCGACCATCGCGGGCTTGTCGCCGCCTTCGCGCTCCACCACCACGCTCCAGGTGGTCTGCACGCCGCCCTCCAGCTTTTCGTACTTGGCCAGCGTGAAGCGGCCGCGGATCTTCGCGCCCGCGGGCACCGGCGCCGTGAAGCGCACCTTGTTCAGGCCGTAGTTGACGCCCATCTTGCGGTCCGAGAACTCGAAGGTCGATTCCGTCAGCTTGGGCAGCATGGAGAGCGTGAGGAAGCCGTGCGCGATGGTGGAGCCGAAAGGCGATTGCCTCGCTTTCACCGGGTCCACGTGGATCCACTGGAAATCCTCGGTGGCCTTGGCGAACAGGTCGATCCTCTCCTGCGGCATCTCCACCCAGGGCGAAACCGCGATCTCCTGGCCGACCCGGCTCTCCAGGTCGCGGATTTTCATTGAATTCTTCATTGGCCGATTGTAAACGCCTCGATCTCGCGGATAACCTGGGCGGTTCGCTCGCGCGCCACCCAGTGCGTGGCCTCCGGCACGCGCACGATCTTCACCCCCGGCACCACCTCCTCGAGTCCGTCGAGGCAGCCGGGCAGCAGCGCCGTGTCGCGCTCGCCCCAGAGGACGAGCGTGGGCACCTTGACCACGAAGTCCTGCGGCTGCAACTGCAGCTTTCTCGCCCCGGGATCCTCTGCCGACGGCGGGTACAGGGGGGAAGCGCGATAGTAGTTGAGACCGCCGGTGAGGGCCCCCGGCTGCGACCAGGCTTGCACGAGCGCCTGGCGCGCGCTGCTGTCCAGGTCGGTAAACGTCCGCAGCAGCCGCGCGTAGCCGTTCTCGGAGAGCACGCGCTCGGCCTTGGCATGGCGAAACAGCAGCATGTACTCGCTCGCCTTTTGCTGCGCGGGGTTGTTGCACAGTTCGCGCCAGAAGAGGTACGGGTGCGGCGAATTGAGCATCACCAGCTGCGAGAGCCGCTCGGGGTGCGCGATGGCCACGCCCCAGGCCACCGCGCCGCCCCAGTCGTGCGCCACCAGGACGAACTTGTCCTTCGTGTAGTGCGCGGCGAGCGCGAGCACGTCGGCTACCAGGTGCTTCGCCCGGTAGGCGTCCACCGCCGGCGGCTTGTCGGACAGGTTGTAGCCGCGCAGGTCGGGCGCCACCGCGCAGCGGCCGCGCGCGCCGAAATGCTCGAGGATCGGCCGCCACATGGCCCAGTACTCGGGAAAGCCGTGCAGGAACAGCATCAGCGGGCCTTCGCCCGCGCGCGCCGCGTGCAGGCGGATGCCGTTCGCCTCGACCGTCTCGTGGTGAATCATCAGGAGAAGCGCGAGAAGTCGGGCTTGCGCTTCTCCAGGAAGGCGCGCAGCGCTTCCTTCGCTTCCGGCGATTGCAGCCGCTCGCCGAACAGCCCGAGTTCCTCGGTGATGCGCGCCTGCACCGCCTGCGCCGATGCGCGCTTCATCAGTTCCTTGGTCATGCGCACCGAGGCGGGCGGCAGCGCGGCGAGCGCAGCCGCGACCTGCCGCGCGTGCTCCAGCAGGTCACCCTCGGGGACGATTTCGGTGACGATGCCCGCGGCCAATGCCTTCTCGGCTCCGAAGGGTTCGCCCAGCAGCAGCATTTCCGCCGCGCGCCGGTAGCCCGCCATCGCCGGCAGGAGCAGGCTCGAGCCCGCTTCCGGCAGCAGGCCGAGCGGCACGAACGGCAACTGCAGGCGCGCGCTGGGCGCGGCGTATACCAGGTCGCAGTGCAGCAGCATCGTGGTGCCGACGCCTACTGCCGGGCCGCCGACCGCGGCGACGAGGGGCTTTGCCGCGGTCGAGATGGCGCGCAAGAAGCCGGCCGCGGGCGAGGCGCCTGGCGCACGCTCCAGCTCGAGGAAGTCCTTGACGTCGTTGCCGGAGCAGAAGCACCCGGGCTGGCCGTTGATCAGCACGGCGCGCACCTGCGCATCGGCATCCGCCTCGGCGAGGGCCCTGGCCATCGCGGCGTACATCTCCAGGCTGAGCGCGTTCTTCTTCTCGGGCCGATTGAGCTCGATGCGGGTGACGCGGTCCTTGGTCTCGACGATGACGTGCTGGCTCATGGTTCAGTCCTTGATGACCACGCAATTGCGGCCGGCGCGCTTGGCTTCGTACAGGGCCGCGTCGGCGCGGTTCAGCAGCTGCGCTACCAACTCGCCGGCGCGCAAGCCCGCTACGCCGACGGATGCGCTGAGCGCGAGCCCGGAGGCGATCGCCCCCCAGTCGTGCGCCGCCAGCCCGGCGCGGATGCGCCCCAGGGGCACCTGCGCCGCGGCCGGCACGGTGGCGTTGAGGATCAGCAGGAACTCTTCGCCGCCGTAGCGGCCGAACACGTCGCTGTCGCGCATCGTGGCACGCACGACCGCCGCGAAACCCTTCAGCACTTCGTCGCCCGCCGCGTGGCCATGGTTGTCGTTCACCGCCTTGAAATGGTCCAGGTCGAACAACGCGACGCAGAACGGCACCCCGGTGCGCACGGCGCGGCTGCGTTCCTGCTCGAGACGCTCGATCAGCGTGCGCCGGTTGTAGATCTTGGTGAGCTCGTCGTAGTGCACCAGCTCCCGGATCTGCTCCAGGGACGCGGCGAGCCGCCGCCGGCCCTCGCTCAGCCGCGTGCGCAAGTCGTTGGCGTAGACGCTGAGCAGCAGGCAGCGGCCGAGCACGAGAGAGAAACAAAGCCAGGTGAGTGCCAGCTCGGCCGGTGTCGAGACCGGGACCGCCACGCGCGCGGCCACCGGCCACAGCGCCGCGCCGGTCGCGACGAACGTCAGCGCCCAGACGATCGCCGACGCGCGCAGCGACATCCAGATGACGCCGAAGGCGAACACGGTAAAAAGATTGGCAAGGAACGGAAACGCCACCTGCGGCGCGACGGCCACCAGCGCCAGTTGCACCGCGACGCCCGCCACCACCAGAGGCGCGGCCAGGCTCGGGTCGCGGAACCTGAGGTTTGCCCCGCTCGCGTACATCGCGAACTGCACCAGGGTCACCAGGGCGGCTGCCGCCGCGTATACCGCGACGGCGGAACCCGGGATCGTGCCCGCCAACACGAAAAGGACCAGCAACAGCACGTCCAATGCGTAGCTGGAGGCTGTGCTGGCCGACCACCACAGCCGCTGCTTCTGATCGCGTTCCTGCGCGGTGCGTTTTCGGACCGCCCGTTCCAGGTTTGCGTCCGCTTCCACGATGGGCGCGCCCCTCAGCCCGGCAGCTTGTAGTCCTTGAACGTCTGGCGCAGCGTCAGCTTGGAGAGCTTGCCGGTGGCGGTGTGCGGCAGCTCGGCCACGAACACCACGTCGTCGGGCATCCACCACTTGGCGATCTTGCCCTCGTAGTGCTTGAGCAGCGCCTCCTTCGACACCTCCTGCCCGGCTTTCCTCACCGCCACCACGATCGGGCGCTCGTCCCACTTCGGGTGCCTGATGCCGATCACCGCCGCCTCCTGGATCGCCGGGTGCGCCACGGCGATGTTCTCCAGGTCGATGGAGCTGATCCATTCGCCGCCCGACTTGATCACGTCCTTGGAGCGGTCCGTGATCTGCATGTAGCCCTCGGGGTCGATGGTGGCGACGTCGCCCGTGGGGAACCAGCCGTCCTTGAGCGGGTCGCCGCCTTCGCCCTTCAGGTAGCCCGAAGCGATCCAGGGGCCCTTGACGAGCAGGTTGCCGAAGCGCTTGCCGTCCCAGGGCAGTTCCTTGCCTTCCTCGTCGACGATCTTCATCTCGACGCCGAAGATGCCGCGGCCCTGCTTCGCCTGCACGGCGAGGCGCTCCTCCTTGGGCAGCGCCTCCTGCTTCGCCTTGAGCGAGCCCACCGTGCCCAGCGGGCTCATCTCGGTCATGCCCCAGGCGTGGAACACGCTGACGCCGTAGTCGTCCTGGAAGGCACGGATCATGGTCGGCGGGCAGGCCGAGCCGCCGATCACCGTGCGCTTGAGCGTGGAGAACCTGAGCTTGTTCGCCGTGAGGTGCTGCAGCAGCATCAGCCACACCGTCGGCACGCCGGCCGACAACGTCACCTTTTCTTGCTCGATCAGCTCGTAGACGCTCTTGCCGTCCAGGTGCGGGCCCGGGAACACCATCTTGGCGCCCACCATCGTGCAGGCGTAAGGCAGGCTCCAGGCGTTGGCGTGGAACATCGGCACCACCGGCAGCACCACGTCGCGCGCCGAGAGGTCGAGCGCGTCGGGCAGCGCTGCGCCATAGGCGTGCAGCACCGTGGAGCGGTGCCCGAAGAGCACGCCCTTCGGATTGCCGGTGGTGCCCGAGGTGTAGCACAGCGCCGCCGCGGTGCGCTCGTCGAACGTCGGCCACTCGAAGCGCTCGTCCTGCCTGTCCATCAGGTCCTCGTAGCACAGGAGCTTGGGGATCGACGTCTGCGCCGGCATGTGGGCGCGGTCGGTCAGCAGCACGTAGTGCTTCACCGTCTTCAGCTGCGGCGCGAGCTTCTCCACCAGCGGCAGGAACGTCAGGTCGAAGAACAGGGCCTTGTTCTCGGCGTGGTTGGAGATGTAGACGATCTGCTCGGCAAAGAGGCGCGGGTTGATGGTGTTGATGATCGCGCCGATGCCGGAGATCGCGTAGTACAGCTCGTAGTGGCGGTAGCCGTTCCACGCCAGGGTGCCGAGACGGTCCGCGCCCTTCACGCCGAGAGCCTGCAGCGCCTTGGCCAGCCGGCGCGCGCGGGCGTGGGCCTCGCGGTAGGTATAGCGGTGGATCCCGCCCTCGACCGTCTTGGAGACGATCTCGGTGTCGCCGTGGTTGCGGTCGGCGAACCGGATCAGGTCGGTGATCAGCAGCGGCACGTCCATCATCAGGCCTAGCATGGTTTCCCCCTCGGAATGCGCTTTCACGATGCGAACGATTCAAGTTACCGCAGGGCCGCAGCCAAAAGCAAGCGTAAGCGTTGACCGCTTGACCGCCTGTGTCGCGGTCTATAACATTTTTGCCTCTCTAGGAGGAGACTTCATGATCCAGCGCATGATCGGCGCGGCCGCGCTCGCGGCCGCCGTGGCACTCATTTCTTTCGCCACGCAGGCCCAGACCGTCAAAGTCGCGTACATCGACCCGCTTTCCGGGCCCTTCGCCAACGTCGGAGAACAGGGACTGGCGGAGTTCCGCTTCGCCGCCGACCGGATAAACGCCAGAGGCGGCGTGCTCGGTGGCCGCAAGCTCGAGGTAACCGGCTTCGACAGCAAGTCGAGCCCGCAGGAGGCGCTGAACCAATTGAAGCGGGTCATCGACCAGGACATCCGTTACATCACCCAGGGCAACGGCTCGAACGTTGCCGGCGCGCTGATCGAGGCAGTGAACCGGCACAACGAGCGCAATCCCGGCAAGGAGGTCCTGTTCCTCAACTACGCGGCCGTGGACCCGTCATTCACGAACGACAAGTGCTCATTCTGGCATTTCCGCTTCGACGCCAATGCCGACATGAAGATGGAGTCGCTCACCACTTGGATGGCGGGCCGCAAGGAGATCAAGAAGGTGTACCTGATCAACCAGGATTACTCGTTCGGCCAGGCAGTGAAAAAAGCGGCTCGCGACTACCTCGCGCGCAAGCGCCCCGACATCCAGATCGTCGGCGACGATCTGCATCCGATCGGCAAGGTGAGTGATTTCTCGCCCTATGTCGCCAAGATCAAGGCTTCCGGCGCCGACAGCGTGATCACCGGCAACTGGGGCAATGACATCACGCTGCTGGTGAAGGCTGGTAAGGACGCCGGCCTCAACGTGGACTGGTACACGTACTATGCGGGCGGGCTCGGCGCGCCCACCGTGATGGGCGAGGCGGCGGCAGGCAAGGTGAAAATAATTGCTGAGTATCACTCCAACGTCGCCAACAACAAAGCCGCCAAGTGGGACTCCGATTTCCGCAAGGCGCACGAGAAGCAGAAGCTCGATTTCTACTTCCTGCGCGGCAAAATCATGTGGGAGATGTTTGCCAAGGCGATCAACCAGGCGAAATCGGCAGAGCCGAAGGCGGTGGCCTATGCGCTGGAAGGCATGCGTCACGACGGCGACATGGGCGAAGTCGAGATGCGCAAGTCCGACCATCAACTGATCCAACCGCTGTACGTTTTTACGCTGCACAAAGGGGCCGCCAAGGGCGGGCCAAAGGAAGCGAAGATCGACATGGAGGGTAGCGGACTCTACCCCGTCACCGACGTGCGCCTCGAGGCCTTCACCTCGGCGCAGCCGACCTCCTGCCAGATGAAGCGTCCCTGAGCTTCGCGACATCGGGAACGGGGAGCCCCAGGGTTCCCCGTTTTTGTTTCTGACATGGAATTCTTTCTCGTCCAGACGCTGAACGGCATCAGCTACGGGCTGCTGCTGTTCATGCTCTCCTCGGGCCTGACGCTCGTATTCTCCCTCATGGGCGTGCTCAATTTCGCCCACGCGAGCTTCTACATGCTGGGCGCCTACTTCGCCTACCAGGTGAGCGCGAAGATCGGCTTCTGGCCCGCCCTGGTGATCGCCCCAGTCCTCGTCGGCGCGATCGGCATGCTGGTGGAGCGCTGGGGACTGAGGACAGTGCACCGCTACGGGCACGTGGCGGAGCTGCTCTTCACCTTCGGTCTTGCCTACCTGATCGACGAGGCGGTGCATCTCGTCTGGGGCCGCTCGTCAGTCGAGTACCGTGTGCCGCCCGATCTCGACGGCCCGCTGTTCACTATCTTTACTTCGCAGTACCCGATTTATCGCGGCTTCATGATGCTGGTATCGGTGGCGATGCTGGTCTCGATCTGGCTCGCGCTCACGCGCACGCGCATCGGCCTGGTGATCCAGGCGGCGCTCACCCACCCGCAGACGGTCGAGGCGCTCGGGCACAACGTGCCGCGCGTGTTCATGCTGGTCTTCGGCGGCGGCGCGGCGCTCGCGGGGCTCGCCGGCGTAATCGGCGGCAACGCCTTCGTCACCGAGCCGGGCATGGCGGCTGCGGTCGGGCCGATCATCTTCGTGATCGTTGTCGTCGGGGGCATGGGCTCGCTAGCCGGTGCGTTCATCGCGTCGCTTCTGATTGGCTGCCTGCAGACTTTCGCGGTCGCGCTCGACTGGTCGCTCGGCGGTATCACGGTATCGCAGGCGGCGCCGGTGCTGCCCTACCTCCTCATGGTGCTGCTATTGATCTTCCGGCCCCGGGGGCTGATGGGGACGCGCGAGGGATGAAGTACCAGCCGCTCAACCTTGCCCGCTGGGTGCTGTGGAGCGCGACCGCGGTGGTGTTCCTGATCGCGCCGCACATTTTCACCAAGAGCTTCGCGCTGACGATGATGACGCAGATGGGTGCGTTCATCATCTTCGCCCTTGCCTACAACATGCTGCTCGGCCAGGGCGGAATGCTGTCCTTCGGCCACGCGGTGTACTCCGGGCTGGGCGCCTACATCACGGTGCACGCGCTCAACCTGGTCGGAAAGGGCAGTTTCTACATCCCGGTGCCACTGCTGCCGCTGGTGGGCGGCCTCGCCGGCCTCGCGTTCGGTATGCTGTTCGGTTACGTCACCACCAAGCGAGCCGGAACCACATTTGCGCTGATCTCGCTCGGCATCGGCGAGATGGTGTTCGCCTGCGTGCTCATGTTCCCCGGCTTCTTCGGTGGCGAAGCAGGCATTTCCACCAACCGCGTCGTAGGCAAGCCTTTCCTCGGCCTCACCTTCGGCCCCGCGATACAGGTCTATTACCTGGTCGCGTTCTGGTGCTTCGCGTGCATGGCAGCGATGTTCGCCCTCACCCAGACGCCGCTCGGGCGCATGGCGAACGCGGTGCGCGACAATCCCGAGCGCGCCGAGTTCGTCGGTTACAACACGCAGCACGTAAGGTTCCTGCAGTTGGTGCTGTCGTCGTTCTTCGCCGGCGTGTCAGGCGGCCTGTCGTGCATCAACTTCGAGATCGTGTCTGCCGAGAACGTGTCGGCGATCCGCTCCGGCGGCGTGCTGCTCGCCACTTTCATCGGCGGGGTGCCCTTCTTCTTCGGCCCGATCATCGGCGCGATCGTATTCATTTTCTTCGTGGTGGCGCTGTCGGGTTTCACCAAGGCTTGGCTCCTGTACCTGGGCCTGTTTTTCCTGCTGATGGTTCTGTACGTGCCCGGCGGCATTGCGTCGCTCGTACTGATGCAGTTGCCGGTGATCCGCGCCCGGCGCTTCGGCGAACTCGCGTGGCCGTATTGCCTTGCCGCTAGTGCCTCGCTCGTCGCGCTTGCGGGCCTGGTAGGTGTCGTCGAGATGGTGTACCACCTCTCCGATGTCTCCGGCGGTACTCAGATGGCACTCGCGGGGGTGGGCTTCGACGCGCGGTCCGGGCTGGCGTGGCTGGTTTTCAGCGTGCTGCTTGCGGCGGGCCTAGTCGCTCTGCGGTACGCCTTGCGCTTCGTCAGCGAGCGCTGGGGCATGATCCAAGCCGAGCTGCAGGCGAAGGCCGCCGCATGAAGAACGCCATCGAGCTGCAGGAAGTGCACAAGAGCTTCGGCACGACGAAGATCATCCAGGGCGTGTCGCTCGAGATCCGCGACGGCGAGCGCCACGCCATCATCGGCCCCAACGGGGCCGGCAAGTCCACCCTGTTCAACCTGATCTCCGGCCGCTACGAGGTGTCGGCCGGGCGCATCCTGCTGCAAGGCGCGGACATCACCAACCTGCGCCCCTTCGAGATCAACCGCAAGGGCCTGTCGCGCAGCTTCCAGGTCACCAACATCTTCCACAACATGACGGTGTTCGAGAACATCCGCTGCGGCGTGCTGTGGTCGGCGGGTTACCGCTACTCCTTCTGGCAGCGCGTCGGCGCGCTGAAGGAAGTCAAGCAGCGAGCCGAGGAAGTGATGGAGCGCATCGGCCTCGCCAAGCGCCGCAACCTCCCCGCCGGCACGCTGACCTACGCCGAGCAGCGCGCCCTCGAGATCGGCGTCACCATCGCCTGCGGCGCGAGCGTGATCCTGCTGGACGAGCCCACCTCCGGCATGAGCCGCACCGAAACGGCACAGGTGGTGGAACTGGTGCGCTCGATCACCCAGGGCAAGACGCTGGTGATGGTGGAACACGACATGGGCGTGGTGTTCGGCCTGGCGGACCGCATCAGCGTGCTGGTGTACGGCGAAGTGCTCGCCACCGGAACGCCGGAGGAAATCCGCGGCAATCCCGCGGTGCAGGAGGCCTACCTTGGTTCCTTGCACAAGGAAACGGCCCATGCTTGAAGTACGCGATCTGCACGCCTACTACGGCAAGAGCCACATCCTGCACGGTGTGCACCTGTCGATCGGCAAGGGCGAAATCGTTTCGCTCCTCGGCAGAAATGGCGTCGGCCGCTCCACCACCATCCGCGCGATCATGGGCCTGGTGGACTGCACGGGTTCGGTGCGCTTCAACAACGAGGAGCTGGTCGGCCTGAAGGCCTACGAGATCGCGCACAAGGGCCTGGGTTACGTGCCGGAGAACCGCGACATCTTCCCCACGCTCACCGTGCGGCAGAACCTGCTGCTCGGGCAGAAGAGGCAGGCCGCCGGGCGCTGGGGTATGGAGGACATGTATCAGCTGTTCCCGCGCCTCAAGGAGCGCGCCGATACGCAGGCCGGGTTCCTCTCCGGCGGCGAGCAGCAGATGCTGACGCTGTGCCGCACGCTGATGGGCGACCCCGAGCTGGTGATGATCGACGAGCCCACCGAGGGACTGGCGCCGAAGATCGTAGAGCAGGTGGCGCTGCTGTTCGAGGAGATCAGGAAACGCGGCATTTCCATTTTGCTGGTGGAGCAGAAGCTCGCCATTGCGCTCGACATCTCCGAGCGCCTCTACGTGATGGGCCGCGGCAGCATCGTGTTCGAGGGACGCCCGCGCGACGTGCGCGACAACGCGGCGATGCGCAAGGAATGGCTCGAAGTGTGATCGACTGCGGCAGGACGCAGAGAGTAGAATTTTGACCATCCCCTGGGAGAGTGCCTGAAATGAGCGACGTGGCAGCCTATTCGGTCCGCGACGGCATCGCCGTCATCACGATGAAGAATCCGCCGGTGAACGGCCTGGGCAACGCGCTGCGCGCCGGCATCGCCGAGGGCCTGAAGCAGGCGGCCGCCGACCCTGAAGTCAAGGCCGTGCTGTTCATCGGCTCGAGCAAGGTGTTCTCCGGCGGCGCCGACATCCGCGAGTTCAACCAGCCGATGACGCCGCCCAACCTGCCGGAAGTGAACGACATGCAGGACGCGATGCAAAAGCCGCTGGTGGCGGCGATCGGCGGCTTCGCGCTGGGCGGCGGGCTGGAACTGGCGCTCGGCTGCCACTACCGCGTCGCGCTGCCGAAAACCCTCCTCGGCCTGCCCGAGGTGAAGCTCGGCATCCTCCCCGGCTCGGGCGGCACGCAGCGCCTGCCGCGCATCATCCCGGTGCACGAGGCGGCGCGCATGATCATCCTCGGCGACCCGATCCCGGCGGAGAAGGCGAAGGAGTTCGGCCTGGTGGACGAGATCGTCACCGGCGACCTGCTGGAGGAGGGCATCGCCTACGCGAAGAAGCTCCTCGCCGAGGGCAAGGGCCCGCGCCGCGTGCGCGACCTGCCGCCGAAAGTGGAGGGCGACCAGAAGGCGCTGCTCGAGGCGGTGCCGCAGCAGGCCGCGAAGAGCGCCGGCGGCAACCCGGCACCGGCCGAGATCGCCAAGTGCATCCACGCCGCCGTGACCCTGCCCTTCGACGAGGGCCGCAAGGTGGAGCGCGAGCGCTTCGAGTACCTGGTCAACACCGTCGAGTCCAAGGCGCTGCGCCACATGTTCTTCGCCGAGCGCCAGACCTCGAAGATCCCCGACGTGCCCGAGGACACGCCGACGCGCGAGATCAAGAGGGCGGCGATCGTCGGCTCGGGCACCATGGGGGGCGGCATCGCCATGAGCT
>Ga0210377_10003152_pt1 | contig 14199 bp, 11 predicted proteins | sample PLM4_65_b1redo_FD_155480 | JGI IMG/M metagenome (GOLD analysis project Ga0210377, IMG submission 155480) | Groundwater sediment microbial communities from an aquifer in East River, Colorado, USA - PLM4_65_b1 redo | ecosystem: Environmental > Terrestrial > Soil > Riparian zone | place: USA: East...
TAAATTCGCCCCAGAGCGTAAGCAGCCGCTCGCAGGCGTGGGCATACTTCGCGGAATCGGCGGGGACGAGGACGATCTCCGGGCAGGTCTGCTTCGCCTCCCTGTACGTCATCCCGGTCTTCACGCCAAAGGTGCGCGCCTCGTACGAGGGCGAGAGGAGCACCCCCCTGTGCAGGGACCCGATCACGGCCATGGGCCTTCCCCGGAGCGCGGGATTGGCCCGCTGCTCGACCGAGGCGAAGAAAGCGTTCATGTCGATGTGCAGGATGCTGGATATATTCAGTGCGGAGTGCGAAGTGCGGAGTGCGGAATAGTAATCTTCTCTTTTTTTCATATTGGCATTTTTTTCATTTGTATCCACGGTTACCTACAAACCACTCCTCTTTGCCGTTTTGATTGAAGATACGACAATCGCTAAAATCTCTTTCGCTTCTGCTTGCAGTTCTTTTAATCGTTCTTCTCTCATTAACCGCGCCTCCACGATAAGTTCCATCCAAAAGAGAGACTCATCGGTCTCCTCTTCAACCGTACCCATTTTCGATATAAAATCAGCTGGAGACTTTGCCCTGCATGCTGCTCGATAATTCGCCCCTACCGAGGTTCCTGATCGCAATAACTGTCTGCCGATCACATCGGCAGTTTTATTTTTTGGGAGTCCCTCAACCATACGAATAATCCGCAAAGCAAAACTTTTTGTTCGATCCTTCAAATTGTCATGCTTCATTTCGTATTCTCCATTATTATTTAACTCACTCTGCATTCCGCACTTCGCACTCCGCACTCGTTTCACTCCCCCGCATTCAAAATCCTCCATCCCAGCGTCTCGGCGTTGTAGCAGATCTCGTACAATCCCTGGCCGTCGGTGACGGAAAAGTGGAGAATGGCCGCGCTCCCCTCCCTCGTCCTCCAGAAGAACGTGGTCTCGCTGATCCGGACCTGCCTTCCGTTCCAGGAAAACCAGACCGGCCTGATCTCTCCGCGGGAGAAGATTGCGCCGACTTTTATGGGTTCATCGATCTCGACCGGCATGAGGACCAGTATAGTGAACATTTGTTCACTTGTCAAGGGGCACAAGAGCTTTCCGTGGCTGACAGTATCACGCCTTCTTAATGGTTAGTGCGGAGATAATGAGAATGACGAAGGGGGAAAATTCGCTGCAAGGCCGGGTTTTGCTTTCAAACCGATCGGCTGCAGACTTTTAGAAGGCGAGGGGGAGTGAAACGAGTAAAGAGTATGGAGGATGGAGTACGGAGTACGGTATGCCTGATGCAGGAGCATCAATGTTCTATTGTTCTGTCGTGAATCATGAAGCCTGCATCCTCGCACTCACTTCTCACCCCTGCTTTTCAGGTGCTCGCCGAACTTCATGTCCACTTTCATAATGTGATCGACGATCCAGTCCACGACCACCTGGTTCGTCGTGGCTGAAAGTTCATAAGAACTGCCGTGAACGCGCGGCTGTCCGGCCTGGGCCTTCAATTCGGCAAGCGCGGCCAGGTATTTCCTGTGCTCCTCCCGCTGTTCCTCGTATCCGGCATAGCCGGTCTCCCTCATGTGCTTTTCTTCTTCGGAAAAATGGACCCTGGCGTAATCCTCCAGAAACTTGATCGTACCGTCTATCTCATCCTTGCAGCGATGCTGCTTGATGGCGTTGACGAGGTTGTTGATCCTCTTGAACAGCTCCTTATGCTGGCTGTCGATGGTATTGATGCCGATGGCCAGCTTCTCGTTCCATTCCATGAAAAGACCTCCGATGCTGTATAATGAATACCAGATGTTAACAGGGGGCCATGCTCCTTGTCAAGACGACAATAGCGTCACCGAACGGCGGCAGTACCAATTGACACCTGATGCCAAAAAGGTTAATTTGACATAATGAAAACCGCGGTCGAGATATACAGGCTCCTTCCCAAAACAAACTGCGGCAAGTGCGGCACCGCGAGCTGCTTCGGGTTTGCCGCGAAGCTTGCCACTCATCAGGCATTGCCCGACGATTGCCCCACGATGACCGGGGCGGCGCGGGAAGCAATCCGTGAAGCAGACAAGGAACGGCGTGAATCGCCCGGCACGGTGTATGAGCAGGTCCTCGAATCGTTGCGGCCTAAAATCCAGGCACTGGACTTCCGGAAAACGGCGCGTCTGTTCGGCGCCCGGACCATGGACCCCGACACGCTGGAGCTCGTCTTTTTGAACGACGCCTACCGCGTCAGGAAGGATAAGATAACGGACGCATCGGGCAGGGAGCCCCGGCCCTGGATCTCGATCCTCATCTACAACCACCTCTGCATGCCCGACCCGCCGGCGCCTGCGGGAGAGTGGATAACCTTCAGCTCGGTCCCTGCGTCCCACGCCAAGGACAAAGCGTGGGCCGGCCATGTGGAGGAGGAGATCGCGAAGCACTTTGCCGGCAACGGAGCGGGCCTCAAGGCCGCCTGCGAACGCCTGGGCGGCATGACCGCAACGGTCCCCGGCAAGCATGACGCGGCGTACGAATTCCGCTTCTTCCCCCATTATCCCGTGCTGCTCCTGTTTGACGACGCCGTTGCGGAGGAGAACTTTCCCTCACAGTGCAGGATGCTCCTGGACAAGACCGCACCCTCCTATCTTGATATCGAGTCTATTGTCGTATTGGGGGAGGAATTCGCGGCCCGCTTAACAACAGAAGCGTAGGGAGTTCGTAGTCCGGAGTTCGTAGCTGGGAGTTGGAGCTAGAGGGACTTCATGAGACCGGTGAGCATTTTTGCGATCTCTGTACAAAACATCCTCGACTGCTTTTTAATATCTTCATTTATATAGGATTGCCGATAACATATCTCGCTGATAGCAATGCATTCTCTGACAGACCTTCGTGAAATTTTCAAATACTGAGTAAATTCGGGCTTGGTCCCTCCGCTTCCTTCAGCAATATTCAGGCATATCGATGTTGCCGCCCTTCGAAATTGGTCAGTTAAGGAAAATTGTTCTTTCTTGGGGAATTTTTTTGTAATCGTATAAACGAAATCAACATAATCCAGTGCCCGCTGGTAAACGTTTAACTTCTCAAAGTCAAATCGAGCGTCCTCCATTCTTCCTCCCCCATATTCCCTTCCACCGTCTCCGAACATCGAGCTCCCGACTCCGCACTATTTTTCACTCTACACAACGAACTACGAACTCATGACTACGAACTATTTCTTATGCACGCCTTACGGCGTGCATAAGAAATTCCACGTTGCCATCCTGTCCCGTTATCGGAGAAGGCATGACACCCTTCACCTCAAGACCGGACCGGCGAATAAAGTCCGTCACGCGGTCCACTGCCGCGCTTCTTGCCGCCTCGTCGCGCACGATCCCGCCCTTGCCCACCTGTTCCCTTCCGACCTCGAATTGCGGCTTAATGAGCGCGATGAGCTCCGATTCAGACTTGAGAAATTTAAGGATGGAAGGAACGACCTTTTCGAGGGAAATGAACGAGACATCGATGACCGCGATATCGATCGGTTCCGGAATGAGCGATGAAGCAATATCACGGATGTTGACGCGCTCGATCGTGATAACGCGAGGGTCCTGGCGAAGCTTCCAGGCCAGTTGGCCGTAACCGACATCCACGGCATAGACTTTTTTGGCCCCGTGCTGGAGCAGGCAGTCGGTAAAACCGCCGGTGGATGCGCCCACATCGAGCGCTGTTTTCCCTTCCGCTGATATCTTGAACTCTTTCAAAGCTCCTTCGAGCTTCAGCCCTCCCCTGCTCACATAAGGGAGCACTTCGCCCAGGATGCGGAGCTCTGCGTCTTCCGGCACGAGCGCCCCGGCCTTGTCCTGTTTCTGGCCCTGTACGAGCACGTTGCCGGCCAGGATCAGCGCGTGGCCGCGTTCACGGCTTTCAACAAGGCCGCGCTCGACGAGGAGACGGTCGAGACGGAGCTTGGTCGTTTTTTTGTTGTTTTGATTTTTCATGGGTATAGACCGGGCGAGAAGCGCATGCCTGATCGTGAGCGTACCAGAAGCGGCCGCCCCTGTCAATCTTCCTTGTTTTTTGCCCGCAGTTTATTGACGTTTCCTCCACCCTGGTATAAACTATCAGTACACTCAGGTGTCTGATAAGCATGCTCCGGAGGTCAAGAACATGAGAAACACCGGCATCTTCCTGTTGTTCCTGGCATTGGTGACGCTGATCTCCTCTGCCGATATTCTCGCAGCCACGGTCAGCTGCGATGGCGGCATCATCTCCACCGGCGATAGAAGTATAGATGTGCTCGCAAAATGTGGCGCACCTGACTCGAAGGAATCACACCAGGAAGAACTAAGCGAAAGGCTTGACGACAATACAAAACAAAAGGTATTTGTTACAGTGGAAGAGTGGACGTACAATTTCGGGCCGACCCGGTTTATGCGCATCGTCATTCTGAAAAACGGCGTTGTTACGAACATCCGGACCGGCAACTACGGATACACCAAACAAACGGAGCCTCTGCAGCGCGAGTGCAGCGAGCAGCTCGTGTCTGTCGGGGACTCGAAGACCGATGTGCTAGCCAGATGCGGCGAACCGTCGTTAAAGGACACTCATGTGGAAGAGATCAGGGAAAAGCTGGGCGATACGGAGCGCAAGGTGTTCATCACGGTCGAAGAATGGACCTATAATCTGGGACCCACCCGGTTCGTGCGCATCCTGACGTTCAGGAACAGCAGGCTCGCGGACATCAAGACGGGCAATTACGGGTACTAGGGGCGAGATGATAAACAGAAAGCGCTCAGGAATGTTTCCGAGCGCCTTTCTCATTGTTCATTCCACATTCCGAATTCCGCATTCCGTATTTTTTTTTACGCGTCCTTCGTTCTGATGTTCATTACCGGCGTGACCGCTTTCAAGCGGGTCTTTTCCACAAACGTCTTGACGGATAAATAGATGCCGTCCGCGTCCAGGCCGTATTTCTGCCTCAGCACCTTCTGCGTACCGTGTTCTATATAGACATCGGGAAGCCCGATCCGGTGCGTTTTGATACCCGTGATCCCCTTCGTATCGAGCAACTCCAGCACCGCGCTGCCGAAACCGCCCAGGAGGGCATGCTCCTCGGCCGTGACGATCCGGCCCGTCTTTTTTGCATAAGCAAGGATCATCTCCCCGTCAAGCGGCTTCACGAACCGCGCGTTCACGACAGCCACGGAGATCCCCTCGTCCGCGAGCCTCTTGGCCGCCTCGATCGACGCACAGACCATGTTCCCGATGGCGATGATCGCGGCATCGGCACCGTCCTTGATCACCTCCGACTTGCCGATCCTGAGGGCCTTCAGTTCCTGGTCCATGGGTACGCCGCAGCCGGTGCCGCGGGGATAGCGCACCGCCGTGGGGCCCGGATATTCGACGGCGGTCTTGATCATGTGCTGAAGCTCGTTCTCGTCTTTCGGCGCCATCACGACCATGTTCGGCACGTGGCGCAAGTAGGCGATATCGAATACCCCATGGTGCGTGGGACCGTCCTCGCCCACCAGCCCGGCCCGGTCAAGGGCCAGCGTCACGGGCAGGTTCTGAAGGCAAAGGTCGTGCACGACCTGGTCGTACGCGCGCTGGGTAAACGTGGAATAGATTGCCGCCACGGGGTGAAGCCCCTCCACCGCGAGCCCGCACGCGAAGGTCACGCCGTGTGATTCCGCGATACCGACGTCGAAGAAGCGGTCAGGGAACTTTCCGGAGAACTTATCGAGTCCCGTGCCTTCGGACATGGCCGCGGAGATGGCGACTATCTTGTCGTTGTCCTCGGCCAGCTTGATCATGGTCTGGCCGAAGACCTCGGTGTAGCTCAGGATGGACTGCTTCTTCGCGGCCGTCTTGCCGGTCACGGGATCAAAGGGCGGTGTACCATGGAACTGGGATGGATTGCACTCGGCGAACTCGCAACCCTTGCCCTTCCGGGTGACCACGTGCACGAGTACGGGCCAGGTATAATTTTTGATATTGTGGAACGTTTCGAGGAGGTGCTCGATGTTGTGCCCGTCGATCGGCCCGATGTATTGAAAACCGAGGTCTTCAAACAGCATGCCCGGCGCCACGAGGCCCTTGAGCGAGTCTTCCGCCCGCTTTGCCAGGTGGAACATGGATTCGCCGACCTTGGGGATGCCCTGGAGGAAGTGCTTCGTCTCCTTGCGCAGTTTCGTGTAGAAATTACCGGTCATGAGCCTGCTGAGATACGACGAGAGAGCGCCCACGTTCGGCGAGATGGACATCTCGTTATCGTTCAGCACCACGACGAGGTTCTTCTTCAGATGTCCGGCCTGGTTCAACCCTTCGAAGGCAAGGCCGGCCGATATCGAACCGTCGCCGATCACGGCGATCACCCGGTAGTCCTCACCCCGGATATCGCGCGCCGCCGCCATGCCGAGGGCCGCCGAGATCGAGGTGCTTGCGTGTCCCACGTCGAAATGATCGCAGGGGCTCTCTTCCCGTTTGGGAAATCCGCTGATGCCGCCATGCTGCCGGATCGTAGGGAACTGGGCGCGCCTGCCCGTGAGGATCTTATGCGCGTAGGCCTGGTGCCCCACGTCCCAGATGATCCGGTCATGGGGCGTATCAAAGGCATAGTGCAGGGCGATGGTCAGGTCCACCACGCCGAGGCTGGAGGCGAGGTGCCCGCCGGTCTTCGACACGACATCGATGATCTCCTGCCGGACCTCTCCCGCGAGCTTCGCCAGCTCCTCCTGCGGGAGCGCCCTTAGAGCCTGCGTATTGTTGACTTTGTCGAGAATCATGGTTTACCTCGGTCGTCAGTCGAAAGTCATCAGTCGAAAGTCTTCTGACTGACGACTGCTTTTCGACTGTCTTTAATTGACTCGGTTCACAATATACTTCGCCAGCTCCCTCAAGGGGTCGGCCTTGCGGTCGAAGTCCTTGAGCGCGGAGACCGCGTGATCGACGACCTCCACGGCCCTTTTGCGCGACTCTTCGATACCGTAGAAGCTCGGGAAGGTCTTCTTGCCTTTTTTCAGGTCGCTGCCCACGTCCTTGCCGAGCTCTTCCTGCTTGCCGGTAAGGTCGAGGATGTCGTCGGCGATCTGGAACGCGAGCCCCACCAGCTCGCCGTATCGCGTCAACGCCGTGAACTGGCGCTTCCCTGCCTTGGCGTAAAGCGCGCCGACCCTGACGGACGCGCGAATGAGCGCGCCGGTCTTGTGCGTATGGATGTATTCGAGCGTGGGGAAGTCGATTTCCCTGCCCTCGGATTCTATGTCCACCACCTGGCCGCCCACCATGCCGAAGACGCCGGATGCGGTCGAGATCTCCTTGATGATGGCGATGAGCCGGTTCGCGGGAACGGACTTGAGGCGGCGGGGATCGGACAATACCTCGAAGGCCATGTTCAAAAGCCCGTCGCCCGCGAGGATCGCAATGGCTTCCCCGTAGGCCTTGTGACAGGTGGGCCTGCCCCGCCGGAAATCATCGTCGTCCATTGCCGGCAGGTCGTCATGGATGAGAGAATACGTGTGGACCAGCTCGAGCGTTCCCGCAACAGGAAGCAGATCGGCTGTCTTCGCGCCGAGCGCTTCGGCCGACGCAATGGCCAGGACCGGCCGCACGCGCTTTCCCCCGGCAAAGAGACTGTAGCGCATGGCCTCATGCACCGACGTTGGAAAGGACTCCGCCGGCGGCACGAGCTTTTCGAGCGCCTTGTCAACAAGGTCTTTCTTTTTCGTGAGGTATGTTTTGATGTCCATAGGAAGTACAGCTCTAAATTTCAAGCACCAAATATCAAATAAGCTCCAAGCACCAAGCGCTAAATTTCAAACGTTTTGAACATTGGCGTTTATCATTTTGGATATTATTTGGGATTTGTTATTTGTTATTTGTAATTTGGAATTTCCTCTCTCATTCTTCTTCCTGTTCCTCAAAGGGCTGTGCAACGATATTTCCCGCTTTGTCCTTCAAGAGTATCTCGACGCGTCGCTCGGCGTCCTCCAGTCTCTTGTTGCAAATGCGGGAGAGCTTGATGCCTTCCTCGAACAGCTTGAGCGACTGCTCCAGCGGGAGGTCGCCTGATTCGAGTTCTTTTACGATCTCTTCGAGCCGCTCAAGCGCGGTTTCGAACTTTTTTTCAGCCATACAATGATCGCCCCGGAAAGAACGGCAACGAGCCGTAGGATTAAATTATATCCGGAAGGTAGCGTTAAATCAAGAAAAATGCTCGGGAAAACCTCGATATTTTCACATGGAGACACGGAGACACGGAGAAAATCTGTGTGTAGCAGAAGCTTTAGTCTATTGCTTTTCCAGAGGCCCCTGCATCCCGTGAACAGGTCCGCGCTTTACATGCCCGGTAGAGGGCCCGAGGAACCACAGTCATGCATGCGCGTGCGTAGCGTAAGCGCTCATGGGCGGCCATATTGACACGAAAAACAGACGACATCCTGGCATGTCTGCGCGGAGCTGTGAGGCGGGGTGCAGAAAAAAACAAAGTATCCCGAACTTCCTGACACGTCTCTTTGTGTAAGTTATATCAATATTCTTTCCACAACTCCAGCACGTTTCTTGCAGCCCGGAACCCGAACTTCTTCAGCGCCTCTGCATAAGGACTCCTGACGGCAGGCTCTCCATTGATCGTTTCGATAGTGATCTTCTGCAAAGGATTGAACTCACGGGTGAGCAGCTCTTTAAACAAGGCGAAGTAATTTGGCAGATGTACGTCATCGGGAGCAGCGAGGATATCAAGGCTCTTTCCCTGGCGTTTGGAGATCATGATGAGGCGGCTGCCGTGATAAACAAGGTGCGTCGAGGGAATGCGCGAAGGTAGGCCGGAAAGCGCTTCGAGCCCCAGGCCGCAGAGCGAAGCGGGGTCGACCGCGTTAACCCGGAAAACAGACTCCTGCGGCAGCGGTTCCTGGAGCATCCTGAAGGCCTCGTGGGAGATGAACTGCGCCCCTGAAATCCCTTCGAAGAAATAGCCGGACAGTACCTCGCCGGAGAGCTCCATCAGGCGCAAGGACCGGAAGACCGCCCGCCACTGGAGCGGCAAGAGTTCGTTCGAAAGAAGCTCGCGGAACAGGATGCCGTATCGTTTCAAAAGCTGGCGGATGCGGTCCTTCACCAGGTCCTCTTGTTCCAGGATGTCCTCTTCCCTGGCCGGCCTGTCTATCCTGAGCCAGTGGCCTTCCATGGGACGCGAGACCTTCCAGCGGTTGAATCCGGACCGCCGTGAGGCCAGTCGGGCCTCGTCGCCGAAGGCCTTGGGTGTGAAGCCCGTCATGACGCCCTTTCGGATCGTCCGGAAACTGTCGCTCGTTACGTTCCCCTTCCACGCCTCTTTCCAGAGCAGCTCGGTCGCATGCACGGTATCCAGATGCGCGAATTCGGCGATCTCTAAGAAGCTGTATCTGCCGCGGCGATCAGGGATGAGATGGGTAAGTTCTTCGCCGTCGCCGGCATGTCCTGTGCCGCGTGACGGATGAAAAAGCTCGAGGTCCTGGTTAAAGGCAAGACTGATCTTCCGCTCGCCGCACCCGAACCAGATAAGCTCGGTGTCTGCCATGAGATGATCGAGCCACTCGCTCCGGTAATTCTCCATCCGTCTGGGCAGGATATACTCCTCCCACGCGCCCACCGGAGCAGGCCAGCCGAAAAGTTGCTCCAGCCGCTCCTGGAGGTCGTCCTGTGTTTCTCCCCTCGGCGTGATGCCCTGAAACGCCGCAAGAAAGAGCGCGAGCTTTTCAAGCGGGAGCGCCTGGAACGAGGGCCTGCGATAGCGGCGCGCCATGCGGAGAAGCATCTCGATATTTTCACTGTCGCAGAGTTCGAGCGCGGTGCTCTCTTCTCCGAACCTGTCCATGACCACGTCCCGGGCCTCGATCAAAGGCTCTATTGCCTCATCGAGCCGTTCGGACGTGATGCCCAGGAGCTGGTGCACGCTTTCTTTCCCGATGGGTCCATAATAAGCAAGCCAGGATGCGAGAAAACTTGAGAGGTCATATTCGTCATGCACCCCCTCACCCCCGCCCTCTCCCCAAAGGGTAGAGGGAGTTCCCTTCTCGATATATGTCCTCACCCTGCGCCGCAAACCTTCTGCATTGTCTTCGGAAGAAACTGCCGTGAGAACAACATCATCGAGAAGAAGCCTGAACGCGACGAGGACCTTCGGCATGCTTTCGATGCTCGTGAGAAGCGGATATTTGACCCCGGGCCAGGATACCCATACAAGTTTTTTTCCATTCGAGCGAAGCCATTCCGAAGCATCGGCGTTCGAGTCCCTGCGTATCGCTGCAGCGAGCCCGTTCCATTCCGGCTCGGGAACGAGCGTGCGCTCCTTTATCCAGTCGAGGAGCTCCAGGGCAGAGCCTGGCGCGTATCCTGCTGCCGTGCGCTTGAGCTTTTCATCAAATTGAGAGATGACCTCGGAAGGGATCTTGGGACGCAGGTGTGATGAGAACAGAAGCTCTTTTATGAGATCAGGCCGCAGGGCCGACTCCTTGGCCATGAGCGGAGTGTCGTCTTCGTACATATACTTATTCGTCTGCTTCCAGACAAGATGAGAGGCGAAGGGAGATGCAGCGCGCGTCACGGTCTCGTTGATGATGATGTGGCCATCCCGCACTTCGTCGAGCACAGCTTTCAGGTTTTCAAGGTCGAATTCGTCCTCAAGGCAGGTCCTCCACGTTTCGATAAGAACTGGAAAGTCCTCGTAGCGCCGGACTGCTTCGAGAAGTTCCTTGGCCCGGAGGCGGATGAGCCAGAGCGGCATCCTGCGCTTGAAGCTCGACTTCGGGAGTAAGAGCGCCCGCTCCGCGTTCTCCCTGAACCGGGCCCCGAAAAATCCCGTCTGCTCCAGTTTTTTCCTTAAGAAGACCTCGACATTTTCCGATGAAAGGAGGCTTACAATGTCCCTCGACTCCACTTCGCGGGGAAGCATGAGCAGAAGCGCGTCGTCAGCCTCGATCACCTGGAGAGGCGTATGCTCGCGCTCTTCCCACGCCTGGGACAGGGCGAGCGCAAAAGGCCGGTTCACCCTTCCGCCCCAGAAAGTATGGAGGATCACCTGCTTCAGTTCTCCCCGGCTCACCGGCTCCTCGACATATTCGATCAGGATGTGATGGCGGTTCGGGAGGCTTTGTCCAGTGGCTTCTTTCTGGAGCTTCATGAACGAGATCAGCTCGTCAGCCGCAGTCTCATCCATAACGTGCGCGGTCATGAGTTCCTGTTTGAAATCCTCTTTATCGAGGCGTTGGTCAGCATGTTCGAGAAAGAGGCCGATCCTCTCGGAAAGATGGAAGTCGCGATTAAGCTCTTCCGCTTTCCAGAAGGGAAAGATGCCCGTTGCGGAGCGGGCAGGAATGACCTCGACGTCGTTATGCGTGATCTTCTCGATCCGCCAGAGCTGCGAGCCTAATGTGAACGTCTCGCCGACGGACCGCTCCCAGACGAACTCTTCATCGAGCTCGCCGATCTTCGCGCGCGTGTCTTTGAGCCTGAGGTCGAAGTACCCCCGCTCAGGAATGGTCCCGCCTGACGTATATATAAGGTAAGGCACTCCACTGTGCGCCTGGATGGTATTGTCGATCTTGTCGATGGAGACCCTGGCCTTCAGTTCCCGGAGCCTTGTGTCAGCGTAGCGTCCCCCGAGCATTTCGAGCACAATGTCGAAATGCTTTCGCGGAAGGTCGCGGAAAGGATACATAGTCTTTATAAAAGCATACAGCTCGTCCAAGTCCCAGCGCTCCATGGCGGTCATGGAAAGAATGATCTGGGCCAGGACGTCCAAAGGAGACTCGATGGGCCGGACCTCTTCGATGTCCTGGTCAAGCACGGCACGCGCCACGACCGCGGCGTCCACGAAATCGCGGCCATGAGTCGGGTAGATCAGACCGCGGCTTACCTCGCCAACGTAATGGCCTGACCTGCCGATGCGCTGGAGTGCCGAGGAGACCGCGCGCGGCGTCTGGATAAGTACCACCTGGTCAAGCGACCCGATGTCGATGCCCAGTTCAAGGGAGTTCGTGGCAACAATGGCCCTGAGCTCGCCCTTTTTGAGCTTCTGCTCGACAGCCAGGCGGATCTCCCGCGCAAGGGACCCGTGGTGCGCATAGGCAAGCTCGATCTCCGAGGTCTCGTTGATCATGCGCACGACCTTCTCAGTTGTCCTCCTGCTGTTCGCGAAAAAGAGGGTCGAGCGGTGCTGATTGATGATCTCTTTAAACGAATCGATGAGCGCCGGCCACCAGGAATCATCCACCATCTTCTCCCGCGCGTCAGCCGGGAAAGAGACCCTGATATCGTACGACTTTGCCTGGCGGGACCGGATGAGCGAGACAGGCCGCTTCTCGTAAAAGCTGTCCTTGCCTTTCCCGGTCTTGCGTAAACCGCCGATGAATTCCACCACCCGTTCGGGGGGATTGACCGTGGCAGAAAGCGCGATGCGCTGGAACTCGCCGGAAAGCGGTACGAGCCGTTCGACACCGGTAATGAGATGGGTCCCGCGCTTGGACCCGACCACAGCGTGGATCTCGTCGAGGATCACCGTTGCGATCCCGTCGAGCATGGATCTGCCGCTCCGGGAAGTCAAAAGAAGGTTGAGGGACTCGGGCGTGGTGATCAGGATTTCCGGGGGCCTGCGGAACATCTTCCGCCGCTCTTCTCCCGGCGTATCCCCGCTCCGGGTAAGGACGGATATTTCAGGGAACGGTTCACCAGCGAGGGAAAATGTTTCTTTCAACTCGGCAAGAGGCTTGAGCAAATTTCGCTGCACGTCGTTATTGAGTGCTTTGAGCGGAGAGATGTAGAGGACCCGCACCTTGCCCTTCGGCCAGGCGCCGATGATGAGCTGGTTCATGCCCCAGAGGAACGCGGCCAGCGTCTTGCCGCACCCCGTGGGCGCGGTCACGAGCACATGCTTCCCCTTCACGATCTCAGGCCAGGCCTTCTCCTGCACGTCGGTCGGCGAACCGACCTTTTCCGAGAACCACTTCTGGATAACTGGGTGGAATAATGAGAGGACGCTTGGATTCAAGTCTTTCTCCTCACTTTTCACGTTTTACTTTTTACGTCTTACTTTTCACGGTTATCTGCTTCTTCTATTAAAAACATAGACCAGGGCAGGGGAAAAAGCAAGGGCGGGATAGGCGTAGATCAGGCGAGTGCAGGTTCAAGCAATTCCATTGGACGTCATCCCTCGATCATTCTAGCGGGAATCCAGAGTTCTTTAGATGGTGTGTCCAAATTGGAACACGCGGGTGAGTGGCAAGCATTCTTGGCCGACCGGCTGGAACGGTAAGGCTGCCCGACAGGTTAATAAGTCCTGTCTCTCGTTATTCTACCCGGCCTATCGACTGCGCTCCCTGGATCTCGATGCCTTCATTTCTTCATAGGTGCGGGACGTAATAATGTCCCCGTCCTGCAAGGTCATGACGCCTTGCAAATCGTGTTCTTCAAACGGGGGCATTACAATCTCCGGTTCAAGAACACTGTCGCTGCACCGAATATCTACAACGCAATCATCGTAGCGGTCTCGTATCACGACGAACTCGGTGCACGGAAATTTTCTGGAATAATTGATCAAGTTAAGAAATTTGCGAGGCCCGAACGCGGCCAGATACCGTCCGTTCATGTAAAGTACCGATCCGTCGTGCAACTCGATGAAGTAATGCGGCCCCTCTTCCTGGGACTCCTCGACCTGAAAGTATCGGGTTGCTCGATACGCCATGGAAACAAGCAGGCCCTCCTGCTCTGGCTGCTCGGCGGGTTCGGGTGCTCTTGCAAGGCTCCAGAATTTGGTCCCCGGCGCATTGACCAGTTTATTGGTAGTAAAAAGTGAAAGAGAGAAACCCAACAGAATCCCGACGTTCGTCTGCCACTGCGGCGCAGCTGCCGGAAGAAGCGCCATGAAGGCGCTGGTTATCAGAAAAAAACTGATGAAGAACGATAGGGCGGCAATAAGTAGTCTCATGGTTCGTTCTCAATAAAGCAATCTTACCAGACCCATTAGGTCTTCAAGGTTCACTTTTTCTCTCCAAAACCCTTTATTCCCTTGCTTACTGCAGTATAGTGAATTCCGAGATGGTCTGCAATCTCTTTCAACGTATATCCGTATTTCATGAGCACGTGCTTGCCCTTCACGATCTCCGGCCAGGCCTTCTCCTGCACGTCGGTCGGCGCGCCGACCTTCTCGGAGAGCCATTTCTGGATAAGGGGATGGAATAATGAGAGGACGCTTGGATTCAAGTCTTTCTCCTCACTTTTCACTCTTC
>Ga0210377_10003153_pt1 | contig 14198 bp, 16 predicted proteins | sample PLM4_65_b1redo_FD_155480 | JGI IMG/M metagenome (GOLD analysis project Ga0210377, IMG submission 155480) | Groundwater sediment microbial communities from an aquifer in East River, Colorado, USA - PLM4_65_b1 redo | ecosystem: Environmental > Terrestrial > Soil > Riparian zone | place: USA: East...
GTTGACTTGTTAAATTAAGTAAAGATGTTATTCTATGGCCAGCATAAGGAGGTAGTGTAGTAATGCGAGATAAAGAGCGCCATTCCGAAGATTTTGCGATGTGTCCAAATGTGAATTGCAAGCGCACTTCACGGTCTCAGAAAGAGTGTGGTGACCGTAAGTGCAAGTTCAGAAAAGTTCCGCATCGCCATTGCGGGTGCGGCGAAATTTGTTTGATTCAATAAGAAAGGAGGGATTTTGAAAATAATCGAAAATCCGGAAGTCATTCCGATTCGGGCGGGGCAGAAGTTCAATTGTCTCGTTTGCCGTTGCGCGTTCGAGATTGAAAAGGGCGATATCGAGCAGGCGCTTGAGAATGTGAGCGAACTTCTTCGCGTCGCCTGCCCGTTCTGCAAAGCCATGAAGGGCTATGGCAGACCAGTGGGAGCTACGCCCAACCCGCTCAATTACATCGGATACAGTTCGCTCGAAACTACAGGGCTCTGAAATAACAAAACGTAGACAGCAACTAATCAGTTGCTGTTTTCATTTCTTGGAGATTTTATTTAAAAGCGCATCCAAATCACCGTCCAGCACTTTTTCTATATTGTGAACCTTCACGTTAAAACGGTGGTCGGTGATTCTGTCCTCCGGGAAATTATATGTGCGGATTTTCTCGGAGCGGTCACTCGTGCCAACCTGCTCTTTGCGGATGTCAGCAACATTACCCACGGCTTGGGTTTGTTGGATTTCATACAGTTTTGCGCGAAGCACCTCCATGGCTCGTTCGCGGTTGGCATGTTGGGAACGTTCTTCGCGGGAGCCGACCACTATGCCGGTTGGTTTATGTAAAATTCTAACTGCGGTTTCAACTTTATTGACGTTCTGTCCGCCAGGGCCGCCGGCGCGGGAAAAAGTAACCTCCAAATCGTTGGGGTTAATAGGAACCTCTTTGGCTTCCACGATTGGGAGTATGGCCACGGAAATGGTGGAGGTATGTACCCTTCCGGCTTTTTCTGTATCAGGCACGCGCTGGACACGGTGCACACCCGATTCGTTCCGGAGGGCCTCATAAGGGCCCGTAGGTCCCGAGGCACCAGCCGAGGGATTACCTTCTATTTCCGCAACCAAGCTTTTAAAGCCCTGGAGTGTTGTCTGATTTTTTTCCAGAACCTGGAATTTCCATCCGCGCCTTGAGGCATAGCGCTGATACATGCGCGCGATGTCGCCGGCAAAAATAGAGGCTTCATCGCCTCCGGCTCCCGCCCGAATTTCCAAAATTAACTTATTCATTAATTTTAAATAATTTTGCCCTGAGCCCGTCGAAGGGGAGAATAAGCTTGTTCATACGAGGAAAATCATACTGAAATTATGATATAATGGCAACATGGTTTATTTACTTCCAATAATCTTGCTTATACCAGTCTTTTTTATTTCCAAATCAATGATAAGAGAAAAAAAGCTGTTACCACACGTCTTTTTTGTGATGCTATTCTTACTTTTATTCATTGTATTAGAAATGTTGTATTGGTATTCAACTCACGTAGAATGGTAACGGAAAAAGCCGCTTGCGCGGCTCTCTTCATTTCTGTTACGGGTCTTATTCGTACGAATGGGCGAATAAGGAGTTTAGGCGAAAATAGCGGTCTCATCGCCGCCCGCACCGGCCCTAATTTCCAAAATTAACTTATTCATTAGTTTTAAATAATTTTGCCTCTTCGAGCCTGAGGATTCTCAGAGCCGAAGGCCTGAGCTCATCGAGTCTGAGACTCTCAGAGTCGAACGACCCATCGAAGGGAAGAATGAGTTTATTCATTGACAAAATAAATAATTAATGCCATAACATTAGCAGAGTTTTTATATGGAATCAAGAAGGAGGCAGGTATGACCATCGGTATCGTAGGCGTGAAGTCGGCCAAAGAAGTGGAGTGTATGTCTGTCATTTCAAATCGTATTCTGGTGGATGTTTATTACCAGGGCGGTATGTGTTGCGGAGAGCACAATCGTGCACAGGGTAAGGGGGAACTTCAGATTAACAATCTTAAAGATAACCGTTTTGTCGGCAACATCATATTCCTTGGCCAAATTGGTTGCAATTTTGGCAGGGTGAGTGATGAGCCTGTCGACATCAGGGGCGAGGTGAGACCCAATCGGGGGGAACTCGGAAGTTACGAATTAGTTTTGGCTTTCGAATTTTCCCCTCCATATCTACCTCATCAGTTTGACTGAAAGACAAGAGCCGCTCGCGCGGCTCTTTCAATTTCTGTCATGGGTCCTATTCGTACGAATAAGCGAATAAGAAATACTGAAATTATGGTAGAATGGCAATATGGAACCTTTATTTATATTTGTATCAATAATTTTAATTGTAGCCCCTTTCGTGAATGAGTTTGTTTGTGTTAGCGGCGTTTTTTATCCTTATAACGATGCCTGCTCAACTTTGCCATTGTCGCCAATCTTCAGTTTTATAAGCTCAATTGAACTATATTTATTTATCCCGGCTCTTTTGCTGGCTTGGTTCTTTTTCAAGAAGAGCAACCATGTTGTTTTGGGGAAAGTTATGGGGATAGCTTTAGTGGTGCTTTCGGTTTGGAGCTTGCTCGATTTATTATCTAGAATGTTGGGTTCTTTCTAAAGAGTGATCAACCAAAAACCGCCCATGGGCGGTTTTTGATTTACTTAGCTTTTTTTGTTCTAACCTTAGTTTTCTTCGGTTCGGCAGATGCCTTGGTTTTTCTCGTTTTAAATCTTTCCACGCGGCCCGCTACGTCCAAGAGTTTTTCCTCGCCGGTGTAGACCGGGTGGCACTTGGAGCAAATTTCAACGTTAATTTCCGGCTTGGTGGCTCCAACCGTAAAATGATTGCCGCAGGCGCATTTAACTTTTGCTTCCGGATAGTATGTGGGATGTATATTTGGCTTAGGCATTTGTTTGTTGTAGTCCCTCCGTTTGTCGGGATCCGCGATTCCGTAGGGGAATCGGGACTTTGGGCATTTGAGTTTAAATATATTCGCACATTTATATGGATTTAGCAAATGAAAGGCCTAGCTTGCACTAGGCCCTTTGGGCATGATCCGAGGCAGACGCCAGGTGGCTATCACAAGGAGAAAAACCAACGCAACACTTACTTTAACAAACATCATTGCCGTGGAAGAGAAAATGAACCATACGGCAAGGCCACCGAGAATCACAAACAAAATGAAAGCGAGCATGTTTCCTCCTCTGAAGTTGGTGCGAGGATTAATCCCGCTCCGGTTAGGTGTATTTTTTTGCCCAAGCATTGATGCCCGCGAGAATCGCTGCGACCCCCGCGAAAACGACAATGCTCAAGACAAATGGCCAGGATGGAATCCGCCCGCCCGCCGCGATTATGGAAAGGAACATTCAAACCCTCCTTAAAGATTTGAAGATAAATTCAGTAAATAATAAAAGGTTTACTTTGTCAATGTTTCAAGGTATACTAGTCCAATGAGAATAAGGTTTGTGGACGGATTTTTAATACGGAACACGCTCTACCCGGATTTTGGATCTATTCATTATCATGGCGACGAGGTGACGAATGTTTTTAAGCTTTGGTTTGTCCCCGAAGGCGAAATTTGGATTGACCATATTTATAAAAAGAGTGGAGAAGCGGATTGGCTTCTAGAAACCGATATGAAAACAGCGGAATACTACGACAAGGACCCGGAGGGCTACCGCGAATTCGCGAAAAGTTTGTGCGACAAGGGTACGGTTCCGGATTTCTACAAAAAGAAAGAAAAGAAAGACGGCGTTACGGTTGCTTACGTGGACGGTGCGATTATTCGCCGATACTTTGATCCGGAATTCGTTTCGGGCGGGCACGATCTGGTGTATAACTATGTTCCCAAAAATGAAATTTGGGTGGATTCGTGGCTGGACGAGCGAGAATATCCGTATGTGCTTTTGCACGAAGAAATCGAGCGAAACCTTATGAAAGAAGGAAAGGCATATGACATAGCGCACGAGTACGCGCTTGTTGCGGAAAAAGAGGCGCGGGTGAAAGACGGATTCGGAAAATATCCGGGATACGAAAATTATACCTGGCGAGGAAAATCAAACGAAGAAATAACCAAAAAATATTACACGGATGGAAATGAAGATGAATCCGGAAGTCTTAAGGTAAAGACGTTTGAGCAGAGCGATAATTTTTGCGGCCCGGCTTCTTTGCGCATACTCCTGTCTTATTTCGGGAAAGATGTGAGTGAAGAACGGTTGGCTCAAGTGGCCGTGTCTACTAAGGCGGTTAATGGAAACACCAGGGGGACAGGAACGGAACACGAAGGTATGATAGGCGCCGCAAAATCGGTAGGTGGATATGTTTTCACGAAAGAAGGCGGAAGCTTGAAGGAATTAGAATATTTTATAAAGGAAGAAAAACTTCCTGTTATTGTGGGATGGTTTGACAGGGATGATGACCACTACAGCGTGGTGGTGAACGTGACCGACAAAAACATAATCATGGTAGATCCGGCGGCCAGTGTTCCGGAGCGCTGGATAGACAGAACGCTATTTCCCAAGATTTGGTTTGATCTTGTGGGCAGCGAAGACAAAATCGTTTCCTGGGGCTGGTATATGGCGGTCGCTTTTGATAAGAAAAAATTCAAAGTTGAGGGTGGGCAGTATTTCTAATTGACTGTTCCACTCGTTTTTTAGTACTGTCCATCGTAGACCTTAAGGGGGATTTCATGTTGCTTTTGGAAGAAGGCAAGAAGATACTCATTGGTTGGGAACCGGAAGTGCGCAATCCGCTCAAGGGACAGGTTTTTGCATCTCTCGTGTTTCTTCTCACGTGCCCCGAGTGCAAAATAGACACGAAGGTTTCCACGAAGTCGGAAGTTATTTTCGAAAAAGGAAGGCAAGTAATTGATATCCATACGTTCCAGGCGAAACAGATGGAGCATGCGACCGTTCTCTGGAAGGGGAATTGTTTGCATCCGCTCCAGCTTCTCCAGGCCGATCTCTTTGATCTCCTTGAAGAGATGGGAAAACGCCTGAACGAAAAGTGGATGAGGAAGGCCATTGAAATCTCCTCCCAGAAAGCCAGGGGACTACGAAAGTAGTCCCTTTTTGTAGCTTGACAATATATATGTATTATGGTAGCCTGAAACTAGCAGTAACTAACAAACACATGGTGATGCAGTAGCGGTAGGTAGCAACAAACGCACAAACAAAAAGGAGGCAGTAATGAAGTTTCGTATCTGGATGCTCCTCATGATGGTCCTCGTGTTCGTTTCGCCAATCTTGGCGAGCGACTCCCAGCCGCGGACGATGTTCTCAGCGCAGACGAACACCGACCTCATGAAGTATCCCATTCTCAAGCACGGTGAGCTCACCGCCCGCCGCGCAGCTGAGATGGGTCTCCATCCCGAAACCATCAAGGAGCCGACAGTGGTCGAGAACCACTTTCGGGAATTGGTGGATAACGATGGGCGGATGGTCAGAGAGATTTTGCCCAAGGGAACAGTCGTCTACGCAGATGCGACCGGCGAGCTGATCTACAAGGCGGATTGCGCGAACCGAATCGCTCTCGTGAAGCCGTGCCCAGTGTGCCCTCCAGCCGTGAAGGCCCGAGCGGCTACTGCGTCCGCAACGACGGCGAAAACCAGCGGAAGTTTCTGGGAGGACAGCTTCTTCTGGGATGTTGTTCTGGCCCTCCTCTTCCTCGCCGCGATTGTCGCGGCACTGATGATTCTCGCTTATCTGTTGTATCGACTGGCGAAGAGGTTGATGAGGGGGCCTACTCCACCGCCGACGATTTCTCCTGTGTCTGACCCCGATCCGGAGCGCAAATTCATTGCTTTCTGGGCGGGAACAGGATCGCAGTCCAAGGTGAACTTCAGCGGCTACCGTCAGGTGTCCGTCGCTGAGGAGAGTGGGAAAACCACCCTCACGTTCTCCTAGTACCATCAGTTCAGTATCCAGTCAGTATCCAGGCCCCTCTGCGCCAGCGTGCGCAGAGGGGCTTTTCATTTCAAAAACAGTGTAGATTTCTGCTTTTTGAACTCTTAGGGGGTGGATTTTAACAGTGGAGCCATTCAATTTCCGAAGGGTGTTTCGCAGGCGAAAAAGCTGGGTTCGCGAAGCGATTTTTAGCCGAGAAGCAGGCCGTACGCTCGCAGGAAGCGGACGAGCCGACCCTAGGAAATTTGAATGGCGAAACCCTTGACTCTAGGTGTCAATTTGATATACTTTAACTATGATGGACTGCAATTTTACAATTGAATACTTGGTAAGAAGTTAGAAAGAGTTTTTTAGTTGTCCCAATATTACTTTGAAGCCCTTTTTGGAAGCGGTTTTTTGGGCGCGTAAAGCGAAAAAAATTGGCTTGGCAAGTCTTTATAGAGGATTTGATCCTGGTCCAGGATGAACGCTGGCGGCGTGGATTAGGCATGCAAGTCGTGCGGAATATATTTTGAACTTGTTCTGAAGTTTTGAGAGTAGCAATACAATTGAAGCAGATGAACTTGGGATGGATATATTTAGCGGCGAACGAGTTAGTAACACCTTGGTTACGTACCCCGAAGTCTGGTATAGCTCATCGAAAGGTGAGGTAATCCCAGATGGTCATTGAGAGCGCAAGCTCGAAATGTAAATCCGCAAGGAGCTTCGGGAGCGGCCTAGGTCTGATCAGCTAGTTGGTAGGGTAACGGCCTACCAAGGCTATGACCAGTAGGGGAGGTGAGAGCCTGACCCCCAACGATGGAACTGAGACACGGTCCTTACTCCTACGGGAGGCTGCAGTCGAGAATATTCCACAATGGACGAAAGTCTGATGGAGCGACGCCGCGTGCAGGATGAAGGCCTTCGGGTTGTAAACTGCGGTAGACAAATAACAACGCAAGTGAGTGTTTGTCGGAAAGAGGCGGGTAACTACGTGCCAGCACCAGCGGTAATACGTAGGCCTCAAGCGTTATCCGGATTTATTGGGCGTAAAGCGTGTGTAGGAGGTTCTTTGCGTCTCATGTTAAAGCCCACCGCCTAACGGTGGAACTGCATGGGATACGGGAGGGCTAGAGGAAGTTAGAGGTGAGCGGAGCGCACGGTGTAGGGGTGAAATCCGTTGATATCGTGCGAAACACCAAAGGCGAAGGCAGCTCACTGGGACTTTCCTGACTCTGAGACACGAAAGCGTGGGGAGCAAAAAGGATTAGATACCCTTGTAGTCCACGCCCTAAACGATGCCTGCTTGCTATTTCGAGTATCGACCCTCGGAGTGGCGTAGCTAACGCGTTAAGCAGGCCGCCTGGGAAGTACGAGCGCAAGCTTAAAACTCAAAGGAATAGACGGGGACTCGCACAAGCGGTGGAACATGAGGTTTAATTCGACAATAAGCGAGGAACCTTACCAGGGTTTGAAATTCTAGCTGAAAGCCGCCAGAAACGGTGGCCTTCTCTCAAGGACAGCTAGTTCAGGTGCTGCATGGTTGTCGTCAGCTCGTGCCGTGAGGCGTTCCCTTAATTGGGGTAACGAGCGCAACCCCTGTCTCGTGTTATAAGTGTCACGAGAGACTGCCCAGCCCAGAGAACGCAAGAAAGAATCTAGAAACTAGAATCTAGTAGTCAGTACTAAATTCTGGATTCTGAATTCTGATTTCTTGTATTTTCCGGGCTGGGAGGAAGGAGGGGATGACGTCAAATCCGCATGGCCCTTTGATACCCTGGGCTACACTCGTGTTACAATGGCGCGTACAATGGGCTGCCAACCCGCAAGGGGGAGCAAATCCCACAAAACGCGCCCCAGTTCGGATTGGGGGCTGCAACTCGCCCCCATGAAGCCGGAATCGCTAGTAATCGCGGATCAGCTATGCCGCGGTGAATACGTTCTCGAGTCCTGTACTCACCGCCCGTCACGCCAAGGGAGCCGGAAATGGATGATGTTTCGCTAGTCGGAATTAGTCCAAGTTCGGTGACATGGGCGAAGTCGTAACAAGGCACGCGTAGCGGAAGCTGTGCGTGGATCAATTAAATTTTTAAAACTTCACGGTCGTGAAGTTAATGTCGTAACCGCTTTGGCAACAAAAGCATCTAAAGGTAGTCCCTCGTGATAATATCGTTCGGGATGAACAAAGTTTAGATGTTTCTGCTGCCAAAAGTGGTTGGCTATACGAGCAATTGTATGGGCACCTATTGGGGCAACTAAAAAACTCTGTCTTACTGCAAATTCCCCGCGCGAGCGGGGATTTGCGTTTTTTAAACCCCACCGGATTGGTGGGGTCTTTGGTTCATGGGTTGAGAAATGACCAGACTGAAGTTGTTTTTTCGTTTGGTGACCGCGGTGGTTTCATGGCCGTCGATCCTTGAAATGCCGAGAAGTTTGAAGCTGGTACAAGGCCTTTCGCCCTGTCTTCGCCACGATTCGTCTTGCTCTCTTTCCATCTGTTCGACCTTCTTCTTTGCAACCACAACGGCTTCTTGGTCGTTTCCGGCTTCGATCTCCGGGTGTAGAGAATTGGAACTCGACGTTTCAGAATCAATTCTGGTACGAGTGTGAACATTCAATCGGTATTTCAGGATAGTCTCCTTTCTGATTAGATAGTAGGGAATTGTTAGCTAGTTGGCAATTGTTGTATTTCTTTACAAATCCTCCCAAATAGTTTATTCTAATTCAACATGCCAAACGGAAAGAAAGTACTCATAGTTGAGGACGATAAATTCCTTTCTTTGGTTTTGAAAAGTAAATTGGAACGTGATGGGTTTTTGGTTTCGGAAGCGGTGGACGGGGAAATCGGGTTAGCGAAAGCAAGGTCCGAAAAGCCCGACCTGATTCTCCTTGACCTCATTCTTCCCAAAATGTCCGGATTTGAATTCTTGGAGGTTGCGAAAACCGATCCGGAGTTAACTAAAATTCCCGTGGTAGTTGCTTCCAACCTTGGCCAGGACACCGACATTCAAAAAGCCAAAGGATTGGGAGTTCTGGATTATTATGTGAAAGCAACCACCCCCGTAGAAGAAATCGCGGCCATGGTGAATAAATCTTTGGGCCTTCCGGAGAATCCCGAACCCCAACCAAAAATAGAACAGGTTCAACCAATGGAACCCCAAGTCCCGCTTCAACCCGAAATCCAACCCATCGCACAAGAACTGGCACAAGCTCCGCAAATTCCCGAAAACCAAAATCCACCCGTAGAGCCAATCCAACCACAATGATTAATCCTTCGACCCTGAGGTCTCAGGACCGAAGGGCGAAGAATTATTCCCATCCTTCGATAAACACATTCGCCATATGGGCTCAGTGCCTACGGCTCACCACAAGCAAATGATTGAAGAAAATATATTAAATAAAATAAAACCCGGTGCCAAGGTTAAAGTATATGAAGGCACCAACACTCCTTTTGAGGGCATTGTTATTGCGCGCAAGCACGGCAGTGAACCGGGCGCTACTTTTACGGTGCGTGGAGTAGTCGCGAGCGTCGGCGTGGAAAAAGTTTTTCCGATTCATTCCCCCGCTATTTCTAAGTTGCAGGTAGTGAGTTCCCCTAAAAAAGTTCAGAAATCAAAATTGTACTGGGTGCGTAAAGCTTCCGGTTCTAAGATAAGGCAAAGAACAGGAGTTTCAATGTAAAGAAAAAAGCGGCTCACGAGCCGTTTTTTTAATTTTCAAAAGGCTGTACAATTATAGCCAATGTCAGGCATAGACACCGGCTTTGAGGGCGTTCGACGCAGGTACGATACTGCGGTTTTTGAAAGACGCGAGTTAGATAATGGCATCCCCGTATGGCTCCAAAACCCACCCATCTTAACCAACGAGCAAGGCGTTCTTCAAGTTTTTTTGATGGGTATTGGCGGGATAAGCGATCCCAAAGATGCTTACGGCGCTGCGCATTTCTTTGAACACATCCCCCTTCTAGGGAGCAAATCTAAGCCTTCAGAGGAGTTGCTCCTGGGGCCCATTAAAGATTTGGGTGCGACTGTTCGCGCCTTCACCTCCAAATTTTTTACGGAATATATAATTACCGCCCCAAAAGATAAACTGGAACTGGCCTGCGAGACCATGATAGAAATTTTGACCGAACCACTATTGGACGAGAAGCATGTAGAAACAGAAAAAGGAGTGATTCTAAACGAATACAAGCGATTTTTCAGCAACGGCGATAACTATAAGAGCGTGATTTTGCCGGGATTGGTCTTGGGCAAAGAACATCCTGCAGCCCACCATGCATTGGGAACCAAGGAGTCCATTCAAGGAATGAGCCAGAAAAACATACAGGAATTTCATCACAAACATTATCACTCCGGGAATTACCAAATAATTTGCGGCGGAGCTTTTTCCGAAAACCCCGACAATCTTAATGTAATAGGCAAATATTTCAATAAATTCCCAAAAAGGAAGTCCACCTTTGAGGATCCCGATTTTTCGATTTCCGTACTCAAAAACGGCGAACGTCACGACATCGTGGACCCCAGGATTTCCAGAGATTCTTTGCACATTATTTATAGTTTTGAGTCCCAGGGGCTGGACTGGGAACCCGCGCTTTCCTCTTTGGCATACGCCTTATCAGGAGAAAAACACTCACCGCTTATGAATGAATTGCGGCATAAGCGCGGATGGGTGTATGAGAGCGGCCTGTGCGAAGGGTCGGTAAATTGCCGCCTGTGGTCGTTCACCGCCGAAATACCGGTGGACAGGGATAAATTTGATGAAACTGAAAGGGTTTTCTACGAAGTACTCGGAAATTTGGATGAAAAAACCATAAAACAACACCAGAAAAGGAAACAATTATCTCGAAAGTTAGCCTACCAAGATCCCTATAATGCCTGCGTTAGCGCGAGGAGCGAGATAATAGATCACGGAAAACCAATAACCTGGGAAGAGGCCGAAAAAAAAGAAGATGCCCTTACGATAGAAGAAGTTTTTTCCTGGCGTGATCGTATCTTAAACACTAAGCCGTTAGTGGTGAGAATAAGTAAAAACTAACCGTGTAAACAAAAAAGCGGCTCACGAGCCGTTTTTTTGTGGCGCTTATTCGTACCTCAGAGCCTCCGTCGGGCTTAACTTTGATGCCCGGTAGGCGGGATAGATGCCAAAGACGAGGCCAATGAGGCCGGAGACCCCGATGCCCAATAGCGCCGCATTTAGGGGGAAGGCGAAAATCCAAGCCAGGCCCAGAAAATGAGTTAGTAAGTAAGACGCGCTAAAAGAAAAAATAGTGCCAAGAGCGATGCCGATAACGCCTCCGGCGGCGGTTAAAATCACTGCCTCCACCAAAAATTGGGAAAGTATGTTTTTATTGGTAGCGCCGATGGCTTTGCGTAGGCCGATTTCTTTGGTGCGTTCGGTGACGGAGACAAGCATTATATTCATGATGCCGATGCCGCCCACAACCAAAGATATGGCGGCAACCGCTGCAATAAACAATTTGATGATGTTGGTTATGTTGCCCACGGTCTCCATAGCTTGGGCCTGGGTTTGCACAAAGAAGTCGTCCTTTTCCGGGTCTGTAATGTTATGGGAATTCCTGAGAGTCGCGGTGATATCATCAACCGTAGTTGGAACGTTCGCCTCCGTATCTGCCTGCACGATGATGCGGTTAAAATACTTGATGCCGAAAATATATTGCTGGGCGGTGGTGTAGGGGACGATGGCGACTTCGTCAAAATTAACGAAGGAAGACTGGCCCTTGACCGGCAATACGCCTATAACCCTAAAACTCCTGCCACTAAGTTTAACTTTCTGGTTTAAGGCGTCATCCTCGCCGAATAATTCTGTTTTTACTTTGGAACCGATTACGACCACACTCGCGTAACTTGCTACATCCTCGTCACTTATAAGATTCCCCTCGGCGGCGGACAAGTTATAGATGTCGGCGAAAAGAGGCGTAGCTCCGAAAATAGTCGGCCGATAGGTGTTATTACCATACACAGCGGGCAGGCTCCCGAAGACTATGGGCATGACTTGGGCGATGTGGGGGGCGTTTTGGGGGTTTCGGAGGAGGCGCAGGTCTTTTTCTTTGAGTGAATCGGTGAAGGTGGAAACAAAGTCAGTTGGTCCTGTGGGCTCTCGTCCGGGGACTATGGCAATGGTTTTGGAGCCGATGCTTGCTACTTCGGAGAGAATAAGATTTTCCGCGCCCTGCCCCAAAGACATAACAACCATGATGGCCGCGACGCCGATTACAATGCCCAAAATCGTCAGGAGCGACCGAGACTTGTGCGTTTTAATGCCGGTGAAGGAGGTTTTAATGGTGTGCTTTAGAATCATCTTATTTTATAAATTCATTTCCCGTCCGGCGGATACTAACCCTGCGGTCGCTCTCTATGGCGCCGTCTTTCATATGTATAATCCTCTCCGCGTGTTCTGCGGTATAGGTTTCGTGCGTTACAAGCACGATGGTGCGTCCCTCTTTAAGGTTCAAGTCTTGGAGTACGGTCATTACCGCCTGCCCGGATTTGGAATCCAAATTCCCGGTTGGTTCGTCTGCGAATATAATTTGGGGGTTATTGATTAAAGAGCGCGCTATGGCTACGCGTTGTTTCTCCCCGCCCGAAAGTTGGGAGGATTGGTGTCCCAGGCGGTGGCTTAAACCCACGGATTCAATGGCGCGCCTGGCCATTTCATCCCACTCCGATTCTTTGATTCCGGAATATAGGAGTGGCAATTTTACGTTTTCAAGCACGCTCGTATGCGCAAGCAGATTGAAAGTTTGGAACACGAAACCCATTTTTTTATTGCGCACCCGCGCTAGTTCTTCGTCGGGATAATCTTCCATTGCCTTCCCGTCAAATTTATAAGTTCCACCCGATTGCCGTTCCAGGAAGCCAAGAATATGGAGTAAGGTTGATTTGCCGGAACCGGATGGGCCCATGATGGCTAAAAATTCTCCGGCATTTAAGGAAAACGAAACATCCCTTAGGGCTACCGTAGGAGTGCCTTCCTCGTCCTCTTTATAGACCTTCTGCAGGTGGCCGACTTCAATTAGCGGCATGCTGGTTTACTGGGAATGCTGTATTACCACTTGGTCGTGCTCGTTAAGGCCGCTTAAGATTTCCACGTAACCATCCGAACTCCTAAGTCCGGTCGTCACCACTACGTCTTCAGTCGAGGTTGCATCGGAACTACCGATATATCTGGAAACCAGTTCTTTGTCCTGGGATTTGCGCACCGCCCGCTGGGGAACGGCAAGAACATTTTCGTGTGTGGCGGAGACGATATCAATGTTTGCGGTCATGCCGGATTTTATTCTTTTGTCCGGTTTTGAGAACTGAAGTTTGGTAAGATACGTCGCTACACCTTCTATAACGGTTTCCCCGGGGTCTATGGAACGCACGATTGCGTCAAAAATAACATCATTGCCGTAGGCGTCTAGCGTCACTTTCGCGCGGTCTCCGACCGCAACTTTTGCTATATCCACTTCGGGAATGTTCGTTTCTATTTGGAGGGAACCATCCGATATTACGGACACTAGCACCGAGTTGGGCGCGGCTATTTCTCCCACCTTAGCCTCTTGTTTGGTTATCACTCCGGAGATGGGGGAATAAATTACAGTTTGGGAAAGTTGGGCCTTCAGATTATCAACGTCTGCAGAGTAACCCTTTTGAGTTGCGGTGTCAGAAACAAGAGCCGCTTTTCCTGAGGCAATGTTTTGTAAGAGCCCGTTCACACTCATGAGAGCCGAATCCAGCTCGCTTTTTGCCGAACTCACATATCCTTTATAAGTAAGGATGGTTGATTGGGGAACACCCGGTACGTTCAAGAGAATGTTGTTTAAGGTATTCAAGAGATTCCCGATGCTATTTAGGTTAGAGGCCGCGGTTATCAAGCTTTTTCCCAATGTGTCGGTTGGGGTGTCGTTTGAAATTGCGTTTATTTGAACTGTCCAATTATTAAGTATGGTGCTTGCGAGAATCCTCTGTGACCGAGAATCGCTTTGTCCCTGGGCGTTATTAACCAAGTTGGAATAGAACACGAGCTGGGGGTTGTCGGTTTCTCCGTTTATGTATAGGGGATCAATCTTAACCCGCACAGCGTCATTCGCATTCGTAAACACGGCGCCTAGGGTGGTCACGATGCTTGAATAAGTATTGTCTAAATTGGTTTGGTCCTGGGCCAGTTTGGCGGCCTGGGCTTCAAGATTCGCCTGTGATTTTGCGAGTTGGGCCTTAAGTTCCGAGGCGTCAAGTGAAACCAGAACGTTTCCGGCGTATACGTGTTTGCCTACACCTGCCGAAACGTAAGCTATCCTCCCGCCCGTTCTGAAGGCA
>Ga0210377_10003154_pt1 | contig 14198 bp, 8 predicted proteins | sample PLM4_65_b1redo_FD_155480 | JGI IMG/M metagenome (GOLD analysis project Ga0210377, IMG submission 155480) | Groundwater sediment microbial communities from an aquifer in East River, Colorado, USA - PLM4_65_b1 redo | ecosystem: Environmental > Terrestrial > Soil > Riparian zone | place: USA: East...
CCGACATGAATCATCCGGCGGCTCCGGGCCCGGCCCAGACCCGGGACATGACTCATCCCGAAGCCCCCCCGGGTGCTGGTATCCCGGCCAGGACGCTTTCACCATCGGCTGCAGTCGAGAACATGATTCTTGGTTTGCAAGGGGCGGGGAGCCCGTCGAACAACATGGAAATAGCCCCTCCCGTGACCAATAGCCCGGCAGACCGGGTGCGTAGGCTTGAAGCGGCTGGTGGGTATATCCCCCCTTCTCAGCCAGTTGAACGCAGACTTGAGGACATTCGGCCTTCAGCCATGTAAGGGGAAGCGATGACCGACATCAATGAACTTCTCAAAGACACCTTTGGGATAGCTCCGCCAGGCGAAGCGCAGGCTCCGGCTCCCCCTCCGGCGTCTGCGCCTATGCCTGTAGCTGCTGCCCCTCAGCCCAAGTCGGACTTTGACGTTAACGGCTATATCGCTGAGAACTTTGGCGACATAAAGCCTGGCAGCGCGCCTCCTGCCCCGGAATCACCTGGCCTTCTCGGTCAAGTGCCAATCGGCATCAAGCTGGGGATGCGCAACGCCGTGACCACAGCGGCCAGGGCCGTTGACCCGAACAGCGCCTTGTCTGGGCTTGGGGTCGATCCGTATAACCTCAAGCAGTTCGGCGCTGATCAAGAAACTCTCGGGAATGTCCCGGAAACCAGGGAAGAACGGGCCAAGGTTGCAGGAAAGGGCATGGAGGAAGCCCTGTTCCCCCAGGGCGTCCCGGAAGCTAAGGGGCTCGGTGAAGAAGTTGTACGGGGCCTCTCCGAATCCTGGCCCATGCTGGCAGCCCTGGCCCTGACCGGCGGATTTGGGGCCGGCTCGGTGCTGGGAGAAATGGCTTCGCCCGTTGTAAAAGCTGGGGTTGAGGTTGCCCCGGGCATGATCTCCAAGACGGCACAGACCATCGGTTCTGCAGCGGTTCCTTTCGGCCTCATGGGTGTCACCGACGAGAATCCGGCACTCGGCGCGGCGCACGGGGCTCTCCTGGGCACCACGCTCGGGGGCATGCACTTGGCGACCAAAGGGATCGAAAAACCCCTCTATCAATGGCTGGCAAAGATCGGCGGCGGCGCTACCATCGGCGGCGGCGCCACGGCGATAGCTGGCGGCGGAGCGGAAGAAATCGCCCGGGATGCTATCATCTTCGGCCTGTTTGAAGCCTTCGGGATGCCGGAACAGAAGCCTGGCCCCAGAATCGATCCTCTCACCGGGCAGCGGGTCATGCCTGCCGGCGTCATGGGGCTTGAGGACAGAATCAACTCCCTTCAGGGGAAAGTGCCCGATACCACTCTCGCCATCCTCAAGGATCCCAAGATTTCGACGGAATCCCCGGAATTCATCGGAGCGGTTGAGGAAGTTGCAAAGGCCCTCAAGCCCGAGGCCAAAGCAACGGTAGAGGAAGCCCCTGTGGCCGCTCCTGAGGCGCAAGCCCCTCCCCCTGAGATAACCTCTGCCCCGCCAGAGGCGCCCCCAGGAGCACCGCCAGAAGCGCCCGTAGCCCCGGAAGAAGCCCCTGCCTTTGAGGTCAAGAAGCTGGGGCCGAAAAGGTTCACAATCACCGGGACTGACATGGAGTTTTCGACCGAGAAGATGGCGAACGATATGCTGCCGAATGTCATCAAGGCAGCAGAAGGTGCGAAAGTTCCCGAAGTCCCCGAAGTCCCGGAAGAACCCCCACGGGTATCCGGTACGCCCCCGTTGCAAGCTGGGACTGCCTCGGAGGTTCTGGGGGCCACGAAAACCGTTCCCGAACCTCCCAAAAAAAGCGTCCCCGACGTCGAGTTACCAACCGCTGAAGCCGCGGCGAAAATGACCGATGCGGAGATCGAGGCCTACGCTGCCAAGCTGATGGCAGCAAATGTGCCCCCGACAGCGTACTCAATGAAGCCGGCGCCCATCGCTGCGGCTGGGGTAGAAACCGAGCGAGCCGCCACTGCTTCAGACGAACTGCTCAAGCAGCACATTGCCCGGCTTCGGGCTTTGCGCCAGGAGGGGGTGGCCGGGGGAGTCGAGAAGGCCGTCACGGGGGAATGGGGGCCGCTTCAGGAAACCCTGGGAATTAGGCCGGAAACCCCCGAAAAGGCCCCTACCCTTGCCCCTACCGATACCCCTATCGTTGAACCAGCAGCTTCTCAGGAGGCCGTTTCTGGGGCAAAAGGCCCGTCGGTTTACGAAGAAGACGGTTGGCATAAGATCCCTGGCGATGACCGGGTTTTTGCTACCAGGGAAGAAGCCGAAGCGGCCGCGGCGAAAAAAGCGGGGGCTGCCCCCACGCCCTTCACCGAAATGCTTATCGGGAAGAAGCCGGAGCCCGTCGCTCCCGTCGTCGAACCAGAGGCGCCGCCCGTGTCCACTCCGGTATCCCCGGAAGAAGCCCGGGCAGCCTTCATGGAGAGGCAGGGGCTCAACAATTTCAATTTCGGAACTTCCCGGAATGTCGGGAAGCCGACCGGCCAACTGACTGAGGGCCTGGCCCCGGGCATTGACCCCGAAGCTACCGGATTTCAGCCTGCCAGTAAGGAGCCCGGCTCCCTGCCGACCTACTCAAGATTTCCGCTTGAGGTGCTGGAACTGGCCCCCAAGGTGTTCCAGCACAAACGGGCTGCGGATTTGGAAACCGGCGTGTCTGCCGGCGGCGGAAGCCTGGCGGAAACCCCCTATAGCGAAGCCGACGCCGGACACCTTGAGGCCTTTGAAACGAAGGACGGCAAATTTTTGCTGGCCCACGGCCATAACCGCCATTGGGCCGCCAAGAGGGATAGCATCCAGACCGTGAAGATTCAGGTGTACCGGGAGGTTGACGGCTGGACACCTGAAGCGGTCAAGATGGCGGCTTTCAAAAGAAACGTCACCGACGGGCGGCTCGATGCTCTGGACATTGCTCAATTTCTCCGGGAAATCGGGGGTTCGGAAGAAGACCTGAAGGGAAACATCAACCTCAGAACTCGGGAAGCCCAGAACGGTATCGGCTTAACCGGCCTCTCACAGAGAATTTGGGAAGACGTCTATGAAGGGAAGTGGGGCCGGTACGGCGATGATCAATCCGCCGACAAGGGCGCTGCCCTGGGCGGCCCCCTCCGAGATAACCCGGGAGCCCAAGAGGCTATCTATGAAGGGCTCTTGAGATTTCAGCGAGAAGGGAAGGAGTTAGCCCCGCTGCTATCCGTGGCATGGCCGAAGCCGGGCGTCTTTCCGCTTTGACGAAAAAGAGCCAGGGCGGGTTATGGGGTGAATCTGAAGCCGACGTTTCCCTGGTGATCGAACGGGGAGCTTTGGCCGCTTATCTCAAAAAGGAACTCTCGACAGAGAAGAATTCCCTTCTTGCTGCCAACCGTAACCAGGCCCGGCTCGAAGCGGCCGGCAACGTCATCAAGCCCGAAGACAATAAGAGGCTCGCCGCGGAAGCCAAGGAAGTCCTCGGCGGCTTCGGAAGATTTAAGGAAGTCGGCGGGTCTGAAACTGACAATTTCCTCAACAGATTTGCGGAAGAACTCTCCAACGCAAAGAGCCAGGGAGAAGAAAATGCCATCAAACAAAGGGCCGTTGCCGAAATCTATAGCGCCCTCGCGGCTGACAGAGAAGCCTTCACAGGAAGGAGTGCTGCCGTCCGACCCGAAAGCCCGGAAAGAAGCAGCAGCGAGGCTGGTGAAGCTGTTCCAGCAAAGGAACCCGGGGACACCCCTGAAGTAAGCATAGCCGCCCTGAAAGAAGAAATTACCAAGCAAGAGAAATACCTTGAGCGGCAAAAGAAAAAGATGGGTGACATGACCCCTCCGCCGATCCGGGCGGAAGTCGTTGGCAAGCTGGAAGCCAAAATTGGAGGGCTCTACGATCAGCTTGCTGCTCTGGAAGAAGGAGCCAAAACCCCGTCAATGTTCAGCCTCAAGGAACAGGACGATAAGCCCTTCATCCAGAAGCTCATCGAGAACAAGCCCGACCAAGAAGGGATCAACCGGGCCATCGAGAATACCCCCGGGGCAAATCTGGCCGACGACGGCCTGGGGCTGACCGTGACTCGATTCCAAAAGCCGGATCAGGCCGGAGAGAGATCCGTGCGCACCGGTGTCTTCTACCTACCGGAAGCGAAATCCCCCTACCAGAAACACTACACGACCGGGAAGTATGGGTACGGCGGCCCTGAAAGGTTCGAGGGCGAAACCGTCTATCAGCGCCCCGTGTTCGTGAAGGCCGGCACCGGCGGCCGGGGCCCCGAGCGCGCCTATGATGCCATGGAAGGAAAGGGCGCCTATGAAAAAATGAGAACGGCTGTTCTTGACGCTACCCGGTCTTTCAACGGATGGGGTAAGCCTCTTGAATTTTCTGAGCGCGTCGGCATCGTGGGGAACATCCTGCGGGACTTCGGTGGAAACCCGAACGTAGCTCACGACATTGTGAGCCACAGCACAAAGGGCAACACCCTGGCCTATGCCATTCAGGAGCATATCGTCGCCGCCAGGATCCGCAAGGAAGGCTACGACTCCGTGATTTCCTACAGCAAGCATAAGGGAGCGGAGCGGCTGTCTGAAGTCTTCGATGTTCGGGAAGAAGCCTACCCCTGGGAACAACAGTGGGCGAACAAATACGAGGAATTCTACGAGGGGAAGCCCCTGCCGGCGACCCTCTACAGCGTCAAAGAAGACGGCCAGCTTGGGCTATTTGGAGGCGAGCGTCCTCTTTCCAAGTTCGAGCAACGGCTGAATGGGATCGTTTCGCAGTACGACGCCGATCCGGAGAGAGTGGCCCAGGCCATGAGGGCGACCCCCAAGGCTTCTGACCGCGAGATTGCAGGCATGGCGAAGATGGCGCCGGAGGAAGCCAACAAGGTCGTGCAGGGAACCATGACCACCATGGCCCGGCAAAAGGAAACGCCTGGCGCCGTGCAGTCGGGCCTGTTCGGGGAGCCTGCGCCTGGCGGCCCTGGCGGATTGTTTGCGGAGCCGGACGCCCCCCGGGCCCCGGAGCGTTCTTTCGCCCCGGCCCCGGCCAAAGAACTCCCGGCGATTGCCGGTAAGGAGGCTGTAAATGCCACAGAGCAACGAAGTACCCCCGAGAGTGCGCCTGGTGAGCAAGTCGGGGGCGGTAATTTACCCAAAGCTGGAAAAGGACGAGAAGGGGAACTGGCAGATTTCCAATCCCGAATCCGTGAAGGCGTTGTTGGGGACGGGACAGAAGCCGAAACTGCCTTCTGGGGAGGCCTCGACCTAAAGCCGCCAAGCGAAGGATTTGCGGATTCTCCGGCGGTTAAGGCGCTCCGCGAGAAGGCTAAGGCCAAGGGAGTTGATAACGTCATCCTGATAGCCGACGCCCCTTTTGAGGGTGTTCTGGTGAACGACAACGGGAAGCGTTCCCTGGTCGTGGCCGAATCGGTTGTCCGTGGCTCTCACGCGGAGATAGCCGACCACGAATTTTTCCACCATGATCTTGAGGCCGGCGACCCCAAGGCCAAGAAATTCCTGGATCATATCGACCGGGATTCTCAGGCTTTTGTGGATTATTGGGAGGCCATTAACAAGATAAGGGCTCAAGTTGACCTCCCTGCCCTGAACGAGCAGGCGGTGGCGATTGAGATTGCTGCTGACGCGAGCTCTGGGCTGACCCGGCGCCGCAACATTGGCGAGAAAGGGGAGATCGACCTCAGGGAAGTCTTCCGGGAATTCGATAAGGCCCGGGACGTCCTGGTGGAGTACCGGGGCGAAGAAGGGCTGCCTGGCCGGATGGAGGAAATGGAGGCCCAGGTAAAGGCCCGGCCGCCCAACTATTTCAAGGAAGGCGACAAGATCATCAATACCCGGGGAGGGGACGGGATCAACCGGGCTGCAGTCGGGGAAGTCGGCGTTATCCGGGCCGTGAGAGTGCGGCGTGGAACTCCTGATGCTGACGGCCGGGTTTGGCTTGAAGTCAAGTGGAACAAGTCCGGTGTTGATCACAACGTGGTAAGCGACGACGTGGATCTACCCAAAGAACGCGCCGGGGACACCCTGAGAACACAGGTTGCCGCTGCCCACTCCGCCCAATTCAGGCGGGGCATGGAAAATACTGGCCTCTCCTATCTGCTGGATATGAGCAAGTCCGATGCCCTGGCGGAGATCAAAAAGCTCAAGGGGTATTGGGAAGAACAGAAGGCCACCTGGGAGAATAAGCCCCGGGATCAAGAGAGCCTGCCCAGGTCTTACGGGAACGCTGACTTCATCGAGGAAGGCAATAAGATTCGCGGCTGGCAGAGACGGCTGACCGAAGCCGAAAAGACCATCAACAGCTACGTCAAGAATGTCATGGCCCGGGATAAAGACGACCTTTCCCATTTACGGACGGCTGAAGAAGTCGCCGTCGGTAAGAAGGCCATATTTAAGAAGCAAGAGTCCCTTTTCAGCTTGAGAGAGGGGGAAGAAAACCAGCCTTACGTCACTTCCGCCGAACCGATGAGCCAGAAGGAATTCGAGGCGGAGCTTATCAAAGACCGGGGCGCTCTCGAAAATATGCTCCGGGAGCCTGGCAGCCGACTGATTCCTCTCTACGAGGGGGAGCGTTGGAGTGGCACCAGGGCCGGCGACAAGATCAAGGATGCCAAAGGTCGGCTCCTTGAGATCACCCCTGCCGACCTCTACGAACGCTTCTTCAAACCCACGAAGCCACAGCTTCCGGCCGGCACCCAAACCAGTAGGCCGGAAGATTTCATAGGCAAGCCGGGTGAGCCTGCTGCTGCCGGCACGGTAGAGGAACCCCCGAGCGGTTACTTCGGCAAGCTGCTCCGTTCCGTCCGGGAGAAATTCTCCGCCGCAAATATTTCCGATAAGGCCGACCTGTCCCACTCCTTTATCGTCAAGAACCTGGGCTGGATGGGCCGGGAAATGCGGAAGGCCGTCAAAGTTCTAGATCCTTTCAATGACCGCTTCGCCAAGATGAGCCAGGAAGAAATGCTCCGGTTCACCGACATGGCTGAATCGAACTCCATGGCGGAACTGACGAGGATGGCCTTTGATCCGGCCAGCGACTTCGACGTTTCTATGCTGGGGGCCGCTTCCGCCTGGCGCCGCCTGGCCGACGGGCTCCACTTCCTGCGGTCGCACATTAACGAGAGCCTACAGGAAGAAGCCCGGGCTGCCGGCAAGCCTGTCCCGGATCTGGAAACGGCCTATTGGGAGAACTACTTCCCCAGGCTCTTTAAGAATCCCGAAGATGCGGCCGCCAAAATCCAGGCGCTGCTCAAGAGCCGGGGGCGGAGCCTGACGGGCCCCGAGAGCTTCGAGAATCCCCGGAGCCAGTTGCTTTTCTCCGACTCCATCAAGCCGGTGGAGGAAGGGGGCCTGGGCCTGGAACCCATGGACGGGAACTACATCAACATGATGAAGGCGAACGTCTGGGAGCAGCTTCGGTTCCTGACCGGCAAATACATCGAGGGCGACCTGAAGGAAGCCGGGTTCCTCTCCAACAAGGAAACGTCCGGCTGGGAGAAGCTGAAGGGCGACAAGACCCTGGACGGCTACTATGCTCACCCCGACGTTGCCCGGGTGCTGGACAATTTCATGTCCAAGGGGCTGCGTGGGGATCCTATGTTCGAGCTTTACAACAGCCCCGTGACCTTCGTCAATACCGTGCTGGTGGGCTTGAGCGCCTTTCACGCGACCTTCAGCACCTTCTCCGACCTGGCCCACGGGGTTGGGAGTAACCTGACTCGGGCCATTGGCGCCGCCGTGACCGGGCGCTTCTCCCTGGCCGGCCACCACTTGGCGGAACTTGCCAAGGCCTCCGCCGTCCCTCTGAACCTCATCCGGGGCGGCAAGTTTATCGAGGAATACGAGGCCCCCGGAACCCATAAGGGCGAGAAATTCGGGGAAACCGGGACTATCTCCGAGATCGTGGATTTGATGGAGAAGGGCGGGATTCGGGTCAACTCTGAAGAACTCTCCCAGGTGAGCCGGTCTTTCTCTGAAGTTCTGCGGGACGAAAAGATGGGGCTCCCGCGGAAGGTGGTCGAGGCGATTGCCTGGCCGATTATGTCCTACATGGTTCCCCGCATCAAGATCAACGCGACGGCCAGGTTGCTGCAGATGGAACTCGACGGCCTGGTGCGGAACGGGAAAATGAAGGACATGAGCCAGCAAGACCTCGTGAGGCTGGCCCAGGACGTCGCCCGGAAGTCCGACAACATCTTCGGCCAGATGGTTTACGACAACCTCTCCATGACCCGGGGCCTGCGGGATTCCCTGCGGATTCTGGTAGGGTTTCCCGGCTGGAACATCGGGTCGTTCACTGATATTTTGCAGTCCGGCAAGGGGATCGTGCACGGCGTCGGGCAAGCTGGCAAGGTTGGCGCCGAATTCTTGACGGGCAGAAAGCCCACCTGGGAGGCCATGAGCCGGGCGGATCGGATGAGCCTGGAATTCTACCTGGGCACGGTTCTCACCATGGCCGTCTTCGGGGCGATTACCCAACGGCTGCTCACAGGAGAATGGCCCGGCGACAGTAAAGACTTGATGATGCCGAAGACCGGCGCTCTCATGGCGAACGGCCAGGCCGAACGAATCCGGCCTCCGACCTATATGCGGGACGTTCTGGGCCTGGCGCATCCGATTGAAATGGCGAAGCATAAGCTCAATTTCCCGCTGCGTATGTTCTCCGCCCTGACTGATAACCAGGACTTCTTCGGTGAGCAAATCCGGGATCCTTACTCCGGCGCTGCCACGCAGGTGAAGGACACCGCAAAATACGTCGGCAAATCTTTGTTGCCCTTCGGGGTGCAGGGCTACCTGGCGACCGAGAGCCCCAAGGCCAGGGCCATGAACCTCATCGGCGTGACCAAGGTTCCCCGGGTCTACTCGAACACCCCGGCCATGAACGTCATGGACGACTACAACAAGCAGAACCGGGCTGCCACGACCTCAAAACAGGCTGGGGAAGAAAAGCGGCTCAAGGGGGAACTGAGGAAACTGGCCGGCGAGAAGGACGAGAGAGGGTTCCGTGTGGCCGCGGCTACGGCCATGAAAGAGGGGACGCTGACCCACCAGCAAATCAAGGCCATTGTGGACGAATCCAAAGAGCCCACGCCGGGCCTGGGCCGGTTCAAAGCTCTCCCGGTTGAATGGCAGATCAGAACCTGGAATAAGGCCACGGAGGAAGAACGGGCAGCCTGGAAGCCGGAATTTCTGAAGAAGGTCATGGCAGCCAAGCCGGAGATTCTGATTCGTAACAGGGAGGCCCTGGTTCCTGTGCTGGAAGACATGGGCATGAGCCGGGCGGCGAAATTGGTTAAGAATCTGGACATTCCCGAGAAGGCCGCCAATTTCGACCTATCATCCCTGGGGATCAGGAAACCACAAGGCACCATGGGGAGCCAGACGGCCATCGACAGCGCCCTTTCCGAAACGATCAAGGAACACCTGGACAAGCTGGGCGAAGAAAACGTTCCAAAGAGCTTCAAGAGGGTTTCCTTAAAAGAGAAAAAGAGGCCGTACAGCGCCCTGGGCTTTTAGCCTGGACTATGACTATATGAGAAAAGGAGATTGTCATGCTGCCGATGCGTCACTGTAAGAAGAAAGTCACCTTCTGGTTTGCCAATGGGGCTGCCGGGGCTGACCTCATCCAGACCCCGGGTGTTCCCTTCGAGGGGGAAATTCTCAACATTCACCAGGTCAACAGTTCCAACACGGGAGCCAGGACGGCCAAGCTCGAAATCGTGGATGAATTCGGGATCACGACCTTCGACGGGACTGCCAAGGCTCACAACGCCGGGTATCATCATGAATTTGGCGTGACCATCCGCCGGATTCTGGCGGGGAAAGACACCCTGCGGTGCACGATTTCCGGCGACCCGGGAGCTTCCGGTTATCGCATTGACGCGGTGGTTTCGTTCTTTGGCCGCGCACCGGTCGATCTTTCGCTGTAATGGCCGCCTTCTTCGCCAAGCTCTGTGAACCTGAGCACCTGATAATTGTCATCCTTGTCCTCGTCATTGCTCTGATTCTGACGGGCGCCGGGAAAGGCCTCGGGGGGGTTATCAACGCTGCTGTAAAGCGGCTTCTGGGAGGGAAAGATGTTAATATAAACCTCATGGGGAGGGATGGCGTGTCTGGCGACAAGAGAACGATTCCAAAAGAGTGCGAGGGGTGTGGGCTCATCGTTGACCCTACCAAGTGCGTCATGCACCAGAGCGAGCATGAACGCTCTAAGCGAAACGAAGCCCAGATCAAGAGCCTCTGGGAAGAATACGGAAAAATCTCTACCGAATCTCGGGCGGCGGCGGCCAAGTTGAAAGATGAAATGGCCGCCGGGTTCAAAGAAGTAACCGCCAGCATCAACGATTCGAATACCAAGATCTTGAGCGCCCTGGCCGGGAGTCGTAACGGGTTCCAGGGCCCAGGCAAGGGGGGGAGCGAATGAATCTTTTACGCCGTGGCTCCAAGGGGCCGCAAGTAGGCCAACTTCAGACCCGGCTCAACGAGATTTACGAGGAACAGCTTGATGTGGACAATGACTTCGGGGGACTGACCGAAGCAATGGTTATCGACTTTCAGGCAACGAACGGCCTGGACGATGACGGTATCGTGGGCCCGGAGACCTGGCAGAAGCTCTTTCAGGAGCCGGGAGCTGAGGAAGACGAAACCGAGGAACCGACGATTCCGGCTGGGCGAGCCCTCCTGCAGAGCCAGCTTTCTCACCTTTTCGGTGCGCCCCGAGACCCGGCCCCCTACCTGGTGGTCATGGACTTGGCTGAATTCAAACCCGCCCTGGGACACGTCAAAGACTACCTGGGGAATAAGTGGTCTTGCCGCGTGTACGGCCACAAACTTTTAGACGCCCCTCTCCGCCAAGCCTTCAAAAATCTCATCGACCGCGGCTTCGCCAAAGAACTGAAAACCTTCGACGGCTGCGTGTGCGTCCGTCCGATGACCTCTGGAAACGGCTGGTCTGTTCACGCCTGGGGCCTGGCCCTGGACTTCAACGCCGGCACGAACGGCTACGGGCGTCGCCCCACCTTGTCGGCTGGTTTCGTCAAGTGCTTCACCGACGCCGGATTCGAGTGGGGCGGGAAATGGAGCACCCCTGACGGGATGCACTTTCAGCTTCCCAAGACCCGGGGGTAAATATGAAGCTGCTACCACAAACCTGGCAGGCCTTCAAGTTCACCATCGGCCTGACGATTATCTTTTCCTCTATACTGTACGGGGTTCTCATCACCGTGCTGATTCTTTTATTTGGGGAGAAGTGCTCGGCAAACAGCCTGGTCTGGAACTTTTTGAACACGATAATCAGCACGACCCTCGGCTGGTATCTGGCTAAGGCCAGTACAGTTATAGACTACGTTTGGGGAGCGTCGGTCAAGCAGATGAACCCCCCGCCCCCACCAATCAAAGGAGAGCTACCTTATGCTGGCGAACCGTACACACCGCTTCCTCCCCCTGCTGCTGCTGTTCCTGGTAATGTCCTGCGCAGGGCCCCAGACCCCATCCCAATCTCAGGCCCCGCCCAGCCCGAAAGCCCAGGCGCTGCAAGTCCTGAACATGGACAAGCAGATTTACGACTCGACATTCAAAGCCCTGGCGGCGCTGGACAGGCAGGGGAAGCTCCCGGCGGAAGTAAAGGCGAAAGCGATTCGGCTGGGCAACCTCTACATGAAGGCCCACAACCTGGCGGTGCAAGCCCTCCTGTCTGACGGGGCGGCCAATCTCGCCACGGTGAGGGCGGCCCTGGATCTGTTTCTGGACGTTGCGACGCCTTACACGGTGGGGGCACTATAATGGATCCCCTCTTGATCGCCTACATGGCTAAATTGGGGATTGACACCGTGCTGGGAATTGTGGCAGCATGGAAGGAATCAGGCGAGCCGACCCCGGATCAAATCCGGGAGGCCTTCATTGCCAAGAAACCGGAAGACTACTTCAAACAGGAGGGGTAAGGCTATGGAAAAGAAACCCAAGGGCGGCTGCTAAAACAGCCTAATTTCTACGCCTAACTGAGAGAGGCCGGGACAGCCCGGCCTTTTTTATTAGGGTTTTCCTGGGGGTAAATTAGGAATTTCCTGATAGCTTTTAAGGGTAATCCTGTTAATGTGGCGGCATGAAAGCCTTCCTTGTCGCCCTGCTCGAATGGGTAATCAAAAAAACGGAGCCGCCTCCGGTAGAGCACATCAAATGCTCCACCTGTGACGGCTCCGGCCGGTGCGGAAAGGCCCGGTAACTACTTCTTCTTGGGCGGCGTCCAGGCTTTCACCCGCGCCTCCATGTCCCCGATGTTATCAGCCGTGATGTCCTTCAGTTCCGCTATTTCCAGGTCGGCCAGGGGGATGGGGTGTTTCAAGATTTCCATCACCAGGGCCTTATGGCGTTCTTCAAAGGGCGGAGCCTCGCCGGCTTGGGCCGCTTCTGCCGCCGTTAGGGGGTCTTGAAAAGCCCCCTTCTCTCCCGGGTCGGTCATGGCAGCCCTGGGCGGCGGGTACGTCTGCGCTTCCCATGCCAGGAATTCTTTCCAGTATCCCGGCCGGTTCTCCTGCTTGGCGTTGACATACGGATGGAACAACGGGGTCGCCAGCTTCTTGAACTCCACAATACTGCCCTTGCAGGATTTGGTGTTCTTGGCGGTGGTTTTAAGGTTTTCTTCCAGGTGCAGGAGCCGGGCCTGGGCCTCAGTCGCCGTCAGACCCTGCAACTCGATGCTCACCAGGTTGTCGAACTCCGCCGTGTCCTTCTTATCCTGCTCGATCTTCGCCTGGGCCGCCGCGGCTGCGTCCTGCCCGGCTTCAAAATCATCGGCGCCTTCCAGGTCTTTCGGCACTTCGGTTCCGGCTCCGGCCAGGAGAGCCCCCACGCCGGCCCCGACTTCGATCATGTTGTCGTCGGCAAGCAAGTCCCGCATATCTGCGGCCATGGGGACGGTCTTGAGTCCCTGCTTGATGACCGTCTTCAGAAACATCGATTCTTCCCATTCTTCCCAGGGCCCGGTATTCGGTTTGGCCTTCCAGGCTGCGCCGGCGTTCCGGTGCTTCTCGACTTCCTCCCTGTCCATGACCCGGAACTTTTTCTCGTTATTGGGCAGGGTGATAGTGACGTATGCGCCGATCAGCTTCCCCCGGGGCGTTCCCAGCTTGGGCGGGGTGTGCCGAAGATCCGGCTCCAACCCGAAGCAGTAGAAGAAATCGTCGTTCTCGTACACCGCGACAGGATCCACGCTCAAGGCGGCGCCGACTTCGACGGCCTTGTTCACCAGGCCCTTGTAGGCCGGAATCGGCGTTACTTTACCGCTGAACGGGATCAGCCAGCAGCCATCCTCGACGCCGGGCTCGAGGTTTTTCTGGGCGCACCAGAGAAGCGCCAGGAGCAGCGACTTCTTGGAGCAGTCCAGAAGTTTAGGGTCACGGAGCACGGCGAACTGCGCCATTCGCTGGAACCGGGCCACGGCGCCTTTGCCGGGCAGGAGCGTTTCCAGGTAGGGAACGATTTGAGTAAGGTCGTCCTTGAAACCCTTCATCAAGGCGTCTTGAGGGGATTCAGCCCTCGCCGGCAGGTTCTTTCCTGCTGCTGCCATCTTCGTCTTCTCCTTTTTAACCCCTCAGGCTGGTTCCGGAAACTTCGTGGATATTAAACCCCGGCTCGGTGCGGAGGCCTCCGTCCACGTCCTTCTGGATAGCCTTTTGGTTCACTATCAAGTATTTGCGGTCTACCAGGTTAATATCCACCAGGTCGGCTACCCAGCGCGTCGTCGTGAAACTAGATCCTTCGTTGGTTCGGACGACGGTTTCCGGCTGGGCCACTTCCACCACGACCGTAGGAGCCACAATGCTGGCAGCGGCCTCCCGTTCTTCCTGCACGGTCTGCTGCAGGATGGCCGTTTCGGCTTCGGAGATTTGCCCGGCCTTTTGGGCCAGTTCTTCCTCCGCCGCCAGGGCCTTTGCTTCCGCTTCCGCCTTCAGTTTGTCGGCCTCGGCGTCCAGTTCGGCCTGTAGCTGCCTTGCCCTCTCCCTGGCCTCCGCTTCCCGGCGCTGCTGGGCCAGGCGCAAGTGCTCAGCGTAGGCCGTCAGCTTGCCCTTGCAGACGTCCTCAACGTCCTGCTTTAGGGGTGTCGTCAGCGTTTTGCACAGGTGCCGAATATCGGCCACGAAGTTTTTGGCTGCCTGAAACGCTGGGCTGTCCTCGATCTTTGATATGCGGATCCTCAGTTTTTTTGCCTGAAGGGCAAGCT
>Ga0210377_10003155_pt1 | contig 14197 bp, 19 predicted proteins | sample PLM4_65_b1redo_FD_155480 | JGI IMG/M metagenome (GOLD analysis project Ga0210377, IMG submission 155480) | Groundwater sediment microbial communities from an aquifer in East River, Colorado, USA - PLM4_65_b1 redo | ecosystem: Environmental > Terrestrial > Soil > Riparian zone | place: USA: East...
CTGTTCATGAGCCGGCTTCGGCCATCGTCAAGGCCATCTATGCCGATGCCCTGAAGAAAGCCCCGCAGGAAGGCCACGATCCGCTGGTGATCTTCACCTCTGGCGGAACTGGAGCCTGGAAGACTTCGGCCTTGACCAAGCTTCCCGGACTGGCCGAACAGACGAAGCTGGCGCAGATCATCTACGACACGAACATGAACACGTTCGAGTCGGCAAAATCGAAGATCGATCAAGCACTTTCCTCTGGTAAACAGGTCATCGTGAACTACATTCACCGCGATCCGGTTGATTCCATGGTGAGCACGGTAGGCGGCACGCTGAAACGAGCGGAGAAGGTCGGGCGCACGGTGCCCATATCCGCCCATGCGGAGACGCATATTGGCGCGGCTGAAGGCGTTCCAAAGCTGGTTGAAAACTACAAAAACAATCCGGATGTGCATATCAATATCATTGATAACCGCGTGAAAGGCGCGGCTCGCCTGTCGAATCTGGATGTCATTAAGGAAACGGACTATAATAATCTGGAGCAACGTCTACATAATGAGGTGGATCGACTCTATGCCGCAGGTAAAGTCTCAGAGCGTGTCTACAACGGTACCAAAGGTTCCGGTGCGGGAGCGCGGCCTGAAAATCGGCCAGGAGTTGACGGACAACCTGAATCGCAACGTCTCCCAGGAGCCGGAACTTCCGGCGCTCAACCTGAATCAGCCGCACAACTCCGACCGGGAGGAACTACTGGTGAGCCTCCGCAAAATATATCCGGGGTTGTCGGACGAGGATTTGATACAGGCGTCGAACGGCCTCGTGTAGCGTTTCAACAAGCCGGCGCGGAAGACTTTCACGCCGCGATCACACAAGCCAAAGCGAAGAGCCGATTCGGTTCTTCGGTCGCTGTCTACCAGAAAGAGGAGTACGCCAACATGCGTACCTTCCTCGCTCCCGACAAGTCATCCGGATTCGCACTGAAGGGCGACGATCTGGTGTCCGTGTTCTCCGATGGCACCCATCCCGGCGTAGGCTCGCAGATTCTTGATCAGGCCATTGCCGCGGGGGCCAAGCGCCTCGATGCCTTCGATACCGTTCTCCCTGGCCTCTACAGCACGAAAGGTTTCAGTGCGGTCGCTCGTGTCAAGTGGAATGACGAGTACGCTCCGCCTGACTGGGACAAGACCGCTTACCAGAAATTCAACAACGGCCAGCCCGATGTGGTGTTCATGGTTCACGATCCGGAAAGTAATGTGTTGTATAAGCCAGGTGATGGTCATACGGTTGCCAGTTACGAAGAAGGCGTGAAACTTCAGACTGAAGCACTTCAAGGAAAGAAGGCGGAGGTCATTCCGATTCGTCCTCCGCAGAAAGAACCATTCCCTACCTCAGATCAACGCAAGGTGGTTAGTCTCGGCATAGGTATCAAACCGGAACTGAAACCGATTATTGAAGAACTCGGTAAGCGCATCCAGGAAACCAAAATCGGACGCGCATCCACCGATCTTATGAATGCCGGAATTTCCGATGTTCAAAAAGGCTTCGCGCCCATGGCCGAAGGATCGCCTCGCGCTCGTGCCGTGGTCAAAGACTGGGCCAACGCGGATCGGTTGGCACGCTGGCAATGGGGCCAGTTCGATGAACTCCTGAAGAAAAACTATACCGAAGAAGAACTCGGTGCCATGTGGCGAGCCGCAGACGAGGAAAACGTACTACGGACCAAAGGCACGAAACAAACTGGAGCCGGTGGTATCGATGCGCTTCCCGCGGATCAACGCGCCGTGGTAGAAACGCTGCATCAATACGGGGAAGAACTTCTCCAGCGGGCCAAGGCGGTAGAGATGTTCAAGGGCGAGGGACTTCCATACTGGGCTCCGCGCATGGCGGTGATCATCGGTAAGGATGGCGAAATCATCCGTCCGAAAGGCGGGGCAGAAGGTGGTACCGTAGGCCGCAACGTCACCACGAGCGCCCCGAGCCTCAAGCATCGCAAATACATGACGAAAGAAGATACTGAAAAAGCGATGAAGGAAAAGTTCGGGGAAGGCGCGAAGGTGGTCGAGAATATCCGCACCATGCCGCTGGCGATGTCTCGTCTCGAACGCGCCATCGCCGGACGCGAGTTGATCAACAACATCAAGGAAATCGGAAAACAGGCCGGCGAAGAACTTATCTCCGAATCCGATAAACCGGGGTTCTTCACGATCGATCACCCGTCATTCAAGACCTATCGTCCCAGGCTTTCCCGTGTTGCGGATGTCAACGTGGAGACGAACAAGTTCGAGGTGGTCAAGGACGCGAACGGTGAGATTGTTTTGGACAGGGTTCCGCTGTGGATAGCGAAGGAATTCGAGGGACCGCTGAAGGCCGTCATGAGCGAGAATTCAGGTGTGATCTACCGGGGCTTGATGGCGCTCAAGGGCAAGACCATGAGCATCATTATGTATTCACCGATCATCCATAACGCGGTGGAGTACGGTCGAGCCCTTCCGGCGTCACCTGGAAAAATGCTGTCGTTCCGCATGTACCGTGATGGTGGCGCGGCGATGCGCGATCCGGAGTTGATGCGTCAAGCTATCACGGATGGCATGGTTCCCATCGGGCACCGTTACGCTTTTCAGGATATCAGCGGCTTGATGGAAGAGCCGACTCTGAAGGAAGGTCGCAGCACCACGGCAAAGGTGGCCGGCGCGGTTGCGGACGTGGTAAGCAAGGAAGCCGGGAAGAAGGTTCGGAGCGCCGTCGATAAAGCCGGCGACGTGTGGCATAACAAACTTCTATGGGATCAGGTAGCGAAGCTTCAGGCAGGTCTTTATGTCAACATCAAGGCCAACTTCAAGTCCAAGTTGATCGAAGGCGGTCTCGATGTGGACAAGGCCGAAGCGGTAGCGGGTAAGGTAGCCGCGCACTTCGCCAATCGATATGCCGGCGCGATCCCGAACGAGGCCATGTCCCAGTGGTCACGGAAGATGGCAAACATGGCTTTATTTTCGCGCTCGTTCACGGTCGGCAACATCGGCGCGATGAAAGATGCCATGACTGGACTCCCGCGTGACGTACAGGCTCAAATCATGCGCGACGTGGGAGAACTCGAAGGCGCACAGGCTTTGAAGAGTGTGAGCGGTGACGTGAAAAGCATGGCACGGCGGAAGGCCATCGGTATCATTATGATGGATATCGCCTTCGGCATTGCCGGTAACTCGATTCTTCAGGACACGTTTGATCACCTGAAGCGTGACAAAAGCCTTGATCAAATCGGTCAAGGTTACGCGGATCGTCTCGATGCCCTAGTACAACGCGCCAAGGAAAGCCCGCTCGAAGTGCTGAATCCCATTGGAGACCTGGAAGCCTTGTCCTCTACGCATGAGAATGAACCTGGAAAGGAAGAACGTGTGTTATGGGGATACGATGATAAAGGCACGGCAATTTATGTCAGGCTCCCTACGGGAAAGATCGGAGAAGAATTTTCCGGTTACATCGATCTATTCACGGGCAAGGCCGACATCTTGCTTCGCAAGGAAAGTACGGTGCTCCGTCCTCTGCAACAGGCTATCTTGAACGATGTCGGTTTCGGTCGGCACCTCTACGATCCGGACGCCAAGGGCGTGAAGGCTTCGATGAAGCGAATGGGTGCTATCGCGTGGAACTTTGCCGCGCAACAGACGCCGCAGGAATCTATTAAAGGTGCGGCGCGGCTCGTCCAAGGCAAAGGAAACGATGTCGATTTCTACAAGGTCGTGGGGCCATTCTTCGGGTTTACGTTTTCGAGGGGCGCTCCTGGTGGTCCGGCTGTCGGTCTTATGTTTAAAGTATCCCGGCAGCACAGCAACGAAATCGTGAACGTCATGCCGGATGTGAAGCAGTTGATTGAAGAAGGAGATCAGAACGCCGCCATCGAAAAGATGCGCGAGGCACACATGACGCCGCAGGAGATACGCACCACCCTCAAGTATGCGGCGAATCCTGGTGCGCGTCTTTCTCCCCGAAAAATGCGACAATTCCAACAGACAGCACCGGAAGAAGAAAAGGACCGGATGCAGAAGCTTCAAGGACAATGACCATGAAGATAATTGTCAGTGTTTGCTTAATCCTTATTCTTATTGGTTGCTCCAATGAGAAGCCGAAGCCCATGGCTACGGTGTCTCCCATGGTCGGAGAATTCAAGGCCAAGTCCATTCAGGTCGGAGACCATGACAAGGTGATCATCGTGGATGTTCCGGATCGATACATGCCACGGCGCTGTATTATCTATACAGGTCCGAACAGATCGAATATGGATTGCAGTTTCGATGCCGCGGACAACGTAACGGTGATATCCGCCGTCCGTAACACGGATTGACTGGAGGTTTAAAATGGCACTACCGACATATACACGCACACGAAATTTCGCTGAAGATCAGAATAATAATGTCGGCGGACGCGGAACGGTATTGACCGCTGGTGTCGATACTGAACTCAACAATATAAAATCAGTCTTAGATGTCGCCAAGACTATGTTGGCCGTGTTGTTGAATGACGATTTGTCTCAAAAGATTTCAGCAGCAGCCCTTTCATATATTGGTGCATCGCTTAATTCCGTTGGTGTTTTTATTTTCCGTGAACAATGGCTCACGGCTACGGCGTATGTTGTCAACAATATGGTATTTCAGGGAGGTGCAAGCTATATCTGTTTGCAATCCCATACTTCCGGAACTTTTGCCACCGATCTGGCGGCAGGAAAGTGGAGCCTTCTTGCTCAACAGGGTTCGGCTACGGCACTTCCCAGTCAAGGCGGTAATCAGAATAAGGTTCTAAGCACGGACGGATCAAATCCTCTATGGGCCGTGATACAGACATTGGCTGGCAGCAATACTCCAGCCGGAAACATCGCGGCTACTACGTTACAGGCAGCAATCAATGAACTAGATGCCGAGAAGGCCGGCGTTGCGCTGAAAAACATTTTCACCAAGGCCCAGGGAACGGCGCAGGTCGCGCTTACGGATGCGGCCAACATCGCTACCGATTCATCTCTCAGCAACGTTTTCGGCGTGACGCTAGCCGGTAATCGCACGCTCGACAACCCGACCAATCTGACCGCCGGTTTCGGCTACGTCTGGAATATAAATCAGGACGCGACCGGTAATCGCACATTGGTCTATGGAAATTTATTTAAATTCTTTGGGATCAGCACGCTCTCCACCGCGGCCAACGCGAAAGATACTGTCGGGTGCATCTACGACGGCACGATTTTGCGCTGCGTGCTAAATAAAGGTGCCGCCTAATGTTGTTACCAGCCGCGTTTTTTTCATATCGCCCCAATACACCGCTATCGACAGGGTTCACGGCAACTACGGTTGGGGCGAACAACGGTGGCGGAACTGTCGGGTGGACTACTGGAGCAGATGGCGGATCAGTTGTTTTAGGTCCGGGGGTTCAAATAGCTCATAAGTATCGTTTGACTGGTCTTGGATTTGCTATTCCTGAATACGCGATCATAACCGGGATCGAACTTCGGTACACCAGGGGGAACTTAGGTTCATCTACCAATGGAAGTTATCCGGATATTTATCTTACCAAAGCGGGTGTGAGTGTTGGAACTCCCAACAACGATGATGCCTTCGTTACTCCAGCCGGAGATAACGGAAGCATCACGTGGGGATCAAGTTCTGATATGTGGGGAACGACATGGACTCCAGCGGAGATAAACAACGCTCTATTTGGAATGCAAACATCCACCATCACGAAAAATAATAATGACGGAGCACTTCTTATACCGAGTATTTCTTTGGTAAAAATTAATGTTCACTATCTATCGTGAGGAATGAAAAATGAAAATCATTAGATTAATTTTTTCTTTGATGTTGTTGTTTATTTCAACTTCACTGTTCGCTGGTAGCTTTATACTGTCGGCTGGCTATGCTCCTCAGAGCTACAATCCGCGAACATGGGTACAGCAATTCGACAGCCAAAGTAATCAATACGGTATTGCCTACGAAGGAAAACGATTCGGCGTCAGCGCCGACTACAACATTCATGGCGATGATGATCGGAATTCCTACATCACCGGATATATGCTGGCACATCCGTTTAAATATATGATCGCCGGGGCCGGATTGATGTATGCCGATCAGCCATTGCGCGGAACTGGGCAACGCCGGAATTTTTTCGCTATGCTAGGTGTTGAAGATGCCAAGCTTTTCGGAAACTTCGGTGCCACCCTGCGATTCAAGCATTGGTCGAATGGTCACATTCATGAATTCAGCGGATGGGATGGAATGCCGAATCCTCCGCGTAATGTAGTTTCGGTTGGTTTGGTCATACCATTATAATGTTGTTGAAGTTCATATAAGGAAGATTCATTTATGGGTGATGTGAAGGCTTTCCTTGATCTTCTTCAAGCTGGCGGAAACGCGGCTATGATCGGATTGTTCTTCCTAATGTGGAAGTTTGATCGGAGGCTAATAAAAATTGAGACAACCATGGCGGGACACTTGAGAGACGAAAAATATATTCACAGGATCGTTGACAGAGTTCTTACAAGAACACTAAAACCAAAAGAAAACGTAGTTCCATTTCGTCGCAAGACAAAGAGAACTTAACATGGCTGAATTTTCCATCAGTCATAGAAAAACCGGAGGCCACGAAGGCGGTTATCATTCCGAGGCGGACAGCCCGAATGATCGTGGCGGTGAGACGTGGCGCGGGGTAGCTCGCAAGCGTTCCCCTGGTGACGCATGGGAAGGATGGGCCATCATCGACAAGCGCAAGCTGGAATCCGACTTCCCGAAGAATCTGGATAGCGATCCGGAGTTGTTGAATCTTCTTGTGAAATTCTACATAGAAAATTTCTGGACGCCTATCAACGGAGATTCTATCCCCGATCAGTCGGTGGCGGATCGTCTATACGATGTCGCTGTGAATAGCGGACCTGAAACCGCGGTGAAGTTCCTTCAGACCTCGCTTAACCTGTTGAACCGTAATCAACAGCTATGGGCCGACATTCCTGTGACAGGACATTTCGGGCAAATGACACTTGGGGCGCTATCCGTTTGTCTTGCTAAACGCGGTGCGGAAATTCTGTTGACGGATTTGGTAATTGAACAAGGTTGCAACTGGCGGAGGATCATGTTGGGAGATTCCAGTCAGGAAGAAAATCTATTGAGTTGGTACCGGCGTCTTCACATTACATTCGAGAAGGAGAATGGATAATGGATGCACCATCGATTACCGAGATCAAATCTATCCCCGGTGAAAGCCTGTGGAACTTTATATCTCAACTACCGCAGACGATGGAGGCGCAGATTTTCTATGCTCTGTTGATCGGCTCATGTCTCGGACTGTTCGGGCACTATTTTAAGCAATGGTCCGAGGGCGGAATTTCCGGAAATCTTTTCACTTACTTATTCCGGCAGAACCCGCGTCGATCCATGCTATCGTTGTTCGGCATCATCACGTGGTCACTGGGAGAGGTCTCCACTGGATTATTTGTTTCAGATGCGGGGGTTTTCGTGGGATGGGCGCTCGTGATCCTGTCCGGATTGAAAACTGGATATGCCGGTGATAGCCTTCTTAACAAGGGCGGACGTGCTGAATGGACCGAAGAGCAACGTCTTATGAAATCCGTTCACGAAACTCCGTTACCTGAATCTCCACCGACAACCGAGGATAAACCATGAAAACACTCAACTCGTTCAAGTATTTTTTCCTTGTCATTTTGCTCGCCTTCAGCCTGGGCGCGTGCATCTCCTATCAGATAAAAGACGCTTCCGATGCGGCCATGACCGCCAAGTACACCATCGCCGGGATCAACAATTCGATTGCCACCTTGGCAACCAGTGGCGGGATCGATAAGGCCACGGCCAAGGCAATGGCTGACAAGGTGGATCAGGCGACCGCCACGGTAGTTACGGCAGAAGGGCTCGTTAAGCAAGGTAAGCCGCAAGACGCGCTCGGGTTACTGACAGCCGCCAATCAAATCCTATTGCAGTTACAAAAGGAACTGCAATCCAAGCAACCACAACCAGGAGTTAAATCCCCATGACAGAACTTGCCGCCATCAACGCGCTCGCTAATCTGACAACCGTATCGCTACAGATCATCACCACCCTCAACCAAGCCGCCAAGGCGATCAATGATCGCCATGTTCGTGGTGGCGAATTTACGCCAGAGGAACAGAAGGCGGCGGATGATGCGGTGGCACTGTCCAAGGCTTTGCGCGATTCGGCCATCGCCAATCTGGAGTAAAAAAAAGGACGGCTCAAGGGGAGAGAGCCGTCACGAAGTACAGTAGCACCAGGGAGGTGGATGCTACTGGTTGAATTCTTTCACCGCCTTATCCAGCTTGTCAAGGATCGCCTTGAAGTTCGGTAGTCGCCGCGGAGGATTCCCGAGGCGTTCCATCGCCTCCTCTTGACCAGCCTTCCACTTCTTGATCTTGCGCTTGATGATGACCTCTAACGCCTGATAGTGCGCGACCTTGGCCGCGGCCTCCTGTATGTCTTGAAGACACACGGCACGCTCACCCATCTCTGAAATATCGGTAAGGACAGGAATCATTCCAGTTCGTCTTTTTTCGGTTTCTCTGTCGCGCTCGGAGTCCATCGCACCGATCCCTTTCCGCGGTACTTGTCGAAATCAACCTTCGACAATTCCGGAATTTTTGAATAGGCGATCCGGCCTTCAACCCAGGTGCGTGACAACGTGACGCCCGCGCCTGTCACGGACTTATTGCCGGCCATTTCTATCAAGGCGTCCTTCAGGATGTCACAGACCGCCTTGTACTTCTTAAACTTGACGTTCGCCTTCAGCCATTGTTTGGCGACCCTGTTCCATTCCGGGGTGTTGATCACAATCGCGTCGGCGTCCACCAGTTGCGGCGGGGTGTCGGTCGCCACGTGCTCTAGGAAGGTGGCTTCCGCGATGATCAGTTGATCGATATATGTCTGATCACGGATCACTGGAATTTCCACCAAGTCCTCTGGCTTCAGTGTTTCCATGTCTTCCCGGTATGGAGCCGACACATAGATAACCTGGGAGGTCTTGGGTAAGCAGGAATGCTGGTGTTGTACCTGCGGCCAGTGCTCTTCAGGAATCTTCCCTTTCATGGCGAGCGCATGTTTCTCCTCGTTGTTCAGCTTGCACTCGATTACGGTCGCCAGATCGATTTCAGCCCCGTCCACGGACGCCTGTTGCCACGGGAACTCGTCGGACATGATCAACATCGGCTGGTACACGTTGCCGGTCTTCTCCTCGTAGAGGGAGCGAATGAAGGGTTCTGCCTGATGCCCCAGGTAGGCCGCATAACCCCCACGTTCTGGCTCCATGACCCGCCCGGTGCGTTCCAGCCACAACTCGAACGGGGTCTTGTAGGGAGAGACGCCCATCACAATCGGGGCATCACTTGATCCGATACCTGTTTTTCTCCAACGCTTCCATTCACGACTACCTTGTTTATATCGCGCCATGACTTACTCTCCTATTATGTCGTTGTTCAAGTGGAGTAGCCCAACGACAGTTGCTTGGCTTGTAATTTCCAGATGGCCTTTTTCTATCAAGAGTTCGCCCAGATGGACGGATACCCATGTCCTTCAGGAAATTACGAAAATCGTTCCAGCGTTTGCAGACTTTGACACCGAGTCCACCATAATACTTCCAAGATGCATTAGTAGATAGGCGGCATCGTTGGTGCATGGCTCTCCAGCTTCTATAAGTTGGAGTGTTTTTCATTCCGTGTTTGGCATGTTCTTTGTTGAACTGAATAATTTTTTTTGTTTTTAGACAGCCGCAACTTTTGGTATTTCCAGATGTTAAAGCATAGCCTATAACATTAAATTTTTGGGATTTATATACATAACTACCTCGTCTTTGGCCGTAGAATAAGCAATACACAAGGCTGATGACTCGAAGGCGGGACTGGATTTGGCGTGCCATCTTCGATTGCCAGCCACACGGGCTTCCCCGCATAACGGATTTCGGCCCCAAAATCGTCTGCCATAGAGATTGCTCGAACACTGTATAGCGGGAGAATCATTACAGTCAGATTACCCATCTCCCTCTCAGCGACAGCCTTACGGAGCCACGCCACTGGACCTAGCTTCCGTTTGCCAGCAATTTTTGCATCCCCAGTAAACGGCGGATTTACCCAATTAGACTTGCCCCATGACACCGCCAACCCATCGAAGCCATCAGGGCGAGGATTCGGGCACGGATCAAAATCAAAGTGGAACTCTGCCTGTAACTTCGCCATCATCGCGGGAGGCGTCAACCAATATCGTTTAGAGGTAGTCATCTATATAATTCCCAAATTTTTTACCACAGACACATTGGCATAACCAAAGTGATTGTCCGCGAGAATCACTTCCAGCACGTTTTATAACGGTTAGACTTGTGAAATGTTTCCCTTTTAATGCTCGTATTCTCACAGAGAGTTTTCTTCCTCCTGGGGAACCTTGGCCGCGGCTTCCTGGGCGGCTTTGTTGATGGCCTTCAGCACCGCTTTCGTGGCCCGGAAGTAATCCCCGGACGGAAGTAGCTCAAGCTTGTTCACGTTGTAGAAATCGGCTATCGCCTCCGGCTTCAACGGTGACTTGGCAATGAGATCGAGCAACGACTGGAGTTGTACGGTGTCGATGGTCTTGGGGATTTCATCGGTCTCGGACTCGGGCTCTTGCGTGAAGATTTCCGATAGCCCACCGTAACGGAGGGTGGCGTCACCTTGCGAAGATTTCATCGCCATCTTGAGCGCCTTGTTCAGATCGCCTTCGTCCTGATCGTCCGCCAGTCTACCGCCTACCCCGTGGGAAACGATCTGTCCGGCAGCATTGACGAGTTCGCACTTGAGAACGATGACGTTGATACGGTTGCCTTCGCGGGCGCGTGCCTCATAATCAACGAGGTTCGGGAAGGTGGGTGTAACCCCGAGCATTCCGAGAATCTTTTCGGACCCAGGCTTGAGGAGGAAAGGTTTAGACCATGCTTGGCGCTTGTTGCTCCATACCCGCATGTAATCGATGCCGGGTTTCAGGTTGGTCTTGATCCAGTTGAGAAGGATTTGCCTGTTTTGTTGCCGACGCTTGAGAATCTTCTGGAATTCCCGCGGGCTCATATCGAGCGGGCCGGCGATGGCGGTTTGTTCTTCTTGCACCGCGAGCGGTTTAACCGCTGGTGGAAATTTTTCTCCTGGTGGAACCAATATCGTCTCGAATCGGTCTGGCTCTTTTTTTACAGAGGTAGATGTCACATCAATCGGAGTCTTGTCAGGAGATTTTTTTGCGGTTGTCTTTTTCATTTGCTTAACTCCGATAATAGGAAGCTCTTCGAGTGAAGGATTTCAAGAAAAGTGACTTGAGATTTTACGCAAGCCTGTAGGGTTGACAATGGTAAGTTTACACGTGGATCGGCGCTACCGTTCACCATGTCTTCAATTTTATTGCCTCCGGTATTTACGATCAAAGGACGATATGGCTCCATCCACTTTGGCATTTTCCATTTTCTCACTTGATACAAAAACGCCCCGTTGCCGGGGCGTCCCTCAGTTTGAAATTAAGCCGCTTCGGCCAGTTCTGCCCACTCGTTGTTGGGCAATTCGATCACGCGAGCCCCGAACCGCTCCAGTTCCGTGGCACGATCATAGTCTCCCACGTCCTGGGAAGTACGGGTAACGGCGTTCAGGAGACCGTAGGCGGAGAGATCGCCGCCGTTGATCAGGTGACGCAGCACCCCGCTTTGCTCGAACTCCGTCAACTGGAACTTGTCCGAGAGGATTTCCACGGCCTTGACCGGATTACCTTCCAGGCGCTTCTCCGTGGCTTCCTTCCACTTGCCGACGATGATATTGAAGCCGTTCACATCGCTGACCGCGGCCTTCACCAAGTCTTGAACCTTCAGGACGAAGGCCCGATCATCCACCCGCAAGGTTTCGTCACGGTACAGTTCATAGGCACCGTCCTGTTCCGCCGCTCGCTTGCCGACATGGTAGGAACTATTCGCCAAGCTGTTGACGATGGCACCGTTGAGGCAGATCAGACGAAACAACAGCGGTTCCACCTTGAAGGCTCCGAGGCCAACTTCGGAGTTGGAGATGACGATGCCGGCCTGAACCACGTCGCCCTTCTTCACTTCCTGAATGAGGCGCTTGTTCACCACCTTGAGGTAGAACTTTTCGGCGGAGATGTTGGCGCTCAACACGTCGAGATCGGGAAGGGTTGAAAGGATCGGAAGCGCGGCTTCGGCTACCACCTCATTATCGAGGACACGATAACGATCCGACAAGAAGGCGCGAGCGGTGCCGTCCAAGGTACGCACCAAACGACGCTCCGGCGCATTCTTGAACAGATAGTTCACGTTCTCGTCGAGGAGATTCGGAAAGTCCTTGCGAAGCCGGTCGTAATACTTGGCCGGAATCTGAAGGCGCTCCCCGAGTTGGCGGTGGAAGTTTTCCGAAACCTTAACCGGCTCGAAACTGCCAACATTAAGGAAGGAAGACGGGCCACTGTGGAAAGTCAGTTCCCGCGTGTCGGACACGAAGTCCTTTTTCGTTTGACGCTGGCGCTCCAGTTCCCGCGCCAGGTCTTGAATGGATAAGCCTTGTTTCATGGGTTTTCTCCTGTATTTGGTTGAGTGGGATGATTCAGAGGCATGGTATAGAGGTTATTTTAACTTGTCAACAAGCTTGTTACCTCACTGTAAACATGGTAGGATAAAAAAATGGAAAGAACATACTCTCAACGCATGGCGGCAAAACGCCGCCGAAATGAAGCTATTTATCAGGCATGGCTCGGAAGTGAAACAAAAAAAGCCATGCGGGGCCAAACCTTGATGCGAAAATACGGCATTGAGACCCGTCAACGATTGCACTCCATCATCAAGCGTCAACGCGAATTGGCTAGAAAGAAAATGGCCGCAGAGGAGAAAAAATCATGAGAGAGAAACACGATAAAAAGGTAGTCCGTTCCATCCACCGCGAGATCAATCGACTGTGCAAACAGCACGGCGAAGTGGTCGTGCGGTACGCATTCAAGAAATTCGATCAACTGGTGACGGCACAGAACCGTTACCGGAAAGAGAAGCGCCAGCTTCGCGCCCGTCTCCGCGAGATCGAGCAAAGGACGCGTGTGTGAAAACAAAACCCATCAACCACTACACGGTGTTGTTGGCACGCGCTCACAACTTCGAGCAACAAGTTGCAAATCCTGTTACCAAGGTAGCAACGTGGTTTGCGAAAAAAGACCTCGATGCCGGATGGAATCTGAAATTTATTTATCATCGTGTCGAAGCCGCAGACGCGCTCGGGTTTGACTCAAAATTGATCGCCACGGATCGCGGGCTGGAAGTTATCTACGTGAAAAGGCCGGAGCGTGAATTTTTCTAACGAGGCACAACATGGACACATGGACGTTACTGGATGTCTTGGGCGGATGGGTTTTTCTTGGATTGGCCGCGGCGATTATATTTGGAGTGATCGTTCGAGCATGCAGGAGAGACAAATATGAAAAATAAACTACTGGTAATTCTGATCGTTGTATTGATGGCCGGATGCGAAACTGTACCGCTTCCTTCTGCTGAAGACACATGCCGATCCTACGGGGCCATCCCTGGAACTCTTCAGTTCAATCAGTGTGTGGTAGCAACACGCCTGTACATAATCCAAGGTCACGAAAGCTATCGGCGCAGCATGGATGAATTCAACCGGCAGGAATTTCCGCAGCGTACCGTATGCTCGGATGATGGCATAGGTGGAATGGTATGTGTGACGAGATAAAAAAAGAGGGCCAACCGATGAAGGTTGACCCCCTTGCATTGCATACACCGGGCGGTGTATCGTCTCATCCGCGACGACTTGACGTGAGAAGAAGTATCCCCGATTTTACTTCCCACGTCAATCCGAGCCGGTACGTTCAAGATAAGACCTTGACGATGGCTGTGGGCCAAAACCCTAAATTCCGTAACCGCGGAAAGCCTTTTACCGAGATCGTGCCCCGGAACGGTTGCATCGTGGCGGGCGAGATTTCCAATATAAATAATATACTTAAACCGGGCGTAGCCCGCTCGAACGGTCTTCCAGTATCACAGGCTGTCGGGTCTACAGGGTGGCGTAGGCGCGAGAATTTGACCCCTTGCAGACCCTTAACGTGAAGGAGTAGAAAAATGTCAACCGAAGCACTGTTGCAAGAGATCGTCACCGAACTCCGTCAAATACGGCTCGCCCTGGGTGGAGGAGCCAAGGCGGCATCGG
>Ga0210377_10003156_pt1 | contig 14197 bp, 14 predicted proteins | sample PLM4_65_b1redo_FD_155480 | JGI IMG/M metagenome (GOLD analysis project Ga0210377, IMG submission 155480) | Groundwater sediment microbial communities from an aquifer in East River, Colorado, USA - PLM4_65_b1 redo | ecosystem: Environmental > Terrestrial > Soil > Riparian zone | place: USA: East...
ACCGGCTCTGCCTCAAGGAGGACGTGACGGACCCCTCGGTTATCGAGAATTGGATTTATGATTTAAACTATGACACCATACTCCCCCTCGTGGCCTTACATGACAGCCACATCGTGGGGGACGCCACCTTGCATTTCAACCCCATCGGCTGGACCAGGCATCAGGCGGAACTGCGTTTGACCACCTCTACCCTGTATCGGGTTCGGGGGCTGGGGACGACCCTGTTACTAAACCTCATCGATATTGCCACCCGCCTGGGCCTGGAACAGATCAGCATCGAGATCCCCCCGCGCCTGGATAAGGCTTTCTACCTGTTTGAGAAAATGGGATTTAAGGAAGTGGCCAATTTGAAGGGTTTTGTGAAAGACCTGGAAGGCAATGAATCCGATCTGGTATTAATGGTGAAGTTCTTACGGGAATAAAACTGGCGAGCTTTAGGATAAACATGATCAGAACGGCTCTGTGCCCCTAAACTCAGGGCCGCCTCTGACCCTTAAAGCCCTCCTTCTCCTTCGTCCGCCTCTTTTTCTGGCCCTTTCCCGGGAAATAATTTCATCCAGGACGGGAAGGAGGTCAAACTGGCCATAGACTTCTGGTTCAAGTTGGAAAGGTCCTGACCCACCTCCAGCCACGTCCGGAACTGGTTATCCATCGCGCTCTTGTAGCCCAGATAGTTCTTCAGGGTCTGTTCCAGATAATTATCAAAGAATTCGCTTAAGACGCTGTCCCCATAGCGAATGAGAAGGTACAGGAGGGAAACTGGGAGCAGCAGGGTTTTCTTTTTTGCTTCCTCTAAAACAATCTGGGTGAGAATAAAAGCCGTGACGTCCTCCCCGGTTTTGTCGTCGGTGATCTCTATCTCCCGTCCCTGTTTCACCAGTTCGGCCACCTGGCTCAAGCTCACAAAAGCACGCTTTTCCGTATCGTACAGGCGGCGGTTGGCGTATTTTTTCAGCACCACTTTTTCAGGCATGAATTACTCCTTTAAGAAACCAATGTATACTAAATTTTTGCGAGGCGCAAATTTAATATTTTCTACGTAAGGATAACCATACCCTATATATTTTAATTTGCTTTAATATTGGGGAAAAATATAAACGACGCTCTCAATCTAATATAATTTTGCAATGCAAAAGAATGTCTTGACAAGCCTCTCCCTGGCGTTTATATTAGAAGAAAATGCAGGCTGACGCAGCCGCAAGGAGAGACGAAATGATGGATCCGAAAAAGATGGGCAAACAGATGATGGACCTTTACAAGACCTCCTTTGACAATTCCTATGGCGCCATGATGATGCTCCAGGAGCAGGTGGAGCGCTTGGGCGCCATGTATTGGGGACAGATGATCAATCTCCCGGAAGAGGCCAAAAAGGGTCTGACCGAGTGGAACAAATCCTACAAGAAGAATTGCGAAGATTTCAAAAAAGCGGTGGATGACGGTTTTCAAAAAATGGAATCTTTTTCCGCTTAATAAAAGAAAATGCAGGCTGAGACAGCCGCAAGGAGAGACGAAATGATGGATCCGAAAAAGATGGGCAAACAGATGATGGACTTTTACAAGACCTCCTTTGACAATTCCTTTAGCGCCATGATGATGCTCCAGGAGCAGATGGACCGCATGGGCGCCATGTATTGGGGACAGATGGTCAATCTCCCGGAAGAGGCCAAAAAGGGTCTGACCGAGTGGACCAAATCCTACAAGAAGAATTGCGAAGATTTCAAAAAGGTGATGGACGACAGTTTCAAAAAACTGGAATCTTTCCTCGTGGAAGCGGAAAAAGCGGCCGAAAAAGCCAAGACTGCCTAAAAGATTGGCGGGATGCTGGCGACCAGCCTCCCGCCTTCATTGTCTTTGAACCGTCCGTGACGATAACTACTGCATGGCCTTCCTTAAGCCGGACCGAATTCCCCGGCATCTTCAGGAGTTAACTATGTCTGAGTCAAAAGATGCGACTCATAATGTGAGCGAGCCAGCCCCAAGCCAATTGGATATGACCCCGGAGATGGCCTTGAAAACGCAAGCCAAGGTCATCTCCGCCAGCATTGATCAAGCCCGCATGCTGCAGACCTACTGGGTCGGGCTGAGCCGTTATCTCATGGATTTTATGGCGCCGGCTTTCTCAGCCCTGGAATCTTTCCGCGGCGTGGAAAGTGAAAAACTCGAGGAATATTCCCCCGAGGAAAATATCCGGGATTATTCGGGTCTGTTGGAATTAAACCTGCGGTTGGCAGAAAAAGGCATGACCCACGGGATGAAGGCCATCAACGATTTCCTTGCGCAGCAGTTGGAGCAGGGTTACAAAGCCTGGCACAATACTTTGTATCATCAAAAGGGCGAAGACATTGCTGCCTTCATGGCCAAGCAGGCCCGGTTGATGGAGTTGGTGGTTCATGAATATCCCCAGGCCATCCGGGATATTGAGCCGGAGTACGGGTTTCACTTTGATGACGGCAATTACGTCAAGACTGCCGAGACTGATCGCTTCTGTCTATACCAGGTTCTGCCATGGGATAAATCGGTGAAAGTCCGGAAAAAAGGCAAACCCATTGTGATTATTCCTCCATACGTGCTGGGGGCCAACATTCTGTCCTTTCTGCCGGGAGAAGGCAAGAGTTTCGTGCACTGCTTCGCCAACCAGGGCATTCCCACGTATATCCGAATTGTTAAGGATATCTATACCAATCCCGCGGTGCAGGACATGACCGGGGAAGAAGACTGCCTGGATACCAAAATTTTTCTAGAGAAGGTAAAGGCCGCCCACGATCGGCCCGTAACTCTGTGCGGTTACTGCCAGGGCGGGTTCACCGCCACGGTAAATTATCTGTCGGGGGAACTGGATGGGTTGGTGGATGCACTCATCACCAGCGTCGCCCCCTTGGATGGCACCCGGAGTAAAAGCTTGGCGGATTTTCTGGCCCAGATTCCCAAACGGTTTGAGGACATCAGCTTTGCCATCAAGACCCTCCCCAACGGCAAACGGGTAGTGAACGGCAAGCTCATGAGTTGGGTCTACAAGCTTAAGAGTATGGAGAAAGATAACCCCATCATCGCTTTCATCCGGGATCTGAAACTTTTTGAACGGAACCTGAAGATCAACAAGACCGCGGCGGCCATCAACTACTGGCTGCTTTACGATCAAGCCGATCTGCCCTTAGAGATCTGTAAGATGAGCTTCGACTCCTACACCATCCCGGTGGCGAAAGACGGGACCCTCCCGGTTAGACTTTTCGGGCGCCCCTTGAATTTCAAGCACGTTAAGGAACAAGGCATTAAGTGGTTGATCTGTATTGCTGAAAAGGATGATCTGGTGGAAAAAGAGTCATCTCTGGCCCCCCTAGACTGGGTGGAGGCGGAGGTGGCCGTCTTTCCCAAGGGGCACGTGGCCATCGCCACCAGTTGGTCTCTGCCTACCACCGAGTGTTCCCTGGACAGGTGCTTCCTGGATTACCGCGGCCCGGTGCGTTTCCAGCTGGATTTGGAGGCCGAAGCTGACAAAACCAAGGCGGCTGCTCCTCAGAAAGTCCCAGGGGACAAAGCCCGGCCTGTGGCTGATCTGAAAGTGAAAGGGGACAAGACTAAGACTGAACCTGTCGCGGCGTTGCCAACGGCAGGGGACAAGATCAAGATCCGGGCGGCTGCTCCTCAGAAAGGGCCGGGGAAAAAACCCCGGTCCGTCGCTGCCCTGAAAGCACTGGAGGGCAAGGCTGAACCGGAGGTGGCGTTGAAGGCGGAAGAGGATAATTCCCAATCTGCCGTTGGTCAGAAAGCGGAAAAGGACAAGGGCCTGCCTACCGTGGTCCCGAAGAAGGAGGCCTAAATGAACCGGCACTTTTTAGAGTTCTGGGGGAAGGCCCTCCTTCAAGCAGCCCAAAGTCAAAAGCAGTTGGAAGATCTGGCCAAATGGTGCCAGCGGGGCTTTCTTGGTTTCCAAGATTATACCCAGCTTTTCAAAGCTACTTATGGCTTGGATGAGATGGCAGAAAGCAGCCCGGATTATTTCACCCTGTGGAAAAAGTCGGAAGATGACTTCCGGGAGTCATTTAAAGAATACTTAAACCTTTTGGGGATGGTTCCCCGGGAGGAGTATGCTGCCCTGGCCCGCAAGCATGAAGAGTTAAAGGAAAGGCTGGCGGAGCAGGAAGAAACCATTAAACTTCTGAGAATGCTGCTCGAAGAAAAGGGGCTGGGTCTGGCGGCGACGTCCCTGGAGTTCCAGAGGCTCATCGAAAAACAGGGAGAACAGTTTCAGAAACTTATTCAAGGCCTAGGGGAATCGGTAAAACCCGAAGACCCCCAGCCTGAGGCCGGCCATCGCCGGATGCTGGCACCGAATACTTCAATCTGACTAATATCTCATATCGATAAGGGGAAGAGCATCATGTTGGACATAAAAGACGCGGTGGCAGTCATTACCGGGGGAGCAGGAGGCATCGGCGAAGAGCTGGCCAAATATTGGGTGCGCCAGGGCGGCAAGGTGGTGCTGTCGGACATCAGCGCCCAGGGGTTGAGTCGGGTGGAGGCCGAGATCAAAGCCATGGGCGGCCAGGTGGCCACCCTGGCCGGTGATATCACCAAAGAGGAGGATTGCTCCAGGCTGGCGGACCTGGCCATTGAGAAATTCGGCCGCATCAACCTGGTGGCCCCCTGCGCCGGCATCATCCGGGATGGCCTGATGGTGGCCACGGACCGGGAAACCGGCAAGGTGGCCAAAAAAATGTCCCTGGCGAACTTTCAGGCCGTCATCGACATCAACCTCACCGGGGTCTTTCTCACGGTCCGGGAGTGCTCGGCGCGGATGATCGACCATGGCTGCCAGGGCCTGATCTGCCTGTTTTCCTCCACCAGTTCCCTGGGCACCGCCGGCCAGATCAATTACTCCTCCACCAAGGCGGCCATGAGCGTGATGCCCAAAGTGATCACCGCCGAGTTCTTCCGCCGCGGCCTGGGGGACAAGATCCGCTGCGTGGCCATTGCCCCAGGGTATGTGGGCACCCCTATGGTGAAAGGCATGGACGAGAAAGCCCTGGGGAAGATTTTAGAACAGGTTCCCATCGGCCGCCTGGTCGAACCTGCAGAAGTGGCCTCCCTTATCGGTGAACTTTACCGCAACGAAGCCCTCGCCGGGGATACCTTTTTCATCCACGGCGGCCTACGTTTGGGATCTAAAGGCTAAGATACTCACAATCAGAAACCCCGGGCACCATCTCATAAAATTGACCCCAGTTGCTGAAGCGATTGGGGTCTTTCATTTTTCAATCCCGGAGATCATTGGTCCATATAAAAAAACGAAGAAACGTCTAGTCAGAGATGCACGTATCTGCTATGGTCCGAAACTTATCACGGTTTCAAAAACTTTCCATATCCCGGACATAGCTACCATTTTTAAGCTTGGGCGAGACCATTCTTGATCTCGCCCAGGCCAGTCATTAGCCATGCAGATTCTCAATCCACCGTATAGCTTCCACGTCGCTGACCTTCCCCAGATACCTTTGGGTGGTGGAGAGATTGGCATGCCTCAAGATGACCTTGCTGACGATCTCCACGGGAACCCCGGATCTCGAAGCATAGGTCGCTGCATGGCGCCTCAAGTCATGTGGTCTTAAATGAACCCCCACCAGGCTGCCGGCTTTTCTGACCATAACCCTGGCCGCGGTGTAAGAGATTGGAAAAATCCTTTGGTCGCCTTCTATTCTCCTTGCTTTGATGTAATCCTTTAACCGGTCGGCCAGCTTCTTAGGGATGAAGACCACCTCTGACGTTTTTCCACTTTTGGGATTTCTGATGGTGAGCTTTTGATCATCGGCATCCGCGGCATTGAGCTTTAATACTTCGCCCACCCTCATGCCACCTCGAGCCATGAGTTCCAGCATCAGACGGTTTCTTGGTTTGATGGTGCGGAAGATGATCTCGTCGATGGTTTCTTTCTCATGGATTTGCCAACGCGTCAATTTCCCTGGGCGAAAGAGTTTCTTAAGCATGGGTGTATCACAAGGATTTTGGAGCTGGGAATCCAGGTTATTTCGGATGAAGTTGAAGAAGGCCTTGAGGTAGGAATAGCGGGTGTGCTTGGTTAACTGTTTGCAGCCATCATTGAGACCGACCAGAAAGGAGAGAACCTCATCGGGTGAGATGGACTCCGGGTCTCGATCAGAGAATTGGTCTCGGAACTTTGACAGGATCGACCCATAAGTACGGTTCGTATTTTTTTTGGGAGTTCAACCGATGGTAATCCAGGTAAAGGTCAATTGCCTTGGCCACTTTCATGCTCCACCTCCTGGTTTGATTGCATCATGCCGATGCGGATAGGCAAAGCATATCAATTTTTTTCCAGGAAATCTGATAACTTTCGGCTGTGGCAAGTTATCGCCCGGATACTGAGGGCCGCTATCCGAGGCGTTTCGATTTGCTTCCCATCCTCCTGTAATCCTGGTAGTATCGGCGACGGGGTGGGTGCTAATGCCTAAAATGGTAGTCTAACCGCCATGACGGTATTAACCGACGTAGGCTTGATGTTTTGTCTTTTTGATCCTGCGGCGGCGGAGGCGGAGCTGGCTTTGAGTGAAGGTTGCGTCGTCCGCAATTTCGCCGGCGAAAAAACGAAATGAAAAGAGAATAGATAAGGAGAATAAATATGAAACCCATCCGCAAATTAGCCAGCAGCGGTTTGGTGACAGTGGCTCTGGCCATCGCCGCCGTGGCGACCATCCTGACTCCATCACCCGCTCGCGCCCAGGGTGCAGCAGACACAAAAACCGACTGGCGCGAAAATTACGCCTACACCCTCGGAGTGCAGGCGTATGTCTTCGGCTTCCCCTACGTCTATCTGTCCACCTTGCGCTGGATGTGGGTGACGCATCCCGGCCCGGCCGGAGGGATGCCTCCCTCCGCGCCGCTGAATCATTTCCACCATGTCCGCAACCTCACTGACGCGTCATATCGTGACGGCGGCTCGCCCAACAACGACACGCTCTATTCGGTCGCGTGGGTGGACCTCGGCAAGGAGCCAGTCATCTTGTCCCATCCTGACATGGGAGACCGCTACTTCACCTTCGAACTGGCGTGCGTTGACTCAGATAATTTCGCCTACGTCGGCAAGCGCACTACCGGCGGCAAGGCCGGCAGTTTCGCCCTCGTTGGTCCGAACTGGAAAGGCAAATTGCCTAAGGGCGTCAAAGCGCTGCCGCCCTCACGCACGCAGACAGTTTTAATCTTCGGCCGGATACTGGTGGATGGGACGGCGGATGTTCCAGCAGTGAACAAACTGCAGGACCAGTGCACGCTGATCCCACTCACCTTCTGGAACAAGAAGGACGCCCAACTGCCTGCGAGCCGCGACGTGTGGAGGCCCTTCGATGCGAAGAGCGATCCGCTTGCCGAGTGGAAAACGATGAGCCGGGCGATGACGGAAAATCCCCCGGAGGAGCGTCTCGCCATACTCCTCGAGCAGTTCGCGAAGATTGGCGTCGGTCCGAATCAGGATGTCGACAAAATGGATGAAGCCACCAAGCGAGGCCTGGCGCGGGCGGCGGCGGATGGCCGCGAGTTGCTCAAGAGCGCGTCGAAGTCGGGCCAGTTAGGGAAGCGCGTCAACAACTGGAGCATCCCGCCACGGATATTCGGCCGGGCCGGTCTGGCGGATGATTTCCTCGTGCGCGGGGCGCTGCAATGCATGGGCGGCATTATCGCCAATGACCCGGAGGAGGCGGTTTACTACAACACCACCAAGGACGGAGCCGGGCAGCCTTTTGATGGCACCAAGCAATACACGATGCGGTTTGCCCCCGGCCAGTTGCCCAAGGTGAACGGCTTCTGGTCCATCTCAATGTATGACCGGACCTTCAATTTCACGCCCAATCCCATCAATCGCTATGGGATTGGGGATCGCACCCCAGGCTTGAAAAAGGACGCCGATGGCGGCCTGACCCTCTACATCCAGAGCACCTCCCCGGGCAAGGACAAGGAATCCAACTGGCTGCCCAGCACCGCCAGCGGCCGGTTCTACATGGTGATGCGAACCTATTTGCCGGGCGCAGAAATCGTGGAACAGCAGTGGGCGCCGCCACCGGTGGTTAGGAAGGAGTGAGCCATGATTGGAGCGGGTTGCGCGCCAGGGCGGCGCGCCGTGCTCCAGGAGGTCCGAAAAGGGGTGGACATATCGCTGGCAGATGGCTGGAAGGGCCGCCGTCCCCAGACCCAAATCGTTGCCTTAGATGCTCCGGGAGGAAAACTCGGATCATTCTGAAGCTACTTTATCAATCTTGGTACGGCCGAAGAGCGGCTATCTGCTATAGTTCGAAACTTATCAAGACACCAAAAACGCCCTTTATCCACTCTATATCAACAATTTCTCGCCTGGAACTTTGAACAAAAAAGGGACCGTGACCGGTCCCCTTCTTTTCAAAAAACTTGTCCATAAATTTAAGCAGTTCCGGCGGCTTTCCGTTTCCCTCTAAGAGCCCCTAACCCTTTTTCTTTGGCCATCTTGCTCCGCTGTTCGGAGTACTCCTTACAAACAAGTGGGAACTTCTTAGGATCAAGGTCGTATCGTTCGTAATATTCCTTCGGTTTCAGATTATGGGCTTTACGTAAGTGCGCCTTTAAGCTGCGCATTTTCTTGCCGCATTCAAGGCAGACAACATATTTATCTTTGACGATCTCTTTTAAAGGGATCGGCGGCTTCTTTACCCCTTCCGCTTCCTCGGTCACAGTCTCCGGGATCGCAACCCCCTCTTCCAGCGAGGTTATGACCTGATAAACTGCTTTGATTTCCTCAACTATCTCTTGGGGAGTGAGTTCAGACATGGAGGCATGGGATATCACAATTTGCGCTGTAATTTTCAATTCGTCACTGGCCATGATGGGACCTTCCTTTTTAATGGTGGGATTTAATTGCGTGGTAAGTGATGATTAGATTAATTATTTCATATCACACTGTCAAAATGTTTTGTCGTCGGAAATTATTTTTGCTCAACTTTTAATATCAAAACATCAGACGCTGCTTCGACCCTTACATGGACTTGTTTACCTTTGATCTCAAGCACTGTAATCTTAATATTTCCCCCGACATCGAATGATTCGCCTGCCTTTCTGGTTAGGATAAGCATCACACCTCCAACCTTGGGTCAGCGCTTCCTGACATCCTTGGCATCGCCTCTAAAAACTGAAATTTTGTAGGGGGTATTAATTCCAAACTTAACCTGCTGGCCCTTGATCCTCACAACCATGATTTGCACACTGTCTCCGATTTTAATTTCCTCATTTTCGGTTAAGGTCAGGACCATGCCACTCCATCCTCCCCAGGCTCAAAATCAGCCGATCTGTGGCAATCTTTGGCCTAAACGAGTTTAAATTGCAAGAACCAATCTTAGTAGGCTTGGGTGTTTATTAATTTTCATTAGAAAGTTAATGATGGCCGCCAATCAGCTGGTGGAGGGGGTCCTCCTGATCGGGGTGCAGTTGGCAATTATGCTATGACTGGGAACTGATCAAGACCCTAAAAACTTCCCCTATCGTGATCATATCAGGAATTTTTCCCACTCAAGCGATAATTCCTGTTCCTGGCAAGATATCAATTATAAGACAATCGTTCATATGGATATTTGCGCCATGCGTTACACATCGCGTCTTTCCTTCTTAAACTTGATTATAGAAGAAATTCCCAAAATGAGTTTGTTAGCAGATCCGGTCATCCAGACTTCTATCTTTGGCTCCTGCTGACTTAAGCGCCCTGAAGTGCGGGACGGACGCTGGCAACTCCTGGAAGTACGAGACGGGCCGAAAGCTTGATTGCTCGGAGAATTATGGATTCACCCGGCGCAGTGTTACATACCCCAGGTGGGCGATGCATCTCTAATCCAGGGCCTTTACCTGGACCTGTCGATCTGCGGATTTCATATCTTTTTTGACTGCCAGAATCAAATTTGATAATAATAAATGAAAGATGAGTCCCTGGAATCACGCCGGAAAGCCTTCCGGAAAGCGCCTTATAGTGCAGGCCGTCTTCTGCTGGCTTGCCATTTTAGGGCTATGTTCTTGGGCATTTGCTTCTGAGCCAAAACCTGCCAAAAAAATATTAATTCTCTTTTCCTATCAAACGTTAACTCCGGGCTTTCTTGAGTGGGATGAGGGCATCCGCTCAGCCTTGAAGGGTACTGCACTTGAACCGCTAGAATTCTATACCGAATTCTTGGACCTGGCGCGGTTCCCTGACCAGGTCTATCTTCAAAGCCTGGTAAATTTCCTGCAAAAAAAATATAGCGACAAGAAATTGGATCTCCTCATTCCGGTGGGACCTCTGGCCTTCCATTTTTTGTTAAACCACGGCAATACTATCTTTCCCGGGGCGCCGACAGTCTTTTGCGCCGCTTTGAAGCACGAGGTGCTGGCGATTGAAAGACCGAAAAACTTCACCGGCGTGGCCGCCTGGGTCGATGTGGCAGGCACTTTGGAAGTCGCGCTCAAAATGCAGCCTAAAACCCGGCGACTGGCCATCGTTGGCGGCACTTCCGAAAGCGACCGGGCCTTTCAGCGAGTGGCCCGGCAGGCACTTGGTAAGTATGAAAACACGCTGGAGATAATCTGGTTGACTGACCTCCCTGCCGAGACGATTCTCGAGAGGCTGGCCAATCTTCCTCCCTCCACCATTATCCTCTACCTTTTTCTTTTTCGGGACAGCGTGGGCAATGAGTTCCTCCCCGTGGACTTTCTGGGTCGCATGGCCCAAGTCGCTAACGCTCCTGTCTATGGACTCTGGGAGAATCTGCTCGGTCATGGCATTGTGGGGGGGCATCTCATGAGCTTTCGCGCCCAGGGGAAAAAAGCCGCCGAATTAGGGAAGCGGGTGCTTATGGGAGAGCAACCCGAAGATATACCCATTGTCTATGAGGGAACCAATTTCTACCTCTTTGACTGGCGACAACTTAAACGGTGGGGCATACCCGAGACGGCGCTCCCTGCCGGCAGCGATGTGCGGTTCCGCGAGGTATCGGTCTGGGAACAATACAAGTGGCATATCAGCGGTCTTCTTTCTCTGATCCTCCTTCAGGGTATGGCAATTTCATTTCTCATTATTAATCGGCGGAAACGCTTGCGGGCTGAGGGTAATCTGGCAGCCCGGCTGCAATTCGAAACTATGCTGGCCGAGCTCTCGGCAAAATTTATCAACTTGCCTACCCACCAAGTGGACCAGGAAATCGAACAGAGTTTGCAACAACTGGGGGACTTTTTAGGTATCGACCGGGGTCGTGTGTGGCAGTTGTCGCCTGACCCAAGAACCTTTTCTCCCACTCACTCCTGGGCCGCGGCAGGATTTGAGAGATCGCCCGAGGTGGCGCTTAATCAGGAGTTTCCCTGGCTTCTCAAGAAGTTGCTGCAGGGACAGCCGATTGCCTTTTCGTCGCCGGCAGAATTGCCCCAGGAAGCCGCGGTTGACCGGCAATCTTTGTTCAACCATGGCATCAAATCCGCTCTTACGGTTCCTCTGAAGGTGGCTGGTACCCTTATCGGGATAATGACTCTGGGAACCCTGCGAGCCCACCGGCAGTGGCCTGCTGAAATCCTCTCTGAACTGCGGATAGTGGGAGAGATTTTCGCCAACGCCCTGGCGCGCCAGCAGGCGGAAATGGAATTAAAAGGAGCCTTACAGCACATCGAGCAGCTAAAGGACCAGCTCCAGGCTGATTATAGATATCTCCAGGAGGAGATCAAACTGGAGTACGGTTTCGACCAGATTATCGGCCAGAGCAACGAATTGAAATATGTCCTTTTCAAGGTTGAACAGGTTGCCCCCACAGATGCCACGGTGCTCATTTTGGGGGAGACGGGTACGGGGAAAGAGCTCATTGCCAGGGCGATTCATCACGCCAGTCCCTACCGGGATCGGCCCCTTATCAAAGTGGACTGCGCTGCGCTTTCACCCAGCCTGATTGAAAGCGAGCTCTTTGGCCATGAAAAAGGCGCCTTTACCGGTGCGGTGGCCAGGAAAATTGGCAGGTTTGAACTGGCTCACGGTTCCACTATTTTTTTGGATGAAATCGGCGAACTTCCCTTGGGCTTGCAGGCTAAGTTGTTGCGGGTGCTGCAAAGCGGAGAGTTTGAACGCTTGGGCAGTTCCAAGACCCTGAAAGTAGAGGTGCGGGTTATCGCCGCCACGAACCGCAACCTGAAGGACGATGTACGACAGGGGCGGTTCCGGGAGGATCTCTGGTATCGGTTGAATGTGTTCCCTATCACAGTGCCGCCTCTGCGCCAACGCAGGGAGGACATCCCGCTGCTAGTTCAGGCCTTTGTCGCCAGGTTTGCCAAAAGGGTGGGGAAAGAGATCACCAAGATTCCCGCCGCCACCATGGAGAGACTCTGTCAGTATCAATGGCCCGGTAATATCAGAGAGTTGGAGAATGTCGTAGAACGAGCCGTCATCAATACCTCAGGGCCCGTGCTCACCCTGGCCACTCGGCTCGATTCCTCTCAGGCCTTGTCTGCCCCGGGACTTGCCAAGAAGACCTTAGAAGAAGTGGAACGGGGTCACATCTTACAGGTCCTCCAAGAGACCGGAGGAAGGGTCTCTGGGAACAAGGGGGCTGCTGCCATTCTGGGTCTTAATCCCAGCACCTTAAGGGCGCGACTGCGGAAATTGGGAATCACCCTTCCTAAATAAAGAAAAGATTCGTCATATTTGACGTTTTTACCAAATATGACGAATTGTCTCCTTCTCACTCTAGTCATTTCTATTTAATTTTATCTATAACTCCAGTCAGTTATCCTTATTTTTTCTCTTGGCATAAAACTTGAGTCTGAGAAAAAGCAGTCTTTCAGAATTCCCGATGAACAGGCTTGCCATGGTGTCGATTGCCTTCAAACTACAGATCCTCCCTGAAAAACGTCAGGAGCTCATACAGACCCTTGAGGCCATTATGGAGATGACCTCGGTTATGAAAGATTGCATGAATTTCACCCTTCAAACGGACCCTGAAAACCTGAATGCCATCACCTTGATGATGGCGTGGAGATCTCAGGAGGCTTTCCGGGACTATAAACAGTCGGAGCACTTTGGGGTGCTGCTGGGAGCCTTCAATCTTCTGTGCGCCTCCAAGAAGATGCAATACGACACCGTGAAGAATGACCCATCGGGCCTATAGTGAGTCGTACCGTGCCACTTAGTCAGTGTCCGAGGCGCCGGGGGTATCCCCTCCTGGAAGACCTCACTTCGGAAAAAAGGGCTAATGAAGATAAAAAGAATGCCTATGTATAAGGAGAAAAGTTAATGAAGAACAGGGGCCAAAAGATAGGGAAGGCGAGATGGGGGCTTTTGTCGGGTTTGTTGACCATTACACTTTTCACGTTAATCATCTTCTCCGGAGCGGCCCTCGGCGTCGCCAATTACGAGGTGCCCGGCAGCAAGCAGGCTTCTGAGGTTCTGCCACCTAGCCTGAGGTCCGGCCCGCACTTTAAGGTACAGGATCGGGTGGCAGCGGACGGCTACATGCTCCGCTTCACGGTGAATTCGGATTACGGGACCTTCCCGGTCACCGGCGAGTACGGCCTGCGCAAGCTCATCAAGGAAATTCAGGCCATTGCCGCCCTGAGAAAAACGAGTAAGGGCGAGGCCTTTGTGGAAGGGGTGAGAGGCAAGGCGCAAGAGACCGTTGAGTTTGGGGCCAATCTCGTGGCTGATCCTGGCAGCACCTTGGCCAGCGTCCCCCAAGGGGTGGCCAAGCTGTTCGACAACCTCGCCACGGGCCTGCAGAAACCCCGGGAGCCCCGGCGGGACACCGTGGGCCAGCAGCTTTTGAATGTCTCCGATGCCAAGCGGAAAATCGCCTATGACCTGGGAGTGGACGTCTACTCCAGCAACCGGGTGCTGCAAAATGAATTGGACGGCCTGAGTAAAGCCCAGGCCTTGGGGTCCCTGGGGGTCTCGGCGGCGATCCCCTATGGCGGTGGGACTGTGGTGGGTATCAGCAGGATGTCTCAAACCGCCGGCGAAGTCAACCGACTGATCCGCGATGAGTCACCTAGCGGGCTCCGCAATCTCAATGAACGGAAGCTCCAGGCCATGGGGGTGGACCGGGGCCTGACGGAGAGATTCCTCAATCACACCCAGCTCAGTCCTCGCCATAAGACCGTGATCGTGGCAAGCCTGGAAAAGTTGTCCGGGGCTCGGGGACGGGAGGCGTTCATAAATTTTGCCTTACAGGCG
>Ga0210377_10003157_pt1 | contig 14188 bp, 13 predicted proteins | sample PLM4_65_b1redo_FD_155480 | JGI IMG/M metagenome (GOLD analysis project Ga0210377, IMG submission 155480) | Groundwater sediment microbial communities from an aquifer in East River, Colorado, USA - PLM4_65_b1 redo | ecosystem: Environmental > Terrestrial > Soil > Riparian zone | place: USA: East...
CCACGCCTGGTCGATCAGCCTGTTCATCTGCTCCTGAATGGTGCGCAGGTCGCGGAACGGATTGTATCTTACGATGGCCATATGTTTTCCCTCCTTAGGGACTCGGAAAACACCAATATCCCGTTTTAGCATCCCGTCTTCGGGCCATATTTCGCCGTGCCTCAGTCGCAAAATCCTCGACGTAGCAATGCTACGTCTGCGGTTATGCTCAATCAGCTCGACAAAATCTGACCCAAATCCGGGTGCCATAATTAGTATATTGGCATTTTCCGTGTCCCTTATTTCTTAAGGATCTAAATTCAGTTATAAAATAATTACGTTTATTCCAAAGTCAAGGGGGATGAAACTGCCTGGCGGCCTTTACATCCCCCCTTCGACTATCTTTGTATTTTTTTGTTCCGGTCTTCGCCGGATCTAGACCCGCTTTCCTTTCGGCACACTATGTTTTAGTTTTTTTGAACCATCGTAGAGGGTCTCCTTGTTGAGCGACCGTTTCTCCTTCAGGTCCTTTTTCTCGTAATCGGTTTCAAGTATCGCTTCCGCTTCATCGGCCATTTTTTCGATAGGATCTTTTTCGTTTTTCGTCATAATGACTCCTCTTTTGGATAGGTTAAACGTGACCGTAAGATGAAAATATCCGTCATGCCACCTCCCTTCTTCTGTCTGGATACATAATACCAGAGTGTCGGAATGATGCAACAGCCTGACTATTTTATACATGTTATCACAATGTTAGAAGCATTCCGCGGGAAACACTATTCACTTGAACACTCCACCTTTATCGGATAATATGCAACGACCTGTAGAAAATCTCATTCATATATCAATGGGAGGGAACCTATGCTTGTCTACAAAGTTGTGGAAGTGAACACCGTTTCAGAGGATGTATTGGAAGAGGTCCTTAACGAATGGACGATCAAGGGTTGGCATTTCGAGGGGATGCAGTTCGTCATGCGCGAGGCGAGCAAGCGCCCGTCCATGGCGTTTGTCACATTTACCAGGGAAAAGGATAAAAATAAATGACGGGAAGAGCCGTATTATACCTTATCGACGGATCATCCTATATCTACCGGGCCTATTACGCCATCCGCCATCTCTCGTCGCCAAGGGGATTTCCCACCAACGCCCTCTACGGCTTTACCCAGATGCTCCTCAAGGTGCTGAAAGATCGCACTCCCGACCATGTGGCCGTGGTCTTCGATGCCGGCAGACATACTTTCCGCAACGATTTATACCCCGACTACAAGGCCAACCGCCTGGCCATGCCCGACGACCTCAGACCGCAGATCGCCCCCATCAAGGAGATGGTACGCGCCTTCAATATCCCGGCGCTGGAACTGGCGGGTTTCGAGGCTGACGACATCATCGGCACCATCGCCTTCGACTGCGAGAGCAAGGGGGTTGACGTGGTGGTGGTGACCGGAGACAAGGACCTTATGCAGATCGTCACAGACCGGGTGAGGCTCCTGGACACCATGAAAGAGAAGGAGAGCGGAATTCCGGAGGTTGCGGAACGCTTTGGCGTCGGGCCGGAGCGGGTTACGGACATCCTCGGCCTTGCCGGCGACAGCTCCGACAATATACCGGGGGTGCCCGGCATAGGCGAGAAGACCGCCATAAAGCTGATACAGGAGTACGGCACCCTTGACTCCCTCCTGGAGAGGTCCGCGGAGGTGAAAGGTAAGAACGGCGAGAAACTCAGGGAATTCGCCGATCAGGCCCGTCTCTCCCGGCAGCTCGCCACCATCGATATCCGGGTCCCGCTGCAGTACGATTTTGCCGACTTTGCCGTCTCTCCGCCGGATAACAGCCGACTTAACGAACTGTTCAAGGAATACGGCTTCACCACGCTGATGAAGGATCTGTCGAGCACGGCGACCCTCAGTTCCCAGGAGTACCGGACCATCATCGATGAGGAGGCATTTCAGGGTCTGCTGCGCCTGCTCGCCGAGGCCGACGCATTTGCTGTGGACCTGGAGACCACAAGCCTCAACACCCTGGAGGCGGATATCGTCGGCGTGTCGTTAAGCTGCATGGACCACGAGGCATACTACATCCCGGTGGGGCATCTCTCTCCGGACGCCCCGGCGCAACTCCCGCGGGAAAAGGTCCTGAATGAACTGGCCCCCCTTTTCACCGACCCGGATCGGCGCAAGATCGGCCAGAACATCAAGTACGATTACCAGGTTCTGCGCCGCGCGGGGATCGAGATGGAGGGGCTCTGGTGCGACACCATGATCGCCTCATACCTTCTCAACCCCGTCCGCTCCAGCCAGGGGCTCGATTCCCTTGCAGCGGAGTTTCTCGACCACCGGATGATCTCCTACGAGGAGGTGACCGGCAAGGGGAAGGATCAGGTGAATTTCTCGCAGGTTCCTGTTGAAAAGGCCTCGGTTTACTCCTGCGAGGATTCAGACGCCACCTGGCTCCTGCATCGGCTCTTCCTCCCCCGACTGAAGGAATTCGGGATGGAGGATCTCTTCTTCAATCTGGAGATGCCTCTCGTCAAGATCCTTGCGGAGATGGAACTGACAGGGGTGATGCTCGACCTCCCCCTTTTGCGGAAGCTCTCCGACGGTTTCGGCGAACAGTTGTCGGAGCTGGAGCGGGAGATATTCCGCCTTGCCGGCACGGAGTTCAACATCAACTCCCCCAAACAGCTGGGAGAGGTGCTGTTCGAGAAGATGATGCTCCCGGTAGGGAAAAAGACCAGGACGAAAAGCGGCTGGTCGACCAATGTGGAGGAACTGGAGCGGCTGGCGGAGGAACATGAGGCGGCACGGCTGATCCTCAGTTACCGGAGCCTCGCCAAGCTCAAATCCACCTATACCGATGCTCTGCCGAAGCTGGTGGACAACTCCACCGGCAGGGTCCATACCTCCTATAACCAGGCAGTGACCAATACCGGCCGCCTCTCCTCCTCGGAGCCGAACCTTCAGAACATCCCGATCCGCAGCGAAGAAGGGCGAAAAATAAGGCGCGCCTTCGTGGCGCCGGAGGGGCACCTCCTTCTCTCCGCCGATTACTCCCAGATCGAGCTTCGCGTCCTTGCCCACATGTCGGAAGACCGGGTCTTTTGCGAAGCATTTGCCCGCGACGAGGACATCCACACCCGCACCGCAAGCGAGGTCTTCGGCCTCTTCCCGGAGATGGTGACACCCGAGATGCGCCGCCAGGCAAAGACCATCAACTTCGGAGTGATCTACGGCCAGGGCGCCTTCAGCCTCGCCAGACAGCTCGGCGTTGCACGCAGGGTCGCCGAAGAGTTCATAGCCAGTTATAAAGAGCGGCACAGCGGCGCCATGGCCTTCCTCGACACCTGCGTGCGTGAGGCGGAGGAAAAGGGATACGTAACCACCATCCTTGGGCGCCGGCTCCCGATACCCGACATAGGGAGCGGCAACGGCAATATCCGCGCCTTTGCCCAGAGAAACGCCATCAACTATCCCATCCAGGGATCAGCGGCGGATATCATCAAAAAGGCGATGGTGAACGTCTTTGAAATGATTCGGAGGGATCGCCTCAAATCCCGGCTCATCATGCAGGTCCATGACGAACTGGTCTTCGAGGTGCCGGAAGAGGAGACGGTCGTCCTGGAAAAGCTGGTCCGATACGGCATGGAGCACGCCGTTGCGCTCCGCGTTCCCCTCAAGGTCGATATCAACCATGGCCGCAACTGGAGCGAGGCGCACTGACAGCGGCAATCTTCAGCCAATTGGTAATCCATCTCTTAAGGTGCGGACTTCGGCCGCGATTGATGCGCATGATCGCGCATGAAGGCGCTCCTGCCCTTACAATGACATGCATTCCTGATACCTTGCAACTTCTTGTGAAAATCCGACGCTAACCTGGAGGAGGGATTATGAGAATCTTTATTCTAAGCGCCACGCTCCTTTTTATCGCCGCGGGGGCCGCGTATGCCGAGCCGCTCACCCTTGTGGCGGCCCTGGGGAAGACCGCCGCCGCCAACCGGACCCTGAAGCTGGCGGCATACGACGAGCAGATCGCCGAAGAAAATATCCGTCTCAACCGGAGCGGCTACCTGCCGCGGGTTGACGTTCAGGGTGGGTATACCGCCCAGCAGGCTCCCCAGTCGGTCACCACCCCATTCGGATCGTTTTCCACGCAGGATCAGGATTTCGCCTTTGTGAGCCTCGGCATAAACCAGACCCTTTACGACTTCGGCCGCACCAGCGCCCGCTATGAACGGGCAAAAGTAAACTATGACGCGACGCGCTTCGCTTACCGGACCCAGGAACAGGGGCTGTTCCTGCAAACGGTCATCTCCTATTTCCGGATTCTCCAGTTTCAAAAACTTCTCCAGGCCGCCGATGATGAAGTCAAACAGATGACCGATCACCTGAGCGTGGCGCAAAACCTCTTCGAACAGGGAGTGGTGACCCGCAATGACCTTCTCCAGGCGGAAGTTCGGCTTTCCAGCAGCAGTCAGCGCAGGCTGGATACCGCGAACCGGCTTAATAACTCCTGGCTTTTCCTGAACGATCTCACAGGCGAATTGCCGGAATACCGTAATGTCCTTCTGGAGGAAACGAGTTTTGATCTGACAGGGCTGGATATCCCGGCAAACGATGCGGTTGCGATGCGGACGGAGATACAGGCCCAGAAAAAACTTCTTGAGGCAAGCGAATCGGATGTCATAGAGACAAGGTCCGGTTATTTCCCGGAGCTTTTCGCCAAGCTGGGGCTCGACTACGTCCAGAACAGCAGGGTCAAGGAACAGGTCATCATGGCTGCCACCGCAGGCCTCAAGGTCAATCTGTTCGACGGCTTCGCCACCACCTCACGCTTTCGCCAGGCGGTGAAGAACCGCTCGCGTACCGAAGAGCGACTCCGTCAGCTGCAGTCGGCCCTTGCCCTCGAATACCGGACTGCCTTAAATGACGCAAAGGTGGCAAAGGAGCGGATAAGCGTCACCGAGACATCGATCAAACAGGGTGAAGAAAACCTCCGCATCAACAGGGACCGCTATCAGGAGCAGGTGGGGACCGCCACAGACGTTATCGATGCCCAGACTCTCCTGTCCCAGATCAGGACCGAACATTATCAGGCTATATTTGACTATGAAGTGGCCCTGGCCAGGGTAAAACGGGCCAAGGGAGAGTTGTAGAAAGGCAGGCTGAAGACTGAAGCCTGAGGGCTGAAGGAATGCACATAATAAACAGTTGATAGACCGTCTCGGTCGCTGCAGTAAAGGCAGCTTTGGCGGAGGAGGCAGTCTGAAGTCTTTTGGTCTTTTCCCTTCAGTCTTCAGCCTTCAGCCTAATTACCTTTTTTTAAGGATAGCATATGGAACAGGAAAAACCGCAGATCGAACCCGCTACGCCACTCAAAGATGATCCCCCTCCCCCTTCGCCGAAAAACAACAACGGCAGGAGGCGCGCCGGAGTTGTTTTGCTCCTCATCATTGTTTGCGGGATCGTTTCAGGACTCTGGCTCTGGTGCAAAAGCAAGACCCACGTAACTACCGACAATGCCTTTATCGAGTCCCATATCTATTCCATCTCGTCAAGGGTTCCCGGCAAGGTTGCGCAGGTCCCGGTAATCGACAACCAGCCCGTGAAAAAAGGGGAACTTCTGGTGGAGATGGACGCAAACGACTATCGGAGCCGGATGGAAAACGCAACGGCCCAACTCGATGTAGCGAGGAACGAGACCTCAAGCAACTACGCCCAGGTCGATGCCGCCAGGGCGGCGGTCAATTCCGACAGGGCCAAGCTGGAGCAGGCCCAGTTGGACCTGGAAAGAGGAAAGGCCCTGTACAGGAAAGAGGTCATTCCGAAAGAACAACTGGACAGGCTCGAAACAGCCCGGAAAGTAGCGGCGGCAAAGCTGGTCGAAACCGAAGGTTCGGTCCGCCGGGCCCTGGCGATCCTCGGCCTGACCGGGCCGGGGGGCAAGGATGCGCAGATAGCCAGGAAAAAAGCCGAACTTGAGGAAAGCAGGCTCAACCTCTCCTATACGCGGATATATGCCCCGGCTGACGGTTACATAACCAGGAAATCGGTGGAACCGGGGAACAACATCCAGGTGGGTCAGCCCCTTATGGCCCTGGTGGCGCTGAATGAGGCCTGGATTACCGCAAACTACAAGGAGCGTCAACTGACCCATGTGGCGGCCGGACAGAAAGTTGAATTCACGGTGGATGCTTATCCAGGGCGGAAGTTCACCGGCGTGGTGGACAGTATCATGGCCGGGACCGGCGCCGCTTTTTCCCTCCTCCCCCCGGAAAACGCCACCGGCAATTATGTGAAGGTCGTCCAGAGGATACCGGTAAAGATCCTGATCAACAAGGAGAGCGATCCCCAACACCTGCTCCGGGTGGGGATGAGCGTGGTCCCGAGTATCATGACCGGCCTGAAGCTGGGTGATATCCTGAAGGAGCTGAATCCGTTTTAGCGTTCTTGAGTGCAATCTGAAAATTCAACTTGCATGCAAGGGTGATCACCGGCATTACGGCGAGACAGAAATGCCTTACAAATTTATTTCGTTGCGGAAACTGGCGGATGATTTCCTTGCCGACATGGAAGCGTATAAGAGGAGTCATAGATGAAAGTGAAAAGGATTAATATCGGCATCAAAGACGTGTACACGGCCCTCGAAGAATTTGTTACAGCCGGAGAATTGCTGGTGCGCGGTGAACCAGTGAATGAAGAGTCGGGGATTTATTTTACCAGCATGGAGTCTTTCCGAAAAGCCGTGACGCCGAAGCGCCTGGAGCTGCTTCACATCATAAAAACAACCCGCCCTGCTTCCATCAACCAGTTGGCGAAGCTCGCCCACCGCAACATCAAGAACGTGGCGGAGGATGTCAAGTATCTGGTGCAGATCGGACTCGTCGAGACTATGGAACAGGACCGTTGCCTGGCGCCGAGAGTTGATTACGACGAGATTTCCCTGAAGATCGCGGTTTAATAAGCATCGAAGAGGTGAAAAAACGCGATGAACGCACCTACTGATATCCAGACCATAATAAAAGACGGCAAGCCCGCCTTTGTCGTGATCCCGTACGCGGAGTACATCCGCTTTTTCCCGGCAACTAAGCGCATTCCCGCCAGTGACGCGGTTCCTCATGAAATTGTGAGTCTCATGGTTGATAATGATTGGTCAATCATCCGCGCCTGGCGCGAGTATCTTGAATTGACTCAGCTTGTCGTCGCCGAACGGGCTGGTATCTCCCAGGCGGCTTTGTCACAAATGGAATCAAGCGGCAAACGACTACGCAAAGCCACAAGGGAAAAGCTTGCCGTCGCCTTGGGCATTACCGCCGGACAACTGGCGGCATAATCCGAGCCATGCCAGGGAGCTTCGGCACTATTCCAGAACACACACTCAATGCCCTCATAGAGGATTGAAGGACGGCAAACTGCCCGAACCCTGCCAGCCTTACCGCGGTTTGTCAATTGCGTTGGTCTGACCCTTTTGCTTTACTCCTCAAATAGATAAATAGATAACAGCGTCCCGCCAAGCTCCCCCTTGAATGAGTAGGAAGGGCCGGTGGCAGGAAGACTGAACTGACCCCACATTCTACCGGAATGCTGGAGAGTGGGAGGGGAAGCACGTATCGGGCACCACTCACCATAATTCCGGCAGTTGCACAGGACACCCAATTGCATCCATGAACCAGGCCCCTCTCCCAGATCAGCAACGTCCCGAATCATGGCTCATCAGTCAGAGCACTCCCGTTCGCCGCGACCTAGCCTGGAACGTTTTCTGGGCGGTAGTCGCCGGCGGCACCATTGTCCTGCAGGCGCGGCTTCTGGCCATCGCCTGTCACCGACTGATCATGGACCACACGCCCCTGGCCCTCATCGCTCCCGTGCTCTGGGCCGCCGCCGCACTCGCCCTGCTCCGGGCCGGTCTGCACCTGCTGGCGGAGTGGAAAGCAGCACGAGCTGCCGCAACCCTCAAGCAACACCTCCGCACGAGGCTCGTTGAGGCACTTCAGGAGTCAGGTAGTTCCCTACTTTGTGCCGAGGGTACCGGAGCAGTGGTGGAAGCTGCCACGACCGGAATCGAGGATATCGAGCCGTACATGACACGCTTTCTGCCGCAACTGGCAGTCACGGCACTGCTTCCGGCACTGATTCTGCTGGTGGTGCTCCCCATCGAGTGGCGAACCAGCATGGTGCTTGTTTTTTCCGCACCATTCATCCCCCTGCTCATGGTGCTTATCGGCCGTGGGGCGGAAAAGCGCAACAGCCGGCAATGGCGTCAGCTTGCACGGATGGCAGGCCACTTCCTTGACCTGGTGCAGGGCTTGCCCGATCTGCGCATCTTTGCTGCGGCAAAACGTGAAGCCGCTGTCGTCGCCCGGGTCGCCGATGAGTACCGCCGGAGAACCATGGCCGTAGTGCGGCTGGCCTTCCTCTCCGCCCTGACACTGGAATTCTTTTCCACCGTTGGCACCGCCGTCGCGGCAGTGCTGATCGGCTTCCAGTTGCTGTTCGGCTCCCTTTCCCTGATGAACGGTCTGTTCATTCTCCTGCTGGTTCCGGAGTTTTATCTTCCCTTTCGCACCCTCGGTCTCACCTATCATGCACGCATGAAGGGGATTGCCGCCGCCGAACGCCTTGCCCCGTTGCTGGCGGCAGCACCTGCAAACGGACCTGACATCCCGGTCACGGCATCGTCATCGACAACGGCACCGGCCATCCGCTTTGACGGAGTATCCTGCCGCCAGGAAAGCGGTCGAGGCAGCCTGTCCGGCATCACCCTCGACCTGCCGGCCGGCAGCTTCACTGCCCTGGCGGGTGCAAGCGGCTCCGGCAAATCAACCCTGGCGCGACTGCTGGCCGGATTGCTGCAGCCCGATGGCGGCACGATAACCGTTGATGGTGTCGACTTGCGGCGGATTGCAACCGACTCCTGGCACTCCCGTATGGCCTGGGTCTCCCAGCGCCCGGTTTTCTTCAAAGGAACGATACGGGACAATCTCCTGCTGGCTGCGCCCGGTGCCGATGATCGCGCCCTTGGAGAAGCTCTCGACGCCGCCGGAGCGACCCCGTTTCTCCGGCAGCTGCCGGAGGGTCTCGACACCCCCCTTGGTGACCGGGGCGCCGGGCTTTCCGGAGGTGAGTTGCGCCGCCTTGCCGTGGCACGGGCCCTGCTGCGCAATGCTGCGCTGGTAGTACTGGATGAGCCGACCGCCGGCCTTGATCGGGAGTCTGAACTGCTGGTGGTGCAGTCCATCCGCCGACTTGCCGCAGGCAGAACCGTGCTGGCCATCAGCCATCGGGAAGCAGTCATCGCCGCGGCCGACCGGGTTGCCCTGCTGCATGAGGGGAAGCTCGAGGGTGTTTATGCGCCCGGCGACTATCTGGCGACCACGGAGGCAACTCCATGAGCGCGTTGGCGATTGTTCTCCGTATCTGCCGTGGTCAATGGCGCTGGCTGGCCGGCGGAATCCTTCTCGGCCTGCTGGTCATCGCCGCCAACGTCTTCCTCATGGCGCTCTCCGGGTGGTTCATTGCCAGCATGGCCGTGGCCGGGACAACCGGGCTGTCGTTCAATTACCAGCTGCCGGCCGCTGGCATTCGCGCCCTGGCGATTATCCGGACACTCGGCCGCTACGGCGAACGGCTGGTTACCCATGAAGCGGCCCTCCGGGTATTGGCAGACCTGCGGGTCTGGTTTTTCCGGCGGCTGACACCATTGGCGCCGGCCGGACTGGAGCGCTATGCAGCCGGCGATCTGGCCGGGCGGCTCCGGGCCGATGTTGATGCCCTGGAAAACCTTTACCTGCGCATTATCGCCCCGCTTGTAACCGGCCTGCTGTCCATGTGCTGCGGTGTCGCTATCGTTGCTCTCTGGAGCAGCTCCATTGCCGGAGTGCTTTTGGTGGCACTTGCCATTACCGGCCTGCTGTTGCCGCTCATAGTCCGGCGCCTGGCCAAAAAACCGGGCGAGGCGGCTGCAGAACTGTCCGGAGATTTGCGTGTCGCCCTGACGGAAAGCATCGAAGGGTATGAAGAGCTGCGGATCCTTGGCGCAGCAGACCGAAAAACCGAACAGCTGACCCAACTGTCGGCCCGACTTGTTGCCGCGCAACAACAGCTTGCCCGGATCGGAGCCGTAGGCCAGGCCGGCGGCATTGCCTGTTCCGGGATCGCCCTGGCCGCCGTGCTTGCCCTCGCCGGCAGCCAGGTTGCGGACGGCTTACTGCCCGGCCCGACCCTGGTCATGCTGCTGTTCCTCAGCGGAGCCCTGTTTGAAACCACCGCACTGCTCCCCGCCGCCCTGCAGGTAGCCCCGTCCACCATTGCCTCCCTGCGACGGATTCTGCAGGTTGCAATGACGCCGCCGCCTATCGAAGATCCGGCCGGACCACGGTCATGCCCGGTTGTACCGCTGCCGATCAGCTTTCAGGAGGTTCACGCCAATTACCTCCCGGAGCATAACGCCCGGCAATGCTTCTCCCTGAATGTAGCGGCCGGCGAACGGGTCGCCCTGGTCGGGCCGAGTGGCGCCGGCAAAAGCATGATCATGGAACTTCTCCTTCGCTTCCGACCATACTCGGGAGCGATTCTTATCGGTAATACAGAACTGCGTGACATTGCAGACGATACCGTGCGCCAGCTGGTTACGGCTCTACCGCAGGCACCGCACCTGTTCAATGCAACGATCCGCTACAATATCCTGATTGCAAATCCTGAGGCCTCGGCAGACGAGCTTACCGCAGCTATTACCGACGCCGGCCTGGCAGAGTGGATTGCAAAACTGCCCGAAGGGTTGGCAACTCAGGTTGGTGAACAGGGTCATCTTGTGTCAGGAGGCGAAGCACGCCGAATCGCCCTGGCCAGAACTCTACTGAGGGATACACCCATAGTTCTGCTGGATGAGCCTACGGAAGGACTTGACGCCGCACTGGAGCGTCAGGTTGTTGCGCGACTGACAGAGCGGTTGGCGGGAAAAACCGTGCTGCTGGCCACCCATCGCCGGGCTTGTCTGGCCCTTGCCGACCGGATTATCACGCTGGAAAAGTGCTGCCGGGAAAGGTAAGTCAAAACTTCACTTGAGAAAATTTGGGGAGAAAATTGGGGGTCATAAAAAAAATTGGGGGTCAAATCTTTACTCTTGTCAAATACATCACTCCCTGTATTTCCCGTCTGCGTCTACCACCATGCTGTCATTCCGGAACTCATCATACGTCATATTACGGGTATAGACCTCTATCTTTTCAATTGCTACCAAAATATCTTCCAGAAAGAGGATATAATCACGCCCCTTACCTGACATATACAACCTCGTTGAGAATCTTTTCCCTCAGTCTTTCTTTAATAGCGTCCTTGATAACCAAGTCAACTTTTTTATCCAGAAGTTCTTCGAGATGGCCCTTTAGTTTCATATAATTGAAGAAATCTTTATGACCTTTTTCAAAGACTACAAGTACGTCTATATCGCTTCGGCTTTTCTGTTCCCCTTTTACATAAGATCCGAATATTCCGATCTCATTAACATGGAAAACTTCCTTTATTCTGTTTTCATCGAATTCAAGTTTTTCTTTTATTTCGTTTATGTTTGTCCTTTGCCTTCCCATATTACATACCTCTTTATCCCTTGGGAACACTTTGATAACTCCCCGCGCTCCCTCAATGGCTGCTCCGCCCGAATGGCTACCCGGCATTCCCGTCATGATGTGTCAACGCGTTTCCTTAACTCCCCAACCAATCCCCTCTATCCAGCCCCTTCAGCCATTTCTCTCAGGAGAAGCCTTCAAAGTGAGACGCTAGAAGCGATACATTGGAAGTGAGACGTAAGACGCATGAAAGCATCGGCGCTTTCTCTTTTCTCGTCTCCGGTTCCCCGTCTTCCGTCTTTGCTGGGCTAAAGGGTCAGGATTTGATAATTTTGTTAAAATCGTGCTTGGTTCCCTTTTCCCAAAGGACGGCATAGGTGAGCATTATTTCCTCTGACGTTTGGATTTTTCTGCCGGTTTTTCCCATCCAAGTTCGCGCCAGAGTTCGTCACTCGTCAGGAAGGTGGGGTTTTCCTGCTCAAGACGGGCAACGGCAATCAGTTTGTCCTCCATTTCATCCAGGAAGTTTGTAATGGCCCGTTTGACGAAGTATGACTTGGTGCGATGGGTTTCCTTTGCGAGTCGCTCAAGTCGTGTTTCTGTTTTTTGATCTAGACGTACTGCAAGCATGTCATGTCTCCTGAAAGTGTTATACGTTGTAATACACTTTAGCGGAGTATAACGGATTTCGCAACTTGAAAAATGAACTTGAAAAATGGATTTATCCCGGGAGGGCTATGGGGACATTCTATAATCAACCGAAAAGAGGGGGTCACTACTGCGTGTTGCATCCTGGATAAAAATTTGATAGCGTACTGGATGACTCAAGCAATCATGGCCATCATAACTAATTCTAATCAATAACCCTCGTATTTATTGCACTTTCACTTTCTGTTGTCAATGATTTTCAGGGTGTAAGGTTGATGGCTTAGCTTTATCCTGAATTACTATAGGGGCTCAATCCTTGACATTTGTTTCAAGTCAAAAACCGATCAACAAATGGCTCATCACCATCACCGTCATGCTTCCGACCATCATGGAGATTGTCGACACCTCCGTGGCCAACGTCGCCCTCCCCCATATGCAGGGAAGCCTCAATGCCGGCACCGATGAGATAACCTGGGTCCTCACCTCTTACCTGGTCAGCAACGCCGTGGTGCTCCCCATGACCGGCTGGCTGTCACGGGTGTTCGGCAGAAAGCGCTTTCTCATCACCTGCATTATCCTCTTCACCATTGCCTCTTTTCTCTGCGGTGCAGCACCCAACTTGGGGACCCTGATATTTTTCCGGATCCTCCAGGGCGCGGCAGGGGGGGCACTGATCCCGAACAGCCAGGCGATCCTCCTGGAGACCTTTCCTCCCAATGAACGGGGAATGGCCAACGCCATTTTCGGCGTCGGCGCCATGTTCGGCCCGATCGTCGGGCCTGCGCTCGGCGGCTGGATCACTGATAACCTAAACTGGCGCTGGATCTTTTACATAAACATCCCGATCGGCATCATCGCCGTCATCATGGCCACCTTCTTCATCTTCGACCCCTCCTACCTGAATCGCGCGAAGATGCGGATCGACTACTGGGGACTGGGCCTTCTCATCGTCGGTCTCGGCGCATTGCAGATCGTGCTCGACAAGGGACAGTCGGAGGACTGGTTCAACTCCTCTTTCATACTTACGTTTTCCGTTATCTCCGCAATCTCTTTAGTGATGCTCCTTTATGTCGAACTCAAACACCCCAGCCCGATCGTCAACCTGCGTCTTTTCAAGGACATCTCTTTTTCCGCCGGAAATCTGACCATGTTCATGGTCGGCTTCTGCCTCTACAGCTCCATCATGCTGATCCCCCTCTTCCTCCAGACCCTTATGGGGTACGACGCCACCCTGGCCGGGATGGTCCTTGCGCCCGGAGGTTTGGCGACCCTTATCACCATGCCGTTTGTAGGGGTTTTTATCTCCCGTTACGACGGCCGCAAAGTTGTCCTGGCCGGGCTTTTGACCGGCGCCTATGCCATGTTCATGATGCGCGGTCTCACCCTGGAGGCCTCCTACTGGGATTTCGTCTGGCCGCGGGTCGTGCTCGGTATCGGGCTTGCCATGACCTTCGTCCCCCTTACCACGGTTACCCTGGCCGGCATAACACGGGAAGAGATGGGGAACGCCACCGGCATATTCAACCTGCTGCGCAATATCGGCGGGAGCGTCGGCATCGCCGTTGCCGCGACTCTCCTGCAGCGTTACAGCCAGTTTTATCAAAACAACCTGGTTAGTAACGTCACCCCCTACAGCCTGAAATCCCAGGAAAAGCTGTTGGCCCTGAAACAGGCGGCCATGGCCAAGGGCGCCGACCTGGTGACCGCCGACAAGGTTTCCCAATTTCAGTTGTACGGAATGGTAAAGCGCCAGGCGGGGATACTGGCGTACAACCGCATCTTCTTCATCGTGGGGCTGGCGTTCCTGGTTATTATCCCTTTCCTCCTGTTGCTCAGAAAGCCCCGACATCATTAATCCTCCAAATCTTCCGCAAGGCCTGAAGAACCTCTTATAGACGCGTTGTTAGGCGCTCTCTTCAGCCTAAAACGCGTCTATAGGACGCTCAGGTCATTATGATATCAATTTTCATTTGCATTTACTGCCCGGGCTGATATAATAGACAC
>Ga0210377_10003158_pt1 | contig 14185 bp, 10 predicted proteins | sample PLM4_65_b1redo_FD_155480 | JGI IMG/M metagenome (GOLD analysis project Ga0210377, IMG submission 155480) | Groundwater sediment microbial communities from an aquifer in East River, Colorado, USA - PLM4_65_b1 redo | ecosystem: Environmental > Terrestrial > Soil > Riparian zone | place: USA: East...
GTGCGGGGCATACTTGGGTACTTCCGGCACGCCTGCTGGCACCAGCTTGTCACCCGTGCCGACTTCCTTGGTCACTGTGGTCAGTTGCACCGTAGCGGGATCGCCGGAGCGCACCACGCGCGCCGTGCCGAGATAGATCGCCTCGTAGCCGAGCGTAATGTTGGTGTCCGGATCCACCAGCGCTCCGCCGCGGCGGTACACGAACCAGTTCTCTTCCTTGGAGGCTCCAATGCCGCGGACATAGGCGCGGTTGCCGGCCTCGATGATGACGCGATTCTCTTCAGTGGCGATGATCGTCGGCGCATTGTCGAGGCCGTCGGGTTCGATGACCAGAGGGCGCGACAGGAACGGCTCGATGATGTTGGCAGGGATGCTCGGAATGGCATCCTTGGCGGTGGATTCGGCTCGCACGCGCGGCGTGAGTTTCACGGTGCCGACCATCCCGCTGCCTTCAAGGCCTGGCCTGCCTCCCGCGCCGGCGGTGGCACCGGCCTCGCCAGCGCCCGGTCCAGTCCCCGCGCCCGCGGTACCGGTGCCGTCACGTCCGGCAATGGAAAGCGTGCCGCTGGCACGGTCCAGCACGATCACATCGCCCGGGTAGATCCAGTGCGGATTGCGAATCTGCTCGCGGTTGAATCTCCAGATCTCGGGCCAGCGCCAAGGCGAATCCGTGAAGCGTTCGGAGATGCCCCAAAGCGTATCGCCGCGGACCACGACATATCGATCGGGTGCGTCCTGCTTGAACGCGAGCGGAGAATTCGGGACCTGTGCCGACACCCCCCCGGCAGCCAGGCCGAAGAGGACAAAAGCCAGCGTTGTGATAGACTTACGCAATTGGTCGTGCATGGGGCCCCCGAACCTTTCCATGTTCCCGGGCTGGCTTGAAAATCCCTTTGCCATCCAAATTTAGCATAAACGGCGAATTTCTTACCTGTCGCCTTAGATTGTGCATCTAATTTATTCAATTTGCAACGCTATTTCCTGCTAGATGGCTCTACTGAACATCCTCCGTTACCCTGACGCGCGGCTGCACAAGTCGGCGTCCCCTGTGACCGTTTTCGATGACGTGCTGAAGAACCTCGTGCGCGATCTGGCGGAAACGATGTACGCCGCACCCGGCGTGGGACTGGCGGCGAGCCAGGTCGACGTGCACAAGGAGGTCATCGTGGTGGATGTCTCCGACCGGCGCGACTCGCTGGTGGTGCTGGTCAACCCCGAGATCCTAGAAGCCTCCGGCGTGTCAGACATCGAAGAAGGCTGTCTCTCGGTGCCCGGCGTGTACGACGTCGTCGAGCGCGCCGAGCGGGTGAAGGTGCGGGCCTACGACCAGAACGGCAACACGTTCACCCTCGAAGCGCAGGGTCTGCTCGCGGTGTGCATCCAGCACGAGATGGATCACCTCAAGGGCAAGGTCTTTGTCGAGTATCTGTCGCAGCTCAAGCAGCAGCGTGTGCGCGCGCGGCTCGCCAAGCAGCTGCGCAAGTCTGCGTAAGCCTTCCTGCGCCTAGTCTTCGCGGGCACCCCGGAGTTCGCCGAGCGCGCGCTGGCCGCGTTGCTGGACGCGGGCCACGAGGTCGCGCTGGTGCTTACTCAGCCCGATCGTCCGGCCGGGCGCGGCATGCGTCCTGCAGCCAGCGCGGTGAAGCGGCTGGCACAAGCGCGCGGTCTCGAAGTCTTCCAGCCTGAATCATTGCGCGACGATGCGGCGCGCGCGCGCATCGCCGCCGCGCGCCCCGACGTGCTCGTCGTCGCGGCCTACGGCCTCATTCTCCCGCAGGCAGTGCTCGACATTCCGGAGCGAGGCGCGCTCAACATCCATGCCTCGCTCCTGCCGCGCTGGCGCGGCGCCGCGCCGATCCAGCGCGCATTGCTCGCCGGCGATGCGCAGACTGGCATAACCATCATGCAGATGGATGCCGGCCTGGACACTGGCCCGATGCTGCGCCAGGAGAGCATACCGATCACGAAAGAGGACGACGCGCAGACGCTGCACGACAAACTTGCCGTGCTCGGCGCACGCATGATCGTCGCAGTGCTTGCCGACACCGAGGCCGGGCGTGGCCGGGCCTTGCCCCAGCAGGCGGCGGGCGTCAGTTACGCGCACAAGATCGACAAGCTCGAGGCGCGCCTGGATTGGTCGGCGCCCGCTGTCGTGCTGGAACGCAAGGTGCGTGCAATGCGACCCTCGCCAGGTGCGCTCTGCACTCTGCACGGCGAAGCTGTGAAGGTTTGGCGCGCCGAGCTGGCTGAAGGCAGCGGCGTGCCCGGTTCGGTGCTCGCAGCCCGGCCCGACGGGGTGCTTGTGGCCTGCGGCGAAGACGCGCTTCTGCTCACCGAGCTGCAGCGCGCCGGCGGCAAGCGCCTGCGGGCTGCCGACTTCCTGCGCGGCGTGCCGGTGGCGACGGGCGAGCGGCTGGAATGAAGGGCTCAGCCGACCTGGCGCCGGCGCTGGCGGAAGCCGCGCGCGCGGTCGCTGGCGTCGCCGCGGGACGCAGCCTCGCGGATACCCTGGAGCGTCGCGCAGAGGGGGCTGCGGGCGGCGCCGTAATGGATCTCTGCTATGGCACGCTGCGCCGCTTCGGCCGCGTGCAAGCGCTGGTGCGCGCGCTGTCGCACAAAGGTGCGGCGCAGCCGCGCCTGGAGGCGCTTCTCTGGTGCGCGCTCTACGCGCTGGACAGCGGACGCTACAACGACTACACGGTAGTGGACCAGGCCGTCCGCGCAAGCGCACTCCTCGAATTGTGGCCCGCGCGCGGATACGTGAATGGTTTCCTGCGCAACTATCTGCGCCAGCGCGATGCGCTGCAGCGGAGCATCGCGTCGGAGCCGGAGGCGCTGCACCAGCATCCGCGATGGTGGATCGAATCACTGCAGCGCGCCTATCCCTCGTATTGGGGCGAGATCCTTGCAGCCGGCAACACGCACCCACCCATGTGCCTGCGCGTCAACCGCCGTCGCATCAGCATTGAAGAGTATGCGGCGCGGCTCGAAGCCGCAGGGATCGCGGCGCGCCGCGTGGGTGACAACGCGCTGCTGCTGGCGAAAGCAATGCCGTTGGCCGGCCTCCCCGGATTCGACTCAGGCGCGGTGTCGGTGCAAGACGCCGGCGCCCAGCGCGCGGCGCCGTACTTGGACTTGGCGCCGGGACAGCGCGTGCTCGACGCCTGCGCGGCGCCCGGCGGCAAGAGCGCGCACATCCTGGAGACGGCAGAGGTCGAACTGACCGCGCTCGATGCGGATGCCGCGCGTGCGCAGCGTATCGAAGCCGTCCTGGGGCGGCTTGGGCTCACCGCGCAGGTGCGCGCGGCGGACTGCACGGCAACCGAGGCCTGGTGGGACGGCCGCGCGTTCGAGCGCGTGCTGGCCGACGTACCCTGCACGGGCTCCGGCGTGGCGCGGCGTCATCCCGACATCAAGTGGCTGCGGCGCGCGTCCGACGTGCAGGCCTTCGCGCAACGGCAGGCAGCAATTCTCGACGGGCTTTGGCGGGTCCTCGCCCCGGGTGGTAAATTGCTGTATGTCACCTGCTCGGTGTTTCCCGAGGAGAACGGCGCCGTGGTGGAGGCATTCTGCGCACGCACCCCGCAGGCGCGGCGCCGTGATTTGCCCGGCGGCGCGGCGGCACAGCTCCTGCCGGGGGCCGAGCACGACGGTTTTTTCTTCGCGCTGCTAGAGAAGGACCGCTGACGCGGCGCTCAATGCGAGCCAGCGCCATCCTGCCCAGGTTGCTTGTCGCGCTCGCTTGCGCCGCGGCGCTGTACGCACGCGCCGACGACATTGAAGTGCTCGATGCGCGCCTCGCCGCCTCGGAAGAAGGCCTGTCGCTGAGCGCCGACTTCGCCTTCGAGTTCAACCCGCGCCTGAGCGAGGCGGTCGCCAACGGGGTGCCCCTGTACTTCGTGATCGAGTTCGAGCTGACGCGGCCGCGCTGGTACTGGTTTGATGAGAATGCGGTTTCGCGGCGCACGCAGTTGCGGCTGTCCTATCACGCGCTGTCGCGGCAATACCGCGTATCCACCGGGCCGCTGCATCAGAGCTTCTCCAGCCTCGATGACGCGCTCGACGTCATGCGCCGCCTACGCAACTGGCAGGTGCTGGAGCGCTCGGTGATGCTGGGCGGGTCAAGCTACGAGGCGGCAGTGCGCATGCGCCTGGATCCGGCGCAGCTGCCCAAGCCGCTGCAGCTCTCGGCGCTCACCGACCGCGAGCTGCGCCTGGAGTCGCCGTGGAAGCGCTTCATCTTCCTGCCACCGCTCGCGCCGTCGCCGCAGCCGGCGCCGACCCCGGCGCCGGCCGCGGCGCCCGAGCTGCGCGAGACGCAGGCTGGAGGCACGAAATGAAGGCGCTGCTGATCGTCGGCGCCGCGCTCGCTGGGGTGCTGCTGTTCCTCCTGGCGACGGCGAGCTCCGCCGACAGCACGCTGTTTGCGCGCCAGTATCCCCTGCTCCTCGGCCTCAATGCCGCGCTCGCCGTGGCGCTCGCCGCGCTGCTCGCCGTGCAGCTCTCCGCCCTGCTGCGGCGCTACCGCGGCGGCGTGTTCGGCTCGCGCCTCTCGCTGCGCTTCCTGCTGCTGTTCGCGTTGATGGCGGTGGTGCCGGGGGCCCTGGTCTACACGGTGTCGGTGCAGTTCCTCACCAAGAGCATCGAGTCCTGGTTCGACGTCAAGGTGGACGCGGCGCTCGAGGGCGGCATCACTCTGGGCCAGTCGGCGGTGGAGCGCATGGTGGGCGAGATGCAGGTCAAAGGCCGCGCCATGGCGCTCGAGCTTGCCGACCGCTCGCCCTCGCAGCAGGTCGTGCTCCTCAACCGGCTGCGCGAGCAGGCCGGCGTGCAGGAAGCCGTCTTGGTGAGCGCCAGCGGCAAGTTGCTGGCGAGCGCGAGCGAGGACGTTTCCAAGTTTCTGCCCGAGCTGCCGAGTGCGCAGATGCTGCGCCAAGCGCGTTCGGCGCGCGGATACAGCTCGATTGATTCCGAGGCGGGCAGGCCGCTCGCGCTGCGCGTGGTGCTGCCGGTGACAGGCCTGGCGCTTGCCGACGAGGCGCGCTTCCTGCAATTGCGCCAGACCGTGCCGACCAGCCTGGCGAAGAGCGCCGAGGCGGTGGAGGCTGCATACCGCGACTACCGCGAGCTCGCGGTGTCGCGCCAGGGCCTGCGCCGCATTTACATCGTCACGCTGACGCTGACGCTGCTGATGGCGCTGTTCGTCGCGGTGTCGCTCGCCGTGATCCTGTCCAACCGCCTGTCGGCGCCGCTCGCCAACCTCGCGCAGGCCACCCAGGCGGTGGCGCGCGGCGATTTCTCGCAGCGCCCGCCGGTCACCAGCCGCGACGAGCTGGGCGTGCTCACCGAGTCCTTCAACTCCATGACGCGCCAGCTGGACGAGGCGCACCGGGTGGTCGAGTCGAACCGCATCGCGCTGGAAACCGCGAACGCGTCCCTGGAGAACATCCTGGCCAACTTGTCCGCCGGCGTGCTGGTATTCGATCGCGAGCTGCGGTTGACGATCTCCAACCGCGGCGCCGCCGAAATCCTGGGCGGCGAGCTGGGCGCGCACGCAGGCCAGCCGCTCGCCGCGCTGACCGGCGCGCTGGAGGCGTTTGCCAGTCCGGTGCGCGAGCAATTCCTGTCGCATGGCGCCAAGACCTGGCAACTGGAGATCACGTTGAAGGGCACCGGCAAGACGCTGCTTGCGCGTGGCGCGGCGCTGCCGGAAGCGACCGGTGGCGGCTACGTGCTGGTGTTCGACGACATTACCCAGCTGATCCAGGCGCAGCGCGCCACCGCCTGGGCCGAAGTGGCGCGGCGGCTCGCGCACGAGATCAAGAATCCCCTCACACCGATCCAGCTTTCCGCCGAGCGCCTGGAGATGAAGCTGGAGGGCAAGCTCGCCCCCGAAGAGGCGGGGATCTTGCGCCGCAATACCCAGACCATCGTCAACCAGGTGACAGCGCTCAAGTCGATGGTGGACGATTTCGGCGATTACGCGCGCCTGCCCGCGCCGGTGCAGACGGGCCTCGACCTGAACGCGTTGGTGATGGACGTGCTCGCGCTCTACGAGAATTCCCGCGTCCCCGTCGCCAAGCGCCTCGCGGCGGCGCTGCCCCCGGTATGGGCCGATTCCGCGCAGATTCGCCAGGTGATCCACAACCTGGTGCAGAACGCGCAAGACGCGTTGGAGAACCGCAAGGAGCCGCGCGTGCAGCCGGCGGTGGAGGTCTGCACGGAACTGGCCGGGGACAAGGTGCGCTTGTCGGTGACGGACAATGGCGACGGCTTTCCCGAGCAGTTGATGGCGCGCATCTTCGAGCCGTACGTCACCACCAAGCCGCGCGGCACCGGCCTGGGACTCGCCATCGTGAAGAAGATCGTCGACGAGCACCACGGCTCGATCGCGATCGAGAACCGGCCCGAGCGCGGCGCTTCCGTGAGCGTCCTCCTGCCGCTGGCGGAAGCGGCCTGATCCCATGGCGCAGATCCTGGTGGTGGACGACGAAATGGGCATCCGCGAGCTGCTGTCGGAGATCCTGTCGGACGAGGGGCACGGCGTGATGCTCGCCGAGAGCGCCGCCGCGGCGCGGCGCCAGCGCGAGGCCAACCGCCCGGACCTGGTGCTGCTCGACATCTGGATGCCGGACACGGACGGCATCACACTGCTCAAGGAATGGGCGGGCAGCGGGCAGCTGACCATGCCGGTGGTGATGATGTCCGGCCACGGCACAATCGAGACCGCGGTCGAGGCGACCCGCATCGGCGCCCTCGACTACCTGGAGAAGCCGATCGCGCTGCAGCGCCTGCTAGCGACGGTCAAGCGCGCCCTGCGCAACCAGACGCTCGCCGCGCCGCGACAGCTTTCGATGTCGGCGCTTGGGCGCTCGGCCGCGCTGTCGGCCGTGCAGAAGCGCCTGGCGCAGCTCGCGCAGACCAGCGCCCCGCTCCTGCTGCGCGGCGAACACGGCATGCTGCCAGAGATGTTCGCGCGGCTGCTCGCAGCGCCGGGAGCGCCGTTCCTTTCCGGCGCCGAACTTCTGGCCGAGGCCTCCACCGAACTCCTCGCGCGCGCCGCCGGCGGAATCCTGTTCATCCCGGACCTGTCCCGGCTCGCGCGCAGTGAGCAGAAGAACCTCGAGTTCCTGCTGGCGCGCGCCGACAAGCACAAGGCGCGCATCGTGTCGTTCTCGCCAATCGATGCGCGCCTCCTGGTGGAGCGGTTTGGCTACGATCCCGGGATGGCGGCGCGGCTCGGCGAGCTGACCCTGCGGCTGCCGCCGCTGCGCGAATTCGCCGAGGACGTGCCGGATCTCGCCGCGCAGATGCTGGCGCAGCTGGTGGAGGCGCGCGCCTGCCCGCCGCGCCGCCTGTCGGTCGCCGCGCTCAACGCGCTGCGTCACCACCGCTGGCCAGGCAATCTCGCCGAGCTGGAGCACGGCGTGAAGAATCTCGCGATCACCTCGCTGGAGGAGGAGGTGGGTGTCGACGACGTGGAGCGCGTGCTCTCCGCCCAGGGGGCGCAGGTCGGCGCGCCAGAACTCGGCCTCGACCGTCCCTATCGCGAGGCGCGCGAGGCCTTCGAGCGCGTCTATTTCGAGAACCTGCTGGTGCAGGAGCGTGGCAGCATGTCGCGCGTCGCGGAGAAATCCGGCCTGGAGCGCACGCACCTGTACCGCAAGCTGAAGGCGCTCGGCCTCCCGGTCGGCAAGCGCGAGGAAGGGTGAGCACCGCATGAAGGTCATCATTCTCGGCGCCGGCCAGGTCGGCGGCTCGGTGGCGGAGAGCCTGGTCTCCGAGCAGAACGACATCACGGTGGTGGACGTCGAGCCGGTGCGGCTGCGCGAGTTGCAGGACCGGCTAGACCTGCGCACCGTGGCAGGCAGCGGTTCTCACCCGTCGGTGCTGATGGAGGCCGGCATCGACGACGCCGACCTGCTGATCGCGGTGACTCAGTCCGACGAGACTAATCTGGTCGCCTGCAAGCTTGCGGCGCGCATGTTCAACGTGCCACGGCGCATCGCGCGCATCCGCGCCACCGATTTCCTCGACGACCCGAAGGTGCTCGGGCCGGAGGGCTTCGACGTCGATCTGTCGATCTGCCCCGAGCAGGTGCTGACCGACTACATCGTCAAGCTGGTCGAGTTTCCCGAGGCGCTGCAGGTGCTCGATTTTGCCGGCGGCCAGGTGAGCCTGGTGGCGGTGCGCGCGTACCAGGGCGGGCCGATGGTCGGACGGCCGGTAAAGGAGATCCGCGCGCACATCCCGAACATCGACACCCGGATCGTCGCCATCTTCCGTCGCGACGGCGCCATCATGCCCGACGGCGACACGGTGATCGAGGACGGCGACGAGGTGTTCTGCCTGGCGGCGTCCGACAATATCCGCCAGGTGATGAAGGAACTGCGCCGCATGGACCAGGCGGTGAAGCGCGTGATGATCGCGGGCGGCGGCAACATCGGCCTGCGCCTGGGCCGCGCACTGGAGGCCGGCTACTCAGTGCGGCTGATCGAGCACAACAAGCGGCGCTGCGAAGTGCTGGCAGCCAAGCTGAACCGCGCCCTGGTGCTCAACGGCGACGCCACCGACGAGGAGTTGCTCGAGCAGGAGAACATCGCGGAGATGGATTTGTTCGTGGCAGTGACCAACGACGACGAGAACAACATCATGAGCTGCCTGCTGGCGAAGAAGATGGGCGCGCGGCGCGTGGTGGCGCTGATCAACCGCCGCAGCTACGTCGACCTGCTGCAAAGCGGCCAGATCGACATCGCGATTTCGCCGGCGCAAGCCACCATCGGCAAGCTGCTCGCCCACGTGCGCCGCGGCGATGTGGTCGCGGTGCACAGCCTGCGGCGCGGCGCGGCCGAGGCGCTGGAAGCCGTGGTGCACGGCGACCGCGAGTCCTGCCGCCTCACCGGCCGGCGCGTCGACGAGATCGAGTTGCCTGCCGGCGCCACCATCGGGGCGGTAGTGCGCGCGGGTGAGGTGCTGATGGCCCACCACGACACCCGCATCGAGGCCGAGGACCACGTCATCGTGTTCGTCACTGACAAGAAGACGCTGCCGCGGGTCGAAAAGCTGTTCCAGGTCGGCGCACGCTTCCTGTAGCTTCCGCACCGTGCGACTGCCCGCCGTCCTGCATGTGCTGTCGCTGGTACTGCTGCTGTTTGCCGCCAGCATGCTGGTGCCGCTCGCGTTTTCCTGGGGCTATGCCGATGGTGCGCACCTCGCCTACGCCAAGACGCTCGGCGCGACCCTGCTGGCTGGCGGCGCGCTCTGGCTGGTGACACTGCGCGCCGGGCGCGAACTGCAGGTGCGCGACGGATTCCTGCTGGTGGCCCTGGTTTGGACAGTGCTGCCGGCGTTCGCCACACTGCCCTTGCTGCTGCAGCTCCGGGAGCTGTCATTTACCGACGCCTATTTCGAGGCAGTGTCCGGACTCACCGCCAGCGGTGCCACGGTGCTCTCGGGCCTTGACCGGCTGCCGCCTTCGCTCAACATCTGGCGCGGCTTCATGATCTGGCTGGGCGGCATGGGCGTGATCGTGCTGGCGGTCGCCATCCTGCCGCTTCTCGGGGTCGGCGGCTCGCAGCTGTTCAAGGCGGAGACCCCCACGCCGATGAAGGACACCAAGCTGACGCCGCGCATCGCCGAAACCGCGAAAGGCCTGTGGCTGGTGTACTTCGGCCTGACCGCCGCCTGCCTGCTCGCCTACCGCTGGGCGGGGATGAACTGGCTCGACGCGACGATGCACGCGTTTACCACGCTTGGCCTGGGCGGTTTCTCGACCCACGACGCGAGCTACGCGCACTGGAATTCGCCCAAAGTCGAGGCGGTGGCCATCGTCTTCATGCTGCTCGCGGCCATCAATTTCGCCACCCATTTCCTGGCGTGGCACCGGCGCTCGCTGCGCGTCTACCGCGTCGACCCCGAGGCGAAAGTGTTCCTCGGCGTCGTGGGAGCCTCCGTGCTGGGAATCGCCGCTTACCTGGCGTGGCAGGGCACCTATCCGGACTACGGCACGGCGCTGCGCTACGCGGCCTTCAACGTGGTATCCATCGCCACCACCACCGGCTACGCCAATACCGACTACAACCTGTGGCCGATCTTTGCGCCGCTGTGGATGCTTTTCCTGTGCAGCTTTGCCAGCTGCTCGGGCTCCACCGGTAGTGGCATGAAGATGATCCGCGCGCTAATCCTGTTCAAGCAGATATTTCGTGAGCTGCTGCGCATCATCCATCCGCGCGTGTACAACCCGGTGAAGCTCGCCGGTCAGCCGGTGGAGAACAACGTGGTGTTCGCGGTGCTGGCCTATGTGTTCGTCTACGTGTCCTGCATCGTCGCCTTCACGCTGCTGCTGGCGCTGAGCGGCGCGGACGTGGTAACGGCGTTCTCGGCCGCAGTGGCTTCCATGAACAATACCGGGCCGGGACTGGCGCAGGTGGGGCCTGCGACCACCTACGCGGGGCTGAACGACTTCCAGACCTGGGTGTGCTCGTTCGCCATGCTGCTCGGGCGCCTTGAGCTGTTCACGCTGTTGGTGGTGCTGACGCCGGCGTTCTGGCGCAAGTGAACCGGGTGCCGGTGCGCGTGGAGGCCGGTCCGCTGCCCGCGGCGCCGGCGGGTTGGGTGGCGCTCAGGCCGCGCCACTGTCCTTGCTGCGTGGGGCGTGTCGAGTTGCAGGTGGAGATTGCGCGCCTGCTCCGCGAGCAGCCACCGCAGGGAGTGCTGATCGAGCTGGCGGATGCCAACCACCTGCCGGCGCTGCGCAGAGCGCTTGCCGAGTGGCCGCTCGCGCAGTACGTGCGGCTGGAGCCGCCCGCCTAGCCGCGCTTCTTCGTCTTCTTCTTCACGCGGTGCGGCCGCGTCTTGCCGTAGCTGGCCTTGTAGATCTTGCCCTTGCGCGTGCGTTTGTCGCCTCTGCCCATGGAACTCTCCTGGTTCGAATGACCGGCGATTATAGCTACGCCGCCTTGGCGCGCGCGTCGGGATCGTAGGCGAGCCAGGGTGCGAGCCACTTTTCCGCCTCGGCGACGCTCATTCCCTTGCGCCGTGCGTAGTCTTCGAGCTGGTCGGGACCGATCTTGCCGAGGGCGAAGTAACTGGCGTCGGGATGCGACAGGTAGAAGCCCGACACGGCGGCCGTCGGCAGCATGGCGTAAGACTCGGTGAGTGTCATCTCGGCGTTCTTCGGCGCATCGAGCAGCTCGAACAGCGCACCCTTCTCTGTGTGGTCCGGGCAGGCCGGATAGCCGGGCGCAGGGCGGATGCCGCGGTACTTCTCCGCGATCAGGTCGTGGTTGGCGAGCGCCTCGTCCGGCGCGTAGCCCCAGTATTCCCGGCGCACGCGCTCGTGCAGGTGCTCGGCGAAGGCTTCCGCCAGGCGGTCCGCCAGCGCCTTGAGCATGATCGCCGAGTAATCATCGTGGGCGCGCTCGAACTCGGCGAGTTTTCTCTCGATGCCGAGACCCGCAGTGACCGCGAAGGCGCCGATCCAGTCGGGCACCCCGGAATCCTTCGGCGCCACGTAGTCGGCCAGGCACTGGTTGGCCCGGCCCGCCGGCTTCTGGTTCTGCTGGCGCAGGTTATGCAAGGTCAATCGCAATTCGCGGCGCGATGCGTCGCGGTAGACCTCGATGTCGTCACCGACCCGCGCCGCAGGGAACAGCCCGAACACGCCACTCGCGCGCACCCATCGGCCTTCGATCATTCTCTTCAGGAACGCCTGCGCGTCCGCGAACAGCTTCCTTGCCTCGACACCGACCACCGCGTCATCGAGGATCGCTGGATACGGGCCCGACAGTTCCCAAGTCTGGAAGAAGGGTCCCCAATCGATGCAGGGCACAAGTTTCTCGAGCGGGTATTTCTTCAGCGCCGTCACGCCCTCCTTCACGGGCTGCGGCGGCCGGTAGACCTTCCAGTCGATCTTGTGGCCGAGTTCGCGCGCCCGCTCGATGGGGAGCAAGGGCCCCGGCCCCTTCTTGTCGGCGTGCTGGCGCCTGATCTTGTCGTAGTCGGCGCGCACCTCGGCGATGTAGGCGTCGCGCGCGTCCGCCGACAGCAGGCTCTGCGTCACCGTGACCGAGCGCGACGCATCCGGCACGTACACCACGGGGCCCGAATACGCCGGCGCGATCTTCACCGCGGTGTGCGCGCGCGAGGTGGTGGCGCCGCCGATCAGCAGCGGCAGCGTCAGGCCCTGGCGCTCCATCTCCTTCGCCACGTGCGCCATCTCTTCGAGCGAGGGCGTGATCAGGCCGGACAGTCCGATGGCGTCGGCCTTCTCCTCGCGCGCCGTGTCGAGGATCTTCTGCGCCGGCACCATCACGCCGAGGTTCACCACGTCGTAGTTGTTGCACTGGAGCACCACGGCGACGATGTTCTTGCCGATGTCGTGCACGTCGCCCTTCACGGTGGCGATCACGATCTTGCCCTTGGGGCGGCCGGCCTGGCCGGTCTTCGCCTTCTCCGCCTCGATGAAGGGGATCAGGTGCGCCACCGCCTGCTTCATCACCCGCGCGGATTTCACCACCTGCGGGAGGAACATCTTGCCGGCCCCGAACAGATCGCCGACCACATTCATGCCGTCCATCAGCGGACCCTCGATCACCTCGATGGGGTGCGCGGCGGCGAGGCGCGCTTCCTCGGCGTCCGCGAGGACATGGGTTGCCGTTCCGGTCACCAGCGCATGCACCAGGCGCTCGCGCACCGGCGCGCGCCGCCAGGCGTCGTCTTCCTTCGCCGCCTTGCCGCCGCCCGCCTTCACCGTGTCGGCGAACTCGACCAGCCGCTCGGTGGCGTCGGCACGGCGGTTGAGGATCACGTCCTCGACGCGCTCGAGCAGTTGCGGCTCGATCTCCTCGTAGACGCCCAGCTGACCGGCGTTGACGATGCCCATCGACATGCCGGCGCGCACCGCGTGGCACAGGAACGCCGTGTGCATCGCCTCGCGCACGGCGTCGTTGCCGCGGAACGAGAACGACAGGTTGGACAGGCCGCCGGAGACCTGCGCATGCGGCAAATTAGCGCGGATCCAGCGCGCCGCTTCGAGGTAGTCGAGGCCGTAGCGCGCGTGTTCCTCGAGCCCCGTCGCCACGGCGAAGATGTTCGGGTCGAAGATGATGTCCTCGGGCGCGAAGCCCGCCTGCGCGATCAGCAGGTCGTAGGCGCGCCGGCAGATCGCGGTGCGGCGCTCAAGGGTGTCGGCCTGGCCCTGCTCGTCGAAGGCCATCACCACCACTGCGGCGCCGTAGCGGCGCGCCAGGCGCGCCTGGCGCAGGAATTCTTCCTCGCCCTCCTTCAGGCTGATCGAATTAACGATGCCCTTGCCCTGCACGCATTTCAGGCCGGCCTCGATCACGCGCCATTTGGAGCTGTCGATCATCACCGGCACGCGGGAAATATCGGGTTCGGCGGCCACCAGGCTGAGGAAGCGCTGCATGGCAGCTTCCGAGTCGAGCATGCCCTCGTCCATGTTGACGTCGATCACCTGCGCGCCGCTCTCCACCTGCTGGCGGGCCACCGTCAGGGCATCGGCGTAGTTGCCGGCGAGGATCAGGCGCGCAAAGGCCTTGGAGCCGGTGACGTTGGTGCGCTCGCCGACGTTCACGAACAGCGACTCCGCGCCGATGTTCAGGGGCTCCAGGCCGGCCAGGCGGAGCTTCTTCGGCAGCTGCGGGATGCGGCGCGGCGCGACGCCCTGCACGGCCTGCGCCAGTGCGCGGATGTGCTCGGCAGTGGTTCCGCAGCAACCGCCGATGATGTTGAGCCAGCCGTTCCTCGCCCATTCGCCCATCAGCGCGGCCATGTTCCCCGGCGTGTCGTCGTATTCGCCGAAGGCGTTCGGCAGGCCGGCGTTGGGATGGCAGGAGACGAAAGCCTCGGCAACCGCGGACAACTCCTCGACGTGCGGGCGGAGTTCCTTCGCCCCCAGCGCGCAATTGAGCCCCACTGCCAGCGGCCGCATATGGCGCACGGAGTTGTAGAAGGCTTCGGTGGTTTGCCCGGAGAGCGTACGTCCCGAGGCGTCGGTGATGGTGCCGGAGACGATGACCGGCCAGCGCGCACCGCGCCGCTCGAACACCTCTTCCAGCGCGAACAGCGCCGCCTTGGCGTTCAGCGTGTCGAACACCGTCTCCACCAGGAACAGGTCCACACCGCCCTCCGCCAGTGCCTCGGCCGCCTCGCCGTACGCAGCCGC